>Ga0080006_1133624_pt1 | contig 91313 bp, 74 predicted proteins | sample RS3BMetagenome_FD_69209 | JGI IMG/M metagenome (GOLD analysis project Ga0080006, IMG submission 69209) | Ferric oxide microbial mat and aquatic microbial communities from Rainbow Spring, Yellowstone National Park, USA - RS3B (SPADES... ... | reverse complement strand
GAGCCTTGTCGATCTGGTCGAAGGCGACATACTTGTTGCTGGGGTTCAGCGTCGCCAGGACTTTGGTGATCGCGGCGGTCAGCGTCGTCTTGCCGTGGTCGATATGCCCAATCGTTCCCACATTCACGTGGGGCTTTGTTCGCTCAAATTTCTTCTTTGCCATGTCTTAAACTAAGGCTCCTTCTTGCAATCCTAGTATGCGATCAGATAAGCAACAGGTGCGAAGTGTTCGTCATAGCGAAACAAACATACAACAGCCGCCCTCTGATCGCCTGATCGACCCACTGCACCTGTCAATGAACGGGTAAGTGGGGGGTGACAATCTTTCAGAAGACGGCAGCAAAGGTTTTCGTGTTCTCTTGCAGTCCCCTCAGCACGGGGGGCAATGCCACGAAGCGATGGCATATGGTTCCACCATCGTTCTTCAGAAACCCACGGGAGCCCGTGATGGGAATCGAACCCATGACCCCAGTCTTACCAAGACTGTGCGCTACCGCTGCGCCACACGGGCCAACCTTAGAAAGGCTGGTGGGCAGTGGAGGATTCGAACCTCCGAAGCTCTCGCAGCTGATTTACAGTCAGCCCCATTTGACCACTTTGGTAACTGCCCAGATCGAGGAACCACCCGTACTTACTGAGTGATCGTCGCGCCTATTATAGCCGACCCTTTGCGCCGTGTCAAGCATTTTTTGGCACATTTGCCATCCACTCTCAGAAATCAGTCTCGTGCGAATCACAGTTCCGTAACATTGCTGAAATTTAAAGAAAATGTAAAAAAAAGGTCACAAAGGGATTGCTTCTCGCAATTTTTGCTGGTATAATCTCCAACGTTGGAGAAAAATGAACCCCTACATACACGCGGTTATTCCGCTACCTATCAATGAAACGACGTTTTGGATTTTGGAATACATGAGGTAGCTGCTATGGCGACGATTGGTGACTTCAACCGTTCTTCCTTGCTCTTGGAGCAGTATAGACGCGAGATGGATATAATAACGCTTGCCCTACAAGAGGAAAGTCAGGATGAACGTGAGGAGCGTCTCAACCTCGTTGCGTGTGCCTGGCCGTTGACCGTAAGCTGCTTTCAGGCACAAATGGAAATCAGCGACGCTCTGGTGTACGCACCAATGACCGTCGTGCATCAATAGTAAAAAGGTAGATATAGTGAAAGTATGCCTCATCCACCAGAACTCGCACCGGAATCTCTGACCTATCAAATCCCTGTGCAGTTTGGCATGGTATACTGGGTGAACTTCGGCTATCAGTCCCTCCCCCCAGGGATTGAGGAGAAGCGCATCCTCGATTGGCATCCTGCGCTTGTTGTCTCAGGAGAGCCGTTCTGTCGCCACGCTGGCGCTGTCAATGTTGTCGCATTGACCTCTTATCGCGGTAAACTACGTCCCTATCACCATCTCCTGCTCAAACGCGATTACCCATTGCTGGATACCGATAGCCTGGTCAAGACAGAGCTGCTCTATCCCGTGTTGCGCACGTTACTTGCGGATCAATACGCAATTTGTAAGCTCAACGATATTGATTTGCGTGCCATCATGTACAAGATCGCCAACAGTTTGGCAATTACCATGTTCTATACACTGCATTGAGGCAAGGTGAGAGGGGGAGAAGCACTTATGACGTTCGATGAAAACCAGCTTCGCTTACTTCCCTCCGTTGACGAACTCCTCCAGACGCCGACAGCGCAAACGCTGATTGCCCAGTTCTCACGCACGCTGGTGACGGGTGCTATTCGTGCCAGCCTGGCCCTGGTCAGGGCCGACATTCGCGCGGGCGCAAGCTGTCCCCCTAACGAAGCCCTGCTGACGATGGTCGAGAACCTGCTGCGCATGGAGCAGCGTCCCTATCTGCGTTCTGTCATTAACGCGACCGGTGTCATTATCAATACCAATCTTGGTCGCGCTCCGCTCAGTCAACAGGCGTTGGAAGCGGTAGTTCAGGTGAGCCGAGGCTATTCCAATCTGGAGTACGATCTTGAGGAAGGTGAACGCGGCTCCCGTCACGTGCATGTCAGCACCCTGCTACGCGAATTAACCGGGGCCGAGGCCGCGCTGGTAACGAATAATAACGCCGCCGCTGTGCTGCTCTGTCTCAGTACACTGGCGCAAGGGCGCGAGGTAATTATTTCACGTGGTCAACTGGTTGAAATCGGCGGCGGCTTTCGCGTGCCTGACGTAATGCGACAGAGTGGCTGCCAGTTAGTCGAGGTCGGCACCACCAACCGTACCCGTCTAAGCGATTACGAAGCGGCAATTACCGAGCGCACGGCCCTCCTGCTGACGGTCCATCCCAGCAACTTTTCGATTACCGGTTTTACCGAGTCAACCCCACTCAGCGACCTCAGCGAACTGGCACACCAGCGCGGTCTGCTGCTGATGGAAGACCTGGGCAGCGGCTGCCTGCTCAACAGTGAACGCTACGGCCTGGCGCACGAGCCGATGCCGCAGGAGAGCTGGCGCGCCGGCGCGGATGTCATCTGTTTCTCCGGCGACAAGCTGCTCGGAGGGCCACAGGCGGGCATTATTGTAGGCAAAGCCGAGGTCATCGCCCGCATCGCACGCCACCCTCTTATGCGTGCTGTGCGTATCGACAAGATGACACTGGCGGCTCTGGAGGCCACACTGCGTCACTATCAGCGCGAACAGGCCGAAACGCACATCCCCATCTGGCGCATGATTTCCATGCGCCCGGAGCGCATCAGCAGCCGGGCCACTAGCTGGGTTAATAAACTGAAAGCAAAGGGCATCATCGCGCAAACCCGGCGCGGCGAATCAACCGTTGGGGGCGGCTCACTTCCAGGAGAAACGCTGCCAACCACGCTACTGGCCTTGCCCGCCGAACATCTCGCCTTGCCCCTCAATGAATTAGCACGCCGTCTTCGCCTGCGCACCACACCCATTATCACGCGCATCTCCCACGATACCCTGTTGCTCGATCCCCGCACCGTGCTGGAAGAGCAGGACAAAGAAGTCGCGCAGGCTCTGATTGAGGAGCTGGCATAAGCGCCAGAAAACATGGCTAGATAGGTAAATATGGTTTCTTCTTTGTCTTAAGGACTCTTTTTTAGGGTATACTAAAAAGAAAAAGAGGACGTTACTTCATGACACAACTGGATATTCTAGGCGCTGAATTAAGCAACGAAGAAAGACGAGTCGTTTCCTATTCTGGAATGGGAAACGGTACACTACCAAAAGATGTAACCCCTCAAACACCTCTTTCCGACCTTTATTTGAACTGGACAGAGCGTGAACTACCTGAACGGGAAAGAACCAAGCATGTGCATAGACTCCATCCCTATTTGGGCAAATACATCCCGCAGCTTGTCGAAATCTTTCTCAGAAAATTTTTTGCGCCCGGACAAACCGTTTTAGATCCGTTTGCCGGCTCAGGAACTACACTGGTACAAGCTAACGAGCTTGGTATCAATGCTATTGGATACGATATATCCTTATTCAACGTTATTCTGATGCGCGCAAAAACTACCCACTACGATGTCAAAAAAGTCGAGAGAGAAGTGAAAGATATTCTTTCAAAGGTAAAGCAACGCACTCAATTCAGTGCATATCAAAATGATTTGTTTGGCACCGCAACACTCCCGCAACCGGAGGATAATAGTTTATATCTTAACACCTGGTTTGCGCCCCAGGCTTTAAATGAGCTATTAACATTCAAATCTCTCATACCGGAGTATGAATATCAGGATTTACTGAAGGTCATTCTCTCTCGTTCGGCAAGGTCTGCCAGACTAACCACGCACTTTGATCTGGATTTTCCCAAACAGCCACAAACTGAGCCTTACTATTGCTATAAGCATAGCCGTGTCTGTAAACCTACGACGACAGCGTTTCAGTTTATTGAGCGGTATAGCTTAGATACAATAAGCAGAATTAAAGAATACTCAAAACTACAAACAGATGCAAAAGTTGATATTTATCATCAAGACAGTTCAAAAGCTGTGGTTCCCTCTATAGATGGGATTATTACAAGTCCCCCTTATGTTGGTCTTATTGATTACCACGAACAACACCGTTATGCCTATGAACTGCTGGGATTAGAAGATCACAGCTCAGAAGAAATTGGACAAGCAAAAGCGGGAACAGGTCAAAAAGCAAAGAAAGCTTACCAGGAAGCCATCATCAGGGTCTTCAGTAATGTCAGCCAGGCTCTACCGTCAGGTGGTTATTTTATTGTAGTTGCTGGCGATAAACATAATCTCTACGGAGAAATTGCCGCAGCGCTGGATGTTGATGTTGAGGCTATTGTACAGAGGCATGTCAACAGAAGAACTGGAAGGCGCTCATCGGAGTTCTACGAGTCTGTCTTTGTCTGGAGGAAGAAATAATGGTTGAAAACCTTCGTATGAAGGAAGCCATTCAATCCGTTATCACTGCAATGATGGAAAAGGTCATGCATAATGTACTCGTTAAAGACCCTTTTCTTACCGAGATGCACAGGGCCAAAAAACCACTTTATGCAGCACTAGTTCCCGACGAGATTTTTAAAGGGTCTCATTTTGAGAGACGATTCGTTACACCTTTTGGCAGTGTTTGGGAAAAACTGGCCATTGTTGCAGCACAAGAAGGTTTAGGATATGGAGAAGCCGGACGCAAGATTGTAGGTAAAGTTCCCGCAGAACGGTTGAGGCGCATCACCGAGATATTGAATAGTCTTGAACATCAAGACACTACTGCAAGACTAAACGGCGAGAACCGTATCAGGCCCGATTGGAAGAGAGAGCTTGAATATGTTCTCGAAGGCAAGGGAGAATTGATTCCTGTTACTGTGATAAGTGATGTTTACGCCGAAGACACCACAAAACAATTACGCTTTGCTTTTGAGTTAAAAGCTCCATTGCCTAATAGTGACCAGACCAAAGTCAGCAAAGAAAAAATCTTAAAACTATACGCGATGGAACCAAGACTCATCGATGGTGCTTACTACGTCTTGCCGTATAATCCCTATGGTAGACGTGAAGAGTATGCCTGGAGCTTTCCTGCTCGCTGGTTCAACATGCGAGAAGATGAAGTTGTTTTAATCGGCGATGAATTCTGGGAGAAAATTGGCGGTGCAGGTACATATCAAGCATTCATTGATGCTGTGAACGAAATAGGCATGGAATACAAAGAAAGAATTTACCGAGAATATCTCGGTATCGAACCGCCAGCAAATATGGGTGGCATACTTTAACAAATTTGAGTTTCCTACGATATAACAAACGCTGTTACCAGGCTTGACTAGCCAAAACATTTCTTTTACATGAATGACCATATACGCCACAGCAAGCCTGCATTAAGCTTCTATTCATCCTGCCGATATTGTAAGAAAGAATGGTCTAGCAGTAGAAAGATGGAGGTTCACATAGCAAAAAATTCAGAACATTTAGGAGGGGTATGATGAAACACATTCCTGTTATGTTCGTACTTATCATTCGTCCTGACACTCTCCGCCCTGTTTTTCTTAGGAACTTAGGAATCGAACCCTTGACGGCAATTAATGCCTTGTGATATACTCTCGCGGTAGGATATAAGATTTCCATGGAAGGGTATCCGACTCTAGCAGTTTATTCGACTACTAAAGTAACGTGACCCCGCTTGAGAAGCCTGTGTCTATGAGCGTGTAACTCAGTGGTAGAGTATCCGACTTTTAATCGGGTTGTCGTGGGTTCGATTCCCACCACGCTCACCCCTGATATCGAGTGGTCGATACTCACAAGGGGCATCACTACATGTATACAGCGTTATATACATGTAGTGATGCCCCTTGTAGGTATGGGGCAAGTTCGGCTCGCTGCTACCTGTAGCGACATACACTCGTGTCATATTAAAGTCAGATATCACACAAGGCGGGAAGATCATCGTTGTATCCAAATCCTCGCTATAAGCCGTAATAGAGGTAATAATGCAGAGCGAGATAGGCAGTCTGTCTACGGTGTATACGACGGAAAGGATATTCCAGTAGCGAAAAAGCATAGGCCACCGACGGTCAGGAGCGTTTCAGCACGTTCTACCGCCGGGCCACGCGACACCTTGTTTGATTTCACGTAACATGATACACTGAGAGCAACGTTCAGCCGTAAGAAGCTGTTCTACTCACGTTACCTTGCCATCACAGTGTTAAATATCACGAACAGGAGGCGGCACCATCTCCACAGGTGCTAGCAGAGAACAGGCGGGAGATGGCCCGATTAGATGTGACTAAGAGAATACTCGTTATTGACGATAAAAATGAACTATTGCATCTCATGCGCAGAGTACTGGAAGACGAGCAGTACCAGGTTTCCATCCTACAAGAGGGACGCTATGCCTACGAGCGTGTGAAAAGCCTGCTGCCAGACCTGATTATTCTCGACCTCAAATTAGGCGATGCGTCAGGTCAGGATATTCTTAAAGAACTCAAAAATGATCATGTCACAGCCGATATTCCCGTCATCGTCTATACAGCAGCCTTTTTCGAGGCCGATGAAGTCGCCAATCTCATTGAAGGGAGTCCGCAACGCTACCACAATGTCTGCCTGCTCAAGAAACCCTTCGAGCTAGATGCTTTGCTGAACCAGGTAGAGAAGATGCTCGATAGTAGAGAATAGCAGGAAGGCAATGGTCACTCTATTATTCCCGTGAGATGGTATTTTTATTCTGTTGGCAGGCACTATCATGATGATCACTCAAGAGAAAGGGGGTATGAAGACATGAAGTTTTTCGCAGGGCTTATTTTGGGAACCAGCATTGGCATCGTCATCGGCCTGCTCCTCGCGCCGCAGTCCGGTGCGGCCACGCGCGCGCAGTTGACCGAAGGCAGCATCACACTGCACACTAACGCGATTAGCGAGGAGATTCGTAATCGCGCGAGCGCAGCGCTGGCACAAGGCCGCGAGGTCTACAATCGTGCTAAAACGGAACTGAACGAACGCTACAACCAGGCGAAATCCGGCAATCTCTAAAAAACCTTGTTAATGGATTGGGACATACACGCAGGAGTCCTCTGTATGTATGTCCCAATCCATTAACAATCACTCGTACTTCTTGATAAGTTTCTCGACCAGGTTGCCGATTTCATGCCAGAGATTATGTTGGTAGTCGAGCATGCGGGCCTGGTTGAGATCAAAGTCGCGGTTGGTGGCATCGACTTTGGCATGCGCCTCAAACTGTCGTGCCAGAGTCAGCGTGCGCTCGCCGCGTCCGTGCAGATAGTTTACCAGTTCATGCAGGTCTTTGAGCAGGGCATCCAGCTTTTCATCGCTTGTTGGCATGATGATCTCCTTCCGGCGGCATGATTTGCAGAGCATCGGCAAACCGATTAAAAAAGTTGAAGAGCGCGATGACGCTGGTGATCTCGACCAGTTGCGCATCGTCAAAATGGCTTTGTAGCTCAAACCACAACTCTTCGTCCACGTCGCGCGCGCTTGTCGTGACAATCTCCGCATAGCGCAAGGCCGCCAGTTGCCGGTTAGTAAACAGATGTCTATGCGTATCGATATGATAGAGCGCGTCCAGCAACTCTTCACTCACTCCCAACTGCTTTGCCAAAGCAGTATGCGCGGACATTCAATAGAAGCAGTGATTGACCTGCGAGACACGCACGGCCAGCAACTCTTTCAATTCCGGCTCAACCGTGCCTTCGCGCATAGTGGTAGCGAGCATCCGCATCGCGCTATCGGCAATCTGCGGACGATGTGCCATGACACGAAAGAGCGTAGACATATTGGTCACCCCGGAGGTCGCATCTGCTGGAATCGGCGCGCTCTCATCGGGGGGAATGCGTGACATAAGGTAACGATCCTCTCTTTAGCCATTTACAAATGGCCGTTTTTCACCTCTTATTGTAATCAAGATGCTGAGGGGGATGCAAGCAAGAAGTCGCGCACCTGCTGCTCTGCCTCGGTTAGCATGGTTGGGCCGCCCTCAAGCCAGATGATGCGGCTATCGCGCCGGAACCAGGTGAGCTGGCGGCGCGTGAAGTCGTGGATGGCATATTTGAGGCGCTCAACCATTTGCGCTTCGTCGGCAAACTCGCCGCGCAACAGACGGGCGATAAAGCGGTACTCCAGGCCCAGGGATTCCAGGCGTTCATAGCTCACTCCTTCGTCCAGCAGGCGCTGCACTTCCCGCACCATACCCTGCTGCATACGTTCGTCTACGCGGCGGTCGATACGCTCGTACAGCACGGCTCTGGGCCAGTTGATACCGAGCATCAGACAGCGATAGAGAGGCTGCGCGTGGCCCCGCTGCTCTGAGAAAGGTCTACCAGAAACTAAACAGACCTCCAGGGCGCGAATCACGCGGCGGGGATTGTTGCGGTCGATAGTGGTCGCGCTGGCCGGGTCCAGGCGCTCTAATTGTGCCAGCAAATCAGGTAACGGTTGTTGTTCGAGTTGCTGGCGTAACTGTGGTTGCGGCGCAATAGCGGGAATGGTAAGATGATCAACCACCGCCTGGATATAATGGGGCGAGCCACCAACCAGGAAAGGCAGTTTTTGACGCGCCAGGATAGCATTAATGGCCGCTATGGCATCGTGCTGAAATTGCGCTACCGTATAGACCTGGCCAACATCCACCACATCGAGCAGATGATGGGGCACCAGGGCCTGCTCTTCCGGCGTGACTTTGGCGGTGCCGATATCCAGGCCGCGATAGACCTGGCGCGAGTCGGCAGAGACGATTTCACCTTGAAAGTGCAGGGCCAGTTCAATGCCAAGCGCGCTCTTGCCCGACGCCGTTGGGCCAAGCACGACAATTAACGGTGGAGCATCAACTAGCGCGTTATCAACGGGATGCGGCACACATTCCTCCACAATTTCTCTCCACGACCTGACTATGAAAAGCCTGCTACCATCGAATCACGGGCGTTGTTGCTTTGGTTTCAGCAGATGACTCACGCGCATCTCCAGCGCCAGTAACACGCTGCTACCGAGCAGAATAGCCAGCAACGTCAGAAGGCTGAATGCGATATGCGTGGTGAGCAGGAAGCCCAGACCGGCACCGGCGAGGAGGGCAAGAATGCGCACCAGCCCACGCAGACGCAATAAGGCCCAGGAAACACCGTGCAGGATATAGTCACTGATAAAGGGATAGCTGCCGACGGTGGCACCCAGCGCGACACTAATGAGCAACACGAGCATCTGTAACGGCGGCAGCGCGTTTTTGAAAGCCGCCTGCCAGAGTTGGTTGACCAGCGCCTCCAGCAATAAAGCGCCGCCCATGCCAGTGCAGGCGCGGTTGATATATTCGTCGCGCGTCCAGGCATCACTGCGATGAACCAGCAGCGCACCCAGGGTGGCGGCGGGAATAGCGGCGACCAGCACCAGAATTGTCCAGACAGAGGGCATCAGCGGTGCCTGGTGTGCCAGAAAAGGCATTTGCGCAACCAGGGTGTAGCAGAGGGAGGCCAGCATGAAGGCCGCCGAGAAGGTCAGGCCGCGCTGCATCCAGCGGCGTTGCGTCGGCGATACCTGCAAAGGATCCCAGGCGCTGCCGGGATGACCATATTTCGCCTTATATTCTTCGTCGCGTCCGGTATTCACCGGCGATAGACCGGCCAACGAGGCCGAGGTGCTGACGGACGAAACCTTGCCGGAGGTGGCCTTCACCGTCGGAGGCATCATCGTCTGCCCGTTAGACGTGCCCATTGTCAAATCATCGTCATCCTCATCGTCCAGGTTGCCCGCAAAGGTCTTGCCACCGCGACGTAGCGGGGTGGATTGTGTATAGCTGATCACATCCACCTCGACCGTGACCACCAGTTCCTCTTCTGTATCGCCGTGATCGAGGGCGACAATAATATCGCCGGAATAGTGCATACCACCTGCCAGATATTTGCTGTTGACGCGCACGTTGACACGTGTGCTCATACCATCGAACTGGCTCTGATCGAGCATAATCCACTGCTGGGTGGCGTGAATGGTGCCACTGACGCTCTCTCCCTGTCGTCCGGCAATAGTGAAAGAGAGCGGTGCGGAGATGCCCGGATAGACCTGTCCGAAGTCGATGCGGCGCGGCGTAATCAGCACCGGCAACGTCTGCCTGCGCGCGAAGATGCCGCCCATACCACGCCCATTGCCGTTACCAGTGCGCGATGGAGCAGCGGTTACAGAAGCAGGTTTGACAGCGGACATCCGCCCCGATGTCGATGTGACCGTGCGGCCACGCAGGCGCGCATTTGGTCCCATCACCGTTTGAATGAACTGCTCGACGGCCAGCAAGGGGTCCTGGTTAATGGCGCGCAGTTGACGAGCCTCGCGGGCCAGTTCTGTCTCACCGATCTCGCGCAGCCAGGACTCAATCTCACCATCGGAGAGATAGTCTGCGGCCTCTTCGGGATAGCGTGCGCACAGGTCGGCCAGCTCTTCCGGCGTGGTAGCCTCGTCGCCATTCTCAAAGTCAAAGGTGCCAACACCGAGCAGGGCGCGTCGGAAAGCGGCCACGTTCTCGTAGCGATCCTCTGGCGATAACGAGGCGGCCTTTTGTAAGGCGTGCGCCACGCGCGGCGAAATCTGAGGATTATCAGCGCGTAGATCTTTCAGGCCAAAGCCAGACTCAGAGAGCTTGTTCGTCAAAAGCTGCGCCAGCGTAATGGCGAGCGCGTAAATATCGGAACGCTCATCTGTCTGCGCCTTGCCATACTGCTCCGGCGGCGCAAAGCCGGGCGTGCCGAGCAACTGCGTATCCGGTGAATTGGATGGTTTGAAGAGACGCGCGATACCAAAATCGATCAGCTTGATGCGTCCGTTGCGCATCAACATGATATTGCCCGGCTTCATATCACGGAAGATGATGGGAGGGACCTGACTGTGCAGATATTCCAGCACATCACACAATTGTCTGGCCCAACCCAGCACACGACGCTCGTTAAACGGGCCTTTGTTCTGCTCCAGCAGTTCCTCAAGAGTGTAGCCGTCGATATATTCCATGACCAGGAAGTACCGCTGCCCCTCGGCAAAAAAGCCGTAGAATGCGGGCAGATTGACATGGCTCAACCCCCAGAGCATCTTGGCCTCGGCCTTAAAGCTCTGGACGGCCTTTTCGCGCTCGTCTGAGGGCACCATCGAGAGGCTCATCTCTTTGATGGCGCAGATGCGCTGCTGCTTGCGATCACGGGCCTGATATACGGCTCCCATTCCCCCATGCCCCACCGCGCGTATGATCTCATAGCGCTTATGCAGGATGGTGTGGGGGTCAAGGTGCCCCGTCTGTGTCTGTGTATTCCATTGCCTATCGTGCTGGCTAATGGTAAACCCCCTCTGTTTCTCCAGGTCGTTCCAGGTTGCTTCAGGTTGCTCCCACATACCTCTCCGGCCATACTGAACGTTGACCGGCCCATCCGTGTCTCCCCACACCCAGGAGCCATGCGCGCTACTAACACGCCCCTTAGTATAGCACACCCTTCTAGGACATACTACCTACAAGAGACAAATTTCTGCCACAATGGCCATCGCCAATGGTACAATTGAAAAAGTCATCTGTAACAATTTTTACGACTGTCACTTTATTTTGACGCAACATATGTTTATTTAATAAAACGTATCTCGGTCTATTTTGTAAGGCAGTGTTATAGCTAGATAGATGGGTTTGAGGAACAATGCGGCGAAAGACAGGATTTCCACTCTTTGCGCTTTTTTCTGTGATCGGCATCCTCTTCATACTGCTCAGCGGCAGCGCAGCCCTGCTCTGGCAGATACAGCATCAACAACAAAGTCTGGCCGTCTCCCAGGACGAGGGCGCTGTGACTGGCCCGCCCTCGCTACCGGCGGCCACAGTGGATAGCATCTTTGCGCGTCTGGGTAGCCCGATGGCCGGTACCGGCAGCGTAGTTGAGCAGGCTTCCAGAGCCACTAATATCGATGACGCCTTCGCACTCGCCGTCTGGTGGACCGAGACCAACGACGGCGAGGCCGGAGTGGGATTGGCCGACCGCAATCCGGGCAGCGTGCGTGGCTCTTACGGCTATCCTTCAGCCTATGACGGCTATACCATCTATCCTTCCTATGCCGATGCCATTATTGACTGGTTCAATGTTTTAAAAAGCCGCTACATCAGTCGTGGCCTGACCTCTGTCTATAGCATCTGCTATCCCTATGTCGGCACTGCCAGTTCGCTGCAATGGGCCTATAAAGTGGTCAATTTGATGAGCCGTTATCGCGGCGAGGCCCCCCCGCCACCGACACCAACGATCATGCCTACCGTCAATCCTGTTGTGCGCGCACATAAAGAGATAAACCAACAGGTTAGCACAACGCCCCCGCCTGTACAGGCAAGGCAAGGCTTACAACAGGAGAGCGCCAAACCGACCAGAACGCTTCATTCAACCTCTGTCCAGTCGGCTCCATTGACCCAGGCGGAGAGGCCACTGTCACGCAACAGCGAGATTGTGTTAATGACGCTGGGTCTGCTGACCGCGCTACTTATTGCCCTGATAGGACTCTGGCTCAAGCGCGACGGGGCAAGGATGGCCAGAATAGCCGAGATGATCGAGATAGCTCAGAGAACACCACCGCTGGCAACACCGATCACGCAGACACTGGCACCATCGTTGGAATCGGCTTTCGGTTTCGTTGCCGACCCCAGCACCAGCTTGCTGAAGCCATTGCTTGTCAACCAGTACTCGCCGCTATCTGAGACAACGCCACTGTCACTGCACGAAACGGAACAGTTGCCTTTCCCTGTCAGCCCTGGCCTGCTGAATGAGATTGGTTTCGAGAATAGCGCCGCCAGTTACCAGCGCAATACCGAGGCTTTGCCACGCCGCATCACGTTACGTCCGCTACCGCCGACACCGCAACGCTATGCCGACGACATAACGGGCGACACGGAACAGGCCAGATCGGTGCCGCTTTCGGCGATACCGGTGCCGATGCCACTGCCGACAGCGCACTCAGCGTCACGTGGCCTGCTAGCCCGCTATGGGGCGAGAGAACGCGCGGGTTAAGCGTCGAGTCGAAGACTTTCGACGAAGGGGATAGTGCGAACATTTTTCAGGTCAAACGCGAGGAAACGGCCTAAACCTGTTGACAAATTGGAACTTCAGGTGTAATATAGCAAACGCAAACTACAAAGCCCTGCCCTCGTGGCGGAATGGTATACGCAGCAGGTTGAGGGCCTGTGCCGATAAGGCGTGGTGGTTCGAGTCCACTCGAGGGCATCATCTACACGGGGCATCCAGAAGGGAAGGCCGGAGGGATGCCTCTTCTTCTTTTCTAGTATCGGGCGATTAGCTCAGCCGGTTAGAGCGGCTGCTTTACACGCAGTAGGTCGGGGGTTCGAATCCCTCATCGCCCACTTCCCATTCACCTTGAACTGGCTTGGCAAGCCGCTCTAGCTAGCGTTGTATCAACTTACCTTTTCAGGTTTTTTGTCCGAATTTTCCGCTTTAGAACTACTGACTTCCTCTTTTTGGCTCTCTTCGCTCGCTTCCTTGACGAGGCGCTGGTACTCTTTAAAGAGGGGGTTGGTAGACTCCTGCAAGTCTAGTACAAAGCGTAACAGGTTGTCTTCTTCCTGTGGTACTGCGACCTGTTTGAAGCCCATACCTCTTGCTATTCTAATGCCGTCCTGCGTTCTGCTGGTTCCGTAGAACCGCTTTATGATGATGCCTTTCCTTGCCAGCGTCTCTACAAAATCGATGGCTCCTGCTATCAACCTTGCCCCATAGAGTTTGCTTTTCTTCGTATCCTGTTTGGCACCGATAATCACGAATACGTTGTCAGCTTCTCCTGGCTTGAATTGTGTGATGTATTGTGGTGCTAATACCTCTGTTCGGAAACGTGACTCTGCCATACCTGCCATGATCTTATCAATGGCTTCTTGTTTCAGTGGGAATAAGCCAACATATCCCATAATAATATTGTCCTGTTTGAGGACATGAAAGATTTGTGGGTTAGCTCTCCATTGTGCCATGCGTTGCTCTAGTCGTGCTTCTCTATTTTTGCTGCTGCCAACGTTGCCGAAGCACATTCCCGTAGGGGCGTGATTCATCACGCCCTGAGAGCGTGCGTCGGACGAGCAAGGAGTGATGAGAAAGGCCCTGAGAGCGTGCGTCGGACGAACAGGGCGTGATCAATCACGCCCCTACGGCATGAGGCCAGTGCCGGTTTCGGGGGAACAAATTCATCATCATGTTCTTACAGATTGACGGATGATTGCAGGTAGTGGAGGTAAAAGCAGCAGGGCGGCCACTACTACGAAAGCACCACCAGTCATGAAGGGGACGCGCGAACCGGCCAGCAGATAGCAGCTACCGGCCAGCATCGGCCCGATCATGTTGCCCAGGCTCCCCACACCCTGCGCGATACCCAATGTCTCCCCTTCCATGTCCGCCGGGCTGGCAAAGGAGAACAGCGCCGTGATAGAGGGACGCGCTACTCCTTCACCAACATGCAGTACGCCGAGCGCGAGCATCATGAAAGCCACGCTACGACTCAACGACAGCGCAAGCAGGCCACCGGCCAGACAGCACAGGCCCAACAAGAGCAGTTTTTGCTCACCCAGGCGTTTCGCCAGCCAGCCGATCAGCCCCCCCTGCATGATAACCGAGATAATACCCAAATATGTGAACGTGTAGCCTACCTGTTTTGCCTTCCAGCCAAAATGATGTTCAGTGAAGAGGGCAAAAACAGAGATGACGGTGGCAAAGGCCAGCGCGAAGAGCAAATCAACCGCCATCAGCCGCGTAATGGCCGGTGAGCGATACAACTTGCGCCAGCCAGTTGGCAAAATGTGCCAGCGCGCGCGAGCAGTCAGTATTTGAGTTTGCATAGGCGCTATCTTGCGTGTCTCCGGCAGGAAGAGCGTTACCAGCAAGGCATTGATGAGCAGTACGCCAGCCGCCACCCAGAAGGGCAGCGTTATTCTGATCGAGGCCAGCAGGCCACCGAGCGGTGGCCCGATAATCATACCCATGCCGAACGCTGCGCCTAGCAGACCCATACCCTGCGTGCGCTGTTGCGGCGGCGTCACATCGGTCACTACCGTCTGCGCCGAACCAATACGCGAGGCACCGGCTCCAGCGATGAAACGAGCCAGGATAAGCAGCGGCAAATTGCGCGCCAGCACGGTTAAGATCAGCGAAAGCGTCTCAATGAGCAAGGTAACAATGATGATTGAACGACGCCCATAGCGGTCTGAGAGCATACCAAGAATGGGCATGAACATACACTGCGCGAGGGCATGAACAGCAATGAACAGGCCGATCACAAAGGCATTCGCGCCAATGTGTTCGGCCCAGAACGGAAAGATGGGGTATATGAGACCAAAACCGATGAAATCAATCAAAACCGTTAAAGTTACCAGGATGAGCGCCGAACGCTCCGAGCGCCAGAGCCGTAACATGTGATACTCCTACATTCCCTGCACTTCTACTATACACACACTCTTCACATCACAGTATCACGATGTCAATGGATATTCGTTTCAGTAGAGACAGGATAATGCTGTTTAAAAATAAATTCCACTATACCGTTGATCTCTGCACAAGTGGTGGTATAGTGGAATTTATTTTTAAACAGCGTTACCTTCTATTGGGTTATAAAATTAGCATAGCATCACCGAAGCTGAAGAAGCGGTATCGTTCACGAATGGCTTCTTGATAGGCTCTTTCCATCAGTTCTTTGCCCATGAAGGCGCTGACCAGCAGCAGCAAGGTAGAGCGCGGCAGGTGGAAGTTGGTAATCATGGCATCGACGATCTGGTAGCGCGTGCCGGGCGTGATGAACAGGCTGGTGCGCCCGTGATATGGCTTGATTTGCCCATCATAGAAGCTGGCAACGCTCTCCAAGACGCGCACGGAAGTTGTGCCGACGGCCACCACCCGCCCGCCGCTGGCGCGTGTTTCGTTAATCAGCGCCGCCGTTGGTTCGTCCAGCATGATCTCTTCGCTGTGCATTTTGTGTTCGCTGACGTATTCGACTTCGACGGGGCGGAAGGTGTCCAGACCCACGTGCAGCGTGACGAAGCCGACGCGCACTCCCTGTTGTTGCAGACGTTCCAGCAGTTCGGGTGTGAAGTGTAGACCGGCGGTGGGTGCGGCGGCTGACCCGCTGATACGTGCGTAGACCGTCTGATAGCGTTCAGGGTTCTGCAACGTCTCGTGAATATACGGTGGCAGCGGTATCTTGCCCAGTTTGTCAATCAGATTGCGCACCGCCAACGCATCGTAGGGATCGCTGGTAGTGGTGGTCGCATCCGGCACGAAGAGATGCAGAATGCGCCCACCGGTTTCGGTGCGTTTGATAATCTCGCCTATCAATTGTGAGCCAGTGGCATCGCCAAAGATAATGCAGTCGCCTTCGCGCAGGCGACGACCGGGACGAACCAGTGCCTCCCAGGTATCGCGGCCCAGGTCGGTGCGCTCGGAGAGCAATAATACTTCTACCTGGCCGCCGGTGCCCGCGCGATGTCCGAGCAGGCGGGCCGGAATGACGCGGCTCTGGTTAGCAATTAACAGGTCGCCGGGACGCAAATAATCGCCAATATCGCGGAAGTGGCGATGTTCGATGGCCCCACTACGGCGCTCAATGACCATGAGCCGTGAGGCATCGCGTGGCTCAATAGGAGTCTGAGCGATAAGTTCGGCAGGCAATTCGTAGTCAAAATCGCTGATCTTCAGGGTGTTGTCCACAGGCTCATTCCACTTTCCGGCGGCGTCAGTCCCAGGTGCTGGTAGGCGGCGCGCATAGCCACGCGCCCACGTGGCGTGCGCGCGATGAAGCCAAGTTGCAGCAGGTAAGGTTCGTAGACATCCTCAATCGTTTCAGGGTCTTCGCTCGTGCTGGCAGCCAGCGTGTCCAGTCCGACGGGGCCGCCGTTAAATTTTTGAATAATGGTCAGGAGCATATTGCGGTCGGTCTGATCCAGGCCGATCTCATCGACCTCCAGCGCGTCCAGCGCGGCCCTGGCAACCTCGCGCGTAATGATCCCATCGGCACGTACCTGAGCGTAGTCACGCACACGCTTAAGCAGGCGATTGACGATACGTGGCGTGCCACGCGCGCGACTGGCGATCTCGCGGATACCTTCCGGCTCGGCCTGCACCTTGAGAATCTGCGCCGAGCGCGTCACAATCTGCACCAGCGCCTCCGTCGAATAATATTCCAGACGATAGATGGCCCCAAAACGGTCACGCAACGGCGCAGTGAGAGCGCCGACGCGCGTGGTGGCACCGACGACGGTGAAACGGGGCAGCGAGAGGCGCAGCGAGCGTGCGCTCGGCCCCTTGCCGATCACGACATCGAGCGCGAAGTCCTCCATTGCCGAGTAAAGACGCTCTTCGACGGCGCGTGCCAACCGATGGATCTCATCGATGAACAACACCTCACCGGGTTGCAGGCCGGTCAAGATAGAGGCCAGGTCGCCCGCGTGTTCAATGGCAGGGCCAGAGGTGGTCTTCATATTGACGCCCATCTCGGCGGCGATGATGTTACACAGCGTCGTCTTGCCCAGGCCGGGTGGGCCGTAGAGTAAGACATGATCGACCGCCTCATTGCGGTGGCGCGCCGCCTCCAACAAGATGCTCAAATTATGTTTGATTTTCTCCTGTCCAATATATTCTGCCAGACGGCGCGGACGCAAGCTCCCTTCAATCAATTGTTCCTCTTCGCTTACACGCGGCGAGACGAGGCGATCAGTCATGCTCTACTCCCATGCTGGATAGGAAACTATGTTCTATACATCATATCCATTATAGCAGGTGTGCAAGGTAGCCGCAAGTAGCGAACAGAACGAGGTCTCCATCCTTTAGGGGGATGGTGGTGACCGGTGTAGGGGCGTCATTCATGACGCCCTGCGAGCGCATCGACGGGCTACCAGGGCGTCATGAATGACACCCCGCGAGCGCATCGACAGGCTACCAGGGCGTCATTCATGACGCCCCGCGAGCGCATCGACAGGCTACCAGGGCGTCATGAATGACACCCCGCGAGCGCATCGACAGGCTACCAGGGCGTCATGAATGACACCCCGCGAGCGCATCGACGGGCTACCAGGGCGTCATGAATGACACCCCGCGAGCGCATCGACAGGCTACCAGGGCGTCATGAATGACACCCCGCGAGCGCATCGACAGGCTACCAGAGCGTCATGAATGACACCCCGCGAGCGCATCGACAGGCTACCAGGGCGTCATGAATGACGCCCCGCGAGCGCATCGACGGGCTACCAGGGCGTCATGAATGACGCCCCGCGAGCGCATCGACAGGCTACCAGGGCGTCATGAATGACGCCCCTACAGCAATTTCCCCCGGAAGGATAGAGAGCCACAGAACGAACGCTGAGAATGTATTCGTCCATCCCCGCTCGTGAGAGTATCACATACCCGATTTTGCGGGATGACAATGACCCCATCATAATGTTTTATAAGGTAGCACTCAATATTTTTGACATCACTTGCTCATTGTGCTATACTTGCTAGCAACAGAGAGTAAGAATTAAGGATTGATCAGGAGGATACTCTTCCATGAAGATAGAGCGTTTCACGGATAAGGCGCGTGAGGCTATTCAAGAGGCTTCAGAACTGGCTCAGAGCCATAACCACAGTCAGATTGAGCCGGAACACCTGCTGGCTGCCCTCTTGAAGCAGGAGGGTGGGGTAGTAACACAGGTGATTCAGAAGGCCGGCGGTAATGTGGCCCTTGTGCTGCGACAGGTTGAACAGGAACTTGAGCGCATGCCACGTGTCTATGGGGCCAGTGAGCCGGGTATCTCGCCTCGTCTGCGCAAATTACTAGAGGATGCATGGAGCGAGATGAACACATTCAGGGATGAATACCTGAGTGTGGAGCATATGCTGCTGGCGATGTTTAACGTGGACAGTCCCGCGCAACGCATCCTGAAAAACACTGGCCTGACGCGCGAACAAGTGCTGCAAGCCTTAACGGCCATTCGCGGCTCACAGCGCGTCACTGACCAGAATCCAGAGAACAAGTATCAGGCGCTGGAGAAATATGGACGCAACCTGACCGAACTTGCCAGGCAAGGTAAGCTTGATCCAGTGATCGGACGTGACGAGGAGATTCGCCGCGTCATTCAGGTGCTGAGCCGCCGCACCAAGAACAATCCGGTACTGATTGGTGAGCCGGGCGTGGGTAAGACCGCTATCGTCGAGGGGTTGGCCCAGCGCATTGTGCGCGGTGACGTGCCCAAGACGCTGGCCGATAAACAGGTCGTGGCGCTAGACCTGGGCGCGCTGGTAGCGGGTGCCAAGTATCGCGGCGAATTTGAGGAACGTTTGAAGGCCGTGTTGAAAGAGGTCACGGCTGCCGAAGGTGGCATTATCCTCTTTATTGATGAGTTGCACACATTGGTCGGCGCGGGTGCGGCGGAGGGCGCGATGGATGCATCTAACATGCTCAAGCCTATGCTGGCGCGTGGCGAACTGCACTGCATCGGTGCTACGACCCTGGACGAGTATCGCAAGCATATCGAGAAAGATGCCGCCCTGGAGCGCCGCTTCCAGCCCATCATGGTCGATCAGCCCTCGGTAGAGGATACCATCAGCATTCTGCGTGGCCTGAAACAGCGCTATGAAGTTCATCATGGTGTGCGTATTCAGGATAGCGCCCTGGTGGCCGCTGCCGTCCTCTCCAACCGCTATATCACCGACCGCTTCTTGCCGGACAAGGCGATTGACCTCGTGGACGAGGCGGCCAGCCGCCGTCGCGTCGAACTAGACAGCACACCGACGGAGATCGACGCGCTGGATCGGCGTATTCGCCAGTTGCAGGTTGAGTTAGAGGCACTGAAGAAAGAGACCGACCCTGCCAGCCGTGAACGGCGCGAAAAGGTTGAGCGCGAAATCGCCAATCTGACCGAGCAACTGCACAACCTGCGCCTGTCGCTGGAGCAGGAACGTGAGCCGGTAGAAGAGATGCGCCGCCTGAAACGCGAGTTGGAGCAGGCACAGGTCGAGCTGGAGAAGGCCGAGCGCGAGTACCGGCTGGAAGATATGGCCAAACTGCGCTATGGCACCATCCCCGAACTGGAGAAGCGCATACAGAGCATGGAGGCCCGGTTGGCGAATATGAAGAGCGCACGCATGCTCAAAGAGGAGGTTGATGCCGAGGACATCGCTGAAATCGTCTCCAAGTGGACGCATATTCCGGTCACGAAGCTGATGGAGGGCGAGGTACAGAAGCTGTTGACGATGGAGGATCGCCTGCGCCAGCGTGTTGTTGGTCAGGATCGGGCGCTACAGATCGTCTCGGATGCCATCCGGCGTGCCCGTGCCGGTCTGCAAGACCCCAATCGTCCGCTTGCCAGCTTCCTGTTCATGGGGCCGACCGGCGTCGGTAAGACCGAACTGGCACGCGCGCTGGCCGAGTTCCTGTTTGACGATGAACGGGCCTTGATTCGCATCGACATGTCCGAGTACATGGAGAAGCACTCAGTCTCGCGCCTGATCGGTGCCCCGCCCGGATATGTCGGCTATGAGGAAGGCGGACAATTGACCGAGGCGGTGCGCCGCCGCCCATACAGCGTGATTCTGCTGGACGAGATCGAGAAGGCCGCGCCGGAGGTCTTCAACATCCTGTTACAAATACTGGATGATGGGCGTCTGACCGATGGGCAAGGCCGTACCGTCGATTTCAAGAACACTGTCATAATCATGACTAGCAACGTCGGCAATCGCTGGCTACCGGAACTGGACGGCATGGACGAGGAGGACTTACAGCGCATCGTGCGCCAACGTCTGCGCGAAGAGGGCTTCCGACCAGAGTTCATCAACCGTATCGACGAGGTGGTCATCTTCCATCCGATGACGCGCGAGCAGATGAAGAACATCGTCGAGATTCAGATCAACCGCATCCGTCCACGCCTGGCCGAGCGGCACATCACACTGAATCTCAGCGAGAGTGCGAAAGAACTGCTGGCTAATGAAGGTTACGACCCACAGTTCGGCGCGCGCCCGCTCAAGCGCGTGATCCAGAGAGAGGTCGAGAACCGCATCGCGCGGGCTATACTGGATGGGACGATCCACGATGGTGACACGGTCCTTCTCGACGTCGAGAACGGCAAACTACGCATGACCGCAGTTCACCAGACCGCCAATGCGTAACGTGACAAACCCCTACAGAATGCCTGGGGATAAACGATGGATACGGCTTCTAAGGAGCGGCTGCAAGCGACGCTGAGCGCGCTCCTCATTCAAATCAACGCCCTGCAAACGCTAGTTGAAGGCTCTCAGGGCGGGCAAGGCTCTCAGGGCGGGCAAGGCTCTCAGGGCGGGCAAGGCTCTCAGGGCGGGCAAGGCTCTCAGGGCGGGCAAGGCTCTCAGGGCGTGATGAATCACGCCCCTACGGCGGGGGGCAACCTGCCCGCGCTGCGCGACGGCCTGGAGGCCGCCGCGCAGATGGCGCGGGAGGCGCTCCACACGGTACGCGCTAGCTATGAGCAGGATCGCTTGCCGGAGTTGGAGGGCGTAACGCTGAGTGAGGCGCTCTCACGACTCGTGGAGGAAACCGCTGAGACGCTGCATCTCTCCAGCCGCATCGTGGTCTCCGGCGCGGACGAGCAGGGGCGGGCAAAGGAGCATGAGCTGAGCAGCATTGCCGAGCGCCTGCTGTTCCACATCGCCCGTGAGGCGCTCTATGATGTGCGTCATCACGCAGATACACGCACCATCCGTTTTGCGCTCATCTACGCGCTGGATGAGGTACGCATGAGCATTGAGGACGATGGTCAGCTTGCTCAGGACGCGGTGGAAAACTTATCCCCGATGTCTGCCATATCTCCTGTATCTCCCACCCCTGAAAACGCTCTTCCTGCTTTCCTACAAGCGGCACCGCCGTCGGTCACACGCTCGGAGCATTCCATCTTCACCGACCTGCGCTATCGCGTCGAACAGATTGGCGGCACGCTTCAGCGCGAAACACAGGGGGAACGCGGCGTGCGTGTGCTGGCGCATATACCTTATACTTATGCGCCACAACTGTCCACATCAGATGTGCCGGTGAGCGAACAGAAGATTAGAACGAGTGCAGAGGGAACAGGGCCGATACGCATTTTGATCGTGGATGGGCAGGCAGTAACACGTGCAGGCCTGCGCCGCCTGCTAGAGAGCTATGCCGACCTGCGCGTGATTGGCGAGGCGGCTGACGGCGTGCAGGCGGTTAGCGAGACGCTGGAACTGGGACCACAGGTCGTGTTGATGGATGCACAGTTGCCGGATGGGCAGAGCTTAGAGGCACTGCGCCAGATCAAACAATTGCAACTCGATACCCATGTCCTGCTGCTCTCAGCACAGAACCGCGAGGAGTATCTGTATGAAACCTTGCGCGCCGGTGCCGACGGCTACGTGTTGAAGGATATCGCGCCCGACGAGCTGGCGCAGGCGCTGCGCACGGTAGCCAGAGGAGAAGTGCTGGTGCAGCCACAACTGGCGGGACGCCTGCTCTCGCGCTTCGGTCGTCAGGGTCGCAACATGCCACACGAGGCATTAACGGCGCGTGAATTAGAGGTTCTGCGTCTGCTGGCGCGCGGCCTGCGCAACAAGGAGATCGCGGAGCGCCTGTACATCAGCGAGCGCACGGTCAACTTTCACCTTGCCAACATCTACCAGAAACTCAACGTCTCCGGTCGCACTGAGGCGCTCAGCCGCGCCTTGCAACAGGGGCTGGTCAGCGCGTAATCAGGAAGCAGGGCAAGGTCCGCTCCTACTATTAGGAGTGAGCAAAGCGGGCATCATATCATTGTGGGGACGATACCTCGCGCTTGCCCTGCTCGCTTTTATTCTTTTTATTTATAAGCTACGGATATACATAACCGGCGCGCCATGTGTCAATGGCATGCTCTACGGCGGAGATATAGGCCGAGTCATTATTGTTATCTGATGGGGGAGCGTAGCGGGGAATAATCTGCTCAACGGTAGTGAGGCCCCAGTCGGCCACGTAGAGATTGCGAATCAGGGCATACCAGGCTTTGAAGCCCGCTTCCCAGGTGGGGAACCAGGCATAGCCATCGCGGCACTCAAAATTAGGAATACAGCGCAGATTGCCGAGCGAGAGGCTGGAGCGCGCCTCGCCCATCGTGCCGAAGCTGCTTTCATGCATGAAAAAGGCCAGCGCGAAGACGGGATCGATGCCGTACTGCACGCCGAGGTCGTAGAGTGCCTGTCCTTTACCGGCAGCCGGCGAATTGTAGGCGGCCAGTACTTTATTGATGAAGGCAGCGGTAATGGTCGGTTTACCAACAACGGAGTAAGGGCCGACATGAGGGGTAATAGGCACTTTAGGCGGCAGTGGTTGATTTGACTGCCAGGTACCGGCCAGCGAGCCGCCTACCTGCACCGAGTAGACCTGCCCACCAATAAAGCTCACCACTGAGGCCTGACCCGGACGCTGCATAACGGCGGCAGCGGTCAATATACCAGCGCCAACAATCACGCATACCAGGCTGATCACCAGAGGATTGAGCCAGGTGCGATGGCGCTGGAGCGGTGGCGGAACCTGGGCGTCAACAACCAGCGGTCTGGAAGCGGTGGCGCGCGGAGCCTGGACGTCAACAACTAGAGGTTTGGAGCCGGTAGTGCGTCGGAGTTGGGTAGATTGCGTTGCTCTACTGGACGTAGAACATGCAATTTCAGCCTCACCTGCTTCGCCATCGGCCTTTTCCTCGTCCTCAGCACTCTTTGCTTCAAGTTCCACCGCTTGTAGCTTGCGGGTGCGCGCCGGAATCCGGCTTTGCGTCTCAATGGTCTCGATAAGCTCAAGTGGTACAGACTCTCTGCTGACGTAGCTACCGCTCGCCATGAGCGACCTCCTAAAAATAGATGAACACCTGTTCTATTATACACCTTATCGGTACCTATAGCAAGCCCTGATGAGACGTTGATACATCAGGAAAAATAATTGCATACTTAAGCACAGGATGTAAAACTATCATATCACCGGCAGAGCTATCAAAAAAATAAGAAAAAAGTACTGTTCGCCTACCCACCCTGGCCTCTCGTGCCTGGCAGGTTCATCGCACGCAAGACTTTGTATCGGCTATCACCGGCCACCTCTTCGACCAGCGTGAAGCACGAACGTAGCACCGGCTCATATTTCAGAAAGCGATTGGCAACCAGGTAGAAACGTCCGCGCGGCGCAAGCACGTGGGCTGCCTCACGGATAAATTGCTCAGCCGTCTGCGTACCTTGCAGCCCCCCTTGATGGAAAGGGGGATTGGTAACTACCAGCGTGAAGTGCCTTTCCTGTAACTCTTTGATGCCATCGCTGGCCAGCACGCGAATATTGCTCAGGCCGCTCTCGGTAATGGCCTGTTGCGCTGCCGCGACAGCGGCCAGGCTGGCATCGACCATTGTTACGTATCCTTTTGTGGCCCGACGAGCGATATGCAGGCCAAGATGGCCAACGCCGCAGCCCAGGTCCAGCGCCCTGTCAGTCACGCGCACCTCTAAGGCGTCTAGCAGCATGCGCGTCCCTTCATCCAGCTTGGTGGCGGCGAATATGGAAAGCGGGGGTATGGCTGCCGCAATACTCTCCAGCGTGGGTTGCTCACAACGTAGAGAGCGCAGGACACGATGTCCCTTGCTGATCTCCAGCGTTTCGACGTTGCCGAAGAGTTCCTGCATGCGCTTCGCTATCGTCAGGATGCCGCGATCCCTGGCTCCGGTCACATAGAGCTGGCCGCCGGGACGGAGCGCGTAGGCACCTACGTGTAGTCCATAGAGCATCCAGCTATTCCCCGGCTGGTAGAGCAAATTCATGGCGGCGATATCGGTGTTGGCTGCGGCATGGTGTAAGATGTAATCATGAAATGGCACGTGGCGCACACGCGGTGGCGGCGCTGCCGACGCGCGTCGGCTTTCTTGCATAAAACGCTGAATGGTCACAATGGAGTCTTCTGCCAGCGTCAATGTGCCGACGTGCAGCCGTTGGAGCGCGAGCGTGGTCAACGGATCAGCCGCCGAGTTGAGCATCAGTAATGTATCGTCTGTCTTGAGCTGGACAGTCTCGACCAGGAGATGAGATTGGAGCATGACTTATGGCCCTCTATGTTGATTGTGCATACCTTCATCATATCATAGAAGCCGCGCAAGCGGTACCCCTCGCCGGTGTAACCATGAATCCGAGCATCATGCTGGCGGCACGTGAGCAGGGGCAAAAACTCAGTCCGCTTTCCCTGCTGCAAACACTGCTGGAGCAGGTGGAAGGTACGATCTTCATCCAACCAGGCGCTCTTACGGAGCAAGAGATGCTCCGAGAGGCGCTAACCTACATTCAGGTCGCTCCCCAGCGCGTGATTCCTAAAATTCCCATGACCCAGGTTGGTCTCAAGGTTGCCATACAGCTCAAACACCAGCAACATCGTGTGGCCTTTACCGCTGTGACTTCCCTTGCTCAGACCTATTGTGCCTTGCAGGCGGGAGCAGACTATCTTATCCCGTATTTTAATCGCCTGGAGCGCTCTGGCATTAATGCCAGCCAGCGGGTGACACAGATGGTACAACTGATCGCGCAGCACCAGGCTACGGTACCTACTGCCGCCGTTCAGGAAACGCGCCTGCTGGTCGCCAGCCTCAAGACACCGGCAGAGGTCGCCGCCGCGCTGCTGGCGGGCGCGCACGACCTGACGATCACCCCCAATGTGCTGCTGGACATGGTACGCGACCCACTCAGCGAGCAGGCGGTAGATAAGTTTGCGCAGGATTGGCAAAAAATGAACAAACTGTAATCTTTTTACGGAACCTCCTATCCCACCGGGGTGAAAATTTATTCATACAATTCGGAAGAGTGTTCACGGTTTCGTCATAACAGCATGATATAGTATTACCAGCAGAGAGGACAGGAACAGCAGCGTGAGGTGGCAGGGCTGAACAAGACCTATCGGTGAGGATATGTAGAGAGGGATGGGCAAGGTCGAGGCCGGGTTGCGCGTGGTCAGGGAGCGGGTTGGCTGTTCTGGTGGGAGAGCAGGTGGAAAGGGTGGTCACTCACTGCACACGCTCATGGGGAAGATGGCGGAGAGGATGGGAAGAGCGCCATATTTGTGAATAAACTTACCAGGGGGAAATTAGGAGGGGGAATCATTACGCAGAGGCGACCGCACAACGCGGTCGCCTTTTTATGGCCATCGGGCGAGGCTCTCTTTACCTGCTTAGCCCAGCACCTTCTCAATCTGGTTGAGGTCATAGCCAGCTTGATGTAGCTCTTTGTGCGCATTCTGATCGGCACTGGTTACGCTGGCCAGAGTGGTTTTGTAACTGGCGGCGTTATTGTTGAAACTGGTGGGAGTCAGCATAGGCAATTCGTTTTGCGCCGTTTGCACATCGCTGGCGGCATCGCTCACCTCTTGTACGAAGTTATTGTAATACGACATAAGTTGTTGTTGTTCACCGGCAGGGGCGGCATTGATGTCATTTTGTAAATCACTCTCCATACTCTGTAACTTCATAGCGATGTTTCCGGCAATGTCGGCGTGGATAGTGCGGTAATCACGTGGTAGCACCACTGCGTAGATACGAAATTGATAATAGAGGTTGCGCACATCCTGGCGTGCGTTCTGAATATTCGTCTCGGCATCGAGTTGCTTTTGTAGCGCGCCGAGGCCATTTTCGTTGTTGGAGACGTCGGCCTGCAAAGTGCTGACCTGGGTATCGGTGAGAGCACCTTTGCCTTGCCAGTAGTTAATGCGACCGTTCAACGTATTCAGTGCGTTGAGGCGTGCCTGAATCTGCTGATTTCCGAAATTGATTACGCATGAAAGGTTGTTGCCACACGCGGCGCTATAAACCGAGGCGGCCTGAGTGGTTGCCGGAAGGGCGAAACCAGATACCAACAGACCAACCAGTACGGGCAATGTAAAACGACGTACATGTCGCAAAAGGTGTGCCAATAGATATTTCATATCGCGTTCTCCCTCTTAATTCTTTAATAAGGTGATAGTGTCAAAGAGTCACTCTTTGCTGTGGTTCGTTATGGTATCTGCTGATTGTCTTGCGTCGCCTGATTGGCGCTATTTTGCGCATCATTGTTGGATGCATCTAGCTCGTTGAGCATATTCTGCACCTGCTGCTTCATACTCTGCACCGATTGCTGAGCATTAGTTATACTGGTTGAGGATGAGCCTTGCTGGTTCGTCACGCTGGTAACACTGCCACCATTGTTTGAACCATGCCGATGATGTTGTGTAATGCTGGTGGTTGAGAGCGAGTTGCTGAGGCTATTGACGTTCTGCGCGCCGGTGCCGCAGGCCGACAGAGTGAACATCAAGGCTAATAGTGCTAATGCGGCTAGAAGAAATAGTGAGATGCCGCGTGAGCGATGAAAAGTTATCCAGGTCATTCCTTCTCTCCTCTTCAGAAAATGTGGGGAGTGGGAACACACTCTAGTACAGAGTTATTGGTGTTCCCACGTTGCTTTCCCCCTACGAAGGGTATCTTACCTGGATTGGCTCAAGAAAGTCTCAAGATAAGCTAAATCTTTGTTCAATAATTGTCTATGATGATTGTAAATGAAATGTTTTTCCGTCATTAACAAAAATGATCTGCTGGCCCTGCACATGCAGAATCAGCTCAGGTTTGCCCCCTTTGACGGCACGTACCTCGCCGGTCACGGGGATGAGATCGCTATTGGGACCATAGAGCGTGGGGCCGCTATAGATGCGGGTGAGTGCAGCGTTGCCGCCGGGCATTTCAATGATCTCGATATGGCCATGCAGGTTGAGCAAGATAAAGTGTGTGGGGTGAGCAGCGCTATCTTCGTGACCAACCACCGCATCGAATTGATAGGTACGCGGATAGCCATAACGCAGGTCATTCTGCATATTCGTCCACCACGCGCTGAAACTGATAATAGCCAGGATGAAGAAGACCATGATGAGCATGCCGCCCACGACATAGAGCCAGGGTGAACGGCGCAGGCGGACCAGCTCCTCAGTTCGAATTGTTGTAATCGCACTGGAGACAACGCCATTGGTGCGCGGCGGTGCGGTGGTCAGGCTGCGGCGGCGCACGCCGGATGAGAGAGAGTCCTGCGCATCAGAGTGGCCAGGTTTGCCAGGCTTTGAGAGAGCCGCTACGCCCTTCGTGGAAGACGTGCCGGGTCGATAGCGGCGTGTGCTGGTATGAGGACGGGTATCATAGATGGCGTCCTCGTCGTCGATGGCGTCGCGCCGAATGGGCTGAGAGGGCCTGCGCACCTGCGTAGTTCCCATGACGATACTCCTTTCCGGGGGATGAGAGCAAATTTCGCTGTCGGCTTTTACTTTGTGATAACCTGGTTACCACCATTAGAACAAATTTTCTTCTTGCTAAGTATAACACACCCTGCCTGATAGTCAAGAGGAGATGGTACAAAGGTTCGATGAATTTAAAAAAAGCTCTTTTGTTCAGGAGTAGCTCTACTCAGGCCAAAGGGTGAGGCAAAAGTACTAACATACCCCAACAATACCAGCGTTCAGGTATTTTCTAATGACTTTGCCTGCATGGGCAATCGTCAGGCTTAACTGTGCAATACAAAAAGAAAGGATTTGCTGGATGACATCTTTTTACAACGCGCTCAGGCAACATGTCGTACCGCTCTGGCGTTACGCGGGGCGTCACTTGCTGCTCGTCGCCGTCTTCGTACTGGTCGGTACGGGTGCGCTGGGTGGCTCGCTCTTTGGCATACGCAGCTTCGCACAAGGCGCGTGCCCGACTGGCAACCAGACCTATTTTGTGCGCTGGGGCGACACACTCAGCGGCATCGCCTATCGCTACCACAGCACTGTGCAGACGCTCGCCAGTTACAATCACATCGCCAACCCTAATCTTATCTTTCCGGCGCAGCGCATCTGTATTCCCTCGCCCAGCACTACTCAGGGCGGCTACAGCGGTATCGGCACCAGCCTGCCCGCACAGAACTACTACGTCTTACTGGCCCGTCAGGATGCCCTTGCCGCAGGTATTTCGCCGGATATCTTCGTGCGTCAGATCAATGAGGAGAGTGGCTTCCAGCCCTATGTTGTCTCATACGCCGGAGCCATCGGTATCGCGCAATTTGAACCGGCTACAGCGGCCTCGCTCGGCATCAATCCCTGGAATCCGCAACAGTCGCTCTGGGGAGCCGCGCACCTGATGGCGAGCTACCTACGCCAGTACGGCGGTTACGCCGAGGCGCTGACAGCCTACAATGCCGGTCCAGGCACCGTCTATAGAGCTACCTATTATTGCGGCGACTACTGGATGCAATGTATTCCCTCTGAGACCCGCAGTTATATCGCCGTGATCCTGGGCATTTGAGAAGACAAACCACGCCACCCGCTACAGGAAGTCGCGGGTGGCGTGGGAGAATATTCCGTCGGCAAAAGTATAACTATTTACATTCTTACGAGTGTCATAGTTGCGCCGTTGTGTTAGCCGGTGAGGACTCTAGCAGACAAAACAGCCAGTGAAGGGCGTTGGAATGAAGGGGGTCGGCAGAATCGTCGGTACGCCGACGACGCCACAGGCTGCTAGCAATGGACTCACGAATGGAGCGCCAATCAACGGCAAGCCGAGACCAAAAGCGCCCATACCATCCCAGGCGAACTCACCCCCAACTACCAGCGCCATTTCCTCATCCGTAAGTTCTATCATTTGTATGTTCAATTTCCCACGCATGTTTGCTTGCTTCCTTTCTCTTGCTCTCTATGAGAGTTGATGCTTTATATAAACTATAAATGTTTTCTCTCCGGCTCTTCAACAAGGAAGGAACCTTTGATGGAAACAATTTTATATAGAAAATCAGTGAATGTCAAGCTCATAAACAATTATTTATATTATTTAAATGAGCGAAAGAATATTTTACATTTGCCCAATAAAGTAGTAAATATTGAAAAAGATCAGGGTAAATGCAAAATTATCGACGCTGTTCGCTCGTCGCAAGTACCTGTCAAGACTGACAGGTAGTGCCCTCGCTATTTGCTCCGGGCTAAAAACTAGCCAGACTGGCGGGGCTATTTACATCCTGGATGGGTATACTTAACACAGTGCAGGGCGAGCCTGAACAGAGAGAACCCGCGAGAGTTCGGCATATTGATTGTGGAACCCGGTATGCCCTCTCGTTCACCCGTCGGTGCCCGTTCAGCGACGAGAGTCTGCATTGCGAGGCACGACAAACGAGATAACGTTGAGCGAACACAGATGGGTGGCCAGACCATCGGATATGGTCTGGGGGCTTTCTCTGTGAAGGCTCAAGAGCAAGGCCGGGCCAGCTTCCTGGCCTATCGGCCTCTTTGCAGAAAGGAGTACACCGCATGGCACAACAATGGGCCTACAAGGTTGTGTATATTGATTATCGTGGCCGCATCTCTTCCGAGGGCGTAGAAACACTGATTGGCAACGAACGCCGCAGTACGTTCGCGCGCCGCTACCTCAACGGTCTGGGCAAAGATGGCTGGGAACTGGTCGGCATTCAGCCTCTCACCGGTAACTCGGCCTACTACGTCTTTAAGCGACCAGCGCAGGAAGGCGATTTCGCCGACGCGACCTTCCAGGGCAGCACGCAGCAGAGCCATCCCAATCCCGCTCCAACCAGCGGCCCTACGATTGAGAACGCATAGTTGCGTAGATCATACTGATATACTGTCAGATAATCACGCTATAAAGATTGTCGCGTGCAATCCTTATAGCGTGATTATCTGACAATACATACTACTCCACTCCGATGTCCCACGCCTGTTGCAGATCGGCGCGAGAGTAGCATTGGAAGGCCATCAGCGTATTGGTGCGCGTGATGGCAGGTATTTTGACCATGTGTTTCGTGACCACATCCGCCAGGTCCTCGTAGTGTTGCAAGCGCAAGAGGGCCACGAGATCGTATTCGCCCGTGACCGAATAGACCTCGGCCACGCCCTCGATTTCGAGCAGACGTTGCGCCGTCTCGTTCACCTCTCCGCGTTGCACGTTAATCAATACCACTGCCGATACCATAATCAACTCCTCAGCTAGAATGTTGGCGGCGGCGGGACGCTCGGTATCTCCATACTGATGCCGATGACCTTCAACTTCTTGCGCAGGGACTCGGCCCCATAACGCGGTGTCTGCCAGGGGTCCATCTTCTGCTCCAGCATCATCTGGATGCCTTCTGGAATGGGTGTCAGTCCTTCGATGGCAGTGGGCGCGTATTTGTTGACCGCCGCGTAGACCGTGTGCGCGTTCGCCGCATCTTGTTGAATCATATCACGCAAGAACTTCACCCCGAAAACGACATGGCGCGATTCGTCGCGCGCCACGGCGGTAAAGCCGCCGCGAAAGGCGGGAAAGATATTCATCTGGCGATATGCCTCCAGGATGGAGCGTTGACCGGCCAGCGCCAGCGTACCTTCGATGATGATGTGATAGAGGACGACGCCCTCGATCAGGTCGGCCATACTGGACGGATTGCGCCGGATGCGGTCTGAGACATCGTTGAGCGCATCGACCAGCAGGTAGTGCGTCTTGGGATTCATATTCTTCTCGACGACGCCGAGTGTAGCTTCCAGATGGCCATAGTTGATGCCGAGTGCCTCTGTGAAGAAACGCTCGAAGAAGACGGTGTGGCGCGCCTCGTCTACCAGTTGCGTGGTGAGGAAGATGCGCATCTCGTCTGTGGGCATGGCGACGGCGTAAGGCGCGAGTGTGTTAGTGACGCACTCCTCGCCTTTGAAGAAGGCCGAGAGGCCACCCAGGCGCATTCTCTTTTCTTCCTCGTTCATCGCTTGCCACTGTTGACGGTCGGTCGAGAAGTCGATGTCCTGCGTCATCCACTGCTGGCGTTCCCAGCGATAGTAAAGTTCACGATAGCTCGGCAGGTGTACCAACCCCTCGTCAATAATACTCATCACACGATCAATTGGCACCTGCTGCAATTGTGAGACGGAAGCATCCTCGATAGGCATATCAATTGACATGGCGTTTCCTTAGCTCCTTCTTGTCGATTTTACCAATGGGATTACGTGGTAATGCGGGTAGAAATTCAATCTGGCTGGGCGTCTTGTAGTTGGCAAGACGCTCGCGGCAATAGAGCATTAGCTCCTCAGCCTCGACCGGAGCGCGTGTGACGACATAGGCTTTGACCTCCTCGCCCATGCGCTCCGACGGCACGCCCACGACCGCTGCTTCCACGACGGCGGGATGAGAATTCAGCACCTCTTCAACATCGCGCGGATAGATGTTGAAGCCGCCGCGAATAATCAGGTCCTTCTTGCGCTCGACGACATACAGGTAGCCATCTTCGTCGAAGTAGCCCATATCGCCGGTATGCAGCCAGCCGTTGCGCAACGCGGCCTGCGTCTCCTCCGGCATATTGAAGTAGCCCTGCATGGTGTTGGGGCCACGTGAAACAATCTCGCCGATTTCGCCTGTGGGCAGAGGATTGTCGTTTTCATCGACAATGCGTATCTCTACCCCTGGCAATGGCAAGCCCACCGAGCCGGGCTTGCGTAGCACGCCCGCCGGGTGCGTGGTCAGGGCCGTCGTGCCCTCGGAGAGTCCATAGCCCTCGCGGATCTCGCAGTGAAATTTCTGCTCAAAGGCTTTCAGTACCTCGACCGGCAAAGGAGCCGAGCCGCTGCCGCACCATTGCAGGCTGCTGGTATCGTATTTATCGGCATCGGGTGCGTTCAGCAGCGCGACAAACATGGCCGGTACGCCGCCAAAGGCCACTACCCTGTAGCGTTCGATGGCCGATAGCACAGCGGTTGGCTCGAAACGCGGCAGCATGACGACCTGCCAGCCACTGACATAGGCCAGGTTAGAGACCAGGATGCCGTAGGCATGTGCCAGAGGCAACACAGCCAGAGTGACCTCGTGCGGGAGGGTCGGATCGACCTCCTCCGCTTCGCCGTTGGCGGTGGCATTTGAGACGAGATTGCGGTGCGAGAGCATCACCCCCTTTGGGCGACCGGTGGTGCCGGAGGTATAGAGAATGATGGCAGTATCATCGCTGGTGGGCGGATTCTCTGGCTCTTGCAAGTACTTGTCAGCATGGTCGGCCCCGCTCGCCACCACAGCGCGGTAAGGGATGAGCCGTTCAGTGGCCTGCTCACCGCCGAGATCGGTGACGATGATGTACTGCATGGTGGGAACATCGGTCAGCGCGCCTTGCAGGAGAGGAAGCAGGATGCTGCTGGTGATGATGGCCTTCGCGCCGGAGTTCTGCGCAATATAATGCACCTCCGGCCCTTTGAGTAGAGGCAGGACGGGAATAATGATCGCTCCGGTGCGCGCTATCGCTTGATATGAGATAATCACTTCGGGGCTATTGGGCATCATTACGATGATGCGATCACCCTTCTCGATACCCAGTTTCTTGAGACCCACCGCCAGTTGCGTGGCCTCACGCGCCACCTCGACATTAGTGTAGGCGCGCGTCTGGCGCTGATCGTCATAGATCAACGCCGTATAGGGGCCGAAGTGCTTACAATTGTAAATAGAGAAGTCATACAGAACATGGATATCCCGCAAGGTCATTGGCTGTTCCCCAATCATACAATGCTCTCTTTCGTAAATCGAACTGCACTGTTCCTCAATCGGCAGACATACTCACACAAGAATGTTTCACGTGAAACATTTATCGGAATGGCAAACAAGGCAACACTTGCAGTCACCCTGCTACGCCACCCTGCTCGTTATATGTTGTGGGCAGAGAGACGGTGGCCTCGCCCGCCGTGACAACCACGCCATGTTGATTATGCGCCTCGCAGGTCAGGTGTACCAGTGTGCGACCATCGAGCGTCTGCTCGCGCTCTTTGACGATGCCCTGACAGGTAAGGGTATCGCCGAGCCGTACCATGTTGCTGAAACGCACACGCAGATGGGCCAGGAACGCGCCGGGGATGCCTGCGATCTGCTGATTGACGAACTGCCCGAGAAACGCCATGCTCAACATACCATGAGCGATGACACCATCCAGACCGACGCGCCGCGCCGCCGCTTCATCAAGATGGATCGGGTTGAAATCGCCTGAAGCCTCGGCATAACGCCGCAGTTGCTCCTGCGTAATCGGTGGCTTGATAAGTGGGGGAAGACTATCGCCGCTGACAGCGTCTACGATGCTCATGCATTGCCTCCTGCTGACTGACTATCCGTCATTGGATAGTGGTAACATTAATCTATACAACGATAGTTTGGTGGGAAGACACAATCACCTTTTCAATGTATCATGTAGAGAGGGTACTAAGCAAGAGGTAATTTCTTGTAAGGATGTGATTATGGATTTTAACCATCGAAATCGGCGATCTTGTAGGGGCGTGATTAATCACGCCCCTACAAGAGCACGATTTTGGGTGAGAAATTTCTTGATTATACCCTGCAAGCGGGGCGAGGGGCGAACAGGGCGTGATTAATCACGCCCCTACGAGAGCACCAATTTTAGGTGAGAAATTTCTTGATTATACCCTGCAAGCGGGGCGAGGGGCGAACAGGGCGTGATTAATCACGCCCCTACGAGAGCACGATTTGGGGTGAGAAATTTCTTGATTATACCCTGCGAGCGGGGCGAGGAGCGAACAGAGCGTGATCAATCACGCCCCTACGAGAGCACGATTTGGGGTGAGAAATTTCTTGATTATACCCTGCAAGCGGGGCGAGGGGCGAACAGGGCGTGATTAATCACGCCCCTACGAGAGCACCGTTTTGGGTGAGAAATTTCTTGATTATACCCTGCAAGCGGGGCGAGGGGCGAACAGGGCGTGATTAATCACGCCCCTACAAGAGCACCGATTTTAGGTGAGAATTTCTTGATTATACCCTGCAAGCGGGGCGAGGGGCGAACAGGGCGTGATTAATCACGCCCCTACGAGAGCACCGTTTTGGGTGAGAAATTTCTTGATTATACCCTGCGAGCGGGGCGAGGGGCGAACAGAGCGTGATTAATCACGCCCCTACGAGAGCACCAATTTTAGGTGAGAAATTTCTTGATTATACCCTGCGAGCGGGGCGAGGAGCGAACAGAGCGTGATCAATCACGCCCCTACGAGAGCACGATTTGGGGTGAGAAATTTCTTGATTATACCCTGCGAGCGGGGCGAGGAGCGAACAGGGCGTGATCAATCACGCCCCTACGAGAGCACCAATTTTAGGTGAGAATTTCTTGATTATACCCTGCAAGATCACATCCTATCAACAAGCCAGCGAACGACCAGGGCGTGATCAATCACGCCCCTACGGGGAGGAGAGCGATTTATGAACACACCAACCATCCAGGCAGATACCGTTATTCGCAATATCGGGCAACTGGTGACGGTGGCCCGGCAACCAGTGGCCGGAGCCAGGGGAACGTTGCAGGTGATTGACCACGCTGCCATCGCCATACACGACGGCCTGATTGTCTGGATCGGACCGGACGATGAACTCGCGCCATACTTTGTCCATGATGAGACGAAGCCAGCACATGGCCTTTCCACCGATAGCATCCTGCTGGTGGATGCACAGGGCGCAGTAGTTACACCCGGCCTCGTCGATTCACATACTCATCTCGTCTTCGCGGGTGACCGGGCAGAGGAGTTTCATCAGCGGCATGCGGGTGTCAGTTATGCCCAACTGTTGGCCGAGGGGCGCGGCATCCTCACGACTATGCGTGCCACGCGCGCCGCCAGCAAGGAAGAGTTGCTGGCACAGGCCGAGCCTCGTCTGGATAGGATGCGTCGGCACGGCACCACGACGGTCGAAGCTAAAACGGGCTATGGGCTGGAGAGCAAGAGCGAAGAGACCTGTTTACAGATTTTAAAGGAACTGAACCGGTTCCTGGACGAGAACCCCTACCCGCAGAACCGTATGCACGTGGTTCCGACCTTCCTGGGCGCACACAGCGTTCCGCCGGAGTATCGTGAACAACGCGAACGCTACGTGGATTTGATCGTTGAAGAGATGCTACCCGCTTTTGTCGGACTGGCACGTTTCTGCGATGTCTTCTGCGAGCAAGAAGCTTTCACGTTAGAGGAATGCCGCCGCATTTTGACACGCGCCAAAGAGTTGGGCTACCAGCTAAAACTGCACGCCGATCAACTCACGGCGAGCGGCGGCGCTCGCCTGGCAGCGGAACTCGGCGCGACCTCTGCCGATCATCTTGATCACGCCAGCGACGACGACCTGGTTGCTATGCGCGAGGCCGGTGTCGTCGCTACGCTGCTGCCAGGCTGCTCCTACACACTGCGCACTCCTTACCCATCGGCGCGGCGCTTCCTCGACCTGGGCCTGGACGTAGCGCTGGCCACCGACTTCAATCCGGGTACGTCATACTGTGAGAATATGCAAATGATGATTGGCCTCGCTATGTCGGCCATGGGCATGTCGCTAGAAGAAGCACTGACGGCGGCGACTATCAACGGCGCGCGTGCGCTAGCCTTACAAGATCAGATCGGCAGCATCGAGGTCGGCAAACGCTGCGAACTGGCCTTCTGGTCTATTCACGACTACAGAGAGATTGGCTACCACTTCGGCGTGAACCTGGTACAATCCGTCTTCGTAGCATAAGTAAAGGCAATATTTCACGTGAAACATATGGTTTGTGAAATCCCAACATTGCGATAACTGCCCTCTTAGCAGAGGGATGTAAACAATGAATCTTGCGGAGTGGTTCGGCTATCAACTCAAGGCCGTCGGCATGGAGACCCCGCTGACCTCGTTCGAGCAGGTGCGCGCCGAACAGATCGCACTCTTGCCTCAATTTGATGAACGGCGCTGGCAGGAGATACGCGAGACGGTGTGGGACAATGTCTCCATGCGCTGGATTGTTTCCAAGACCTTCCAGCACACGGCGCAGCACACACACGATCTCATGCGCATGGTGCTTTATTGGAAGTGATCCCGCCACACCATAATGTTTCACGTGAAACATCGAAGCAGAAGGAACGGAGCGATGTCACAGACACTCAAAAGCGAGAACCAGTTCGTAGTTGATCTTTTAACCTCGCTGCAAGCAGAGAAATTCAGTCCGGCGGCATGGTGGCACTTTTTTGTTCACTCCTGGCAAATGTCCTGTGACACCGCCGCTGCCCATCCAACGTTGACGCGCTCCTGGCTGCGTCTCACGGCATTGGTCGGCCTTCTGACTGTGGGCATCCTGCTCGTTACCATGCTAACCGAGGGCAGCAGCACGATGTTGCGATTGCTCCCCGGCCTGCTCTTCTGCATCGTCTGGCAACAGAGTGATCTCTTCTGGCACCTGGGCCTGAATCGACCGGCCACACCAGCAACGGGCACAGTATTCAGGACAGTGGGGATTGCCAATGCACTGACGATGCTGAGAGGGTTGTGTGCGGGCTATTTGTTGGGGCGATTGGTCGGCGGATTGATGACGCCATCGGGGCTGGCGCTGGGCATTTTTATCGTGGGCGTCGTCACGGATATTTTGGATGGGCAAGTGGCACGATGCACGGGGACGCAGAGCAAGCTGGGACAGATAGCCGATGGCGAAACCGATTTTTGCCTCTACCTGGCGCTGACCCTCATACTCATTCAGAACGGCGTGCTACCGCTGTGGGTCGGCTTGCTGATGCTGCTGCGCTTCATTGTGCCACTGCTGGCGGCGCTGCTCAGCTATTTCTGGCTGGCGAAACCGGTGCGTTTCGGCTCAACGCGCTGGGGCAAGTACGCCGGGCTGGCGCAATGTCTCTACTTCTTCGTGCTGCTGGCTCCGCCCATCTTCGCGTCATCGATGGGGTACCTCAATACGCCGCTGCTGATTGTAACCGTGGGATTGCTAATCGTCGCACCCATCGCGCAGATCAGCAATAACCTTCGCTCGTAAACGAGGGAATGTTTCACGTGAAACATCGCACTTCCTCTGCCTCGTCGATTTAAGGCCACGATAACAGAAATTTTTATCTTGCATAGGGCACCCATTTCACATGGAAACACTCTCCCCTTGTACCTGCCCTGCTTTCCGTGCTATGTTACACTCAAGGCAAAGATGCCCGGAAAGGATGGAACTTCTATGGAGAGGTCTGTATATACACTATCAACTACTTTACCCACGCAGGTTACGCTGCAAGGTGAGGCTCTTACACCACAGGACGTAATTGCAGTAGCGCGGTGGCACGCGCGCGTAACCATTGGCGATGAGGCGGTACGACGGATTGAGATCGCGCGTACTTTCATCCAGCAACTGGCACACGAGGAACGCAAGGTCTATGGCGTCACAACCGGCTTTGGCCATTTGAGTCGGGTGCGCATTCCGGCGGATCACCTGCTCGACCTGCAACATAATCTATTGCGCAGCCACGCGGCAGGCGTGGGTGAACCGGTGAGCGAAGAGGTCGCACGCGCCATGCTCCTGCTGCTGGCCGCCAGTCTGGCGCGTGGCAACTCCGGCGTGCGCGTGGACGTGGTACGCAGCCTGGTGGCGCTGCTCAATAACGATGTCTACCCGATTATCCCCTCGCGCGGCTCTGTCGGTGCCAGCGGCGACCTGGCTCCGCTGGCACACCTGGGTCTCGTGCTGATCGGCGAAGGCGAGGCTATCTACCAGGGCCAACGTATGAGCGGCGGCGAGGCGCTGCACCACATCGGACTGGAACCTTTACAACTACAAGCAAAAGAGGGCCTGGCTCTCGTCAATGGTACACACATGATGGAAGCCATTGCTATTCTCTCCATCGTCGATGCCTGGACGCTGCTGGAAACGGCAGAGGTGGCCTGCGCCATGAGTATCGAAGGTCTGATGGGCAGCCATGTTCCTTTGGATGAGCGCATTCATCGGCGACGTGGCCAGGCCGGACAGCAGGAAAGCGCGGCTCATCTACGCGCCCTGGTGCGCGAAAGCGAGATCAATCGCAGCCACGAGAACTGTCCCAGGGTGCAGGACCCCTATACTATGCGCTGCGCTCCCCAGGTGCTGGGGGCCGTGCGTGACGCACTGCACTACTGCGCGAATATCTTCGAGCGCGAGTTGGGGGCCGTGACCGATAATCCGTTGCTCTTTCCAGAGGACGGCGACGTGCTGAGCGGCGGCAATTTTCATGGTCAACCCCTGGCGCTGGCGCTGGACATGCTCGCCATCGCGCTGACACATCTGGCCAGCTTCGCGGAACGGCGCATCTATAGCCTGATGGGGCCGCACGATTGGGACGAAAATGGCGCGCCGCTCTTCCTGACGCCTAACCCCGGCTTGAACTCCGGCTTCATGATCGCGCAATATGTGGCCGCCGCGCTGGTCAACGAGATCAAAATACTGGCCCATCCCGCCAGCATCGACTCCATTCCCACCTCAGCAGGCATGGAAGATTTTGTCAGCATGGGTGTCACCAGCGCCAACAAGCTATTGCGCATCATCGAGCAGGCGCAACAGGTGGTGGCAATTGAACTGCTCTGTGCGGCCCAGATGCTGGAGTTCCGCAAACCGCTCAAAGCGGGCCTCGGCGTGCAGGCCGCCTACGAGAAGGTACGCGAGCTTGTGCCCATGCTCGACCACGACCGCACGCTGGCCCCCGACATTGCGAAGATAACGCAAGCCGTCAAAGAGGGATTGTTTGTCATGTGAATGTGACGAAGTGCAACAGGACATCATGGACATGGCATCCGTAAGGAACATACCCACGATGTCTGCTATTTTGCCTCCCGATGTTTCACGTGAAACATTCTATCGTTCAGCGCATCAGTGTGCCTCCATCCAATATCAGCACCTGACCGGTGATGTAGGCGGCGGCGGGCGAGGCCAGGTAGAGTGCGGCCTGCACAACGTCTTCGTAGTGGCCCCAGCGCTGTAGCGGGTTGCGCGCCGCTATGCGCTGACGTGTCGTTTCCGGCAACCGCTGTGCCCATTCGTTTTCGATATAGCCGGGGGCGATGCAGTTAACACGCACATGGGGCGCGAATTCGGTCGCCAGGCAGCGTGTCAGCGCGATCACGGCGGCTTTGCTCATGGCGTATAGTTGCGCGGTCAGCGTTGTTATGCCCGGCACATTGCCGAGCGCGCCGTCCCAGCCCATAGTCAGGATACAGCCGCCGTCGCGTAAGTAGGGGCGGATTTGCCGCGAGCATTGCCACGTGCCGCGCACATCCACATGCATCAACAGGTCAAATAGCTCACTTTCGCTCAGGCCCAGCGTATCCAGCGTGTTGGCGCTGGCACCAGCATTATTGATCCAGATATCCACCATATCCAGTCGGCTATGCACCTCGGCAATGAAGCGCTCAACCTGTTCTGGCTGCGCCAGATCGGCCTGGAACAGTTCCGCGCGTCCGCCGCGTATGACGATCTCTTGCTGAACCGTTCGCGCCTGGGTGGGGGTATGTCCGTAATGAACACCCACAGTGGCCCCCTGTTCGGCAAAGCCCAACGCTAGCGCGCGTCCGATACCGCGTCCCGCACCGGTTATCACTACCGTCTTGTCCTGCAACATGCCCGTTCTCCTCACCGTCTGCAACTCGCAATATAACTTCATTCTCCTCACCATGTTTCACGCAACTATGTTTCACGTGAAACATACCCATATTACTGACACAGATGCGTCCGTATCTTGTCGCATTATAGCCTATGTGCTAAACTTCTTATGGCACAACTGGTCAGTGTTGATCAGGCAACTTCTCAAGGCAGGCAACTTCTCTTGAGGGGTGGCGCTATGTTTCGCGCAACTAGAAGGGAGCAACTTCAGTGTTATCGCAGCAAACCACTACCTACCCCGTCACAAACGCAACACTTTCCATAGAAGAACAGCGTTCCTTCCTTCGCCAGACGCGGCACGATCTGCTCGTTAAATATCGCCCACACCTGATGAAAGGGGCCGGCCCGATTCGCGTCATGGCCCGCGTCGTGGCCGAATTAACGCAGGCATGTCGTCAACACGGCGTCTCTGAGGAGATCATCCAGACGGAAATCGTCAATCGTACTATCGGCGACATCGATGTGCGCCGCATCGTAGAGTGCGATGGCCCTGCTGGCGGCGAGCGTGACTACCGCATGCTGGCCGACGAACTGGGTGTGGCCCTGCCGGGCGAAAATTTACACGGCTATATCGCTACCGGCGAAACCTACCTCTGGCTACGCTTCCAGATGATGGAGTGCGAACATCTCTTGCTAGAACAGCAGTTTGATCCGCGTATCTATGACATTTATGGTGTCGGCAACCCCATCTTGCGCACGTGGCTGACCGAGGAAATGCGGCAATGGGGCATCTCCGTCGCAACCGAGCAACTCTATCTGAGCCTGGGTGCGATGGACGGCATCGACAAGGTGTTACGCGCCATCCGTCACATCTACCGCGAACGCGGACAGACGGAGATCGGCATTCTTTTCCCTGAGCCGGGCTTCAACGTGCCGGAGTGGCAGGCTCGCTCCTATAACTACCAGATGTACCATTTTCCAACCTTGCCGCAGCATCGCTTCAAGCTGACCGCCGAGCAACTTGAACAACAGCTTGTGGAGCATCCCGACATTCGGCTTATCTACCTGACCGTGACCAACAATCCCACCACCTTTGCCTACACGGCGGACGAATTAAACGCCTTGCACGCGGTCCTACAGGCCCGTCACGAGTGTGGCCACGAAGTCTATGTGCTAGCCGATCTGGCCTATATCGGTACCGGTAGGCCGGAAGAGGATCACGCACGCATGGCGACCTTCGCTGCGCCTGATGTGCTGCGCTGGACGATCTTCGTCAGCAGCTTCTCTAAAACGCACACACTGACCGGCGAACGCTTCGGCTGGGTCACTATCGGTGACGCCACGCTGGCTCCTCAGTTCGCCGCCAGTTGGACAAACTCGATGGCCGCGCTCCCCGGCGAGTGGCAACTGCGCTATATGGCCTACTATCGGTTAATGCAGAGCCGTCCCTGGCTGGGCGAGAAGCTGCGCAATTTCTATCGCCTGCGCCGCCAGCGCCTGATCCAGCAGCTTCAACGCCTCAACGCGGAGCAGCAACTCTTCGCCGATATTTACCTCGACGACGACGCCACCGTCTACAATTGGAGTCGCCTGGCCGCAGGCGAGGATACCTTCTCGCTCTTCGAGAAAACCGGCATCGCCGGCGTACCCGGCTCCGGCTTTGGCTATAGCGACGAGTATGTGCGTTTCTCCGTCGGCGTCGTACCCGTGCCGGAGTCATAAAAAAGTATAAAAATGACATCCTGCTATGCCATCATTCAGTAAACAATGGCATAGCAGGATGTCATTTTAAAGAACATTATAGCTTTGTGCGCGTACCGTTATCAGTGGCTCGCGCCAGCGCCCGCCAGCTCTTTGGAAGCGGGGGTTTTCACGCTGATGCGTTTCGGACGACTGACCTCACTGATCGGTACAAAGATGCTCAACACGCCCTGGCTGTACTCCGTCGTGATATGATCGGCATCTATCGGTTTGTCGAAGGTAATACTGCGCTCAAACGCGACCGAGCCAATCTCATGGATCAGCCAGTTGACCGACTTCTCGGACTCAACCGTGGCCGGATACCGGCCTTTCAGGGTCAGCGTATTCTGCCGCACGGTCAGTTCGATATCGTCAGCCTTGACGCCGGGCAGAAGAGCTTTGATCTGATAGCCCTGCTCCGTCTCATACACATCCATCGGAACGCTCAAAGTAGTTGAGCGGAACAGGCTCATCGGCTGCACAAAGCTTTGCTCAAAGAGCCGATTCATCGCATCCCGTAAGCTGAGCATTTCATTGAATGGATCAAAGCGTACAATGTTTGCCATACACTTCACCTCCTCAAGAAATTACTCACCATACGTGAGTGCCCGACGAACCTCGTGTGTCACCACCATTCGCCGGGGCATCCCCAACAGGGATTACCTCTTCTTGTTCGTTCCACACTGAGAAACAATTATCCCATGCTTCTTATTCCCAAAACTGGGCACTGCTAGAAAATTTTCCAATCCAAAAAGAACATAGCTTTAGTGATTGATCTGTTAGATTGTCACCTTGCGTGTTGGCAACTAACGTGGTACGCTTTTAAGCGGTGGCAGACGGACTTCCGCCGTTTCACGTGAAACAATGGCGTTGTAAAATCATGTCTGACATGGTTAGAAGCGCGTGAGCATGGCAATCCCAGTTTTTATATACAAGGAGAAGAGACAACATGACGCTACGTGTAGGCATCAACGGGTTCGGGCGCATCGGACGCCAATCCATGAAAGCAATGCTCGAACGCTATCCCCGCGACATTGAGGTTGTCGCTATCAATGATTTGACCGACACACACACTAACGCACACCTCTTGAAGTATGACTCAACCTACGGTCGCTTTCCTGGCGAAGTTGAGGCCACGCCTGATGCTCTGATCGTTAATGGGCATTCCATTAAGGTGCTGGCACAGCGCGACCCGGCGCAGATTCCCTGGGGCGATCTCGGTGTAGAACTCGTGATCGAATCGACCGGTCTCTTTACCGATGCGAGCAAAGCCTCCGCACACATCAAGGGCGGAGCGAAAAAGGTCATCATCTCCGCACCTGCCAAAGGCGAGGATATCACCATCGTGCTGGGTGTCAATGAAAATATGTATGATCCAGAGAAGCACAACATTATTTCCAACGCCTCCTGCACGACCAACTGCCTGGCTCCTACCGCCAAGGTGCTGAACGACGAGTTCGGCATCGAGTATGGCCTGATGAACACCATCCATTCCTATACCAATGATCAGCGCATCCTGGATCAGGTACACAAGGATCTGCGCCGCGCTCGCTCCGCCGGGGCCAACATCATTCCAACCACCACCGGTGCCGCGCGCGCCCTCGCACTTGTCATCCCAGAACTCAAGGGTCGCTTCGATGGTATGTCCTTGCGCGTTCCCACCATCACCGTCTCCGTGGTGGACTTCGTAGCCACAACGCGCAAGCCTGTCACACGCGATTCCGTCAACGCCGCCTTCAAGACCGCCGCTTCCGGCGCGCTGAGCGGCATCCTGGCCTACACCGAGGAGCCGCTCGTCTCCAGCGATTTTCGTGGCGACGCTCACTCCTCAACCGTCGATGGCCTCTCCACCATGGTGCTGGGCGACAACATGGTCAAGGTCATCGCCTGGTACGATAACGAGTGGGGCTATTCGTGCCGCGTCGCCGACCTCGCCCACTTTATCGGCGAGAAGGGCATCTAGCCGCAACGACAGGCCGGACGACCGCAAGGGAACAAACAGGGTACCCACAAGAGATATTACAAACGGCGTACCCGCAAGGGACACCCCTACAATCACGAACAGGCGAGAGCAGCACTGTCACACTGTAGAGGCAACCCTCGTGGTGTCCTGTTGCTCTCCGCCCCGTTGGATCGTGCCTTGCGGTCGCCCTCCTCATGTGCAGGAGAAGAACATTATGGAGAAGAAAACAGTACGCGACATTGATGTCAACGGAAAGCGCGTGCTGATGCGCGTCGATTTCAATGTGCCGCTGGATGCCGACCGACATATTACCGATGACACACGCATTGTGGCCGCGCTACCGACCATTCAATACCTGCTGGATCATAATGCCGCCGTGATTCTGATGTCGCACCTGGGACGCCCGGACGGGAAGGTGGTAGACAAGCTGCGCATGGCCCCGCTGGCCCAACGCCTCAGCGAACTCCTGCATCGTCCTGTGCAGACGGCCACGGACTGTGTTGGATCGGATGTTGAGGCGCAGGCGAGGGCGCTACAACCCGGCCAGGTGCTATTGCTGGAGAATCTGCGCTTCCATAAAGAGGAAGAGAAGAATGACCCGGAGTTCGCGCGCCAACTGGCCGCGCTGGGTGAGGTCTATGTCAACGACGCCTTTGGCACCGCGCACCGTGCTCATGCCTCCACCGAAGGCGTGACACACTATCTGCCCGCCGTTGCCGGTTTCCTGATGGAGAAGGAAATCAATTTCCTGGGCAAGACGCTGGAACATCCAGAGCGCCCCTTCGTCGCCATCGTCGGCGGCGCGAAAGTCTCTGACAAGATTGCTGTGCTAGAGCGCCTGATCGAGATGGCCGATAGCATTCTGATCGGCGGCGGCATGGCAAACACCTTTCTAGCCGCCGAGGGCTATGAAATCGGTGACTCACTTTTTGAAGAGAGCAAGGTTGAGATGGCACGCGCCCTGCTGGACAAGGCGCGCGCGAAACAGGTCGAGCTGCATCTGCCCGTCGATGTCATGGTAGCAGATCGTTTCGCGGCTGATGCCGAGCATAAGATTGTGCCGGTCAACGCTGTTGCAAAGGGCTGGCGCATCATGGACATCGGCCCGGCCACCATTGAGGATTTCCGCACCGTGCTGGCGAATGCGAAAACCATCGTCTGGAACGGCACGCTGGGCGTAGCGGAGATGCCCGCTTTCGCCGTCGGCACTAACGCCATCATTGACATCCTGGCACAACGTACCGGCGAGGGAGCCATCACTGTCATTGGCGGCGGCGACTCGGCGGCAGCGGTTGAACAGGCAGGCGCGGCTGACAAGATGACCCACGTCTCAACCGGCGGCGGTGCCTCACTGGAATTTCTGGAAGGGCGTGTCCTTCCCGGCGTGGCCGCCCTGCAAGATCTGTAGAGATATGATGTGAGGTCTCACATCACCCCTCTACGGGAAAGGAGTTGGTATGGCACACACGCGCTCCATTATTATCGCGGGCAACTGGAAGATGAACTATGGCCCCAGGCGCGCCAGCAGTTTCGCACAAGAGATCGTGCCGGAACTACTGAATATCCTGCACCAGCATGCCCAGATCGTCAGCGTGCTCTGTCCACCCGCCATCTCGCTCAGTGCGGTGCATAACGTGCTAGAGGTACATGCACATCAACGACTGGCACTGGGCGCGCAGAATATGTACTTTGAAGAACAGGGTGCTTACACCGGCGAAATTTCGCCAGTGATGGTGCATGAACTGTGTCGCTATGTGATCCTCGGCCATTCCGAGCGACGTACTTACTTTGGCGAGAGCGACGAATTAGTCAATAAGAAGACGCTGGCCGCTCTCAAACACGGCTTGCGCCCGATTGTTTGTGTGGGAGAGAACCTGCAACAGTATGAAAGTGGTCAAACCGAGCAGGTTATTCGCACTCAGGTAGCAGGCAGTCTGGCCGGGTTGCCAGCCGATAAAGTCTCTGAACTGGTAATCGCCTACGAACCGGTCTGGGCCATTGGCACCGGAAAAGCCGCAACCCCCGAAATCGCCTGTAGCGTTATTGGCCTGATTCGTCTGCTCTACGGCAATATGTACGGCCAGGAAGCAGCAGAGGCGCTGCACATCCTCTACGGTGGCAGTGTCACCTCGGCCAACATCGCAGACTTCGTGTCAAACAGCGACATCGATGGTGCGCTGGTCGGCGGGGCAAGTCTCAAGGCCGATTTTATCGAACTCACCCGCAAAGCTGCTGAGGCAAGATAGTCCCTGTAAGGACAGATTCACCACATCCGTGCCTGGGGCCAGTGAATGATGAACGTGGTGAACTGTCCCTACACTGTCCTTTACGAAACTCAGCAATATATTTTCAGCAGTATCAGTGTCATCGACGGATGTAGCAGAAGACGAGTACTTTCATGGTGCAACACGAGGTAAAGCGGTCGGTTCTCGCCGCCGGGTACCGTCATCGTCAATAACGTCTCATCGGGGAGCCGCACGCTGGTCAGGGGCCAGGAGTCCCACGTGGGGCGGGCAGCGCGATAAAGCAGGTTTTTCACACAACGTTGCAGATGCTGCTCATCGGCAAACAGATTGCTTATCACCTGGATACGCCCCTCGTACACAACCGCAACATCGGCGGCATTGCTCACCATCAGCGCTTTGACCGGAGCCTCGCGCAACAAAATTTCCAGTGGCCCCGCTCCAACCACCTCGTCAATCACCCGTTGCAGGAGAAGCTGCATCTCCTCTTTGGAGCGAATTTGCCGTGCTTGCTCAAGATCAGTGCGCAGAAGAGCCAGCAAGCGACGACGCAGCGCAGTGGTAGAGGGAAAGGTCGCAGGCACAGAATGAGAGGGTGGAACAGGCCGGAACTCACGCCGAAGTTGTTCGCTCAATTTTTGTACAAGCGGCCATAAGCGATGCCCCGGTATGAGCATCGTCACAGGAGCTTGCCGATGTCCGTCCTTGCCAACCGACGGGCGAATCAGTGGGAATGTCGGCACCTCTTCATACGCAATAGTGTGGCCTAGCCGCGCCGGTGCGCCGCCATCGTTCAGCCACGCATCGTCTTCTGCTGTGTCTGCTGTGTTCTCCAGCATGTTCACCTCCTGTATTTTTAGTATAGTTAGCGCAACCAAATAAAAACCCCACCGGAAATCGCTTCCGGTGGGGTACTATGAGATTAACGTTAATCCAGGTAATCCTTGAGCTTGCGGCTGCGGCTGGGATGACGCAGCTTGCGCAGGGCCTTAGCCTCAATCTGGCGGATGCGCTCGCGTGTCACGTGGAACTCCTTGCCGACCTCTTCCAGCGTGCGGCTGCGCCCGTCATCGAGGCCAAAGCGCAATTGCAGCACCTTGCGCTCGCGCTCCGTCAGGCTGTCTAGCACATCCTCCACCTGCTCTTTGAGCAACTGGTGGCTGGCGGCCTCGGCGGGAGCCAGGGCGGTGTGATCTTCAATGAAATCACCCAGGTGGCTGTCCTCCTCCTCGCCAATTGGCGTCTCCAGGCTAACCGGCTCCTGGCTGACCTTGATGATCTCGCGCACTTTCTCGGCGCTGATATCCATCTGCGCGGCGATCTCTTCCGAGGTTGGTTCGCGCCCCAGATCCTGCAACAGACGACGGCTGATGCGGATCAAACGGTTGATAGTTTCGACCATGTGAACCGGAATGCGGATGGTGCGTGCCTGATCGGCGATAGCGCGTGTGATGGCCTGACGGATCCACCAGGTAGCATAGGTGCTAAACTTGTAGCCCTTCGTATAGTCGAACTTTTCGACCGCACGAATCAGACCGATATTCCCCTCCTGAATCAGGTCTAGCAGGCTCATACCGCGTCCGATATACTTTTTGGCCACGCTCACCACCAGGCGCAGATTGGCTTCGGTCAGACGACGCTGGGCCTCCTCACCTTCCTCGATAATGCGACGATTGGGGGTTGTCTTATAGATTTCGGCGCGACGACGCTCGGCCTTGCCACGCTCCATAAGTTGGGCCAGGCGAACTTCTTCCTCGGCAGTGAGCAGGGGCACCCGCCCAATCTCGCGCAGGTACATGCGCACCGGGTCGTCCAGGCTGCTCTCCAGGTCTGCCACTACAATCCCCAGACTATCTTGTAGATCATCCCACTTCGTCTCAACCATCGCCTCGACATCCATAACATCTTCTGGCCCCGGTTCCCAGTCAGCCGGTGGCTCTTTGGTTGGATCAAGGGCATCCATAGGCTCTTCGTCCTGTAATTTGAACAGATCAAATGCCTCGCTGTCATCGACGGGGGTCACAAGACTACCGCTGGCAACATGAGCATGACCTACCGGCTCAATAGCTAAAAGATTCTCGGTATTACTTAAAATTGCCTCACCAAATTGCTCTGGCTCTATTAACATCTCATCTAAAGACCCTGTGCTGACACGATCTTTCTGTATGCGATCTATCACTTCTTGTTCCCTATTCACCATAATGGCATCCCCCTTCAGAAAACAGGTGATGATAAATGAAAAAAAGATGATGAAAACCCGTCTTCTGGAACGATCCACTGTATGATTTTATTCCACAAGGCGCACTGATGCGCCGACCACACCCTTCTACATAGATACCGCTTCCCCCTTAACCATGAAGCGGCATGACAGAATCAAGAGCGCGCCGATCACGATGCAACGCCACTACTTGACTCTGAAGCTGGCGTACCAGCATTGCATCACCGGCGCGCCGAGCATCTTGCAAAAGATATTGTAGTTCAATATTCAGTTGTGACAGCCGCTCGCGCTTGAGTCGCGTTGCACATTGGACCGCTTCTTTCCTCAGTCCTTCTCCATCCTGCGGAGCGCGCAACTCAGCGCACGCCTGCGCCCTGGCCGCCGTTTCCAGCAGAGCCGAAGGTATATCCTGCGTTATGGGTTGATGAGAGGGGGAGAAACCACGCTGATACAACGAGCTGAGAATACGGTACAACTCTCGCGTGTCTGTCCCGATGAAGTCACCATCGTTTATTATAGCACAAACGTCGGCGCTTAACCCAGGATTCAACAAGAGTAGCCCAATCAGGTAGTCCTCCCATTGTAACTTATCTGTATGCCCTCTGTCAAGCTCACGCATCATAGCCTGATGCCCATCAGAGACATCATCGCTGGCAGTAGATCTCACTGCCTCGCCGGGTTTCCCCTTGCTATGTGCTGGCCGGTCGAGGCGTCCCTCCGTGAACGTGGCGGCAACTCCCGTTGTTTTCTGCCCACGTACTACACGCCTCAATTCCTCATAAAGAGTACGCTCATCGACGCTAATCAGGGTTGCTAGCTTACGAAGATAGACATCGCGCTTGATACGGTCACTGATGGTGGCAATCACAGGGAGTAAACGCCGCGCCGCCTCGCTTTTGCCACTCGGCTCACGCAGATCAAGTTGTGCGGTTTTGACTACGAAGTAGTAGTCGATTAGAGGCAAGGGATGGGACACGGCATAAAGCCACGCTGAGAAGTCACGTCGAATGAATTCGTCCGGGTCCACGCCGTCGGGCAATTGTACCACGTTGATCTCCGCGTCGATCTGTTCTTCCAGGCGCACAATACTACGCGCCCGCCAGTTACCGCTTCGACCCGTGCGCCGCTCCTGTCGCTCCGTCCCCGCTATAGGCACCGGCACAATTGTGCGATCAAAGCCCTTCAACGCCTCCTGAATACCGTGCTCAGTAGCAGCGCTACCGGCGGCATCCGGGTCAAGCGCGAGTGTGACCTGCTTTGTCAGCTTCTTGATTTGTTGAATGTGCTTCTCTGTAATGGCACTTCCAATACAGGCTACAACCTGTTTCGTCCCATACTGGTGAGCAATAACCGCGTCAACATACCCCTCCACAATAACAACTTGCCCAGCCTGTTTTATTGCATCACGAGCCAGGTCCAACGCATAGAGAACACTATTTTTTTCAAACAGAATCGTCTGCGGCGAGTTCAGATATTTCGGCTTATCGCTGCCCAGGGCACGTCCGCCGAAACCGATCACGCGACCGCGCATATCCCGAATGGGGAAGATGAGCCGGTGCCTGAAGTAGTCATAGACTCCATCACCTCCGCCTCTCGCTTCGCCCTCATGCTCCTCATGCCTGCGTGCCAGACCACCCTCCACCAGTTCCTGCTCACTATAGCCCTTGCGCAAGAGATACTGCGTCAGAGCATCCCAGCGCTCCGGCGCGTAGCCCAAACCAAAGGCAATGATGGAGTCCATTGAGATACCCCGGCTCTGCACATACGCCCGCGCTTCCTCCGCTTCCTTCGCCCGCAGAAGCATCTGGTGAAACCAGAGCTGCGCCTCCTCGTTCAGTTTGCGTAACCGCTCCTTCTGAGCGCTACTGACTCGCTCCTCTTCAGAAGTTCCCGCACCACTCTCCTCAAGCGCAACGCCCGCCTTCTCCGCCAGATATTGCAACGTCTCACGAAATTCCAGGCCCTGCTGCTTTTGTACAAAGCTAAAGACATCGCCCCCCTCGTTGCAACCAAAACAGTGCCAGGTCTGGGACTCTGGAAAGACGTAAAATGATGGTGTACGCTCATTGTGAAAGGGACACAAGCCTTTCTGTGCCTTGCCGGATTTCTGTAAGGCCACCACTAACCCGATCTCCTCCACAATATCGATCCTGGCTTTAATCGTCTCGATAATGGATGCCATGCCTTACCTCGCTGAGCGCACGTTTGTTACCGTTGTCTTTACTGACGTCTTACACATATAACGAGTTGTGGATACAAAAGTCGTACCCCTATCCCCCAAAAGTATATTACGTTTACCGCCGTCTTGTTGTATTGTTTCAACGGGTCTAACGTATATAGACGTAAAAATGTTCCAATTCTTAACAATTCTTTACCAGAAAACAGGCAGTGCCTATCAGGCACTGCCTGAGACTGCTGCCCTTGCATCTCAAAGAACACCTCTACACCTGGCGATGCTCCTTGAAAGTCTCAGGTGGTGGTGATCAGACTATCTATCTCAGGCGGCCTTTGTAACTTATCCACTTATCCACCGTCCCTAATTACTACTATATAGATTCTTAATTACTTATATATAACAGCAGTAGTAGGGACGGTGGATAAGTGGATAAGTTACAAAGGCCGCCTTGTAATGACAACTTGTAAGTATCCTAAAATGGCTCTACAGGCTCGTTTATTGCCTGTGGAAAACTTATCCACAGCGACGGAAGAGCGTTATCGGTGTGGATAAGTAAGGGATAATGGTGGATAATGGTGGGGAAAACTCGCAGTCATCCCGGTCATTTTTGATCCTCTGTGGAAAACTTATCCACAGCAATAGGGGCAAATACGGGTATTTATCCACTACTTATCCACCGCTATCCCCACCGGACACGCCAGGCTTGTTACTGTGGAAAACTTATCCACAGGCATTGGGGATAAGTCTGAGGTACGCATTTCTCCCCTCTGTATTTATGAATATTTATTCATGAATACAGGATAATGATGAAAAGTATGAAAACAGTTCGAAGAAGTTATCCACAGAAGCAGACGGTGTTATACGCTTTTTTGTCTTCTCTAAGACTTTGCAGGATGTGCCCGGCTGCGGAAAAATCCGCATCTTGTGGATAATGTGGAAAACTTATCCACAATCATTGTGGATAATCTTTGTATAGGTTGCGCTGAATGTGGATAATGTGGAAAAGTTATCCACCGCTTTGTGGAAACTCTTGTGTACCATGATAGAGGTTGTGGATAGGTGGATAAAATGTGGAAAAGTTATCCACCGCTTTGTGGATAACTCTTGTGTACCATGATGGAAGTTGTGGATAGGTGGATAAAATGTGGAAAAGTTATCCACCGCTTTGTGGAAACTCTTGTGTACCATGATAGAGGTTGTGGATAGGTGGATAAAATGTGGAAAAGTTATCCACCGCTTTGTGGATAACTCGGCTATCGATCTGGTGAGTGTGGATAATGTGGAAAAGTTATCCACCCCATTTGTGGATAAGTGTGGAGCATGAAAAAATAGTCAGAATAGTCAGTATTCCCAGGGTGGCGGCCAGCGTCGTCTAACCTCGCCGTAATATGACAAGGGCGACCCTGCTGGTCGCCCTGTACTTCCTGGTGTTCTCTCGTGGGTATCAAGCCCTGGTCGCCACTTATCCACAATCACTGTGGATAAGTGTAAGAAGAATGTGTAAAACTTTTAAAACTAACCAGAGAATAATGAGCGTTGTGACATATCTTTTTCGTTCTTTATTCTCTAAAACACAAGAGACACTGTACATCATTAATGGTGAGTAAAACCGGCAATAGCGGTATCTTCGCCAATGCTGGTTATCTGCATACTGCTGAGGCGATCATAGATGCGCAACAACTCACCTGTGCAGAGGACGGAGGCGAGGTAATATTCCCCTTGATAGGGTGCATCGCCGTCGCAGACCTCTCCAATCATGCCTTGCAGGCCCTGGTAGAAGAGCTTGCGTAGGGGTGTTAGCAACTGCACGCTTTTGCGCCAGACGTATTCGTATACCAGTTTTTCTGCTGGATGCTGTGGACGAGATGTGTACCCCAGGCCGTTGGTGGTGAGCAAAGCCTCAACGTAGGTACTCAGGAGCCAGTGCCACGTGCTACCTTGATGCAGTGCGCGTAATTGTTCGTCCTGGTGAGTGCCGAGGTGTCCTCGATAGCCTTGCTCTTCAGGAGCGAGCGTGCGCAGGCCATAGGGTGTCAGCAAAGTGCGTGTGATTGTGTCCAGGATGCTGGTTTGCTGTGTCTCGTCCAGTAGGGAGCGGCGCAGGGTGATGGCAAAAAGCTGGTTGGGGCGAATGCGGTGATCATCACCTTCTGGTCCATCCACGACATCGTAGAGATAGCCGCTGTCGGCATACCAGAAGCGTTGGCGGAAGCGCTGATGGCAGAGGGCAAGCAGTTCCTGGTAGTAGATGGGCAGCGAGCCGGGCCATCGTTGGTGGGGGCGGTGGCGCGACCACTCTTCCAACAGACTGAGCGCGTTATACCAGAGGGCATTGACCTCAACCGCCTTACCATAGCGGGGGGTGACGGGCAGGCCGTCAACGCGCGCGTTCATCCAGGTGAGAACGTGTCCATTGGTTCGCGTGCGCAGCAGGCCGTCACGAGGATCGACGCTCACGCCGGCGTCATTCCCTTGCACATACCAGTTGATACTCTCTGTGAGTCGGTGGTAGAGTTCGTCCAGCAGTTCATAGTCGCGGGTAGCCTGGAGATAGGCATCCAGCGCGCGGAAGAACCAGAGGCTGGTATCTACACCGGTGTAGCTGGTCGGTGTGAGTTTGTCTTGGGTGATGGGCCAGTAATCCGGTAGCATACCCTGGTAAAAATGGTGGGCCAGTTCATGCAAGAGACGGCGTGCCATCTCGAAACGGCGCGTCGTAAGCAGCAGGCCGGGCAGAGCAATCAAGATATCGCGCGTGCGCAGTTCTTGCGCGTAGAAGTCTGCCACGACGACAGGCAGGAGATAGGGCTTTTCAGCGTAGAAGGGCAGGTTCTGCTCCTGTTCTGCAGGCAGGCGAAGATTGGCCTGAAAGCGGTAGGCGGCTTGAAGCAAGAAGCGGCGTAGCTCCTGTCCTTGCTGATAGGCATCGTCATGGCCATCGTTATGAGCGATAGTCAATGGCGCTAGTGGATAGGCCTGAGCGGCTTCGCCGGTTTCGCCGAAGAAACGTTGCGATGCTTGCCCGTGTAGGACGATCTGGTGCATCTCCTCGACTGTACGTTCATACAGCTTGTTGAGTTGCTGTGGGCGCAGAGGCTGTTCCGCGATATCTTCGGTGGTTAAAATGATGCTCAGAGTAGTGTCCTCGTCGGGCCAGAGGGTAGCACGTACAACGCCGGGGAGATAGAGATCGTCGATGGCGGCACGTCCGGCCTCGGCGTCACGGCGATGTAGGAAGTGCCAGTACCAGACGTTGGTAGGAATAAACGTGAGCTGACTATCGGGATGGGCGATGGCCAGTAGGTGATAAGGATGGGCATTTTCGGTGGCGCGAATGGTGCAGCCGACCACGCCCGGTTGCGCGAAATGCGTGGTACTGGCTGGAGTATACTCGTCTTCGCCGCGTGTGGGTAGCGCTTGTACCTGGAAATGCCAGTCCTGGCGACCATGTTGGAGCGCTTGATGTGGTCGGTAGGCGGCGAGTGGTAACAGGGTCAGCGTCAGGGCATGTTGAGTTGCCTCGGCAAAGTGATGATAGCGCCCATGGTCAGTACTAAATCTGGACTCATTAATGCGCACCAGATTCTGTTCTGGTTTCTGATTGCGCAGTACGCGGTATTGGATACAGGTAGTATGGTGGCCCTGGGGCATCCAGATGCGCTTTTCCAGCATGATGCCATGTAGGCCGCCGATACGGTAAGTAAAGACCGGAAACCCTTCTTCCAGGCGAAAAGCTTCCAGGTGGACAAAGCCGACCGGATTCAGCGTGCCGTCTTGATACTCGTTTGTGCCCAGGGCATAGGTGCGCTCGTCGAAAATGACCTCTTCGTCGATCTTTGCAAAGAGAAGATGCGGGGTAATGGTATCTTCGAATGGAACCACCAGCAGGCCATGTTCCACGCGGGTGAGCATGCCTGCTATCGTTCCCGCCGCGTATCCGCCCATGCCATTGGTAATGAGCCATTCACGCATTGTGGTCTCATTCAGGTCACAGCACACGCTACGGTCATATGCAATGGTCATTGTAGACCCTCCAAGCCCATCGATAGACAGTTGAAACTACTCTGTTACAGGCAGTCGAAACTACTCTGTTACGCTCCCTTTCGCGGGAGGTTACTACGTAATAAGTGACGGTGCGTGATGGATAAAAGTTATAGAACGCAACACTGCGTCCCAGATTTTTGTCTCCCTTGATAGTGTAACACACGATACCATGCAGGAGAACAAAATTCCACCCTTTTTGCTACAAAATCACAAATTTGTTAAGAAGCTCGTAGCAACATGTGCCTGACAATGTGATATCGCACGTTCCCAACAGCGTAGTTTACATAGAGTTATGCGCACATTCCATAGGAGATTGCACGTTATGTTTCCCTTATTCCCCTTTGCATCCCCCAGACGTGTCTTCTCTCTCTCGCCAACGCTGTTGACGGGTTTTTTCTGTTGTGTTCTGTTGTTCACTGCTTGTGGAGGTAGCGTGTCATCGCAAATCCTCTACACACATGCTACTACTTCCAGCGTCAGTGTCCCGTCGATCCCGACCTCTGATCTGGTTACGGCGGGCACATTGACCATCGGTAGTGATACCACGTATATGCCGCAGGAGTTCGTTGACTCTACCACTCGTCAAACAGTGGGATTCGACATTGACCTGATTACGGCAATGGCACAACGCCTGGGTTTGAAAAGGCAAATCGTCTCAAGCGACTTCAGTACCTTGCTGTCCGGGCTGCAAGAACACGAGTTTGACGTCGCTATCTCGGCTATCGGCATTACGCCTGAACGCGAGCAAATGGCCGACTTTATTCCCTATTTGCGTTCCGGTGAGTTGCTCCTGGTGCGCAAAGGCAATCCACTCCACATTCAGGCTCTGACTGACCTGTGTGGACAGAGCGCAGCGGTAGTAGAAGGCACAGTCGAACAGGCAGACCTGCATATTGCAAGCACGGCCTGTGTCGCGGCACATAAACCGGCCATTCATCTCGTGGTTCTGAGTGACCAGAACGCGGTGATCCAACTGTTGCTCACGGGTCAGGTGGTCGCTACCTACCAGGATGCACCGGTCAGCGATTATTTTCTCAAGCTCTATCCTCAACAACTGGCCCCTTGTGGCAGCATTGTGAACTGGGATACCGAGGGTATCGCAGTACGTAAGGGCGATGTGCCGATGAGGCGTGCTCTGCAGCGGGTCTTTCAGGCCCTCGAAGCCGATGGAACCTACCAGCATTTGCTCGCTAAGTGGGGATTAATCAACGAAAGCATCATTCCGTAGGGACATGACTGATCACGTCCTTACGGAATTTTTAGCCAATTACGGGCTTTGGACGTTACAATGCTCTGTAACGGTTTAAAGGTCGATGATTGGTGACATGGGTTCACCGGGTTGATGTGGTAGGCCACAAACATGCTGCGGCAGCGTAAAGTTGGGCATTTGATCGAGGAGGCACAGGAAGGCATGCAGCAATTCAGGATCAAAACTGGTTGCTGAGCCTTGCAACATGCGCTTGCGTGCATCCTCTGTGGTCAATGGTCTCTTATATGGGCGTTGCGACGTGAGTACGTCATAGACATCCACAATGGCCAGCAGACGCGCGCTCACCGGGATATTTTCGCCACTTAACCCGGCAGGATAGCCATGGCCATCCCAGGCTTCATGATGATAGAGGACGGCTTCCACATAAAAGGGAGCAATCTCATAACCAATCAGTATGGTTGCACCAATCACCGGATGGCGCTCCATTTTGCGCCGTTCTTCATTGGAGAGGGCTGCCGATTTATTGAGAATGTCATTAGTAATCCAGGTTTTACCGAGATCGTGTACCAACGCCGCCAACGCGAGATTGCGAGCATCCTGCCGACTCCATCCTATATAGCGTGCCAACCTCTGCACGTAGGTTGCGACCCGACGTGAATGCTCGTAGGTCACAATATCACGCTCCTGGATACTGTGGGCCAGAGAGAGCAGAACTCTTTTTGTTTCCTGCTCTCGTTCGGTCTGCGCTATTCCCACCACGTTCTGCTCCCATACACTCTTCAGCAGGCAGTAGTGCTTTCACCTGCTGTGATAAAAACATAACTACTGAATCAATTATATATGCGTAAGATTGTCTATTATTGATGTAGGGGGTTTCCGACTGCTTAGAAGATACCCTGGTCATGAAAAAACCTACTACATACTAACAATTGTACGCATTTCTGTCCATCATAGATGCCAGGAAGGTACTTTTGTATAGAGAGCTGTCACATTCTGGCTGTCTCCAACGTGTCCCTGGCGGGAGAGATATCCAGGTAGCTATTTTAGCCTGTGTCAGTATATAATGTGTGATGTTGTGTGCGGCGTTATCCGCAATTCGTCGGGTCTTGCCGATAAAGGAGTGTTCTATGAACTTACAAAACGCACCGGAGCCGATAGACCGTTATCCGCTCTTAAAAAGAGATAATGAGGTGCTGAGACGGGAACTACTCCAGCATACCTCTCTCGCCAGTACACCTGAGCCAGTGCGCGTGTTGAAAGCGTCTGTCTCCGAAATAGTCCTGTCACCCGCCTTGAGTATCGTCCCGGAGGAGTTGGAGGAGGCGACACCGGTGAGAAGCACGGAGGTATCCGCCGTGGGACAAATCTCCAGGCGTTTTAAAGACTACTCCCATCCGCTGGTCTGCTGCCGCAATCAACTAGGCATTGGCATGTCTAACCCAGGCCCTCGCTAATGGAAGCTTCTCATCCGCGTGCAGCGTCAATCCGCTTCGGGTGCTTACGGGCATGTTGACACTCCCCCGCGTCATCAGCGGGGGGTTCTTCCTTCATCCAGACCGCTTGCCTGTTCTGACCTTGCCAGAACGGGGAGAGGCGCTCTGTCCAGAAGCGTTACATACCTTCTTCGACTTTGATAGCAGCTAAGAGTTTCTTATACGAAAAGCTGTTCGATGAAGACGTCGGCCATCGCGGATACAATGGTAGATTGAATGGGTACATGGCCTGTCTGCGGGCCGGTTGAGTGATATTGTCTGCTCTCAAGCACCAGGATTTCCAGCGTGTAGTTGACCGGATCGACCAGCCAGTATTCGGGGATAGCGGCGCGCGCATAGGCGTTACGCTTGCGCTGGCGGTCGTATTTCTCCGTTACGGGTGAGGCCACCTCGACCACCAGATCGGGGGTGCCGATGATGCGTGTGGGATGCAGGATGGCGGTGTGATCCCGCCGCACAACGACCACATCCGGCTGAACAACCGTTTGCGGCGCGAGTTCGACATCAACCGGGGCAACGTATACCATGCCGAGTCCGGTTAATTTGACATGATTGTAGAGATAGACGTATATCGTTCCGACAATGTCCTGGTGCCAGAGATTGGGTGCAGGTGCCATATACAACACTCCATCGAGAAGTTCGTAGCGTTGTCCATCGGATGGTAGTGCTGCATAGTGGGCATAAGTCCATGCGCCCTGGCGAGGGCCGGGGACATGATCGGCGCGCTGTACGGCATCGAGACGATCTGAAGTGGTGGTCATTGCGAAGCCTGCTTTCCTGGGAAAAACTACCATTGAAGAACGCTATCTGCTCCAATGATAGTATATCTCTAGCGATTATTCCACAATGGCATCCGCTTCTATCTCAACCAGCATTTCGGCCTGGATGAGACGGCTGACCTGCACCATGGTTGTGGCGGGGCGAATGGACTGGAAGAACTCGCCGTGTGCCTTACCCACCAGTTCCCAATCGTAGATATTGGTGACATAGATGCGTGTGCGCACCACGTTGTTCAGGCTGGCTCCGGCCTGCATGAGAGCGCGTTCGATATTTCTGATGGTCTGGACAGTTTGCAGATAGGGGTCGCCGATGCCTACAATGTTGCCTTGCTCATCGAGCGCAGTTGTGCCGGAGACATGAATAGTGTTGCCGATGCGCACGGCGCGCGAATAACCCACCACAGACTCCCACGGTGCGCCGCTGGCGATATTTTGTCGTTGCATTTCCTTCTCCTCATTACTGGGCCATTAGCAAAGGTAAAGCATGGGTACGATAGAAATCAGGATGCATCTCGCTGAGCCAGCGCAGGGGGGCCTGCAAGAGCGGCGGCATACCGAGTGCGAGCGCCTGTCGCAGCGTGGCGATAGCTTCGGTATCCCGTCCAGACATAGCGAGTATCAATCCTGACCAGAAGTGGGCATCCCAACCTTCGTCGCACAGGCGCTGTGCCTCATCCAGTTCGAGCAGGGCCTGCTGATATTCGCCGCGCAGATAGAGGGCGACGGCACGACAGAGGTAGGCATAGTAGTCGGCAGTATCGGTAGAGGCAATCTGCTCCAGCCGTGTGGGCATAGCAGCATCCGGCTGGGTCTGACACATAGCAAGCCATTGCACCTTCCAGCCATGTTCAACGTGAGTATCGTCCAATTGCCAGCCGCGCTGGCAATCGGCATCTGCTCGTTGAAGATCGCCGAGCAGCAGATAGGCTTCGCCGCGTTTGTTATATGCGCAGGCGAAATCCGGCTCTAACTCGATCAGCCGGTTAAAGTCCGCCAGCGCGGCATACGGGTCTTTGAGCAGCAGATAGAGTGAGCCACGTTCAAAGAGAGCCTGCACATCATCTTCATCATGGCTCAGCACCACGCTCAGGTCCTCTTCAGCTTCACGGTAGAGTTTGAGGGCTTTATAGGCCAGCGCGCGATCTTTGTAGACCATATGCAGGGTGGGTGACAGGCTGAGCGCTTTTGTATAGTCAGCGATGGCCTGCTTTGTTTGCTTGAGGCCGACATAGGCCAGTGCGCGATTGTAGTAGAGGATGGCCTGCGTTGGATCGAGGGCAATGGCCCGATCAAAGTCTTCAATGGCTTCGCGGTACAGCTTGAGCAGGCGATAGGCTTCGCCGCGATTATTATAGGTGAAGGCCGAAGAGGGTGACAGTTCAATAGCTCGATTATAGCTTGATAAAGCTTTTTCGGGTTGTTTATTGTCAGTATAGGCCGCGCCGCGTCGGTTGAGTAGCACGATATTGGTGGGGTCCAGCATCAGGGCGTAGTCGAAGTCGCGGATAGCGGCACTGAACTGGCGCAGCATAGCATAGGCCTGACCACGACTGTTGTAGGCCCCTAGCCGTCCCGCCAGCGTCGGGTCGGCGCTAATCGCCAGGTCGAGATGAATAATGGCCTGCTCGTAGGCTTGCATTTCAAAATAGACCATTGCTCGTCCCAGCAGGGCTGGAACATCGCGGGGGTTGCTGGCCAGCACGGTGCTGAAGTCCTGGATAGCCTGGATGTAGCCCTTGAGCAAAAAATGCGTGATACCGCGCTGATAATACGCGGACAGGTAGTCCTGTTGCAAGGCGATAGCAGTATCGAAGTCGAAGAGCGCATTTTGATAGTGAGTGATATTTCTGTGGACGATGCCGCGATTATGATAGGCCAGGGCGTCGGTAGGATTGAGAATAATGGCGCGATTGAAGTCTGCCAGTGCGCCCGAATAGTCACCGTGCTGTGCCCGCTCCGAACCTCGCTTATTATAGTCAATAGTAGTCTCTAGTCCCATAAACTGCATATATCCTTCATCGCTACAAAAGCTGCTTCACACAATATTGCGCTACTAGACCCGCGTGTACCTGTTTACGTCTGACGATTCTACCATATGCTAGGGGTTTCTACCAGGAACGATGACCTCTGTCCTATTGTCAGATGATGGATGGGGAAGGGAACAGAGCGGCTTCCTCGCTTGTTCAATACATTTCAATATACCCTCCGTCTTTTAAAAAAGGTTGTGTAAAAAGGGGCATTATATATATTGCTCAGCCCTACGGCATGTAATAACAGTGAATATATTGTAACATATCTTTATGAAAATTTACCAGTACATCACAACTTATTAACCTCGATAGAAATACATACTGATTATTGTTTTCGGTAGAGATTATTTACGCAATGCTGAGCTTAATTTTAATCGGCGGATTTTTTTTATTGGATCAACGTGTGATGGAGGGCCATAATGCGTATTTTGTTCGTTACACCCTATCTCCCATCGCGTATTCGCGCGCGTTCCTATGGCTTTGTGCAGCAACTTGGTCGGCGGCATAAAGTGCAGGTGCTGGCCCTGAGTGGTGGCAAACATGAGGTGGCGGACACACGGGCAATGGTTAAAGATGGTATCGCGGTGACGGCGCTGCACGAGGGGCGAGGCATTAAAATAGCGCGTTGTCTGGGCGCGCTCGCCACCGCCCAACCGCTTCAGGTTGCCTTTGATGCCAGCGCGCGTCTGCGTGCTATGCTGGGCACCTTGATTAAGAGTGGTCAGTACGATCTGCTGCACATTGAATTTGTGCGTGCACTCGGTATGCTGCCCGCGCCACCATCACAGTTGCCACTGCCCTGTGTCTGGGACGCCGTCGATTGCGTGAGCCATCTCTATCAGTTGGGGGCAACGGCTGGCGCTACACCATTGTTGCGTCTGTGGGGACGGTACGAGGCAGAGCGCCTGCGTGCCTATGAGTGTGAACAGCTTACACGCTTTCGCCATATCCTGGTTTCATCGTCACGTGAGCGCGCACAATTCTTGCAGTTGGCGGAGGCGAGAGAGCATGGAGGAGAAGAGGGAGCGCAAGCGGAGATCAGCGTATTGCCCCACGGTCTAGATCAGAGCTATTTTCAGTGCAACACGGGTTGGCGTGCACCAGACACGCTAATCTTTTCCGGCAAAATGAGTTTCCATGCCAATGTGGCGGGCGCGACCATGCTGCTGCAACGTATCATGCCATTGCTCTGGCGTGTACGTCCCACACTGCGCCTGATTATCGCGGGCAGCGATCCGCCTTCCTCGCTGTGCCGCCTCACCCGCGACGCGCGCGTTGAAGTCACCGGCTATGTGCCTGACCTGCGTCCCTATCTTGCCCGCGCGTATGTCGCTCTCTGCCCGTTACCCTACGCGGTGGGCATTCAGAACAAGGTGCTGGAGGCGATGGCGCTGGGTACGCCTGTGATCGCCAGTCCGAGCGTCGCGGCTGGCCTGCAAGTTGAGTCGGGGCGCGAGTTGCTGATCGCGGAGACGCCGGAACAGTTTGCCGCCGCCACGCTCAGATTGCTGGATGATACCGCGTTGTGGCAGCAACTCGCTGCATGTGGACGACGCTATATCGAAGCGTATCACAATTGGGATGCTATTCTTACCCGGCTTGAGGCGCTTTACGCGCGCGCCATGCAGCAGAAGACGCATTACGGAGGTCTGTAATGGGACAAAGTGAGCTGATGTTGGAATCGTGCGGGGCTGTTGTAAGACGGAGGGAGGATGATGCGAGGTGCACGTATCCCGCGTTTTTTAGCAACCAGTACACGGCATTTTTCTATGCCGTGATCAGGCGCGCGCTGGACATTGTGGTGGCTGGCGGTGGCCTGTGTTTGCTGGCTCTGCTTCTACCTTTTATTGCGCTGGTGATGCTTTATGAAGATGGTGGCCCGCTTTTCTATCGGCAGGTGCGTGTCGGCTATCGTGGTCGGCCATTTGTCATCTACAAAATTCGCAGCATGGTCGCCGATGCCGACCGCTACCTGGCGCGTCATCCACAGTTGCGGGCAGAGTGGGAGCGCATGGGCAAGCTCAAGGATGATCCACGTGTTACAAAATTGGGTGCGCTCTTGCGGCGCAGCAGCCTGGACGAGCTACCGCAGATGCTCAATATTTTGAAGGGCGAGATGAGCCTCGTGGGACCGCGCGCCATTCAGTTTTCAGAGCAGGCGGCCTTTGGCAATCTCATCGAGCTACGGCAGGCGGTGCGCCCCGGCTTGACCGGTCTCTGGCAGATCTGTGGTCGTTCTACTACTGACTACGAGCAGCGTGGCCTGCTCGATTGCACCTATGTCTTGCAGCGTTCGTTGTGGTTAGACCTGTATATCCTGGCCCGCACACTTCCGGCAGTCTGGCATGGGATGGGTGCGTACTGATTAGAAGAGGAGAGAAAAAGGTTTTATGCAACTACGTTATTATAGCGGTGTCATACGTCACTGGTTGTGGTTCATCCTGCTCTGCACGAGCGTCTGCGCTTTCGTAACTTTTATCGTCAGCAGCATGATTGCGCCCACGTATCAAGCCAGCACACTCATTCAGGTCAATGGTACGGGAGTCACGGATAGCAGCAGCGTCTTTGCTAACCAGGCGCTGGCGGTGAGCTACGCACTCCTGATAACCAGCAATGATGTCTTGACGCAGGTGGCGCAGCAGGTACCCGGCGTGACCTTGCAGGACCTGCAAGCGAACGTCAGCGCCGCACCAGAGCAGAATACACAGATCATTGAGATTCGTGCCACCGCGCACTCGGCAACGCAGGCGGCGCAAATTGCCAATACGGTGGCCCAGGTATTCATTGCGCTTCAGATTAAAAAGATACTGCTACCGTTGCAAAACCAATCCACTCAACTGAACAATCTCATGGCGACGCAGAGGACGCAGATTGATAATGATCAAGCGCAGCTCAATGTTTTGCAGGCCAACAATGCCAATATTGACACTTTGACTCGTCAACGTGACAAACTTAGCAGCGATCAGGCCAATTATAATGCTACGCTGAACAGTTATCAGCAGGTGCAGTTCCAGATACTCCAGGTCGGCAATGTCATCAGCCAGGTGCAGGTAGCCACGCCGCCAGAGCGTCCGAGCGCCCCTCATGTCACGCTGAACACGATAATTGCGGCTTTATTAGGGCTGCTCCTCTCGCTGGCGCTGGCGTTGCTGTTGGACTGGTTGGATACGACGATCAAGACGACAGAGGATGTGATTCATATGACTTCGCTCACACCGTTGGGTGCGGTGGCACGTGCCAGTGTCTCGCCCCTGGTGCCGGGGATGATGGTGATGGGAATTGCCGATGAAATATTGGAACGCGATTTTATGGCCATCGGCACCGGTCTCTGTAAAGTTTGCCAGCAGCAAGGGCGGCGCGTCCTGCTGCTGACGGGTATGCAATCGGGGAGTGGCACGACGCTGACGGCCACCTATCTGGCGCTAACGCTGGCGCAAATGGGTAAACGTGTCCTGCTGATCGATGCCAGTCTACGCGCTCCTTTCCTGCACAAGCTATTTCTGCGCCAGAACATGAAGGGGCTGGTAAATAGCATGTCCGAGGTTTATCAGTTTCGGCGCGATATTGTTCAAGCATGGCGCGACCAGTGGTTGACGCATATTCCGAACCTCTGGTTTCTGCCAGCAGGACCACCCTCGGCGCATCCGCCCACGATCCTGCGTTCACAAGAGTTAGTACTACTGTTATCCTGGTTGCTCGGTGGTCAGGGTGTAGCGCCGGTGCTGGATTTTGTCCTCTTTGATGCACCTGCTCTGAAGCGCCACGCTGATGCGCTGGCACTGGCCTCGGTTGTATCTGCCACGCTGCTGGTCATAGAGGCGGGCAAGGAGCGTGACGAAGCGCTCATAGCGGCTGACCAGACCTTACAGCGTGTGGGCGCGCCTGTACTTGGCGTCATTATCAATCGGCAAACCGCGCATCATCACTCATCGCTGTATGCACGCAACGCCTACTTGCAGCGTAAACGGCAGACAACAATAGTTCCGGCTGTTACAGCGCCCCACCCGGCAACACCACCGCCGACAGCGGCGAACATCGATACGCCACCGGCTGAGGTGCAGAGCGTGGGCAGTATGGGTAGTCGGCTTTTTAGCAAAGGGAGAAACGGAAATCATGCATTTCCCACTACACCGCCGATACAGGCAACCGGCAACAAGCAATTTATACGCCGCTAGTGCTGCATTTCTTGAAACCGCTCAATCAGCTAGTCGTCGCATTGATCGTGATGCTGGAAATGCCGTTCTGTCGTGGCTGGTGCGCAAACGCTGGCGACTCAACCTGCTCGGTGTGTTGCTCTTTGCGCTGATTATCGTGAGCTGCGCGCTCGCACCGTCTCCGCTCTGGCCGCTCATCCTGCTCATAGTGGTTGGTATAGGGTTGTGGGCGCTGTGTCAACCGTCGTTTGCTCTGCTGCTGGTTTTCGCCGGGGCCGGTCTGCCCTCGCTACTGTTGCCCTTGCCAGGACATACCATGCGCCCTGTTGAGCCTGCCCTGCTGCTCTGCCTGCTGGTCGCGCTGCTGCGTCGTCCACTGGCTCCGTTGCGCCTGTCCCATCTGCTGGCTCTGTTCTTTCTGGCTATCGCGTTTATCTCGTTTATCCATGTGCCGCAGGTCGCTAGCGCGCTTAACGCTTATGGCGCAGATAAGCGCCTGTATGGGGTGGTACTGCTGGTGCTGGCCTTCTTGTGTGGCACGTGGCTGACCGCGCACGTCAAACGCCCCATCAGCCTGCTGCTCGCCGCGCTGCTGGTCAATCTACCCCTGTTCTTTATCACGTTGGCGCAAGCATTAGGTATCATGCTGCCGACGTTGCTGGAAGATAGCTCGGCGCAGAATCCCGCGCAGACGCTCGGTCGCCTATGGGGGCCGTTTGATGGTGCCGTCACACTTGGCCTCTATCTGACCAACCTCTTCGCCATTGCGCTTAGCTGCTGGCTGCTCGGCACGCGCCGCCGCGAACGGATCATTGGTGCGCTCATGACGATTGCCTGCACGGCGGCCATCTTCGGCTCTGGAACCCGCAGTGCCGCCTTTGCCGTTGGTCTTATGCTCGTGATGGCACTCCTCATGACGCGGCATCGACGCTGGCTGCTGGCAATAGGCATCATCGTCGCGGGTGCGCTACTGCTCTTTCCGGGGCCGCTGCTGGCACGCTTCGCCCATGACGCCTCATCTACCGACAATCGCCTCTTTCTGGCGCAGGTCGCGCTCAACCTGATCGGCTCTCATCCCTGGATCGGTATTGGTCTGCAACAATTTCCTACTTACTATGCTCAACTCATCGTCAGCCAGGCCACACAGCTAAATCCACAAGGGATCAGCGTACACAATCAGTACCTGGAGCTGGCACTGGAGAGCGGCGTGTTCTGGCTGCTGAGCGGCGTGCTGTTTCTGCTCAGTATAGGCTATACCTGCTGGCACAGTTACTGGTCGGCCCGCCGACAAAAGCAACGAGAACGGCAGGTCTTAGCGCTGGCCGCGCTGCTGGCCTGTGCAGCCACTATGCTAACGGGTTTCTTTGATGTACCTCTCGATAAGGTAGAGGGGAGTGTGTTCCTGTTTCTACTGGTCGGCCTGGCCCTGGGCTATACCGAAGATAACTGTCGGCATTATACAGGCGCGCGTCCTGCTGCATGGATGTCCGGGCGCTGGTGGCATCTGCCGACAAAGCGGCGTGAGGAGGATACGCGCCGGGTTAAAGCGCAAGGAGCCACTACTGTTCCCGCAACAGATGGTTCCGCTATCGGGTCTTATAACGCTGCTAACGGCAAGAGAACGGGACGCTCTGTGATCGTGCAACTGCTCTCGTGGGGCCTTGCCGTTCCGATTATCTTTCCAACGACCGCGCTACTGGCGCGTTATCTAGGCCCTGCGCGCTACGGTGAATATAGCGCAACGTTGCCATTTCTGGCCATTTTTGCCCTGCTCACCTGCACTGGCATGGATCCGCTGCTGGTACGCGATCTGAGCCATCAACCTCGTCGCCAATGGGGCGTAACATTGAGTTATGCTGCCGGTACCCGCCTGCTAACAACGTTGCTGAGCGTTGGCATGGCCGTTATCGTGACGCTGCTCTTGCCCTTGAGTGCGGAGCAACGCCGACTTTTCTTGCTTGGCAGCGTAACACTGTTCTTCAGCTATTCATTTAATGGCCTGCGCACTGTTTTTGAGCATGGCTTTCGTGCGGAAGAGCACATCACCCCTGTCGCACTGCTTGAGGTCTCTAACCGCATTATCACAGCAGCTCTCACCATGGTGGTGGTGCTGGCGCACTGGCCCTTCACCTGGATTTATGTGCTAATGCTCTATTCCGATCTGCCCTTCTGCCTGCTGCTAATCTGGCGAGCCTCTCGTCGCTATGGCCTGCGACCGCGTTTCAATCTGCACACGGCCCTGGCTCTGTTACGTGCCAGCTTACCTCTGAATGGTTACAATGTGATGATGCTGCTTTCCGCTCAGTTCGATATGCTGGCACTGACCTTGCTGAGTGGTGCGCGCGACGTGGGCTGGTACGCGCTGGCTTCGCGCATCACTGATCCGCTGCTCGCACCTGTGCTGGCCTACGCCGGGGGCCTCTATCCGCTCTTCTGCAAAACATTCGCCACCGGGCGTTGGCAGTTCGCTCAGGTCTATAGTGAGGCGGTGCGTATACTGGCCCTGCTCACTCTGCCTCTGCTCTTGCTGCTCTGCTCACAGGCCGGGGCGCTGGTCAATCTGCTTGGTGGGCCTCAATTTGCTCCGGCGACGCCGCTGGTGTACTTACTGCTCTGGGCAATGGCACTCACCTTTTTCAATCAGTTGGCGGTTCGCGCCTGCACCGCAGTACACGCAGAGCAATATATTTTGCCGGTAACGATGCTTTCAGGGGCCACAAACCTGCTGCTCAACCTGCTGCTGATCCCCTTCTGGCAGGGTATAGGCGCGGGAATTGCGGCGCTGCTTAGCGAAGGCGTTGGCTTCTGCCTGCTGCTCTGGCTGTTGCGTTGCTATATCAACCCACTGCGCATTGTGGGTACACTTTGCATGGTAGGGATTGGCAATCTGCCCATGCTGCTTTTTCTGCTCTGGCAGCCGCATCTATCACCTCTACTGGTTATACCTGTCGCTCTCAGCCTCGCGCTGCTCTGCGCACTCTGCACCGGCTCTCTGACGCGCCACGATCTGTATAGGTTCCGTCAACTGCTGCTACGTAGTCAGCAAAGGTCGCGCCCTGCCGCACCTGACAGAAGCCTCGCCTGGAACAGTCAGGATCTAGCTGAACGCACCACACTGATTTTGCCGCGTGTCCAGGTTTGAAATTATTGTGCTAGACAAAGATGAGAAAGGAACTGTACATTGCCATGCGTATTGTGATTGATCTGTTAATTGCTGAAAAAGAGCCGGGGGGCATGCTCTTCGCCGGACGCGCGTTGCTGGAAGGACTGGCGCGTATTGAAAGCGATAACGAGTATATTGTGATTACTGCGCGTTCACGTGCCTACCAGGCGCTACTACGAGATACGCCTCAGTGCGGCAGCATCTCTATTCATAACGTGCGACTCTTCTCCTGGCGTGGTCTGCTGGTGCAGCACCAGGTCATCGTGCCAGAAATTATGCGCCGTCTCAAACCCGATCTGCTGCATGTGCCCACTTTTGTCGCGCCTATCGGCTGGCAGGGGCCGCTGGTTATCACCGTGCATGATCTGGCATTTCTGCATCGCTCACAGTCGTTGCCGCTCTATGCGCGGCTCTACTGGCAATCGCTCTTATATGAGAGTGTCAGGCGCGCACAAGGCATCATTGCCATCTCTGAACGCACGCGAGATGAATTAACCACCTTCTGGCATATCCCACCGGAACGTATTCACCTCATCCATAATGCCATTCGTTCTTCGCTACCCTACAACGCGGTGCTGCCGACACATGTGCAGGCCATGCAGCGCCGGTATGGATCGCGTTATCTCCTGCATGTTGGTCGAATCGTGCCGCATAAGAATGTAGAGACGCTGATCGCTGCCTTCGAGCTGATCGCGGACCGTTTCCCCGATCTGCATCTCGTGTTGAGCGGTGGCGTGGGCGCAGGCAGCGCGGGCGTCTTGCAGCAGATTGAGCAATCAGCGTACCGGTCGCGTATTCATCAGGTAGGGTGGGTTTCGGACTACGATCTGGGTGTGCTATATACCGGAGCCAGCGCACTTGTGTTTCCCTCGCACTACGAAGGCTTCGGCCTGCCAACGCTGGAAGCGATGGCCTTTCAGATACCCGTCGTTGCCAGCCCGGAGGCCGCGCACGAGGAGATCACGGGTGAGGCCGTGTTGCGCGTCGATTGCACCCACCCCGCATCCCTGGCCACCGCGCTGACCAACCTGCTCACGGACTCCGCCCTGCGCACGCGCCTGATACGCCTGGGACAGCAACAGGTGCAGTCGTTCACTGTGGAAGCCTGTGCGCGCGCCACCTGCCGCGTCTATGAGCAGGTTTATCAGCAAACATGTCTGTCTTCCCCGGCGTAGGGACACGATTATGTAACAAAATTTAAGAAGAGGAAAAGGTATGCAGTACTTGATAACAGACATGGCGGCCTCAACCCTTTCCCTCAAACGGGTTGCGCAGAGCGCCGAACTGGTGGCGCTGAACAGTGAGTGGGATATGCTGCTCGCCCGTCTTCCACGCGCCACCTGTTTTCAGCGCCTCGACTGGCTGACGACGTGGTGGCACATTTTTGTCGATGCTGATAACAATAAGGGCCGCGCACAACTCTGGGTCTTGCTGCTCTACGAGCAGGAGGGCACGCTGGTTGGCGTGCTGCCGATGTATTGTCAGCATTATCGCTGTGGCCCGTTGCGTTTGCGTGTGCTACGCTGGCTCGGCCAGGGACACGGTGCGCTGACAGACACACTTGGGCCGTTATTCGTGCCGGGCTACGAGCAAGTCGGTATGTGTCATGGTCTGGCATATCTTGCGGAGCAACGGGGACAGTGGGATGTGTTAGCGCTGGCCCACACGCCTGCCGACCTTAGCGCGACAATCAGAGCGTATGTGCATGAACAGGGCTGGCATCTGATAACCCGTGCCGTCATGGGCTGGCTTGCCATTCGTCTTCCATCCGACTGGACGACCTATCAACGCGCGCTCAGTAAAAATCTGCGTAGCAATCTACCTCGCTATCGCAATCGTCTGCTGCGCGAAGGGCGCATGGCACACGTAGAGATTCTGACCTCACCTGAAGCCATCCTGGCTGCGTTGCCACAACTGTTTCTGCTGCATCGCCAGCGCGCACACGCAATGAACATGAAACGCCATAGCGATTATTTCGCCAGCGCGACCAGTCGCGCCTTTATGCTGCTCATTGCTACGATGCTGAGTTGGCAGCGGCGAGTGGCCCTGGCGCGTATGATCGTGGATGGGCAGGTGGTAGCCATGCAACTTCTGCTCTTCGAGGGAGATGGCATGTCGCTGTACTTTTCCGGCTTTGATCCGGCCTGGGGTCGCTACAGCGTGATGATGCTGACCACGAAGGCTAGTCTGCAATACGCGATGTCGCAGGGTATTACCTGGGTAGACCTGACGGCAGGCGCGGGCAGTCAGGCCAAACGTCAATGGGCCAATGAGGAGTATTACAAACATTATGTGCTAGTGACGCACAACCTGTTCTGGAACCACTGTGTTCGCTGGGGAATGCGCTTGCTAAACCTGTGCTCGGCGATACAGAGCAGGATGTCCGCGCTCAAAGGACGTTTGCGTTGGCAACAGCTCGAACTGGCAAAGGAGGAGTAAGATGCGTGTACTGGTCTTTGGTGTGGATGGTCTGGCCTTTCGCGTGCTGCAACCTATGATGCAGGCGGGCTATCTACCGCACTTTCAAGCATTACAACGCGAAGGCTTTTCCGCTATTCTGGAATCGAAGTATCCGCCGCTCACTCCACCGGCCTGGATGTCGCTGGTGACGGGGCTGAAACCGGCAAAACATGGTGTGTATGATTTCTGGCTGTATGATGAGCAGGGTGAGGGACGACTGGTGACGCGCCGACGGGGCGGTTCTGCCATCTGGAACATGCTGAGCGAGTACGGCAAAGCAGTCATCGTTGTCAATGTGCCGCTGACCTACCCTCCCGAAGCTGTGCGTGGCGTGCTGCTCAGTGGTATTCAAGGGGCAAGCGAGCGTGGCAATTTCACCTATCCCGCCGCGCTGCGTGCAGAGTTGCTTACACATGTGCCCGATTATCGCGTCGATGTCGATGTGACGGCAGTCGTGCAGGGACGGCTCACTCCGGCGCAGGCGGCAGTGCAGGTGCTGGAGCAGCGTATCAAGGCCATACAGTATCTGCTCACGGAGAAGCCCTGGGACTTCACATTCATCACCTTTTGCGCCGCTGACTACCTGCAACACCTGTGTTGGGAGGCTGTACAGGCTCAGCGACCGGATGTGTTGCGCTATTACCAACTGCTGGACGAGGCGCTCGGCATGGCGTGGTCATATCTTGGCGATAATGGCATGCTCTTTGTTGTCTCCGATCACGGCTTTCAGGGTGCGCATACGCGCTTCGCCATCAACGAATACCTCTGGCGGCGCGGCTGGTTCCGACACAGCCAGAGGGCCTCTTATTACCGCAATGTGCTAACGGCAATGGGTAAACACGCACTCAATAGCCTCGGCCTGCTCGATTATGGTCGTGCGCTCAAACTGCGTCTCTCGCATCGCCAGGGCCAGGCGCTAACGCGCGTCAAACCTTATTTGACGCGCCAGGAACAAGTGGCAGCGGGTGTGAGCGTGGCCTCCTGGTCATGTTCCTCGGCGGCCTTTGCCGATCTCTGTATCACGGATACGAGTTCCACACAACGCATCGCCGATCTACGCGGCGAACTGACGGCTCTGGTCGATCCCGTGCGCGGAGAGCCGTTAATCGCCGCTATATACGGCACAGAGATTTTTGGATATGGGCCGTTCGCGCCACAGGAGGAGCATCTGCTGCTCTTGCCCACCGAGGGCTATACCTTTACGCCGTCACTGGGCCAACCACAGTGCTGGTTGCGCGAGCATCATTTGTATGGCACACACCATAAAGATGGTGTTCTCTATGCCTGGGGGGCAGGCATTCGCGCCGGTATCCAGGGGCAAGCCGCAGAAATTTATGATCTCGTGCCAACTATTTTGCATGCTATGCAGCTTCCAATACCTTCTGAGCTTGATGGACGGATCATTGACGAGATGTTTGTCCCCAACTCCACGTCAGCGGGTATGGCAGCAGAACGGAACATTGTTGCTGACAAACTGAAATTGTTGCGTAGAAGAGAGGTCTAAGTATGGGTCAATGGGATGATTTGACAAAGACGCTGGTAGGAGCCAATCCACAGGCATTTGTCTCGCTCTTCTTTAAGGAGGCACAATTCGTTGCCTTACTGGATAAAGAACTGAAGAGTCAGCGTACCCTTTTCGCGGATATCTTGCTGAAAATCCTGTGGTTTGAGTACGAGCTTATTCTGCATCTGGAATTTCAACGCAAACATGACCCCGACATGGGCCAACGCATGTGGGAGTATAATGTCTATGCCATGCAAGCCTACAATTGTAAAGTGGCCTCGTTTGCTCTATACTTGTTACCAGATGAAGGAATCGTAGAGCCACCACATATCGTATCTTTGCCGGATGGCACCGTCGTCCATGCCTTTTTTTACCGGAACGTGAAACTGTGGGAGGTGCCTGCGGAGAGGCTCAAGCAGCCGGGGTTAGAAGGTTTATTGCCCCTGTTGCCCCTGACCAGAGATGGAGCCACGCACGAGACGGTGGAGGACATGCTGGCGAGCTTAAAGGCAGCCCACAAAGAAGATTTATATTCGGTCGCTTACGCTATTGCGGCGCTGGTCTTCAAACAAGAGAGCGAGCGGGCATGGCTGAGAAGGAGATTTAGTATGCTCAAAGATATCCTCGAAGAGTCCTGGGCCTATTGGGAAATGTATCATGAAGCTGAAGCGAAAGCAGAGAAGGAGGGATTGGAGAAAGGATTGGAGAAAGGATTGAAGGAGGGATTGGAGAAAGGATTGAAGGAGGGATTGGAGAAGGGATTGGAGAAGGGATTGGAGAAGGGATTGGAGGAAGGGGAGCGAGAGACGTGGCGGGCCTCGCTGATGCTGGCCGTCAGGCGGTTGTTTCCCGCCCTGAAGGAGCAGGCGGAGCAGGTGGGACGCTCCATTGAAGACCCTGATCAGTTAGAGCAGATCGTAAAGGCGATTTTTGCAGCCCAGACGGAAGAAGAGGCGCGGCTGGCTCTCACGCTCCCTTCCCACCCGTAGGGAAGATGGTTACAGCTAGACTGTGCTTACCCTGCTCGCTATCCACGTTGTCTGTCGGGTAGAGATAATTAGTATCTATCCAACAATCTGCCGGAGAGCCAGAAGTCGCCTTGAATGATGGCACCGGCAGCCAGGCGACCCAGCACCATCTGGGGATCGGCCACCATGTCCAGCTCGCCGAGCAGGGTGAGAAGTCTGGCGCAATAGAATTTTTGCCAGGTAACCGGATTGGTGAGCATCTCGGCGCTCAGCACGCGCGCCGAGATGGTGGCCTCGGCGCGCGCCGGTCGCACGCGGCCATTGGGCGTGAACATCTTGCGCGGCGTGAAGGTCAGCAGGGATTGGCCATGTTCCTCGTTGATGAAGGCGGTATAGTGGCGCTCCTCGTCGGAGAAGCAGCGCGCCTGAATGGCGAAGGCAGCAAGCTGGACGCGCGTGGTACAGGGGATGTGTACCCAGTCATAGACATCGTAGTCGGGTACGTCGAAGATGAATGGAACATGGAGCTGGTCGTTGCTGCCGATGGGGGAAGGACAGGCCCAGCCGTAAAAAGCGCCGTCGAGAATGCTGGATTCGTAGCGTGGAATGCGGCCCGTGATCTGCACTCGCACGCTGCTCTGGCCCCGAAAATGCGGATTCATGCCCAGAAGGCGGCGGTGCAGGTTGGTCTGCGCCCATAGTTCGATACCTGCGCCGGGCGTCCAGCAGGTGTAGGAACCGTTGCGACTCTCGATCTTCTCACCAAATTCGGTTGTCTGATAAACGTAGTGCCGGAAATCCTGTTCGGTGGAAACCAGGAAGCCGAGCGTTGTCATGTGCCAGGCCATAGGCGTCATCCTTGTCGCGCAAGCAGCAACGTCGTGAAAACAACCCTTATATGAAGATAACGCAACTGATAAAGCTCGTCAAGGGCGGGTATAATGAGCGTTATATGAGATTTTTACCAAAGTATACCATATCGTTTATTCTGCATGTATAGAATAAACGATATGGTATACTTTGGTAAAAATCTTAATAAATGACGATGATCGTGTTCCAATTGGTGTGGCTGTAGACCCAGGCCGCCTGATCTTCCTGCATATTGATGCAGCCGTGACTGCCGTCACCTGCAAAGCTTTCGTCGCCGCCGGTATCATAGTGAGGGAACTGCGTGCCGGGACCAAAGTTGACACGCCACCAGGCGTCATGCACGAAGTAGCCGCCGGTATGATAGAGGATAGCATAATTGATCGGTGTATTGGGATACCAGTAGGGTGAGCCGGGCGGGTCCGGTGAGATAAAAGTCGTTGGCGAGAGCCGCTCCAGTGTGGGCCAGACGCCGGGGAGCGAGGGTAACTCGTTGCGCCCGCTCGTAACCTGGAAGGCGTTGACCAGTTTGCCATTCTGATAGACACGCATGGCCTGCTCGACCAGCGAAATCATCAGAACCTGCTGATTTTGCAGGTTGTAGTGGGCCAGCATTTGCAGGTCTGTGGCATGCACCTGGTTGTATGGCGTCTTATCGCTGTAATCCTGTTCCATCATGTGCAGGTTGAAGAGCGCGTTCTGGGCCTCGTCTACCACGTTCTGGAGATCGGCGGGGGTCTGTGCATAGGATAAGGCAGCGTCCAGGTCGGAGCCGATACCCTGGCTCATGTAGCCTGCGTCCAGCACGTAGTTGGTATTATTATAAGAATCGTGGTACTCGTGGGCCTGGCCCCAGCTTGTTACTTCTTGATGGAACTGGTTGACCAGGTATGCAGCTTCGCCCTGCGCCAGCAGTTCCTGCATCGAGGATAGCGCCTGATCGACCAGATGGGCGAACTGCTGATATTCGCTCAGCGTCCTGGTGCTAGTCATCATCTGCTGAGCAGTTTGCACCTGTTGCTGATAGGTGCTAACAGTGTTGGCGCTGATGCCGTAGGTTTTTAGCCGATTCACCTGCGTTACCAGCTCTTGCAGTTTGGCGTTCATGACGAAGGGGAGCGCTGCCCGGCTGGTGACCACTGCTTGCAGATATTGTGCATTGAGGAGCGTCTGCAATTGCTGGAAATCGGCGGGGAGTCTGCCACGTGCCAGTAGTTGCTGATCGTTCTGATACTGCATTTGCATGGCGGTAACATCCAGGCGGGCCTGCTGCATCTGCTGAATGGTGGTATGGAAGGTGGCCAGCAGAGCGGCGTCGTTCTGCAACAGATCGAGAGCCTGTGTCGTGGTGGTGGCCTGCTGGCTGATCACGTTATATTGCAGCGGCGTCGTGGCGTGCGCGAGGGCCTGCTGTTGCTGACTGAACTGCTGAGCGAATTGCTGGACAGGAAGATGATTGCTCTGTTGATGCTGCAATGCAGTATGAAATTCCTGCAGGGCATTCTGGGCCAGGGCCTGATCTTGCTGGATAGTTGTGTCAATGATGCCTTGCGTCTGTATCAGCAACTGGCGATAGCGCGCGGTGAGATTGCGGTAATAGTCGTCGATGGGCTGAGTGTTAAAGAGGCTGAAAGGCGCTCTGGTCTGTGCTAGCTGCTGCTCCTGGCGTTGCACAGGTTGTAGCAGCATCACAGGAACGCCAATAGCGAGCGCGTGGTGCAGTAAATTATCGAGTTGCACTTTCTCCTGACTGGCCTGTTGTTGCAAGCTAGTATTGCCGCAGGCGCTCAGTGTCAAGAGCAGACTAAGCAGGAACAGGACAGTTACAAGCGACTGTCCTGTTCCCATCTTCCACGTAGACCGCTGTGTTGTTAGCATAGGAGGATTATCTCCTTCCGCTTCTCGCTCTCTGTTTGCGCTTTTCTTTGCGAGCCGCCTTGCCTGTCTTCTTCCCACGCGGGGGATGAGGCATTGTCGGTACGCGCGTGCCCTCCGGCAAACCGGGTACGCCAGGGATGCCACCGCTGCCCATATACTGGCGGGCGAGCTGGGCGTATTGACCCTTGCCGGTGGTAAGCTGGCGCATCATGGTGCGCATTTCATTAAACTGTTCGAGTAGTTGGTTGACAAGCTGCACGCTGGTGCCACTGCCGTTGGCGATACGCTTGCGACGGCTCCCGTTAATAATATCGGGATTGCGCCGCTCCTCACGTGTCATCGAGAGAATAATGGCCTCGACGTACTTGAGTTGATCGCCTTCCAGTGCCTCCTCCATCTCCGGCATTGCCATCAGCTTGTTCGCACCTGGAAGCATCTCTAACACAGAGCGCAATGGCCCCATGCGTTTCAACTGGCGCATAGCGCTAAGGAAATCCTCCAGGTCGAACTTACCTTGCTTGAGTTTGGCCTGCGTCTTGAGCGCCTCTTCCTCGTCAATCGTCTCCTGTGCTCGCTCGATCAGCGAGAGAACGTCGCCCATACCCAGGATACGCGAGGCGAGGCGCTCCGGGTAGAAGGGTTCCAGTGCATCTAACTTTTCGCCAACGCCCATGAACTTGATCGGCACGCCCGTCACCGAGCGAATGGAGAGCGCTGCGCCACCTCTGGCGTCGCCATCCATCTTAGTTAAGATCATGCCGGTCAGGCCAAGGGCTTTATTAAAGTCATCGGCTACGCGCACCGCTTCTTGACCGGTCATGGCATCGGCCACAAGCAGAATTTCGCGTGGATGAACCTGCTCCTTAATACGTTTGACTTCGCCCATCATCTGCTCGTCGATGTTCAGGCGACCCGCTGTATCCAGAATTACGACGGTACTGGCCTGTTCACGTGCGTAAGTGAGCGAGTGGAGACAGATATCAACGGGGTCGGCCCCCATCGGCTCGGAGTAGACCGGCACGGAAATCTGCTTGCCCAGCGTTTTGAGCTGGTTGATGGCGGCGGGGCGATACATGTCAGCGGCCACCATCAGGGGACGCTGGCCCTGTTTGAGCAGGAAGCGCGCCAGCTTGGCCGCCATGGTGGTTTTGCCGGAGCCTTGCAGGCCCACGAGCATGATGACATTGGGGGGAGGGCCGCCGAGATCGAGTTTATTTTTGCCATCGGTGCCGCCAAGCACCTCGATGAGTTCTTCGTTGACAATAGAAAGTACTTGCTGTGCTGGCGAGAGACTGCCCATGACATCGGCTCCAATGGCCTTCTGCTTCACCCGCTCTACGAACTGGCGAGCCACGCGCAGGTTCACATCGGCCTCAATCAAAGCCAGGCGCACCTCGCGCAGGGCGGCGTTGACATCCTCTTCGGTCAACTTACCCTGCCCACTTAAATTAGTAAAAATCCCTTCGAGACGTTTCGATAAGCTTTCAAACATTGCCATACATGCAAAATCCTCTCTCCGCCAGTCGCCAATAATGACCCTATTATATCACAGCTTCAATTTTCGGGCCATGCTTTGCTGAGAGAAGAAAATTGTTCATCGTGTGTTGAGGACACAACGAACGGCCAGGAGTGGTCGCTCGTTGTGTCCCCCATTGTGATAGCGCCTGGAAACGATCCTTCTTTAACCAATCTGCACTAGCGCATTCGTATTGGCGGTCGGTCGCACCGCGATGGCCAGGTCGAGGCCAACATCTGCACCCACTGTGTTAGTCAAGCGGGTAATCACGGGGGCGAGGTTGACACCTGCGAAGGTGGTCACGCCTGCTCCGCCGTAGGCCGAAACTGCACTTCTGCTCAGGTCGGCGGCATTACCCAGACCAACGGCTCTGCCCAGCGCAGCGGCTCCGGCTACGTTGCCGCCGAGAACTGCTGCTAGCTCCTTGTCGGTAAGTTCCGGCAGGCTCAGAACGGCATAGTCATGTGTCATTCTCACACAGCTCACTTTCCTGCTAATGTCTCTTTGTACACTTTGAAAGAGAGGGGCGTGTGTACGCAGAAAACAGGCGTACACACGCTTCTCCGGCTCGTTTATGCCGTTAGCCAATCATCGTAAACACGCTATGGCTGGCGGTCTGGCTCTGCCTGAGACTGGTAGTGTAGGCGAGGCTGGAGGCCGCCGAATGATTATGCGCGAAGATGTAAGGCCCGCTATTTGCGGCGCAACCACCGAGTCCGAGGCCCCCGATACCAGAACCCAGGGCAGGAAGCCCACCTGCCAGAGCAAAACCATCAATACCGTACAGACCTGCCCCTGCTGCCGTCCCCATACCATATCCACCAACTCCTGTACCGGCAAAGGCCTGGGTACCACTCACTGACTGTAATTCCTCGTCGGTAAGCTCAATTGCAAAGTCAAACATGGGTTGTGATCTCCTTCTTTGAAAAGAGGATGCTCTATGCTCTATTCCCGCACACCTTACGTGCCAGGTTGCGGTACGGCGCGACATAGTGCGGCATGATGCAACAAAAAGTCGCGCCGATCATGGAAATCAATCAGGTATGGAACTGCTATCAACAAATGGCTCTGTGCATATACTGTATACTATCTGATATAGATAGCATACAGATCAATAGTGTATGTTAGACTTAAATCTAACATACACTATCATGCACCATTAGTTGATCATTGTGAAGACCGAACTCTTAACTGCATTGCTGTTCTGGAGACCTACATTGTAGGCAGTGCTTGATTGACTTGAGGCATCCAAAGCATTAATGTAGGGACCACTGGGGGCAGCAGCAACAGGAATCGTTGTTACTGCTGGGATATTGACTACAGCCGGAATAGCCGCCGCACCACAAACACCACATCCACCAACACCGTATGCACCATATCCGCCAGTACCGACTACATCATTCAGTTCATCATCGGCCAATTCAATGGCATACTCATACACGTTCGTCATAGCTGGAATACTCCTTCTCACGTTGGTGTTCTGTGTTGTTCGACTTTTAACGTCCCCGAAAATCTCACGTGCGAGATTTCGCTTACGCCAATGAATGTACCCGATACAACAGTAAAAGTCAAGGTCAGCATCATTCATTTATCAAAAATATACTCTTACAATCTAGCAGTAAAATAGATTTTTAATTTTATTTTGTAACAATCGGCCTCTTTCTTTCAGAGAGACTATTACACAAGCTAATAGCAAAAGGGCACTCGCCCGGCTGATTGTAGAAATATGACGCCGAGGACAAAAACATCATCGGGGCAAGAGAGAATTCGTAAATTTTTGAAAATTGCCCTATAAAGGTATTGACAGGGCGTTATGGCGAGTGTATAATTGCTACTTGCCAGAGACGGCAGGTCAGTTGAGGTAACGATACTGATAATGTGACGGGAGCATGGGCCGAAATCTGATACTGCGATACACATGCCAGGCGTTATTCCCCGCAGAGTGTGAGGACACTGACACAGCAATAAACCACGTGAAGTGTATGCTTCAACCCGCCAGGGTACAATTCGATAGTAGAAAACCATTTTAGCTGCTTCATTCTGTCTGCTCGCAGTGCGGCAGGGAATAAAGGAGTGTTTTCGTTGTTTTCATTTAAGGCTGTTGTTCGCGTCTTAGTGTGTGGAAGGGGGGCCAGTGTGGACGTTTTTTCTGACGGAGTAATTGGCGCGCGTTTCGCTTTTTATTAAAGAATAGGAGTAACCGCCTGTGAGATCAGCAAGCGGTTACTTTTCTTGTCATAAGCCGTTTCTCAAAGCAAGCATTATTGAAGCATTAATCTCAAGTTATCTCATTTTTCTGTTGCTTATGGACGGGATAAATCGCTTCCTGATTGATCACATCCGATCAATCGGGGTGTGATCAAACACGTCCATGCAGGGACATGGTTCTGCATGTCTTTGTTGGCTTCCTCTACGAGCCAGGGACGGCCTCCACGCAGTTGGACATGCCGCCCATCATTGAGAGGAGAACACTAACCTATGGCTGTTACCACCAGGGCCGTTGCGCTGCCAGAGCGCGTGTCTTTCGCACGCATTCCTGACATCCGCCCTATGCCCGGCCTGATCCAGATCCAGCTCGACTCCTTTGAGTGGTTCAAAAAGGAAGGGTTGCGCGAACTCTTCGAGGAGATTTCCCCGATTGAGGACTTCACCGGCAAGAATCTCAGCCTTGAATTTATCGTGCCCCCCGAACCTTTCGGCAAACCTAAATATAGTGAGGATGAGTGCCGCGACCGTGACGCTACCTACGCTGCACCTTTAACGGTCAAAGCTCGCCTCATCAATAAAGAAACCGGCGAAATCATCGAGAAGGACGTCTTCATGGGCGATTTCCCCCTCATGACCAGAGAGGGGACCTTCATCATCAACGGCGCTGAGCGCGTCGTTGTCAGCCAGTTGGTACGCTCTCCCGGCGTCTACTTTACCGCCGACGAGGATGTCGCCACCGGCAAAAAACTCTTCGCCGCTAAACTCATCCCTGCGCGCGGGGCCTGGTTGGAGTTCGAGACCAGCAACAAAAACCTGCTCACCGTCAAGATCGACCGTAAGCGCAAGTTGCCGGTCACGACGCTCCTGCGTGCCATCGCCAGCCTCGCCAAAGAGGCCTGGCATATCGAGGAACTGGACCTTGCCAGCGACCAGGGCATTCTCGACGCCTTCAAAGATGTCGATAATGACCCCACCGTGCGCTATATCCAGGCCACCCTCGACCGTGATCCTGTCAAGCGCGAGGATGATGCTCTGCTCGAACTGTATAAAAAACTGCGTCCCGGCGATCCCGCTACGATTGATAACGCGCGCTCGCTGGTCAAAAACCTGTTCTTTAATCCGCGTCGCTACGATCTTGGCAACGTCGGTCGCTATAAATTGAATCGCAAACTCGATCTCGCCATCCCGCAGAGCCAGCGTATTCTGACTCAGGACGACCTGGTCAATATCGTGCGTCGCCTCGTCGCTCTCAATAACGGGCACGGGCGTCCCGACGACATTGACCATCTCGGCAACCGCCGTGTCCGCTGCGTCGGCGAGCTGATCCAATCACAGTTCCGTGTTGGCCTGCTGCGCATGGAGCGCGTCGTCAAGGAGCGTATGAGCATTCAGGAGCCTGGTCAGGCTACCCCGAACGCGCTCATTAATATTCGGCCCGTCGTCGCCGCCATGCGTGAGTTCTTTGGTGGTAGCCAGCTCTCGCAATTCATGGACCAGGTCAACGCCCTGGCCGAGATCGGTCACAAGCGTCGTCTCTCGGCCCTCGGCCCCGGTGGCCTCTCGCGTGACCGCGCTGGCTTTGAAGTCCGCGACGTTCACGAGTCGCACTATGGCCGCATCTGCCCTATCGAGACGCCGGAAGGCCCTAACATCGGCCTCATCGGCAACCTTGCCACGTATGGGCAGATCAACCCTTATGGATTCATCGAGACGCCCTATCGCAAGGTCTACAAACGTTTGCAGGCCAACGACCGGCGTCTCATCGGGCGCGAATTTCGTGGCATCTACGGTCGTCCGCGTGAGGATGTCAAGGACGAAAACGGCGAAATTCTCATTAAAGCGCGCACCCGTGTTCGCATTGACGAGGAACTTTTCGCCAAACTCTCGCGTGCCCTGGGCGACACACTGGTATCCATCAAACCCTTCGTCACTGATGAGGTGGAATATCACACCGCCGATGACGAAGAAAACTACTGGATCGCGCAGGCCAACGCCAAGCTCGATGAGCGCAATGAGTTTGTCAACGAGCGTGTTTTGGCCCGCTACCAGGGTGAGTTCGTCATGGAGAGCGCCGACAACATCGATTATATGGACGTTTCCCCGCGCCAGACAGTGAGCGTGGCAACGGCCCTGATCCCGTTCCTGGAGCATGACGATGTGAACCGCGCCCTTATGGGTGCCAACATGCAGCGCCAGGCCGTGCCTCTGTTGCGTCCGCAGTCGCCCATTTGTGGTACCGGCATGGAGCGCCAGGTCGCTATCGACTCTGGCCAGGTCATTGTTAGCCAGACCGCCGGCGAAGTCGTCTCATCCACCGGGCGCGCTATCCAGGTGCTGGATGACCAGGGCGAGTTGCACACCTATCGGTTGCGCAAGTTCGTGCGCTCCAACAACGGCACCTGCATCAACCAGCGTCCAATTGTCAAAAAGGGCGATTACGTTGCTGCCGGTCAGGTCATCGCCGATAGTTCTTCCACTGAGAACGGCGAACTAGCTCTTGGTCAGAACATTCTGGTCGCCTTTATGAGCTGGGAGGGTGGCAACTTCGAGGACGCAATTCTCATCAGCGAGCGCATTGTCCGTGAAGACCTCTTCACATCTATTCATATAGAGAAGTTTGAAGTCGATGCCCGCGATACCAAGCTCGGCCCGGAGGAGATCACGCGCGATATCCCCAACGTGGGCGAGGAGGGTGTCAAAAATCTGGACGAGCGCGGTATCATCTACGTTGGAGCCGAGGTCGGCCCGCAGGACATTCTCGTTGGCAAGATCACGCCGAAGGGCGAAACCGAACTGACGGCGGAAGAGAAACTCCTGCGCGCTATCTTTGGTGAAAAGGCCCGCGAGGTCAAGGATACCTCTTTGCGCGTCCCACATGGTGAGCGTGGCAAGGTTGTCGAAGTCAAAGTCTTCTCGCGTGAGAACGGCGACGAGCTACCGCCGGGCGTTAACCAGTTGGTGCGTGTCAGCATTGCGCAGAAGCGCAAGATCGGCGCGGGCGACAAAATGGCCGGACGGCATGGCAATAAAGGCGTCATCTCGCGCGTCTTGCCCATCGAGGATATGCCTTTCCTGCCCGATGGCACGCCGGTAGATATCATTCTTAATCCATTAGGTGTGCCGCACCGCATGAACATCGGCCAGATTTTGGAGACACACCTGGGCTGGGCGGCCAGCGTTCTCGGCTTCAAAATCGCCACTCCAGTCTTCGACGGCGCGACCGAAGAGGATATTGAAGAGTTCTTGCGTCGCGCCGGTCTGCCCGAAAGCGGCAAGATACAACTGTTCGATGGTCGCACCGGCCTGCCGTTCGACAACCCGGTCACCGTCGGCTATACCTATATGCTCAAGCTGGCCCACCTCGTCGAAGACAAGGTTCACGCCCGCTCCACCGGCCCATACAGCCTGATCACCCAGCAGCCGCTCGGTGGTAAGGCTCAGTTCGGTGGTCAGCGCTTCGGCGAAATGGAAGTCTGGGCGCTGGAAGCCTACGGGGCCGCCAACATCTTGCAAGAAATCCTAACCGTCAAATCGGATGACGTGGTAGGTCGCGTCAAAACCTATGAAGCTATCGTCAAGGGCGAAAACATCATGGAGCCTGGTGTGCCAGAGTCCTTCAAGGTTCTGGTCAAAGAATTGCAGAGCCTCGGCATCAACGTCGAGGTGCTCAACGAAGACGACCAGAAAATCCAGTTTGTTGAAGACACTTCCAATGATGTCATGCCCGAACTGGGTATCAACCTGTCCGGTTTCGAAGGAGATCAATAACACATCCGATTTAGGAGTGGGGTGACAGGGCGACCGCAGGGTACGCCCCTACCCCGCCCATCCAGGGTGGGGGCGTACTCTCGCAGTCGCCCTGCCGGAGTTGCCCCTTAGGAGGTAGCATGCTCGAAGTCAATGATTTTAACGCTATCCGTATCAGCCTCGCCAGCCCCGACCAGATTCGCAGTTGGAGCTATGGCGAAGTCACGAAACCGGAAACCATCAACTATCGCACCTTAAAGCCCGAAAAAGATGGCCTTTTCTGTGAGCGCATCTTTGGCCCGACCAAAGACTGGGAATGCTACTGCGGCAAATACAAGCGTGTTCGCTTCAAGGGCATCGTCTGTGACAAATGCGGTGTCGAGGTTGCACGTTCCAAAGTGCGCCGCGAGCGCATGGGTCACATCGAGCTGGCTTCGCCCGTCAGTCACATCTGGTACTTTAAGGGCACGCCCAGCCGCATCGGCCTTCTGCTCGACCTCTCGCCACGCAACCTGGAGCGCATCCTCTACTTCGCCCTCTACGTCGTCACTCACGTGGACGAGGAGGCGCGTCAGCGCGAGTTAATGCGTATTGATCAAGACATGGCCGCACTCGAACAGGATATTGACGGCAAAGTGCTTGAGCGCATTAACCGCCTGCGTGAGCAGCGCGACCATGCCATCCGCGAGGCCGAAAATCGCTTCTCCGCCGCCGACCGCCAGGAGATCGAGGAGCGCCGCGAGCAGGACCTTGAAGCCGCCAGAGTCGCCGAGACGGAGACGCGCGCCCAGTTGCGTGAACTGATGGGCATGGTGGCCGATGATGATATCATCTATCCGCCCACCGATCAGGTGATTGTCAAAGAAGGCGATACCGTCACGCCGCGCCATCTGGATATCCTTGAGCGCATCGCCGAAGCGGCCCGCAACGCTATCGTCGAACAGGCCCGCGCCGAAATCGAACTCGCTCAGTCCGAAAGCAAGCGCGACGCCGAGCGTCTCAATCTGGACTACCAGAACCAGATCGACTCCGCGCAGACTCAGCTTGAGCGCGAGCGCAAAGAGGCCATGCAGCGTCTTGAACAACTGCGCCGCGAACTCGAAGGCTTGAAGCGCATGGACCTTTTGCAGGAGGGCCGCTACCGCGAACTGAAAGAAGCCTTCCAGGAGAACGACATCTTCCGTGCCGGTATGGGGGCCGAGGCCGTCCTCGAACTTATTCGCGGCATCGACCTCGACAAGCTTGCCGCCGAGCTGCGCGAAGAAATCAATAAAACCGTTGGTCAGCGCCGCAAGAAGGCTACCAAGCGCCTCAAGGTCGTCGAGGCTTTCCGCAAGTCCGGCACTTCGCCAGAATGGATGATTCTGACCGTATTGCCCGTCTTGCCGCCCGACCTGCGCCCGATGGTTCAGCTCGATGGTGGCCGCTTCGCCACCTCTGACCTGAATGATCTCTACCGCCGCGTCATCAACCGCAACAACCGTCTGAAGAGGCTACTGGAACTCGGTGCGCCGGAGATCATCATTCGCAATGAAAAACGCATGTTGCAGGAGGCCTGCGACGCCCTGATCGACAATGGCCGCCGTGGCCGCGCTGTGGCCGGTTCCGGCAACCATAAACTCAAGAGCCTCTCGGATATGCTCAAGGGCAAACAGGGGCGTTTCCGCCAGAACCTGCTCGGCAAGCGCGTGGACTACTCCGGTCGCTCAGTGATCGTGGTTGGCCCCGATCTTAAGCTGCACCAGTGTGGCCTACCCAAGCGTATGGCGCTGGAACTCTTTAAGCCCTTTGTGATGCGCAAGCTGGTCGAGCAGAATTTCGCGCACAATATCAAGAGCGCCAAGCGCTTCGTCGAGCGTGTCAAGCCGGAGGTGTGGGATGTCCTCGAAGAGGTCATCAAAAACCACCCTGTCCTGCTCAACCGCGCGCCGACGCTGCACCGCCTCGGCATTCAGGCCTTTGAGGCTGTCCTGGTCGAGGGTAGCGCCATCCAGTTGCATCCGCTCGTCTGCTCGGCCTTCAACGCCGACTTCGATGGCGACCAGATGGCCGTCCACGTGCCGCTCTCTGAGAAGGCGCAGGATGAAGCGCGCCAGTTCATGATGTCTACGCGCAACCTGCTCTCACCGGCGCACGGCGAACCATCTATCACCGCCAGCCAGGACATGGTGCTGGGTTGCTTCTACCTGACGCAGGATCGTCCCGACAAAAAGGGCGAGGGCCGCATCTTTAGCGACATCAACGAGGCTCTCCTGGCCTACGAGCAAGGCTTTGTCGAACTACAGGCCCCCATCAAAGTACGCCTCGGTGACGTTGATGTCTATGATCAGCCGCCGCCCGCTAAAGCGACCATGAATGCCAAAGGCAAGCTGGTCACAACGACGGTTGGTCGCATCATTTTTAACGAGGTGCTGCCGGAGCGCCTGCGCTTCAAGAACTATCCGATGAAAAAGGAGAACTTGAAGCAGATCATGGCCGAGTGCTTCAAAGAGTATGGCCGTGTCAAAACCGTCGAGTTGGCCGATGAGATCAAGCGCCTCGGCTTCTCCTACGGTACCAAAGCCGGCGTCACTATCGCCATCAGCGATGTTAAGGTGCCGGTGACGAAGGAAGAGATTCTGCGCGAAGCTGATGCCAGGATTGCCGAACTGGAGGAGCAGTACCGCGAAGGTCTCATCACCAGTAACGAAAAATATCAGCAGACCATTGAAGTCTGGAACAACGCCCAGGATGTCATCACCAAACAGATCGAGTCCACCCTCGACCCCTTTGGTGCCATCTACACCATCGCCAAATCCGGTGCAACGAAAGCGAAGTTCCAGCAGATTCGCCAGTTGTCCGGTATGCGTGGTCTGATGGCCAGCCCGTCGGGCCGCATCATCGAGATTCCTGTGCGCGGCAACTTCCTGGAAGGTCTCAGCGTCCTGGAATACTTCATCAGTAGTCATGGCGCTCGTAAAGGTCTTGCCGATACTGCCCTGCGTACAGCAGAGTCTGGCTACCTGACGCGCCGCCTGATCGACGTAGCCCAGGATGTCATCGTCACCGAGGAAGATTGCGGCACCACCGAAACCATCCTCATCACCGACGAGGACTCGAAGGAAATGGGTCTCGAAAATATGCGTGGTCGCCTCATCGGGCGTGTGCTGGGTGAAGCCATTCCGAATTTCGAATACGAAGTTAACGAAGAACTCACCGATGACATGGTGGATGAACTCATCAGCGCTGGCGTCACCGCCGTGCGCGTGCGCTCGCCGCTGGGCTGTATGGCCAAACGTGGTGTCTGCGCCAAGTGTTATGGACGCGACCTTGCCGCCAACCATCTGGTGCGCGTGGGTGGGGCTGTTGGTATCATCGCCGCCCAATCCATCGGTGAGCCTGGCACGCAACTGACCATGCGTACCTTCCACACCGGCGGTATCGCGGGCGCGCAGGGTGACATCACGCAGGGCCTGCCGCGCGTCGAAGAACTCTTCGAGGCTCGTGTACCAAAGGATAAGGCCGAAATCTCTGAAATCGATGGCGTCGTCGAGATCATTAAGGATGAGAACACCGGCGCGCGCACCGTCCGCGTCGTCTCAACCAACGTCTTCTTCGACGAGTATCCGTTGCCACAGGGTAGCACCTTGCTCGTCAATGACGGCGATCATGTCTTGAAAGACCAGGTCATCGCCATGCTGCCGCCGGAAAACGGCGTCGAGCCACAGCCGGTCCACGCTCGCACCGAGGGCGAAGCTGTCGTCAATGAAGGCATTCTGACTATTCGCTTTGAGGAGCGCAACGAGCGATCCTATCCGATTGCGGCGTCGCGCAGCCTCAACGTCACCGATGGCCAGAGGATTCAAGCCGGCACACCGATCACCTCTGGTCAGCGTGACCCGCAGGATGTCTTGCGCGTGCAGGGCCGCGAAGCTGTGCAGCTCTACCTCGTCAAAGAGGTGCAGCGTGTTTATCGCAATACCGGTGTCTATATCCACGATAAGCACATCGAGGTCATTGTGCGCCAGATGTTGCGCCGTGTGAAGGTAGATAATCCGGGCGACACCGACCTGCTGCCCAGCGATCTGGTAGATCGCTTTGTCTTCGCCGACACCAACGCGCGCGTGCTGGCCGAGGGCGGCGAACCGGCGACGGCCTCAACCGTGCTGCTTGGCGTGACGAAAGCCTCGCTGAACACGGATAGCTTCCTGGCAGCGGCCTCCTTCCAGGAGACAACGCGCGTGCTGACCGAGGCGGCGATACAGGCGCAGACCGATCATCTGGTCGGTCTGAAAGAGAATGTCATCATCGGCAAGCTCATTCCGGCGGGTTCTGGTATCATGCAGCGGCGACGCGAGCAGATCGCGCGTCAGCAAGCAATTGCCGCTGCAGCGGCTCGCTTCGCCGGTGCTACCAGCGTGGGTGTGATGAATCACGCCTCGACGGTGGGGGCTGGTGTCGGTGGTGGCATGATTACCGGCACGCTGGTTGAAAGCGATGGGGCAAGTTACGACGGGAGCCATAAGGACTAGTGCCCGCAGGGTAGTCGCGAGAGGCATCCCTACAATGACGGTGAGTGAGAACGATCCCGTCATTGTAGGGGCCACTCTTGCGGTTGCCCTGGTTGGCCCCGGTCGCTGTTTTATAGTTGATAGCTCTTTGCGATTGCCCTGACTTGCCGGTTTAACTCTTGACAGTAAAGGCGGCGAGTGGTAACATATGCAATCGCATATGTGTGATTGAAAGGAACGTGACTCACGTTCCTGCGCAGAGGATAAGAAGGGACAGGGAGGATCTTTCCTTGCCGACAATTAATCAATTAATTCGAAAGGGGCGCACGCCGAAGCAGAAAAAGGTGAAGGCCCCTGCGTTGCTGTATTCATATAACGCACTCAAAAACCGAACCGCGCGTCTGCGTGGGTCGCCACAGAAGCGTGGCGTGTGTACCCAGGTCCGTACCATGACGCCAAAGAAGCCGAATTCGGCAATGCGTAAGATTGCCCGTGTTCGCTTGTCAAATCAAATGGAAGTCACTGCGTACATCCCAGGTGAAGGGCATAATTTACAGGAACACTCAGTTGTACTCATTCGTGGGGGCCGCGTGAAGGACCTACCGAGTGTGCGCTATCATATCGTGCGCGGTACCCTGGACAGTGATGGCGTCGCCAAGCGTCGTCGCGGTCGCTCGAAGTATGGGGCGAAACGTCCAAAACCCGGACAGCAGGCCGCTCCAGCAAAGGGCGGAAAGAAATAACTCTTCAGAGAGGCATGTGAAAGAAAGCACCTCTCTCCGATACCACCTGAGCGCCTTCAGGTAGGTCGGTAATCACGCATCATGGGTGCGCGGCCCGCTGCTACGGTTGATTGGCCCGTGCCATGATGGGAGTCGGGTGTCCTCCTGACGCGCTAACTTGCCTCCGCTAACCAGCGGAGGGTTGCTGATGACGACGACAGGCAACGAGCAGAGTTTGGATAGGCACCTGCGTGCAGGCGTCCGTAGGAGATTGCAGGCCACGTAGACCGCAATCGAATCGACGCCTTTTCTGGTGTCTGATAACGCCAGAATGCCGTAGGAACGGGGATTTGTTCCGTCCGTGCCAATGTTTATACACGTTGTAAAGAGCAGGAGGCGAAAAGTGCCAAGACGTAGGAAAGTTGTCCGTCGGCCTGATGTGCCGGATGCAAAGTTTAAGAGTCGCAACGTGGCTCGCTTTACCAATAAATTGATGGTGGATGGCAAACGCAGCCTGGCCGAGCGCATTCTCTATCAGTCATTCGACCTGATCGAAACCAGGATGAAGCGCTCCCCGCTCGACGTGTTCGAGCAGGCAATTAAGAATGCCACCCCTAGCATTGAAGTCAAGCCGCGCCGTGTCGGTGGCTCGACCTATCAGGTTCCTGTTGATGTACGCCGGGAGCGCGGTAATGCGCTCGCAATGCGCTGGCTCATCCGCTCTGCTCGCGCCCGTACCGGGCACTCGATGGCAGAGAAACTGGCGAATGAGCTGATGGACGCTGCTGCGGGCCAGGGCGCGACCATTAAGAAACGTGAGGAGACCCACAGAATGGCGGAGTCTAACAAAGCCTTCGCTCATTATCGCTGGTAACAATATATCATGCCTAGAGAATTTCCACTCGAAAAAACACGAAATATCGGTATCATCGCTCATATTGATGCTGGCAAAACCACGACAACCGAGCGTATCCTCTTCTATACGAAGAAGATTCATAAAATTGGTGAGGTTCATGAGGGCGCGGCCACCATGGACTGGATGCCGCAGGAGCAGGAGCGTGGTATCACCATCACTGCGGCTGCCACCACCTGTTTCTGGCAAGACGTTCGTATCAACATTATTGATACGCCCGGTCACGTGGACTTTACGGCAGAAGTGGAACGCTCGCTGCGCGTTCTCGACGGCGGCGTCGTTGTCTTCGACGCGGTGGCCGGGGTTGAGCCGCAATCTGAAACCGTCTGGCGGCAGGCTAACAAGTATAATGTTCCCCGTATCTGCTTTGTCAATAAGATGGACCGCATCGGGGCCGACTTCTGGCGCACTGTGGATATGATTCGTGAGCGCCTGGGCGCGGTGCCCATCCCCATTCAAATCCCTATTGGGCGTGAAGCCTCTTTTAAAGGGTTCGTTGATCTGATTGAGCAACAAGGCGTCATCTTTACCGATGACCTGGGCACCAAGTCGGACCGCACTGAGGTGCCGACCGGCATGGAGGCCGAGTTCACTCAGCACCGCGAGTACCTGATCGAGCGCGTGGCGGAAACCGACGAAGAATTGACACTCAAGTACCTTGAGGGCGAAGAGATCACGAAGGAAGAGCTAGTCGCAGCCTTGCGTAAAGCTACCATTCAGGGCAAGCTAGTGCCTATCCTCTGTGGCTCGGCCCTGAAAAATAAGGGCGTGCAGGCCATGCTCGACGCGGTCGTCGCCTATCTGCCGTCGCCACTCGACATCCCCCGTCCAAAGGGTATCGACCCTGATACCGGCCAGGAGGTTGAGCGCGAGGTCAGCGATGACGCACCGTTCAGCGCGCTAGCGTTCAAGATCGTCTCCGACCCCTTTGTTGGTCGTCTGGCCTACCTGCGCGTCTACTCCGGCACGCTGACCAAAGGTGCTGCCGTGCTGAACAGCACCAAAGGCAAGCAGGAGCGCATCGGACGCTTGTTGCGTATGCATGCCAACCACCGTGAGGATATTGACGAGATCCGCGCTGGCGACATCTGTGCCGCCGTCGGTCTCCGCAATACCTTCACCGGCGATACGCTGTGTGACGCAGCGCATCCCATCTTGCTGGAATCCATCACCTTCCCGACGCCCGTCATCGATATCGCCATTGAGCCGAAGACGCGCGCCGACCAGGATAAGATGGCGATTGCCCTGGGCAAACTGGCCGAAGAAGACCCCACCTTCCGCGTGCGTACCGATCCAGAGAGTGGACAGACAATTATTAGTGGCATGGGCGAACTACATCTGGATGTGATCCAGGATCGCTTGTTCCGCGAATTTAAGGTCGATGCCAATGTAGGACGCCCGCAGGTGGCCTACCGCGAGACAATTACGCGCGAGGCTCAGGCGCAGGGCAAACATGTCAGACAGACCGGCGGTCATGGCCAGTATGGTGATGTCTGGATCAGGGTTGCCCCCAATGAGCGCGGCAAGGGTTTCGAGTTCATCAACGCCATCGTCGGCGGCGTTATCCCAAAGGAATATATCAAACCCGTCGAAGTGGGCATCCGCGAAACTCTGGAGAACGGCATTATCGCCGGTTTCCCCATGGTCGATGTGGTTGTCACCCTCTACGATGGCTCCTATCACGAAGTAGACTCAAGCGAAATGGCCTTCAAAACCGCCGGTTCGCTCGCCATTAAAGAGGCGGCTCGCAAAGCTGGCCCCATCCTGCTTGAGCCAGTCATGCTGGTGGAAGTGACCACTTCCGAAGAGTTCTATGGAGATATTATCGGCGACCTCAATCGCCGACGCGGAACCATCCTCGGTATGGAAACCCGTGGTTCACAACAGGTGGTGCGTGCCCACGTGCCCCTCGCTGAAATGTTCGGCTATGTGAACGATCTGCGTTCCATGACCAGTGGACGCGCCAACTACTCAATGGAGTTTTCTCACTACGATCCTGTGCCGAAAAATATCGCGGACGAAGTCATCGCGAAACGTAGTCGGTAAGCAGGATGTTTGCTGGCTCTTGCGAGTCCTGAACACGGGCCACAAACCCGTCGCACTCGGAAGGGCCATAGCGCGTGGACGTGACCAATCACGCCCGACAGAGCGCGCAAGACTGCATATCTGAATGGGAGCGGTGCCTGCGTCAGGGAACAGGCCGCCCGACTTCCCGTTCCCTTTCATGCGGTTTCAAACTATCCATCTGGATGGTTTAGCTACGTTTGTGTGTAATTACGTGCCATTGCAAAAGTGCATCCCTGACACATATGCATTGCACTATGCCTTATAACGTTTATCGGCCTCCTGCCGCTGCGCGGACGAGGCGCAAGACGCAACGTTCTGTATAACAGAGGAAAGAACATGGCAAAGAAGAAATTTGAGCGAACAAAGCCCCACGTAAACGTGGGAACGATTGGGCATATCGACCACGGCAAGACGACGCTGACCGCCGCGATCACCAAAGTCCTGGCGACGCTGAACCCCAGCAACAAGTATGTCGCCTTCGACCAGATCGACAAGGCTC
>Ga0080006_1193732_pt1 | contig 91319 bp, 74 predicted proteins | sample RS3BMetagenome_FD_69209 | JGI IMG/M metagenome (GOLD analysis project Ga0080006, IMG submission 69209) | Ferric oxide microbial mat and aquatic microbial communities from Rainbow Spring, Yellowstone National Park, USA - RS3B (SPADES... ... | reverse complement strand
TTCCGCCCATACTTCTCAAAGCTCGACTGCGACGCAAACGTCTGCTGCCTCATTCGCCATCCACCCCTAACCATCAGATTAAGCCATCAGGCAGCAGTCGCAGAACTTGTGCAGAGTTTCCTTAGCTGTATTCGCGGCGTCACCCTGGGTCATCGAAGAGATCTCTGCACCAGAGAATACCTGGGTTGTGCCAATCATGGTCTCAGGACCGGCGAACTTTGTGCTTGTTGCGATCTGGGCTTGGCACGCGACTTCACGGGGTTATGCTGGCTACGTTGAACAATTATGCGACGCCTTCAGAAAGCATCCTGGATGGTTCGATCGAGGTCCGGTAATTGTTGCCGGCGACTTCAACAGCAATACGAAATTCGACAGACATATTTCAGGAGATAACCACTCATCGCTCGTTTCGATGCTTGAAGAGCGCGGCGTCACATCTGCTTATCATCATTTCTACGGCGAGCATCAAGGAAGTGAAACTAAGCCCACCTTCTTCCATAGATGGGATAAACAGAAGCCGTTTCACCTCGATTACATCTTTATTCCTCACGAATGGCGCAGCAGGCTGAATTCGATGGAAGTAGGTCAAGGAGAAGAATGGATCGGACACAGCGATCATTGTCCTCTGATTGCTACCTTTACTCCTGTCGCTTCGGCAGCAAACGGCTAGCCGAAGAGGCCCATTTTGCGAGGCATCTCGATGCCCAGATGCTCGTAGGCCAATCGCGTGGCTACCCGGCCGCGCGGCGTGCGATCGAGAAATCCGATCTGAATGAGGAAGGGTTCGTAGACCTCTTCGAGCGCCTCCTGCTCTTCCGCAAGTGCTGCGGCGAGCGTGTTGAGGCCCACCGGGCCGCCGTCGTACTTCTCGATGATCGTGCGCAGCAGGCGGCGGTCGAGCTCGTCGAATCCGTGAGCATCGACTTCGAGCAGGGTGAGGGCTGCCTCGGCCGTCGGCCGGTCGATCACGCCCTGCGCGCGCACCTGAGCGTAGTCGCGGACGCGCCGCAGCAGACGATTCGCAATACGCGGTGTTCCACGCGACCGCATGGCGATCTCCGCCGCGCCGTCGCGGTCGATTGGCACGCCGAGAACCTCGGCGCTGCGCTCGACCACAAAGCGGAGTTCGTCGTCGGTGTAGAACTCCAGCCGCAGGAGGATGCCGAAGCGACTGCGCAGCGGTGACGACAGCATTCCCGGACGGGTCGTTGCCGCAACGAAGGTGAACGGGCGAATCTCCATCACATGGGTGCGCGCCGCCGGTCCCTGACCGATGATGATGTCGAGTTTGTAGTCCTCGAGCGCGGTATAGAGCTTCTCTTCGAGCACAGGCTGAAGCCGGTGAATCTCGTCCAGGAAGAGCACCTGCTTTTCGCGCAGATTGGTCAGAATAGCCGTGAGATCGCCCTGAATCTGTAACGCTGGACCGCTCGTCTGCTGGTACCCGACGCCAAGTTCGTTGGCGATGATCGTGGCCAGCGTGGTCTTGCCCAGCCCGGGAGGCCCGAAGAGGAGCACATGATCGAGAGCCTCTCCTCGCGACTTCGCGGCTTCGAGCGCAATCGCAAGCTGCTCCTTCGCCTTCTCCTGGCCGATGAATTCAGCGAGGCGGGTGGGTCGAAGCTTGAGCTCGAACGCCGCATCGTCGTCGAGCTTACCGGCGGAGACGAGACGCTCGGCCTCGGAGCTGGCGCGATTCAGATCGGGCTTCGGTTTGTTTTTTAAAGAGTCCACTCAGGGCGATAGTACGGCGAAGCTGCTTGAAGACGCAATCCTCTCCCTTATCGGCCGGCGCACTGGCTATTCGCGGAGGGAAAAAAGGAGAGAGCCATGCGCTGGTATGTCCGCCGTGAACGCATTCAGAATTCCGAGTTCCTTCCTCATCCACAGATCGCGGACGCGGTACTGGGCGCGATCGATGAATCCGTACTGCGCGAAGGTGCGGTCGATGTGGATGGGCGCATCGCCAACATTGAAGACGGCGAGATAGCTTGTGCTTCCGTCGGAGGACTGGGAGGTCCAGGCGATCAGGCCGTGATGGCGGCCGACGATCGGATGCGCATTGACCGAGTGCTGATTCATCGTGATGACCGCCGGGTTGGTCAACAGCGACTTCATGGCGTCGTCCATCTGGGTCAGATTGCCGCCGATGAACAGAGGAGATCGCGCAATCGCCCAAAGCGTGATGAGCGTCCGCTGCTCGTCCTCGGTAAGGCCGCTCGTCCGCGGCTTGCCGTATCCGGGAGCTGGGCGCAACTGGCCGATCGGCAGCATGTCCGCGTCAGGCCAGTTGCCGGGCTTCGCATAGGGGGCCCACTCGGCGATGACGGGAAATTGCCCCTTCACGCTTTGAGGAAAATCTCCCGTCTGCTCTTTACTCTTCTCCCATTGGTCCCAGACGTCGTTCGATATCCGCCATAGTTGCGCGTATTTCGCGACATCGGCTGCCTGCTCGAGAGGAGTGGGCCCGGGCGAAAGGCTCAACACCATGGCTCGTCCGGAGCGGAGAATGGCGCGATGAATTATTCGTATCTTGTCTGGCCGGTATGGCTGCGAGATGCAGTCCACTTTGATGTAGTCGACTCCCCAGGCAGCGTACTGCTTCATCAGGGCGTCGTACCAGGCCTGTCCGGCAGCATTGTCTTTTACGCCATAGTTGTCCGGATTCCATGAACAGGTGTCAGAGGTATCGGCTGCCGCGGCGGCGTGAAAACGGGTGAGACCGATGCGGGTGTTTGCCAGCACTGTCTTTTTGGGGATGCCGCGGATGATGTGGATGCCGAACTTGAGTCCGTCCTTATGCGCGGCATCGCTCAGCGGCTTGAATCCCGCGCCTTGGTCGGACGACGGGAAGCGGTTGGGCGCAGGTTCATACTGTCCCTTCGCATTGATCGTGTAGCGCAGATGCTCCGGCATGGAGGCCACTTCAGGGTTCTGGAGATACCAACCCTCGTCGACGACCATGTACTGCCAGCCGAACTCCTTCAACTGCGCCGCAAAGACAGCCATGTTGTCGCGAAACTGCGATTCGTTGATGGTGAGACCATAGGAGTCCCAGCTATTCCATCCCATGGGGGGGGCGGGCGCGAGCGCAGTCTCCTGCGCTATGGCCAAAGAGGCTGCAAGCAAGAGAACCAGAACCGCGACGAGGCGCCTGTTGCCCATGCGAATAAACATATCAAACGACAGAAGTAGCATGTTTATGCATTCCGATACGTTGGTTTTGAACCCGATGGCATGGAAACTTGTGGATGGAGAGTCCGCCGGCGTTCTTCGCTCAGTCCGATGCAATTCAAACGTTGACCAGCAATGGCGAACACGGTACACTCATTAAGTTTGGCACCGTAGCCTTGTGTTCTAGCGCAACGGTTACGGGACGGCAGGGCAGAGGTCTGGCGGTCGGCTTTCTGGAAGACCCCAACAGGCTTAGGGCCGGTTCGTTGCGTGCAGTGCTCCTGTACGCGCCCCATGCAGCACAATTTATGTGAAGGTAGCGGTCAGCGCGAGTTCGCGCACGCTTGAGGAATTCGTTATGTACGCAGTGATTCGTACCGGCGGCAAACAGTATCTGGTATCCCCAGGCGAGAAGCTCAAGATTGAGACGACCGCTCACGAAAATGGTTCGGTCGAGTTCTCTGACGTAATAGCCGTCAGCGGCGAAGCGGGTAAGTTCGAGTCCGACCTCACTGGGGCCAAGGTGCTTGCGTCGGTCGTTGGAGAAGGCCGTGGCGACAAGATTCTGGTGTTCAAGCTGAAGCGCAAAAAGCAGTACAAGAAGATGCAGGGCCACCGCCAGAACTATGTTGAAGTAAAGATCAATGAGATTCTGGTCAACGGAAAGAGCTTCAAAGAAGACGGACAGTAAGAGGCTTCCGGCGGAAGACTCGCGGATTTGAAGTTCGATTCGAGTATTTATTGAGCGCACAGCCCTCTTGGGCAGCGCAAAGAAGGTGACGGAATGGCACACAAAAAAGGTTTAGGTTCTTCTAAAAACGGCCGCGACTCAAACGCCCAGCGGCTCGGCGTCAAGGTGTTCGGCGGCCAGGCGATTCTTGGCGGCGGCATCATCGTGCGCCAGCGTGGCACCCCGCTGAAGCCCGGAGCCAATGTCGGGCGAGGCAAGGACGACACCCTCTTCGCCAAGGTCAGTGGGGTCGTTCGTTTCCAGGACCGCGGTCAGCATGGGCGCTTTGTCAACGTGGATCCGGCGGAAGTGATCGCAATCACCGCATAACGTTTCATAGGTTCACTACGCCGCGATTACCAACTTAGCTTATAAAAGCCCTGCCCTCCAAGCGGGGCTTGTTTTATTATGAGCGTTCTCTGGCAGACTGGCGCAGGTGTCGACTCTCACATCCGGCGGTGAGTGACTCGAATCGACCCTGATTCGGCTAGGCCTGCGGAGCTAGTGAGGCAGCCGCGAGCAACTCCGTGCTCGGATGGTCTCCAGAGCCGGAGACCATCCCAGCGGTCGCAGCAGCTGTGGCGAGTGCCCCAGTCGTTGGCGCCCGGCGGCTCTGGAAGCACTGTCGGCACAGAACCGGCCTCCCCTGCGTCGGCTTGAACGGCACGGTGGTTTCAACTCCGCAAGCGGAGCACTCGGTTCGCGTCTCGGTGCGCGAAAGCCCAGCCGCGGCGGGTCCAGCGTTAATGGATCCAGCTACTCCAGGCCGCTTGGATTTGCACGGCTTGCAGCGCTTCGGATCATTTTTGAATTGCTTGTCGAAGAAAAAGAGTTGTTCCCCGGCGGTAAAGATGAATTCCTTACCGCAATCCACGCAGGTTAAAAGACGATCCATGAATTCCATACCGCTTCTCCCGTACAACGGAAAGGCCGAACTTCTACGTTTTAGCTTTCGCACACCGTGAAGCGACTGGCCTTCTCTGATGGTCGCTACTTCTCAGAATTTGAAGGGGGCCCGGAGATTCTACGTATTTGCGTTCTCTTATTTGCCGGTCAATCCGAACCGTTGACCGGCTCAGACATCGGCACCAAAGGGTTGGCGGGAGTCCATCTTTGGTGGTTCTGGCGGCCGTCTCTTCAGAAAAAAAGACGGCCTGCCCTGGTGTAGCTTCGTAACTAATCCTGCTCTTTACGAACCTTCTTACGATTGCGCTTGCGTGCAAGTGCTTCTTTCACACGCTTCTTTTCACCCGGCTTCAGATAAAAAGAATGGCGCTTCACTTCCTTGATAATGTCTTCAGTCTGCACCTTGCGCTTGAAGCGCCGCAGGGCATTCTCAAGGGGTTCGCCTTCTTGTACTCGAACCTCTGCCAAGAAAAATACACCTCCAAACAGTCCCAATCGGGATAGACTTAACGATACGCTGTTTTGCCGCAGGAAAAGCATAAATTATCAGGAATATTCGGTAAGAGCGAGCAAAAGGCAGGGTGCTTGCAGGCGAATTCCGCGAGGTAAAATCTGATATATGATTCGAGCGTTTCAAGGGACAGTGCCGACCGTTCCGTCGAGCTGCTACATTGATCCGTCAGCACAGGTTATCGGCGACGTTCTGCTCGGCGAGCAGGCGAGCGTGTGGATGAACGCTGTTCTTCGTGGCGACGTCAATTCGATCCGCATTGGAGCGCGGAGCAATGTGCAGGACTGTGCCGTGCTGCATGGTATGCGGCATGTGTATCCCGTGATCGTCGGAGAGATGGTGACGATCGGCCATAATGCGACGGTGCATGGCTGCGTGGTTGAAGATGCCGTGCTGGTCGGAATCGGCGCTACGATTCTGAACAATGCGCGGATCGGCGAAGGGTCGATTATCGCTGCGGGCGCGGTGATTCCGGAGCAGATGGTGATTCCGCCGAACTCGCTGGTGGCCGGCGTTCCGGGCAAGGTGCGGCGCACGCTGGGCGAGGCAGATCGCGCGATGATTCTAAAGTATGCCGAGAATTATCTCGACTACACGGCGATCTACCTGAAGGAAGCCCTGGGCTGATCTCCTCGCGTGGCGTTAGGCCGCGTTGCTTTTCGCTACACTGAGAAGAGATGGCTACTTTGAAAGCAGTACGCGGGACCCGGGATCTGCTGCCCTCCGAGACCGCGCTTTGGAATCGCGTGGAGGCGACCGCGCGGGCGGTGTTTGCGCGTTATGGATTCGGCGAGATCCGTACACCCATCTTCGAGGACACATCGCTGTTTGCGCGGGGGGTGGGCGAGGAGACCGACATCGTCTCCAAGGAGATGTACACCTGGGAGGATCGCGCGCGAGCAGATAGCGGCGGAACCGAGAGAGGCGGGGCACAGAGCCTGACGCTGCGGCCCGAGAATACGGCCGGGGTGGTGCGGGCTTACATCGAGCACAAGCTGGCCGATACCGGCATGTTGCAGAAGCTCTTCTACATCGGGCCGCAGTTCCGGCGGGAACGGCCGCAGCGTGGACGCTACCGGCAGTTCTGGCAGATCGGCGCTGAGGTGCTGGGACCGCCGTGGTCGGGCTCGGATAGCGCGCTGCGCGATGCCGAGGTGCTGGAGATGCTGGCGACGTTCCTGAACGAGCTTGGCGTGAAGGGCTGGCGGCTCGAGGTGAACTCGGTGGGCTCGTCGACGGACCGGCCAAGGTATATTGCGGCGCTGCGCGAGGCGCTGACTCCGGTGAAGCACCGCATGACGGCGGACAATCAGCGGCGGGCGGAGACCAATCCTCTGCGGGTGCTCGACTCGAAGGCGCCTGAGGATCAGGCGATCATCGACGGACTGCCGAGGATTGCCGACTTTCTGGATGATGCGAGCCGGGATCACTTCGCGCAGGTGCTGGCGGCACTCGATGCTTGTGGAGTTGCTTACACGGTTAATCCGCGGCTGGTTCGTGGGTTGGACTACTACACGCGGACGACGTTCGAGTTCACGGTGCCTGACGGAAGCGGGCTGGGTACGCAGAACGCGCTGCTTGGCGGAGGAAGATACGACGGATTGTCGGAGATGCTGGGTGGACCGAAGTCTCCGGGGATCGGATTCGCCATCGGCGAGGACCGGCTGATCCTGACGCTGCAGGCTCAGGCAGGCGAGATTGCTGCGGCGGAGCGCAAGCTGGATGCGTTTGTCGCGCCGATGGGCGTGGCGCAGAATGCGGCGGCTCTGGCGCTCGCACAGGAGCTTCGCCGCGCTGGGCTTTCGGTTGAGTTGGGCGATGGCAGCTTCCGGCTGAAGAAGTCGTTCGAGAGTGCGGACAAGCTGGCGCGGCGCATCGTGATTGTCGGAGAAGATGAGGTCCGGTCGGGTATTCTGACGGTGAAAGACTTCAGTGCAGGCGAGCAGACAAAGGTGGCGCGAGCCGACCTTGCCGATGCGCTGCGAGGCTGAGTCTCTGTCCTTGACCGCGTGACCTTCCAAGGCAAAAGCAACACAGACAAACGAGTTTGAGAGTGAATGAGAGATGCTGGATTTTCTTGGGAATTTAGAACGGACGAACAAGTGTGGCGAACTCGGCCTGGAGCAGGATGGCCGGGAGGTTGTGCTGATGGGGTGGGTGAACCGGCGGCGCGACCATGGCAACCTGATCTTTCTCGATGTACGGGACCGGACTGGGATTACGCAGGTGGTGCTCGATAAAGAGGTGTCGGGCGAGGCTCACGCCAAGGCGGAGGCGGCGCGGCCAGAGTACGTTGTCGCCGTGAAAGGCAGGGTGCGGCGGCGTGGCACGGGCCTTGAGAATCCGAACATGGCGACCGGCGCGATCGAAGTCGTGGCGCAGGAGTTGCTGCTGTTGAACGAGGCGAAGACGCCTCCGTTTTCGCCGGCCGAAGATGCCATCGCGAACGAGGAGGTGCGGCTGAAGTATCGCTATCTCGATCTGCGGCGGCCGCAGATGCAGCAGAACTTCGAGCTGCGCAGCAAGGTAGCGATGGCGATTCGGAACTACCTGGTGCAGGATGGCTTTCTCGAGATCGAGACACCGTTCATGACGCGGTCGACGCCGGAGGGCGCGCGCGATTACCTGGTGCCAAGCCGAGTTCATGCGGGCAGCTTCTATGCGCTGCCGCAGTCGCCGCAGATCTTCAAGCAGATTCTGATGATCTCGGGATTCGACCGGTACTTCCAGATCGCGCGTTGTTTTCGCGATGAGGACCTGCGCGCGGACCGGCAGCCGGAGTTTACCCAGATCGATCTGGAGATGACGTTTCCGCAGCAGGCTGCGGTGTTTCGTGTTGTTGAAGGATTTCTGACGGCTGCTTTCAAGGCTGCTGGTATTTCGTTGACGACTCCTTTTGTGCAGATGACGTATGACGATGCGATCAAGAACTACGGCATCGATAAGCCGGATATGCGTTTGCCTGCGATGGTCTCGTTGACCGATGAGCTGACGCCGGAGCTGCGCGAGCAGTTGAAGATTGCGCAGGAGCTGCCGGTTCTGGGTTTCGTGATTCCCAGAGCGGGCGGCTTGAGCGGTACGCAGAAGCGTGCGCTGGTGGAAGAGATTCGGGCTGCGTTCGGCGACTCCGGGCTCGACTTTCTGGATGTGGCCCGGCTGAAGACGAATGCTGCGTTCGCTCCGCTGGCGGAGGCGATCGAGGCCAAATTCTATTCTGTGAATCCCACCCTTCGCGATGAAGCTGCGAAGGATGGGGCACCCGGACAGGAGGGTGGTGCTTCCTCCGATCTGATGGTTGTGATCACGCCGAAGATTGGGACGCCAGCGAAGTGGAACCATGATCCGCAGTGGATCTACAAGCGGGTTGGGGCGTTGCGGCTGCAGCTTGCTGCGAAGTTTGCGGACAAGCATGGGCTGTTTACGAAGAGCGGTACTGAGGCGGACTTCAAGTTTTGCTGGGTCACCGACTTTCCCATGTACGAGTGGAACGAAGAGCACAAACGGTGGGATGCGGCGCATCATCCGTTTACGTCGCCGCATGAGGAGGACATCCGGGCCGGCAGGCTGACCAGCGACAAGGGTGCGGTGCGAGCGCTGGCGTATGACATTGTGCTGAACGGGACGGAGCTTGGTTCGGGCTCGATTCGAATTCATCGTCAGGATGTACAGGCGGAGATCTTCCGTTCGCTCGGGATGTCGGATGCCGAGGCGAAGGAGCGGTTCGGTTTCTTTCTGGATGCGTTGGAGTATGGCACGCCTCCACATGGCGGAATAGCGCTGGGTCTGGACCGGATTGTGATGATTCTTGCCGGGGCGACGAGTCTGCGCGAGGTGATCGCGTTCCCGAAGACGGCGAAGGCGATCGACCTGATGGTGGATGCACCTACGCCGGTAAGCGAGCAGCAGATGCGGGAGTTGCATTTGAAGACGGTCGTCAGGAGCTGACTGCCTGGTCCTGCCGGACGGGCTGCCTGCGCTTAGTCACCCCACAAACGAAGACCTGTTTGCGGGGACCCCGGCGGGCGGTCACTTCGTGACGTGTATACCCCTTCGGTGGGCCCTCCCGACGGTCGGGATCGAGAATTCTCGCGCCGACCATCGGGAGGCGGGGACGCCGGGTCAGCGGTAGTAGGTGACGTCCAGGGTGGGGGAGTCGCCCAGGTCTTCTCCTTCAGGGGAGGACTCGACCAGGCGAACGGTGTTGGTGTCGAGCGGCCGGTTGAGCGGACGGCTGGCGTTGCTGGAGGCGAGTTGCAGACCGTAGAGCAGGGCAGTTGCCCGGCGCAGATCCAACTGCCCGCTGGCCAGGGCGTTGACGACGACGGAGATGGCGACCTGGACGGACTCGCGATCTTCGAGAGAGTTCAACTGGATGGGTTCCTCTCCGGGTCCGGCTTCGGTGGCGGTTGTCCCGCTCTGCCTGAAGCGGCGCAGGCGCTGGTTGAGACGGGAGTGGAAGTAACACCAGCTTTCCCGGTTGACGGATGGGGACCTGCACTGCTCTCCGTTGGTCTTGATCTGGCGACACTGTGGGACTTTCATGGATTCGCTCCTTGGGGGTACCCCCCCCCGGGGGGGGTGGTTTGGATAAACGTTTTGAAATCAGTCGTTTAGCGAGTTTTATGGACGCTAAAATCTAGAAAACAAGCGAGTTAGAGGTCAAAATATAGATTTAAAAGGAGAAAGCCCCAGCTGGATGGCTGGGGCTTTCTGGCTCTTTCTGAGCTGACTTAATTATAGCATTTTGGAATAAACTATTACGCCAACTATATTTCGTTTGGAATCAATGGTTTAGGTGCTTTGGGGGCTTGACAAGATTTTTGCGATTCGTCCTAGCAGGTTACTGAGTTGGAGAGGGTGGGGTCGAGGCGGAGGTCTTCGAGCCAGAATGCGAGGTCGATCTCGGGTGTTGTGAGGTGACGGGAGGCGATAAGGCTAAGAACGGCCTCCTGAAGCTCGGGGGTGAGCTCAGTGAAGGCATATCCTGCACGGATGCGGCATAGGAGATCAAGCTCGTTGAGAGCCAGACGGTGCTTCCTGGCGGCTGATGGCGAAGAGATGTGGTGGACCTGGGTGGAGGAGCGCGGACGTAAGAGCGATTCGGTGGCCGAACTGGCTAAGCGTTCCACGACCGCGCGCAGGTCGGACATCTGGGGGTCGGGGGCTGCGGGCTGGGACACGCGCCGGGCGGAGCTCTGCGAAGGCACTGCGAACAGTCCTGCGGCGTTGCGCGGGGAGACAGAACCGAGGGATTCTGCTTCGGTCGAAAGGGAAGGGAGGGAGAGGCCGGTGATCTCGGGAAGCTCAAAAGACTTTTGCGCCATGTGTTCATTGGACTGCGAAACGGGGCTCAGGAGTTGGATCGGAGGGAGCGAGATTCTTACCCAAAGGTGGTATGGCGGGATTGAATTTGCTTCGATGCAAGAGTTTGTTGCGGGAGCCGCTCTGATTTGTGTCGAAACGGCTGTGAGGAATGCAGGCGAAGCCCGTGGCAGCGGGAGGTAACGACGAGATGCGGAGGGTTCTCCACTGCGTTGCGCGATGAGACTGCGCGGCTTCGGTCGAATGACGACTTAGAATGGGTGCGGACGCCGAGAGGTGAAGGTGTGCAGCGGCGATGACTGGCCGGGGAGCGAGGGCTCCGCATGAGTTCGCTTGCGATGAAGAGAAGGTTCGGTTTGGGAGATGAGATGAGTTTTGGAGCGGCGGCGCGCGAGAGTGGTCTTCGGATCGGGGTTTTGAAGCTCCATGCGGCGGCGCAGATTCCGCGGTATGCGCATGCGGGGGCGTTTGGGGATCTGGCGGCGGATTTGTATGCTGTTTCTCCGGTGACGCTGGCGGCGGGCGAGACGATGGCGGTGGCGACCGGGATCGCGCTGGAGTTTCCGGAGACGCATGGGGCGCTGGTGGAGGACCGGTCGGGGCTGGCAGTGCGCGGGGTGACGACGCTGGCGGGCGTGATCGATCCGGGATATCGCGGGGAGATCAAGGTGGTGATGGTGAATCTGAGCGCGGTTGCGGTGGAGATCAAGGCCGGGGACCGGATTGCGCAGATGCGGATCGTGCGGCGGATCGCCGCGGAGTTTGTGGAAGTGACGGAGCTGGGCGAGGCTGCGCGGGGAGCGAAGGGGTTTGGAAGTACGGGAAGCTGAAGCGGGTTGCGAGCACGGGATGACGGTCGGCGTGGTGCGGATGAGGCTGGCGGGGAGTGGAATTCGATGCGCGGAGGATGCCGGTCGCTTGCAGGCGTGGAATTCGCGGCAGCGTGTCGGGCATGCGACAATCTTAAGTAGCGAGCCATGCCAAATTTGCACGTTGCGCAAGCCAATGTCGTTCCCTCTCCAGCTACCATCACTCCGGCGCTGCTTAAGCAGCACAGCATCACCGCGGAGGAATACGCACGTATCGAAGTTGCCCTGGGACGGGTGCCATCGCTGACGGAGCTGGGGATTTTTTCCGTGATGTGGTCGGAGCATTGTTCTTACAAGAGCTCGCGGGTGCATTTGAAGCGGCTGCCTACGCGCGGCGAACGAACGACAGGACCGGGCAGCGTGGTGCAGGGGCCGGGCGAGAACGCAGGCATCATCGACGTGGGCGACGGGTGGGCTTGCGCATTCAAGATCGAGAGCCACAATCATCCGAGCTACATTGAGCCGTATCAAGGCGCGGCTACGGGCGTGGGCGGGATTCTAAGGGATATTTTTACGATGAATGCGCGGCCACTGGCGGTGATGGATTCGCTGCGGTTCGGGCCTTTGAAACAGGGAGCAGGGAGCAGGGAAGAGGGAGTAGAAGGCAAAGGCAACGACGAGATTGATTATGCGAGGAACCGGCAGACTATGTCGGGGGTGGTGCATGGCGTGGCTGGATATGGGAACTGCTTCGGAGTGCCGAATCTGGGCGGGGAGACGCGGTTTGAAGAGTGCTATTCGGGCAATCCGCTGCTGAATGCGTTTGCGCTGGGGCTGGTGCGGCGGGATGAGATTTTTTATGCGAAGGCTACGGGCGTGGGAAACCCGGTGATCTACGTTGGGGCGAAGACGGGGCGCGATGGGATTCATGGCGCAACGATGGCGTCGGAGGAGTTTACCGAGGGGTCGGAGCAGAAGCGGCCGAATGTGCAGATGGGCGATCCGTTTATGGAGAAGCTGCTGCTGGAGGCCTGCCTGGAGGCGATGGCTACGGGCGCGGTGCTGGGGATTCAGGATATGGGCGCGGCGGGGCTGACGTGCTCGACGTGCGAGATGGGGGCGCGGGGCGATCTCGGGCTGACGGTGGAGCTGGATCGAGTGCCGCAGCGCGAGACGGGGATGACGAGCTACGAGATCATGCTGTCGGAGTCGCAGGAGCGCATGCTGCTGGTGGCGGATAAGGAGCGCGCGGTCGAGGTGCTGGATGTGTTTTCGAAGTGGGGGCTGGATGCTTCGATCGTCGGCGAGGTGACGGAGAAGCCGAATATGGTGATCACACAGCGCGGGGTGCTGGTGGCGGATATTCCGAATAAGTCGCTGACCGATGATGCTCCGCTTTACCATCGGCCGGTGGGCGTGTGGAAGGCTCCGGTGCCGCTCGATCCTCCGGCCTGGGTGGTGGAGGAGTTGAAGAAGCCTCGGGACTATACGGCGGATCTGAAGAAGCTGCTGGCGAGCGCGAATATCTGCGACAAGCGGTGGGTATTCGAGCAGTACGACTCGATGGTGCAGACGAATACTGTGCAGGGGCCGGGCGGCGAGGCTGGGGTGATGCGGATCAAGGGGACAGGGAAGGCTTCGGGGGCCGCACGTCATTCGGGCGTGATGGGCAGGCTGGCCGATCTGGTCTCCGCTTCGACGCCGCAGGGGGAGGCGACACGCGCGACGAACAATCAAGACGCTGCGAATCCTGTGGTGGAGCCGGATGCTTCGCATGAATCGGCAGGCTCGCTGACGAAACAGCGCGGGCTGGCGATGGCGCTGGCGGGGAATGGACGGTGGACGTATCTCGATCCGAAGCTGGGGGCGATGCATGCGGTGGCGGAGGCGGCGCGGAAGGTGGCTTGTACGGGGGCTACGCCGGTGGCGGCTACGAATTGCTTGAACTTCGGGAATCCGGAGAAGCCGGAGATCATGGCGCAGTTGTCGAGTGCGATCGATGGGATTGCTGAGGCTTCTACGGCGCTGGGGACTCCGGTTACGGGGGGGAATGTTTCGTTGTACAACGAGACGAAGGGTGAGGGGATCTATCCGACTCCGGTGCTTGGGGTGGTGGGGATTATTGACGATGTGACGAAGGCTGTGCCGAGTGGATTTCAGAACCACGGGGACAGAGTCATACTGCTCTCGGCAAATGCTTTTTCGGATGCTGGCGAGCGTCTACTTCAGCAGTTTGGGTCTTCGGACTACGCGAAGACAATTTTGCGTAGCCTGTGGGGGCGGCCGCCCCGTCTTGAAATCACAGAGGAAGCAGAATTGCATAGATGTCTCTCATCGCTACTCAACGAGCGCTTACTTACGTCTGCAAGTGATGTCTCCGACGGAGGTATCGCTGTGGCCTTGACCAGGTCCTGTTTCGCTAAGGGAATTGGAGCTGCCATCAGCCTTGACCATTTCGCCGGAGAGTCGCTTGCCGCAAAACTTTTTGGCGAAGAAGCAAGCGTTATCCTAGCCACCTGCGCGAACGAATCTTATGAACGTCTGATGGAAATCTGCAGCGAGTTTGGATTTGTAACTGCTATCGACATAGGTACGACAGGCGGAAAAATGCTGGACATCTTTACACCGACTGGCTCAGCGATCTCTGATTTGGTTGTTGCACTTAAGTCCGAATGGGAGGGAGCGCTGGAAGAGCAGTTGACTGGTGAGGTGGTGAGCGCATGAGCGATTCGAGGCGGCTCGACCTTTCTTTTCTCGAACAGGCGAGCAAGCAGTTCGACACTTCGCTTGCGGAGTATGAATCCGAACCGCAGAGGCGCGCTTATCGTGACTCCGTGGTCATGCACTTCCTATTCACGTATGAGTTGGCCATCCAAGCAATCAAACGATACCTGGAACTAGAGTCATTGAAGTCGGCGGCGGAGGGCTCAACCATTGGATTTCAGACATTGATCCGCCGGGCCGATGCTCACGGAATAGTGCGAACGGGCTGGCCCGGATTTGGCAGATTTCGGGATGCACGCAACACTGTCGCGCATACATACGACGAGAAGCGAGCGATCGAGGTCACGCGGATGGCGAAGGAGTTTGCAGGAGAGGTACGATTCTTGCTTGATCAACTCAAAGGGCGGGTAGTCGATGGCGAGTAGCTTCATGATGCAAGCGCCGGACGAGCTTGGGTTGACTGCCGAGGAGCTTGGGATCGTGCGCCGCTTGCTCGCGGCCCATGTCCCCGGACGCCCCGTCTGGGCCTTTGGTTCCCGTACCTTCGGCAGAGCTCGCCGAAGGTCGGACCTGGATCTGGCGGTTGGTGGTGATGCGCCCTTATTGTTAGCGGAGCGCGCGGAGTTGAACTACGCCTTTGAGGAGTCGGACCTGCCCATTGAAGTTGATGTTGTAGACCTGAATGAGATCACACCGGAGTTTCGCAAGCGGATCGAGCCGGATTTTTTCCCGCTGCAAGCTGAGATGAGAGAAGCGGAGTCCTGTGCTGCGCTGCGGAATGACAACAAAGGGGCGAGCGAAGACAAAATGCGGGGATCTCTCCACTCCGCTACCGCTCCGGTCGAGATGACGACGTTTGAGGTGGACGAAGAAGACGACGGGATGCCGTTCGACAAGCTGCGGGAGGAGTGCGGAGTGATGGCGGTTTATGGCCATCCGGATGCGGCTCGGATGACGTATTGGGGGCTTTATTCGCTGCAGCACCGCGGGCAGGAGTCGGCGGGGATTGCGAGTGCGGATGGCGTTCAGGTGAACGACATCAAGGGCATGGGGCTGGTATCGGAGATCTTTACCGATGACGTGCTGACCAAGCTGCCGGGGTATATGGCGATCGGGCATACGCGGTACTCGACGACGGGCGATTCGGCGCTGCTGAATGCGCAGCCGATTTCGGTTGAGAGCACGAAGGGTTTGATTGCGATCGCGCATAACGGGAACCTGATCAACCTGGGCACGGCGCGGGAGCGGCTGGAGCGCGATGGTGCGATCTTCCAGACGACGTCGGACTCCGAGATCATCATTCAATTGATTGCGCACTGCACGAAGAACACGTTGATCGATTGCATTGCGGATGCGCTGGAGCAGGTGGAGGGTGCGTTCTCGATCGTGATGATGACGCGGAACCGCATCTTTGCTGCGCGCGACCCGCGCGGGTTTCGGCCTCTGGCGATGGGACGGATCGAAGGCAAGGATGGGGCGCCGGATACGTTTGTGTTTGCGAGCGAGACGTGCGCGTTCGATCTGCTTCATGCGAAGTACGAGCGCGATGTGAAGCCGGGCGAGTTGGTGATGGTGTCGGAAGATGGCGTGACGAGCCGCTACTTCGACACGACGACCAGGCAGGCGAGCTGCGTGTTTGAGCATGTGTATTTTGCGCGGCCGGACTCGAAGATCTTCGGGCGGTGGGTGCAGACCAGCCGCGAGGAGATGGGCAAGACGCTGGCGCGGGAGTCGGGCGTGCCGGCGGACCTGATTGTGCCGGTGCCGGACTCGGGCGTCACGGCGGCGATTGGGTACGCGGCGGAGTCGGGGATTCCGTTCAACCTGGGGCTGATCCGGAACCATTATGTGGGGCGCACGTTTATTCAGCCGGAGCAGCGGGTGCGGGACTTCGGCGTGAGGATGAAGCTGAATCCTGTGCGGTCGCTGCTCGAAGGCAAGCGGGTAATTCTGATCGATGATTCGATCATTCGCGGGACGACTTCGCGGAAGATCGTGCGCATGGTGCGGGCTGCGGGGGCGACGGAGGTGCATCTCCGGATCTCGTGTCCGCCTACGATCTCCCCGTGTTTTTATGGGGTGGACACGCCGTCGAAGCGGGATTTGATCGCGGCGAACAAGACGGTAGAGGAGATATGCGAGTTTATCGAGGCGGATTCGCTGGCGTATCTTTCGATGGACGGGTTGCTGCATAGCTGTACGTTGGGGGAAGGGCCTGAGGGACTTACCAGGAAGTCGTTTTGTACGGCTTGCTACACGGGGAACTATCCGACGCAATGGGTGGATGTGTCAGAGATCTTGCCGGCGGAGAGCGTGGTTTAGAGACTCTGTCCAGAATCTGGCGAGAACCGACAACTGGCGAGAGTGAAGAGCAAAATGCGGAGCTTTCTCCGGTCCGCCGTGCGATACGACGGCGCAGTACGGTCGAAGTCAAACCTTTTTTGTGATGCCAGTAGTTTCTGGACAGGTTAGTAACTATGGAGACGGTTCGAAATGGAGAGCGGTTCGCACCCAGCGCGAAGACCCACCCCACCAGCGGGCTGGCGGGGAGCCCGGCTTAGCGACGATGAGACCGTCGCGAAGATGGGGCATCCCGATCTTGCGCGTCCGCGGGTTCCGCTTAGAACGCCACGCAGCAAATCGATCGCATTAACGATTCTCGCTCTCGTTGTATTCTCCGTCGCACGTCTGCCGGCGGCTTCAGAGGAGGTGTGGGAGCTCGGTCCATTTACACGCCCCGAGGGTGTGAATCCAGTTATCCAGCCCGATGCAGCCTCGTTGTTTCACGATCCGTTTCGCGAAGCGCCAGTGCACTGGGAGGCTTTGCACACGTTCAATCCTGCCGCTATTGTTCGTAACGGCAAGATATATATGTTCTATCGAGCGGAAGACGACACCGGCAAAATGGAGATAGGCGGACACACCTCAAGGCTGGGGCTTGCGACGAGTTCCGATGGCCTCCACTTCACGCGTGGGCGCGAACCTGTCTTCTACCCCGCGCGCGATTCTCAAGCAGAGCGAGAGTGGCCCGGCGGAGTGGAAGATCCGCGCATCGTCGAAGCAGAGGACGGAAGGTACGTGCTTACGTACACACAGTACAACGGCCAGACCTATGATGTGGGCATTGCCACATCTAAAGACCTGCTCCACTGGACCAAGTTCGGACCAGCGTTTCAGGGCTCGTTCGGCGGAAAGTTTGACGGCCTGCGCTATAAGTCGGCTGGGATTGTCACAACGATCAAAGGCAGCCGATTGATCGCGGCTAAGATACATGGCAGGTTCTGGATGTATTGGGGCGAGGGGAAGATCCACCTCGCGACTTCAGAGGACTTGATTCATTGGCTCCCCCTTTTAGATGTCCATGGAAATCCGGTGGTCGTTCTCACCAAACGCCCTGGGCACTTCGACAGCGGTTTTCCTGAGGTTGGTCCGCCTCCCATCCTCACACCGGCAGGGCTTGTTTTGATCTACAACGGAAAGAACGCAACGGACGGGGGCGACAAGCTGCTTCAGCCCGGTACCTACTCGGCAGGGCAGGCCTTGTACTCAACTGACGATCCCTTGAAGCAGATCTCGCGATTGGACAAGCCATTTCTACGGCCAGAGAAACCCTTCGAAAGAACCGGACAATACGCAGCCGGAACTACGTTTGCTGAGGGTCTCGTCCTGTTCAAGGGTAAGTGGATGCTGTACTACGGATGTGCAGATTCACTTGTGGGAGTTGTGACGAGCCCGGCTCACCTGCACTCTACCCCGTAGTCGCTACGCATTCTCCTGCTTGTGGACGATCACCTTGTTCTCAAAGTACGAAGCGTTGGCCATGTGGCAGGCCGCGGCGGCGTGATGCCCGAAGACCACATCCTCGGCGACCGGCTTGCGGGAGCGAACCGCGTTGAAGAAGGTTGCGAGGTGCGGCTTGAGATCGTCCCAGGTAGGCCCGTGCCACACCGTGGTCTCGTCGAGGATGTGCTGCTCGAGAAAGGCGTCGTGCTCGGCATGCCACTGCTTCTCATAGGCGGCGTGCATCGCCTTGGGAAAGCCATTGATTCCGTAGTCGGGCGAACGGTCCACGCCAAGCTGCGGGGTCAGTATGACGGAGTTGTTCGAGACCTCGATGATGCCCTTCGGCCCCATGACGCGGGTCACCTCAGGGGTTTCTGTGCCGAGGGTGAGGCGCACGGTGACAGGCACGGCTCCGTAGGAGAAGGTGGTCACCATCATGTCGGGCATGTTGCGGCCGTCTTTCCAACGCACGATGCCGCCGTAGGAGTAGGCCTTGTCGGGAATCTGATTGATGCCGGTGACGAACTGCATGCCGCTGAGCAGATGCACCATCAGGTCGCCGGCCATACCGGTGCCGTACTCGTGGAAGGCGCGCCAACGCGCGAAGCGGATGGGGTCGAACTCGTGCTTCGGGGCGTCGCCGAGCCATGTCTTCCAGTCGAGCGTGGCGGGTGAGAGGTCGAGCGGCGGCGGGTAGACCCACGCTCCTCCGGGCGAGTTGCGGCCGAGCTGCAACTCCACCTGATGCACCTCGCCGATCGCGCCGCTGTCGCAGAGCTCCTTCGCTTTGATAAAGAGCGCTGAGCTGACCCGCTGTGAGCCCACCTGCACGAAGTTTTTCGACTTCGACTCCTGCACGGCGCGCACCATCTCTTCGCCCTGAGCGATGGAGTGGGACATGGGCTTCTCGCAGTGCACGTCTTTACCGGCCCGAATGGCGTCGACGGTGATCTGCTTGTGCCAGTGGTCGGGCACTGCGACGACGACCGCCTCGATGTTCTTGTCGTCGAGGATCTCCTGGTAGCGGCGGGTGGTGCGGATTTCGTCGCCGGCGATCTCTTTCGCGAGCGTGTGACGGCCATCGTAGAGGTCACACGCGGCCACGCACTTCGCCTGCGGCAGGGTTACGGCGGCGCGGAGCAGCGAAGAGCCTTCGATGCCCACGCCGATGCTTGCAAATCGTACCGGGTCCCCGCCGGCGGTGTCGGACGCCTGTTTCGCCTGCGCCTGAAGCAGGCTATGTGTTCCCGGAAGTACGGAGGCTACTGCCAGACCGGTGCCGCTTTGTAGAAAATTCCTTCGCGAAAAACTCGCCATGCCGTATGTTCCTCTTTCAGTTACAAAATCTGAATGTTGGGGAAACGAACCAACTAATGGGTTGGGCTTGATGCGGTGAACTGCGAGCAGCACGGCTTCATGACAGGCTGGAACTCCATTAGCTCCACCCGGGTGCCGTCCGGATCGTAGAGATTGCCCTGCCACTTTCCATCTTTGCCCATGTTGGGCCCGTCATGTTTGGGGCTCAGGCGGTCTTCTACATTCAGCGTGGTGATCGCCTTCTCCATGTTGGGGACGCCGATCGAGAAGTGATTCAGCACGCCGAGGTGGCCCTGGTTGATGCTGGCCAGCGGCGACGTCGATCCGTCGCCGACCAGCATGTACTCGAACCAGTCGAAGCCGTTCGGAACCTGCTGCGAGACCCAGTCCAGTTTGTCCGGTTTCATGGCGCCGTACCAGTAGGGGCGGAAGCCAAGCACACCTTTGTAGAACTTGTCTTCGTCGGTCTTGCTGTGCACCAGATAACCAACGTGAATGATCCGCGTTCCGATTGGCTTCGCAGTCGCCGGCATGACAAACAGCCTTCCGTGCTGGAAGAATTCGACATCGTTTCCTTCGGGGTCTTTGGTCTCGAACCAGTGGCTTTGATCGCTCCCCGTCTGCAGTTCGCCGGCGGCGGTGACTCCGTGGGCGATCATGTACTTGCGGAGCGCGGCCGCGTCGGCCGTCTCGTAGGACACGCCTTCCATGCGGCTGATGGTGTGGTCGGCAGGCAGCGGAAGCACCTCCACGAACTGGGTCGGACTCAGGTAATACCGAACGCCGTTCGCGTTTTGCGGGTCTGGTCCCTTGGCTGCCCCGAGGATGACGCCATAGAAGTGCTCTGCCCCTGCGGAATCGCTAGTGTAGACCGACATGTGCGATATTCCAGTAATCCTCGGCCTCGCCTGCTGGCCACTCATGCTTCCCAAGCCAAGCGTCAGGCACGACGCCACTGACAGCAACTTCTTCCAAGCAAACATCATGCATTCCCCGGTTTCAAAACTACTTTTTTGCTCTCGAAACTGCACGCGTAGTATACAGATTTGTACCTGATCGATGGAGAATGCACGGCGCGCTTATATAAGTTTAGTTCGGACCACGCGCATATTGATCTTTGAATACACACAGTTACCCGTGCTCTACGAGCGTCGCCGCGAATCGCAGGGAAGCTGCTGGAGTGCCCGGCGGCAACAGGTGCTTGTACGGGATTGGCGGGCGAACGAAAGGAGCAACATGAACGCAGGAATCAGGGCTCGGCTCAGCACAATGATGTTCCTTGAATATTTCATCTGGGGCGCGTGGTATGTAACGGTCGGCACGTGGCTGAGCCAGACGCTGCATTTCTCAGGCGAGCAGGTCGGCCTGGCGGCGGGAAGCACCGCAGTCGGCGCTATCCTGTCTCCATTTTTCGTTGGCCTGGTGGCGGACAAGCTCTTCGCCACGCAGAAGGTTCTGGCGGTGCTGCATGGCCTCGGCGGCCTGCTGCTGTTCGCCGCCTCGGCGCAGATCAACTTCATCCCGTTCTATGCGCTGGTGCTGCTGTATTGCATGTGCTTCATGCCGACACTCGCGCTCACCAACTCGCTTGCGTTTCGCCAGATGGGCGACCCCAAGATCGAGTTCGGGCCGATCCGCGTGCTTGGCACGGGAGGATGGATCGTCGCGGGGCTGCTGATCGGGTCGATGCGCCTTGAAGCGACCCAAGTGCCGATGCGGCTGGCTGCTGGCGCGTCCCTCGTGATGGCGATTTACTGCCTGACGCTGCCGCATACACCGCCGCTGGCGCAGGACGCGGCTGGCAAGAAGAGCAGCATCTTTCCGAAAGAAGCGGTGGGTCTGCTGAAAGAGCGTTCGATGGCGGTCTTCGCGATTGCTTCTTTCCTGATCTGTATTCCGCTGCAGTTCTACTACGCCTTCACCAATCTGTTTCTCAACCAGACGGGCGTGCATAACGCCGCGGGCAAGATGACTGGCGGGCAGATGTCTGAGCTCATCTGCATGCTTCTCATCCCGTGGTTCTTCCGCCGCCTGGGGGTGAAGTACATGCTGGTCGCCGGCATGTCTGCGTGGGTGCTGCGGTATCTGCTGTTCGCCTTTGGCAATCCCGGAGCAGGGATGTGGATGTTGTGGGGCGGGATTCTGCTGCATGGAATCTGCTATGACTTCTTCTTCGTCACGGGACAGATTTACATCGACCGCAAAGCCTCGCTCGCGCTGCGCGCCGCAGCGCAGGGGCTGATCACGTTCATCACCTACGGAGTCGGCATGTTTGTTGGATCGTGGCTCTCGGGCGCGGTAGTCCAGCATTACGCCATCACCACGGTTGGCGCTGCTGTTCAGTACAACTGGCATGGGATCTGGATCTTCGCGGGCTCGTGCTCGGCGGTGGTGCTGATCTTTTTCCTGATCACCTTCCGTGAGAAGGAAACCGCCGAAAGAGCAGAGAGTGTGCCGGCGGGAATGCTGCCCGAACTTCCGGTATGACGTCCAGCGCTGGACGAGCCACAGACTCATCGCTGACTTAGCAGAATGCGTTCGCGTTTCGGGACGAGAGCTCTTCCATGGAGTCAAGGGGAGGACGCCCGGACAAAAGTTGTTAGACAAAACAATATCCGCGCGACTAGTATTTCGGCTATGAAAAATTCTTTCTCGCGTCGCAGCTTTGTCCGCAGCGGAGCCATGGTTGCCGCCGCCACTTGTGTCTCCTTGGAATCCCCTCACTCCTTCGCGCAAGACACGAATGCCGACCTGAAGGCGTCACCTTTCCATCTGGGCTGCTGCAGTTACACCTTTCGGAACTTCGAGCGCGCCCAGATGATCGGCTATCTGAAGCAGCTCCGTGTGGATGCGCTGAATGCCAAGGATGTGAAGGACCACCTGCCAATGGACCCAGCGGGAGAGGCCGAGGCGCTCGCTGCCTATGCGGCCGCCGGCATCAAGCTTGACGGGGTCGGCACCGTCTACTTCAAAAAAGATGAAGACGACGACATTCGCGGCAAGTTCGAGTATGCCAAACGCGCTGGAGTCAAAGTCATCGTGGCTGGAGATCCTGCGCCGGCTACTCTCCCGCGCATCGAGAAATTCGTGAAGGAATACGACATCCAGTTCGCCATCCACAACCACGGCCCGGAAGATCCCATCTGGCATTCACCGCTGGACGTTCTGAAAGCCGTGGAGAATATGGACCCTCGTATGGGCTGCTGCATCGACATCGGCCACACGGTTCGCGCGGGCACCGATGTGGTTCAGGCCATTCATCAGGTAGGCCCTCGGCTCTTCGATATGCACGCGAAGGACCTCGCGGACTTTCACGCCAAGGAGAGCCAGGTAGCGGTCGGCCAGGGACTGATGCCCATGCGCGACATCTTCGACGCGCTCGTTGCCATCAAGTACAAAGGCCATGTCGATCTCGAATACGAGATCAACGGAAACGATCCCATGCCGGGTGTCATCGAGAGCTTCGCCTACATGCGAGGGGTGCTTGCCGGCATGGGATACAAGAGCGAACAGGACTCAGTTTAGGGAGACCAGTGCTAAGGGACGCCGTCTGCCCAGGCTGCTAACGGTTGTTTCCCGTTGCCGTGAGTCGCTCATCCGCAACGCCGCTCACAACCCTTTTTGACAGAGGCTTCGCGCGCTGGATGCGAGTGCGCCGGAGCGGAGTGTTCATCGCCTCCCAGAGGTCCATCCGGCGTTGTGTATTCAGCCAGAAATCGGCGGAGTTGCCAAAGACGCGCGCGAGGATCAGCGCCGTGTCCGCCGTCACAGCGCGGCGGTCGCGGCACAGCTCGTTGACGTGCTTGCGAGGTAGTCCAGTCTTCTGCGCAAGCACGGTCTGGGTAATGCCCATGGGTTCGATGAACTCCATAAGCAGCATCTCCCCAACGCTTACGGGTCTCCGCTTGGTCGTTATCATAAGGGTCTCCTCGTCGTGCTTTCCACGCTCGCCCTACCTATACGAATGATCGTCCAGGTAAATGCCTCTTGCCTTTCCTTCATTCCATTTAAAGATCAAACGCCATTGGTCGCTCACTCTGATCGAATGCCAGCCGTCGAGTTTGCCGCTCAATTGTTCGAAGTGATTACCGGGCGGCACCCTGAGATCGGCATCTACGGTCGCATCATCCAGAATCTGCAGTTTACGAAATAATCGTTTCCGCAAATCGGCAGGGATTTTTCTCGATTGAATATCGGCTTCGAAGAAGTCTTTCAGCCACGAGTCGCGCCAGCTGTCTATCATGCTTCTGCCCAATGTACCACACAACGGTACAGGTGTCTTCAGCTAGATAAAAGTCATCGATGGCCGGTCGCTCAGACGCGGACCTCCCAGCCTTTTTCGTACTCGCGCGCCCAGTACTTCATCGCCTCAGGATCGCCGAGGATGTGAGCGTTCTTCGTGTCGAGCTTGAGTTCGCGATTGACGAACCACGCGATGTTTGAAACCAGCAGGCTGGTCACGCTGACGTTGGCGATCTGGATGGGCGAGTTGAGCTTTGCTCCGTGCTGAATGCCGGCGATGAAGTTCGCAAAGTGCGCGTCGGTCATGGAGTCGCGCCCGGTCAGGTCGCTGGTTGAGGTCTGGCTGCCAGTCTTGTACTCATCGGTTTTGCGGCCCTTCAGGTCGTAGACCTCGTAGCCGTCGCGATCGACGAGCACGGAGCCTTCGGTGCCGAGAATGGTCGATCCGCGCTCGCGGTCGTACACCTTCAGTCCGTTGCAGCAGTGGCCCTCCCACGAGATCATGTGATCGGGGTATTCGAGGCTGGTCACGATGGTGTCGGGATACTGCCAGTCGTCCTTGAAAGCATAGCGGCCGCCGTTGGTGCTGACGCGCGTGGGGTAGTCGACGCCGAGCGCCCAGCGGCAGACATCCACCTCATGCGTGCCGTTGTTGAGCGTCTCGCCCGTGCCCCAGATCCGGAACCAGTGCCAGTTGTAGGGCTGCACGTTGTCACGGTAGGCGGTGCGCGGCGCTGGCCCCTGCCACAGGTCCCAGTTCAGCGACTCGGGCACGGGAACCTGCTTGCCGAAGCCGATCGACTTGCGCGTATTCACGTACCAGGCCTTGGCGTAGTAGGCGCGGCCGATGAGGCCATCGTGAATCTTGCCGATGATGCGGATGGTGTGATCGGAGGAGCGCTGCTGGTCGCCAACCTGCACCAGCTTGCCGTACTTCTGCTGCGCTTCGACGAGCAGTTCACCCTCGCGAGCATTGTGGCTGGACGGCTTCTCGACATAGACATGCTTGCCCGCCTTCAATGCGAGGACGGCCATTGGGGTATGCCAGTGGTCGGGCGTGGCGATGGTGATGGCGTCGACATCCTTCGAGTCGAGCACCTTGCGGAAGTCTCCTGCCTGCTGCGGCGCATAGCCCAGTCCCTTTTCGGCGGCTCCGGCGAACTTCGCGAGTGTCTTCGAGTCCACGTCGCAGATATGGGTCACCCGCGCCGTGTTCTGGTTCGCCTTCATCGCCGACAGATGCGCATAGCCGCGCCCGTTCAGCCCGTTGATCGCAAAGTTGACGCGATCGTTCGCGCCTAGAATCTGCGCATAGCTTTTCGCCGTTGACCCTATCGCCGCACCAGCTACGCCAACCGCCAAGCCATCCAGAAACTCTCGCCGTGTGATCATCGTTCCTCCGTCTCTTACCGCTGCCTGCGTTTGAAAAGCAACTCCATCACGAACTACCAGCCGAAACCCATTTCGATAAATCCCTAAACCATATCGGATTGTTCACAATTCAAACTAATTCAACCTCCACTGTCAAGCCGGATAGCAGGAAGCGGATTGGCGAGGGGACATTCCAGGAAATCGATACGGAAGGAACGGTATCACTCCGCGAAAACGCCGGTCAAGCTTTCTCCAGCACGAGCCGGCGAATTTCAATGCCTCCTTCTGACTATTTCTGGATTGTGGTCTCCGACTTCGGGATCGACTGAGAGACCTGAGACGGCGTGGGCAGTTGAGACAGATCCCAGCCTCCGCCCAGTGCTTCGATCAACTGCACCGAATCTGCCATCTCCTGCACATGCAGTGTGGCGAGGCCCTCCTGATCGGCGAGCAGCGTGGTCTGCGCGGTCACTACGTTGACGTACGGGTCGACTCCTGTCTGGTAGCGCGCCGTCTCCAGCGTCACGAACTCCTGGGCTGACCTAACGGCCTGCTGCTGCTGAATAATCTGTTGCGAGAGAATACGGACGCCGGCAAGATTATCCTCCACTTGCTGAAAGGCGGTCAGCACGGTCTGCCGGTATGCGGCGAGGTCCGCGTTATAGATCGAAACATACTGATGCACGGTAGCGCGCCGCAGGCCGGCGTCGAAAACGGTCTCGCTGACGGTTGGTCCGATCGACCAGAAGCGGCTTGCATAGTCGACCAGGTGCTTGAAGGTGGAGCTTTCAAAGCCGCCGCCGGCGCTGAGTGCAACCGTGGGGTAGAAGGCTGCGTAGGCGATGCCGATCTCGGCGTTGGCCGCGGCCATGTTGCGCTCGGCCGCGGCGACGTCCGGACGGCGCTCAAGCAGTTGCGACGGCAGTCCGACCGGAATGGGCGGAGGATCGACGAGACTTCCGCGAACGGGGATTGTGAACGACGATGCATTCGCGCCGATCAGCACGGCGATCGCATGTTGATACTGCGCTCGCGCGACACCCAGGTTCAGCGCCGTCGACTGCGCATTCTGCAGCGTATTCTCCGCCTCGACCACGGAGATGCGATCGTCGATGCCAGTCTCATAGAGCGACCGGGTGAGATCAAGCGACTTCTTGTCGGCCGCAACGGTGTCGTTCAGAATCTGCTGCAAGGCGTCCTGGCCGCGTATCTCGAAGAAGAAGACGGCGAGGCTGGCCTGCTCGGTCAGGCGCTCGTTTTCGAGATCGGCGGCGCTCAACTGCGCGTTGTACTGCGCGTTGCGGATGGTATTGCGCACGCGGCCCCACAGGTCGGGCTCCCAGGAGACCGTCGCCGGCAGAGTCCCGATCGAGCTCGTCCGGCCGGTGTTGGCGGTCGCGCTATTGGTCAGATTGCCCGAAGATTTCGAACGATTGTAGGAGGGGCCGATGGAGACAGTGGGGTATAACTGCGACTGCGCCTCCGCGATGATGCTGCGTGCCTCCATGAAGTTCTCGAAGAACTGCCGGATGTTCTGGTTATCGATGTTGAGTTGATCTTCGAGCGCATTCAACTCCGGGTCGTGATAGATCTCCCACCACTTGCCTCGCAGCATGGCGTCTTGTGGCTGGGCGACCTTCCATCCGTCGCTATCGTGAAATTGCGTTGGCGACTCCTGGTAGGCTGCGGGCGGCGGTCCTGCCTGAGGCGGTGTTGCTGCGGGCGCATGGTATTTGGGCCCGACCATGCACCCGGAGAGGGACAGAAGTGCGGTGCCCCACATCAGGGGAGAGAAGCAGCGAAGCGGATTGGAAAGATTGGCCATGATGTTTTAGTCTCCAGCCGCGGTGAGTTCGTCCTCGGCAGGATGAAACGTGTCTCGCTCTTTGCCGAGCGCGTGCAGGCGCATGCGATCGAGCGTGAGATAGACAACCGGCGTGGTGAACAGTGTAAGCAATTGGCTGACGATGAGCCCTCCGACGATGGTGATGCCGAGCGGGCGGCGCAGTTCGGAACCAGTGCCGGTTCCGAAGGCGAGAGGAAGTGCACCGAAGAGCGCCGCCATGGTGGTCATGAGGATGGGTCGGAAGCGCAACATGCAGGCCTCGAAGATGGCGTCTTCGGTGGACAGGCCCTGCTCGCGCTCGGCCTGCAGGGCGAAGTCGATCATCATGATGGCGTTCTTCTTGACGATGCCGATCAGCAGCACAATACCGATGATCGAGATGATGTTCAGGTCTTCCTTGAAGAGCATGAGCGCCAGCATCGCGCCGACACTCGCCGATGGCAGCGTCGAGAGAATGGTCAGCGGATGAATGAGGCTCTCATACAAGACACCGAGGACGATGTAGACGGCCAGCAGCGCGGTCACGATCAGAACCGGCTCCGTTCCCAGGGATTGCTGATACGCCTGCAAGGTTCCGGCGAAGAATCCATGCACCGACGACGGCGTGCCCAGACGCCGCTGCATCTGCGCGATCGCGAGCGTCGCATCGCTGAGCGAGACGCCCGGCGCGAGGTTGAACGACACCGTAACCGAAGGAAAGAGGCCGGTATGGTTCAGAGCAAGCGGCGTCGTGGAGGTCTGCGCCTTCGCCATGGTAAACAGCGGACTGTTGCCCGTCGCGGTAACGCTGCTGCTGCCGGCGGGATGAAAGTAGATGTTGTTCAGACCGTCGGGCCGCTGCCAGTACTGGGGCGCGACCTCAAGCACGACGTAGTACTGGTTCAACTGCGTGTAGATCAGCGACACCTCCGACTGGCCGAAGGCGCTGTACAGCCCCGCATCAAGGGACTGTGCGGTCTGGCCAAGTCTGGCCGCAGCCACGCGGTTGTAGGTCAATCGCTCGTCGAGGCCGCCGTTCTGCTGGTCGGAGCTGACGTCCTGAAATCCGGGAAGGTGCATCATCTCGGCGAGCAGGCGGGGGCCCCACGTGTTGAGATCGCGAAGCGAGTCGGTCTGAATCGTGTACTGGTAGAGTGCGTTGCTCATGCGCCCGCCGATACGCAGGTCCTGCGACGCCTGCAGGAACGAAGAGGCGGTAGGCAGCCGGTTCAGCTTTGGGCGCAGCCGGTTGATGATGTCGAAGGCGCTGGTCTTCCGTTCGTTGAGTGGCTTCAAGGTCACATACATGTTGGCTGTATTGGTAGCGCCGTTGCCTCCAGTGAACTCGATCACATTCGCGACCGCCGAATCTTGACGCACAACATTGCCTGTGCGCTGGATGGAGTCGTTCATCGAATAGAACGACGCATCCTGCGGTCCACGAATTGCTCCTTGCATCGCGCCTGTATCCTGCAGCGGAAAGAAGCCCTTGGGAATCCTGATCACGATCGCGATGTTCAGCGCGATGGTGAGAAAAAGGACCGTCAAGGTGAGGACGGGATTGTCGAGCACCCAGTGCAAACTGCGCCGGTAGACGGACAGAACCCAGTCGAACGAGCGGTCCGTCGTGCGGCGGAACCATCCGTGGTGTTGGCCGTGCTCCGCGCGCAGCAGGTAGGCGCACATCATCGGCGTGGTGGTCAGGGAGATGACCATGGACACCAGAATGGCGGTCGAGAGAGTGACCGCAAACTCACGGAAGAGCCGGCCGACGATGCCTCCCATCAGCAGCAGTGGGATGAAGACGGCGATCAGCGAGATGCTGATGGACATCACCGTGAAGCCGATTTCGCGCGCACCCAGGAGAGAGGCAGCAAATGGGTCCATGCCATCTTCAAGATGGCGCGTGATGTTCTCCATCACGACGATGGCGTCGTCGACGACGAAGCCGGTGGAGATTGTCAGTGCCATCAGCGAGAGATTGTCGAGGCTGTAGCCCAGGATGTACATCACCGCGAAGGTGCCGATGAGCGAGACGGGCACGGCAACGGCGGGGATCAACGTGGCGCGGCCGCTGCCGAGGAAGACGAAGACAACGAGGATGACGAGCAGGATGGAGAGGATGAGAGTGCGCTCGACGTCGGAGACCGAGGCCTTGATGGTGGTGGTACGGTCCAGCACGACGGTCATGTCGATGCCGGTTGGAATGGATGCCTTAAGCGACGGAAGTGCGGCGCGAATCCGCTGGTTGACATCGATGATGTTGGCACCGGGCTGGCGGAAGATGATCAGCATCACGGCGCGTTTGCCATTGAGATATCCTGCCGCGCGGATGTTCTGCGTGGAATCGATAACGTCGGCCACGTCGGACAGCCGCACCGCCGAGCCGTTGTTGTAGCCGACGATAATGGGCCGGTAGTCCTCGGCATGCGAGATCTGATCGTTGGCGATGATGTCAGCGGACACATCTCCATTGCTGATCTGCCCCTTGGCGAGGTTCGAGTTCTGCAGGCTGAGAACGGACTGTAGATTCGCCATTGTCAGTCCGAAGCTCGCGAGTTTGGTCGGGTTGACCTCGACGCGCACTGAGGGCAACGCGCCTCCGCCGGGACTTACCTGCCCTACGCCGTCGAGCTGCGAGAGCTTCTGTTCGAGTACGGTGGAGGCCTCGTCATAGAGTTTGGCTGGGCCGTACTTGTCGGACGTGAGGCCAAGGATCATCACCGGCGCATCCGCCGGGTTGACCTTCCGATAGGTGGGATTGCCGGGAAGGTTGGCGGGCAGATAGGTGCGCGCGGCGTTGATGCCGGCCTCGACGTCGCGCGCGGCTCCGTCGATGTTGCGGCTGAGATCGAACTGGATGGTGACCGAGGTCGTGCCGAGGCTGCTTGACGACGTCATCTCGGTGACGCCCGCGATGTGTCCGAACTGTCGCTCGAGCGGCGTGGCCACTGACGACGCCATGATCTCAGCGCTCGCGCCGGGCAAGCTCGCGCCGACCGAGATCGTCGGAAAGTCGACCTGCGGCAACGGCGAGACCGGCAATACATTAAAGGCAATCGCGCCTGCGATGGCAATGGCTACGGTAAGCAGCGTGGTCGCTACAGGGCGGTGGATGAAGGGCGCGGAGAGATTCATGATTGTCCCGCCGCGGGCTCTGCCTGGTTCGCTGTGCTGCGATGTGCCTTCGGGCTTCGCGAAAAGCGTGCCGCCAGATTGTCAAAGAAGATGTAGATCACCGGCGTCGTGTAGAGCGTAAGTACCTGGCTGAGCAGCAGGCCGCCGACCATCGCGATGCCGAGCGGACGGCGCAGTTCGGAGCCGATGCCGCGGCCGAATGCAAGCGGCAGACCTCCCAGCAGCGCGGCCATCGTCGTCATCATGATCGGCCGGAACCGCAGCAGGCACGCTTCATAGATTGCGTCAGTCGAGTTCTTGCCGCGGTTGCGTTCGGCATCGAGCGCGAAGTCGACCATCATGATGCCGTTCTTCTTGACGATGCCGATCAACAGCACGAGGCCGATGATCGCGACGACGCTCAGATCCTGGTGAAACAGAATAAGCGATAGAAACGCTCCGACGCCGGCAGAGGGGAGGGTCGACAGGATCGTGATGGGGTGGATGAAGCTTTCGTACAGCACACCAAGCACGATGTAGACGGTGACCAGCGCCGCGAGAATCAGCAGTGGCATGTTCGAAAGCGAGTTACGAAACGAAGCTGCGGTGCCCTGGAAGTCCGCCTGCAAGCTGGGGGGCATGTGCATGTCCTCCTGCAGCTTGGTGATCTGCGAGATCACGCCGCCCAGCGACGCACCGGGGCCCAGGTTGAACGAGACGGTGATCGCCGGAAACTGTCCCTGATGTGTGATCGAGAGCGGCTCGGTGGTGGTCTCGAAGTGCGAGAATGCGCTGAAGGGAACGGCGCCCTGGGTGGCCGAGCTCGTTGCGCCGGCTGTGATCGCGCCGATGCTCGGCGTGGTGGGCGAGGTGCTCGAGATCAGCGCATTGACGGGAGGGAGCAGCGTGTTCGCCGACGCGGTGTACGGTGTGGCGGCGGTAAATGCATTCGAGCCGGCGGATGAGGAGCCGCTGCCGCTAAACGAAGTGCTTGCGCCTGCTCCGCTGGTGCCCGCTGCGGAGTTGGTGCGGATGTAGAGCAGGCTCAGCTTGTCCGGATCGAGCTGGAACTGCGGCTGCGCCTCGAGGATGACGTGGTACTGATTCAACTGCGTGTACATCGTGTTGATCTGGCGTTGGCCGAAGGCGTCGTAGAGCGTGTTGTCGATCGTGGTGGGTGCGATGCCCAGCCGCGATGCCGTCGCGCGGTCGATGACGAGCGAGACGGCCAGACCGCCGAGCTGCTGATCTGTCGCGACATCCTCAAGGCCGGGGATCTGCTTAAGCCTGGTGACGAAACGTGCGGTCCAGTCGTTGAGCTCATTCTGATCGGGGTCTTCGAGCGTGTACTGATACTGCGTGCGGCTCACACGATCGTCCACCGTGATGTTCTGCACCGGCTGCATGAAGAGTTGAATGCCCTGCACGCTTCTGAGCTTTCCTTGCAGCCGGCGAACGACGTCGGAGGCGTTGAGGTCGCGCTGCTCGAGCGGCTTCAAGTTGATCGACATGCGCCCGCTGTTGGTGGTCACGTTGGTGCCGTCCGCGCCGACGAACGACGACAGGCTCTCGACGGCGGGGTCCTGGAGTATCACCTGCGCGAGCTGTTTCTGCTTCTCCGCCATCGCCTTCGCGCCGATGGTCTGGTCGGCCTGCGAGATGCCCTGAATGACGCCCGTGTCCTGCGTGGGGAAGAAGCCCTTCGGAATGATGATGTAGAGATAGATCGTCAGCAGCAGTGTGGCCACGGCAACCAGCAGCGTGATCGTCTGGTAGCGCAGCACGACCTTGAGCGTTCGCGCGTAGAAGGCGATCATGCTCTCGAAGACGCGTTCGGATGCCTTGTAGAAGCGCCCCTGCTGATCCTGCGGATTGTGCTTCAGGATGCGCGAAGCCATCATCGGCGTCAGCGTAAGCGAGACCACTGCCGAGACAATAATGGTGACGGCCAGCGTGACGGCGAATTCGCGAAAGAGCCGACCGACTACATCTCCCATGAAGAGCAGCGGAATCAGCACGGCGATCAGCGAGACGGTCAGCGAAAGGATGGTAAAGCCGATCTGTTCGGCCCCCTTGAGCGCCGCCTGCAGCGGAGGCTCGCCCTCTTCGAGATAACGCGAGATATTTTCGACCATCACGATCGCGTCGTCGACGACGAAGCCCGTAGAGATCGTCAGCGCCATCAGCGACAGGTTATCCAGGCTATAGCCGAGCGCGTACATCGCGGCGAAGGTGCCGATCAAGGAGAGTGGCACCGCCACGCTGGGGATGATGGTTGCGTAAAGGTTTCGCAGGAAGAGGAAGATCACCATCACGACCAGCCCGATGGTCAGCATCAGCTCGAACTCGACGTCGGAGACCGACGCCTGGATCGGTGTCGTCAGGTCGGTAAGCGTCGTCACCTCGATGCCCTTGGGCAGACCGGCGATCAGCTGCGGCAACAGCGCCTTGATGCTCCTGACCACGCTGATCGTGTTTCCGCCCGGCTGGCGCTGCACATTCAGGATCACCGCGGGCCTCTGATCCATCCAGGCGGCTTGCGTGTTGTTCTCCACACCGTTCACGATGTCGGCTACGTCGGTCAGCATCACAGGTGCGCCGTTGCGGTAAGCGACCACGACGCTGCGGTAGTCCTCGCTTGTGACGAGTTGATCGTTGGCGTCGATCTGATAGTCCTGGCGCGGCCCGTCGAAGTTTCCCTTCGCGGCATTCACGCTGCTCTGCGAGACCGCGGTGCGCAGGTCTTCGAGATTGATCCCGTAGGATGACAGCGCCACCGGGTTCGCCTGAATGCGGACAGCCGGCTTTTGGCCGCCGCTGATACTTACCAGCCCGACACCGCTCAACTGCGAGATCTTCGGTGCGAGCCGCGTGTCGACCAGGTCTTCCACCTGCGAAAGCGGCGTTGTGCTCGACGTAATCGCAAGTGTCAGCACGGGCGCGTCAGCGGGGTTGGTCTTCGAGTAGATCGGCGGGGCAGGCAGATTCGCCGGTAGATAGCTCTGCGCCGCGTTGATCGCGGATTGCACCTCTTCTTCGGCAACGTCGATATTCAGGCTCAGGTTGAACTGCAGCACGACGACCGAAACTCCGGCCGAGCTGGTCGAGGTCATCTGGCTCAGGCCCTGCAGCTCGCCGCACTGCCGTTCGAGCGGCGCGGTCACCGTGGTCGCCATCACGTCCGGGCTCGATCCCGGATAGAACGTCAGGATCTGGATCGTCGGATAGTCGACCTCGGGCAGCGCCGAGACCGGAAGCTGCGTATAACTGACGATGCCGACCAGCAGGATCGCCGCCATCAACAACGATGTCGCCACCGGGCGCAGTATGAACGGCCGTGACGGACTCAAGGCGCGCTGCTCCGAATCGGTCTTGACGCTGCCTGTCCCGGTGTCTTTGCGATGGCGACCTTGGCCTTATCCTGCAGGCGGTCGAAGCTGCTGTCAGCCACCACCTCGCCGGGGTTGACGCCGGTCACTTCGGTGTTGCCGCCCTCCGTCACGCCTGCCTGGATGGTCCGCAGGTGGGCAACATTATCGGCGATCACGTAGACGAACGCCTGAGTTCCGTTATGCTGCACGGCCGACGTGGGGATCAGGGTTGCGCCTTCAAGCGTATCCACGAGCAGGCGCGTGTTCACGAATTCGTTCGGAAATAGCGCCTCGTTCTTATTGGGAAATATGGCGCGCGCCTTTACGGTGCCCGTGGTGGTGTCGATCTGGTTGTCGAGTGTCAACAGTGTCCCGGTTGCGATCTGTGTCAGCCCCGTGCGGTCGAGCGCTTCGACGGGAAGCACCGCCTTCTGGCGCAGTCTCGGCTGGATCTGACTGAGGTAGTCCTCGGCGATGGTGAAGATCACGGTGATCGGCTCGACCTGCGTAATCACCGCGAGTGCCGTCGAGCCCGTCGCCTGGATAACATTGCCCGGGTCGACCAGACGCAGTCCAATGCGGCCGGTAAAAGGCGCGGTGATATGCGTGTAGCTCAACTGCACCTGGTCGTACTGGACCGTCCCTTGATCGTTCTTCACCGTGCCCTGAGCTTGCAGCTCAATCTTTTCCTGGTCGTCGAGCGTCTGCCTTGGGATCGCATTGCGCGACCACGCGTCGCGGTAGCGGTTCAGATCCATCGTGGCCTGCGCGAGGATGCCTTCGTCGCGTTCAAGCACGCCTTGGGCCTGCAACAGGGTGGCCTGGTAGGGCCTCGGGTCGATGTCCACCAGCGGATCGCCCTTGCGGACGGTCTGACCTTCGCGGAAGTAGACCTTGGTCACCGGGCCGGTGGACTGGCTGGTGATCGAAGCCGTGTAGACGGGTGTCACCGTTCCGATTGAATTGAGGTAGACACCGATGTTGCCCTTCACCGCAGTTGCGGCGGTAAGGCTCACTGCGCCTCCAGCTCCGCGTCCGGGGGCGGCGCTTTTCGACACGTCGTGGTGCCGCAGGATGAGGTAGAAGGCGACTGCAAAGATCAGCAGCAGAGAGATCCATACCAGCACGCGCACCAGTTTGCTCTGGCGAGACGGCGGGGGCGGGGCCGGAAGTTGATGGTCCGGCCCGATGACGGGGTGTTCGTTCGAATCGGCTGGCAATCCATCTCCCAGAGGCTATGCGAGCCCCACAGACCTTCAGATATCGCGTAAACGTTGCTTGCGGTAAGACGAGTTGGCCTGCATCAAAAGACGCACCGCATCAGCAGTGCGATCTATAAAATTCCGGTCTGACCCGATACCTCATGGACCTCCCGGCCGTGCGATGAAATTCAGCGGTCCGCGGGCCGGAAATAACCCCTTGGGCCGCATACCTTCGATCGTGTTGTCGCTATGGTACGATTAGACATCAGCAGACTGCCCCGCTGCATTGTGATTTGGGGCAGAGGTCTGGAGTGAGATTCTCCTCCTGGCTGGCTCTACCCGGCACCATCTGAAGCTGTCTGCTCAGGTTTTGTGGCCTCGGAGCCGTTCTGCGACTCAAGATTGGAGTATCTCGTCATGGCACAGAAGTGTGAACTTTGCGGCAAAGGCCCGCAGTTTGGCAACAACATCTCCCACGCCCACAACACCACCCGCCGCCGCTGGAACGTCAATCTGCAGGCAGTGAAGGCGCAGGTGAATGGCGGCAGCAAGCGCATGCGCGTCTGCACGAGCTGCATCAAGACCGGCAAAATCGTCAAAGGCTAAGTGTCATTCCAGACACGCTCCTCCGCGGCGCGCCGTCACTTCGTGACTTCATACTGACCCCGCTGCCGGGATGGGAGAGTGATCCCTGCCGGCCAGCGTGTGGCTGCATGCCTACTGTCCTGCCCAAACGGTAAAGACGTCACCAAGTTACCCGCGCAGGCGGCCCGTCCGGCAGGACCTAGTCTTTTAAGTCTGCTTTTTGAAATCCAATGACGCGCTGTTGATACAGTAGCGGTCGCCCGTGGGTCTTGGGCCGTCGGGGAAGACGTGTCCCAGGTGCGCTCCGCAACGCGCACATCGAACCTCGACGCGGCGCATTCCCAGGGTCCGGTCTTCGATCGACTCCACCGCCTCGGGCGAGACCGGCAGAAAGAAGCTTGGCCATCCGCTGCCCGACTCGAACTTGGTGTCCGAGGTAAACAACGGCGCCTCGCACGCGGCGCAGTGATAGACGCCGTCATCGTGGTTGTTGACCAGCGCACCGGTGAACGGGCGCTCGGTACCGCCCTGGCGCATAACGTGAAACTGCTCAGGTGTCAGCAGTTCGCGCCACTCAGCATCTGTCTTGCGAATCTTTTCGACTGTCTTCGTAACCTCGGCCATGATGAATCGTACCTCCTGCCTGGAGATTGGATGCGCGGCTGCACGCTACGCTCCAGAAGGAAGCCGGGCGACGACCTCGATCTCGACCAAGGCATCCTTTGGCAATCCCGCTACCGCGACGGTGGAGCGCGCCGGGGGAACATTTCCGTCCGCCGCCAGGTGCTCCGCATACACTTTGTTCATCGCTGCAAAGTCGCCCATGGTCTGCAGGTACACTGTAGTCTTCACCACATGGCGGAAATCCATACCGGCTTCGGTAAGAACTGCCTTCACATTCTCCAGGACGCGTATCGTCTGCTCGGTAATTCCGCCTTCGACAAGCTGTCCCGTCGCCGGGTCGAGACCCACCTGGCCGGACGCGAAGAGCAGGTCGCCGCTTCGGACAGCCTGCGAGTAGGGGCCGATGGCGGCCGGAGCTGCTTTCGTGGAGATGGCGGCTTTGATGGGATCGTTCATAGAGGCTAAGTCTATCTGCTTGTTGAGACGATGAACAAATCAGACTGGCGCAATTGAAATACGCGGTAAATATCCGACCCAAAATAACTCCGCACGAGCGTTCGGACGTAGTATGGCTGCGAGGTGAAAAGCATGGGAATTATGGATATGATTCAATCGCTCGCCGGGCAGACGGGCCAGGCTGCCGGAACCGATCAGGCGAAGGTGGCAGGTGGATTCATCGAAGCGCTTACCCAGCATCCTGAGGGCATTCAGGGGGTTCTTGATGCCTTCAAGAACAACGGGATGGCCGGACATGTCGATGCCTGGGGCGCCGGCCAGCAGGCGACCGCGACTCCCGATCAGGTGCAGCAGGGGCTCGGCGGAACAGGGCTGATCGAGAAGACGGCGGAGAAGGCCGGGGTCTCACCGCAGGTCGTTCAGATCGCGCTCGCCACTGTCCTTCCGATGGTGATCCAGCACTTTGCCCCGAACGGACAGGCCGCGCCCCAGAACTCGATGGGTAGCATGGCGCAGTCGCTGCTCAGCAAGTTCGTCTAGGGAAATCCATTTTCAACGGTACGAACAACGTCAGCCCTGGGCTGAGAGAGAAGGTGTGCAATGGCAGATCTTGACCAGCTAAAACAGAAGTATGCCCCGGTAATCGAGACAATCCAGAAATTCGCTCCATACGGCGCGTCGCTCGATACAGTCGATCTTGTAGGCGAACAGTTGCATCTGAAGGGGACGGTGCCGTCGACTGTTGTGGCCGATCGAGTCTGGGATCAGATCAAGAAGGTCGATCCGGCCTACTCGGACCTGAAGCATGAGATTGCAACCATAGGCGGGGCGGAGCAGCCATACACCATCAAATCCGGCGATACGCTTTCTGCGGTGAGCCTGCTGTTCTATGGCAGCGCAAACAAGTATCCGCAGATTGCGAAGGCGAACAACATCTCCGATCCGGACAAAGTTGGCGTGGGAACGACGCTGCAGCTTCCGGTACTTAGTTAGTCCGGCCGGATGGGTCTCCCGATGGTCGGGTTTGAGAATTCTCGCGCTGAGCATCGGGAGGCCCTATGCAGCCAGCAGCGCCCAGACCGGTATACAGGTCGCGAAGGAACCGCCCGCCGCGCAGGCGGCCCGTCCAGCAGGACCCGCCTTTACGGGGTATCTAAGTCCCCCGCGAAGTAGCTCTGCCGAAAGCGAATCTTCGCGCCGGGATAGTCCGGTACCTTGACACGAATGGCGTGCATCCCAGGCGCTGGCTTGCCGTTGGCTTCGGCATGTGGCTGGAAACTCAGCAGGTAGTAGTTGTGAACGTGATTCGACAGCAGTTGCAGCCCCTGGTCAAAGCCCTTCTGCGTCGTGAAGTTGATGTATTCGCCGCCCGAGAGCGCGGCCATCTCGCGCGCGGCATTCTTCTTCAGCGCATTGACCGCCATGATGAGCAGACCGATCGGACCGCTGCCGCCGCCATACTTCAGGTCATCCAACACCTCGGTCTTGCCCGGGCCAAACGCGACCGAGTCAACCACAGTATTGGTGCGACCGAGCGCGGCGATCACCTGAGCGGGCTTGGCCGTGCTGCCATGATCGCGGGTCTCGCTGATCAGCAGAATCGCGTGGCGATAGTGGTTCTGCCGCGATTCGAGCAGGCGCGTGGCGTAGGCGACGGCGTCGAGCGTGGAGGCGTCCGGGTCATCGCAGGGCTGTAGCTGCGAGAGCGCGTCGCCGAGGGAGTCGATGCGGCTCGAAAACTTGCCCAGCAGCAGCGGTGCGGAGCCGTACTCGACGATGGCGACCTCGCGCGGCGCACCGCCGGTGATCGCTTCGATCATCGAGCCGAGGCCTGAGAGCTTGGGGAACTCATATCCGGCCGAACGGCTGCACTGCACCGCGACAACGAGCGAGAGACCGAGGGCGTCCGTATCTTCGTCGACATTCACAGTCTGCGGAACCCCGTTATCTTCAACGACGAACTGCTCGGGCTTGAGCGCGTAGATCATCTCGCCGTGCTTGGTCTGGACTGTGGTGGGAACGAGGACAACGTTCGATTGAGCCTTCAGCGTATAACTGGGCGCCTGATTCGGCGCGCCGGTTTGAGGTGCGTCAGTAGTGGGCTGGGCTGGGTCCTGGGCAAGTGCGGCTGTGGTTAGCAAGAAGACGAAGAGGAGAGCCCGCATGGCTCAAGTCTAACCGGGACGGCGTCGTGCCAGCATCGTTATCGATGCCGTCTCGATGTGAAAAGATGTTGCGATGACTCCGATCGACACTGACGCCTCCGCGACTATCTCAGCAAGTACAGCCCTGACCTATCCTGCTGCAAAAAAAATTGAGCAGGTGGACGACTACTTCGGCACGAAGGTGAGCGACCCATACCGGTGGATGGAAGACGTCGACTCGACAGAAGTGAAGGCGTGGATCGATGCCGAGAATGAGCTGACGCAGAGCTGGCTGGCCGATGTCCCGGCGAGGAAGACGATGCAGTCGCGGCTGCGGGAGTTGATCGACTTTGAGCGCTACACGGCTCCTGCGCGGCGCGGGACGCGGTACTTCTACTCGCACAACAGCGGGCTGCAGAACCAGAATGTTCTGTACTGGCAGGAGGGGCTTGCGGGCGACGCGAACGTGCTGCTCGATGCGAATACGTTTTCCGCCGACGGCACGGTGGCGATCAGCGGGATCAGCATCACCGACGATGGCGCGCTTGCCGCATATTCGATTGCCGACGCGGGCAGCGACTGGGTGAAGTGGCATGTGCGCGAGGTGGCTACGGGCAAGGATCTGCCGGACCTGATTGAGTGGTCGAAGTTCAGCGGGGCCGCCTGGTTGAAAGACGGCAGCGGGTTTTTCTATGAACGCTACGATGCTCCTGCAGACGAGGGCGGCGCGGAGGCCCTGAAGACGGCGAACTACTTTCACAAGATCTACTTTCACCGGCTGGGCACGTCACAGAGCGAGGATGCGCTGGTGTTCGACCGGCCCGACGACGGCGAGTTGAACCTCGGTGCACAGGTGACCGACGACGGGCGCTATCTGCTGATCTATCAGTCCAAGGGGACGAGCCCGAACAACGAGCTTGCCGTGAAGGATCTCGCTAGACCCGACGCGCCGGTGCTGCGGTTGATCGATATTGCCGACGCGGTGTATGCGCCGATCGCCAATGACGGCACGATCCTCTGGCTGCGCACAACGCTCGACGCGCCGAACGGCAAGGTGATCGCAATCAGTCTTGACCAGCCCCAGCGCGAGCATTGGAAGACGGTGATTCCGGAGAGCCCGTATCATCTTGATGACGTCTCGATGATCGACGACACCTTCATCGCGAACTACCTGAAGGACGCGCAGAGCCACGTCGAACTGCATGGCCGCGACGGCGGCCTGCTGGAAGTGCTGGCGCTCCCTGCGATCGGAAATGCAAGCGGCTTCGGCGGCCTGCGCGAGGACACCGAGACCTTCTACCAGTTCAGCAACTTCACCACGCCGAGTACGATCTACCGGCTCGACATGAAGACTCGGCGGTCGACGGTGTACCGGCAGCCGGAGCTGCTCTTCGACCCGGCGCTGTATGAGACGACGCAGGTCTTCTACACCAGCAGGGACGGCACACGCGTACCGATGTTCCTCAGCTACAAAAAGGGCCTCGTGCTCGATGGAACTGCGCCGGCGTTGTTGTACGGGTACGGCGGCTTCAACATTCCGTTGCGGCCCGAGTTCTCACCTTCGAACGTGATGTGGATGGAGAAGGGCGGCGTCTACGCGCAGCCCGGCCTGCGCGGCGGCGGCGAGTACGGCGAGGCCTGGCACGAAGCCGGCGTCGGCGTGAAGAAGCAGAATGTCTTTGACGACTTCATCGCCGCCGCCGAGTGGCTGATCGCGCATCGTTACACATCGGCGAAGCGACTCGCCATCATGGGCGGAAGCAACGGTGGCCTGCTGGTCGCGGTCTGCGAACTGCAGCGGCCGGAGCTCTTCGCAGCGGTCGTAGCCGCAGTCGGCGTGATGGATATGCTGCGCTTCGACAAGTTCACCATCGGCTGGGCGTGGAAGGCGGAGTATGGCTCACCCTCCGAGAATGCCGGGGAGTTCGCAGCCATCTACAAGTATTCGCCGTTGCACACTATCCGGCTCGGCGCGGCGTATCCCGCCACGTTGATCACGACCGGCGATCACGACGACCGCGTCTTCCCGGCGCACAGCTTCAAGTACGCGGCGGCCCTGCAGGAGGCTCAAGGCGGACCCGCCCCGGTGCTGATCCGCGTGGAGACGCGCGCAGGTCACGGCGCGGGGATGCCGCTCAGCAAACGCATCGAGGCTACGGTCGACCAGTTCGCGTTTCTTGCGCGGGCGCTCGGGGTTTCCAGCTAAGCAGGGATAATTGACGGCACCACGGGCCCCTGTTGCAGCCGCTCATTCCATCTCGAGACATCGACGCCTCTGACTATGAGCCACAGGCACGTACCCAACTCGCCGAGGAACGCCGGAATCACGATCGCCGGAAACATCTTTGCCGCGAGGGCGGGCAGAAGCAGAAGGGCAAAGCTGTTGATCAGGTACGACACGCCCGCGACCGCCTGCAGAAGGCCGATCGTTCTGGGAAAGTATCCCGAACGGAACATCAGGTAGCCAGTGACCAGGCAGGCGACCCCAAAGAAGACCAGGCCGACGGCAAAGCCCTGTTCGTGCAGCTCAAGCAAAAGCGATGCGAGAGCCGCGAGCTGATGGGGAGCGAAGGCCTTCAGATCGTTCGCGCCTCCAAGCAGAAGCAGAACCGTGACAAGGTTTAGCTTGTTGGCGCACAGGATGGCCGTCTGCAGCATCCCGAACGACATGGCGAGCAGGGAGAGATCCTTGCTCACCGGCCGCAGCAAGACGTAGAAGAGCACGGCTGACGGCACATCGGTAATGTGCATGATGAGGTCGCCAACGATTCCCCAGCGAAACAGCAGCTCAGATGTCATGATCCGGTGTGCTGTGGCTGCCGCATCGCCGGCCACAACCAGATGGCCTCTCACCACGATCTCGCCGAAGATGCCGCAGGCGATGTTGATCAGGTAAAGCACCCCGGCGATGCGTGCATAGACCTGCGGCGAAACGTTCGACGTTTGGCTTGTCATTCGCTGTCTCCCGGATTGCGCTGTGCTGGAAGATCTATCGTAGACCCTTTCCCCGGCGTACAACGGAACCGGTGTAAGCTATGCGGCGGAGATACTTGTCATGCGAATCCTTGTCATCGGCGGCAACGGCTTTATCGGACGACCGTTGGTGCGTGATCTGCGCCGTCTCGGACATGAAGTTGCCGTCTTGCATCGCGGCGCGGACGATGAGCACTCTTCGCCTGGCGTCGTGCGACTTCAAGGCGATCGCAATCGACTGCATGACTCTCTGGCGCAACTTCAACACTTCTCACCCCATGTCGTCGTGGACCTGATCCTGAGCTCGGGAGAGCAGGCGCAGCAGTTGATGAAGACCGCGCGCGGGGTGACGAAGAGGGTTGTCGCGATCAGCAGCATGGACGTCTACCGCGCCTGGGGCATCGTACACGGGAGCGAGCCGGGGCCGTTGGAGCCGTTGCCGATCACAGAAGACTCGCCACTGCGCAGCCATCGAAGCGTCTACTCCCCCGAGAACCTGCGGATGATGCACAGCGTATTTACGTGGGTCGATGAGCGGTACGACAAGATTGCCGTCGAGGAGGCGGTGATGAATGACCCAGTCGTGCCGGGCACGATTCTGCGATTGCCGATGGTCTACGGTCCGGGCGATCCGCTCCACAGATTCTTTCCGCTGCTCAAGCGATTTGGCGACGCGCGTCCCGCGATTCTGCTCGCCGATGATCTCGCCGCGTGGCGCGGTCCGCGTGGATACGTTGATAACGTGGCCCATGCCATCGCACTCGCTGCGACTTTGGATCGCTCGGCAGGACGTGTCTACAACATTTGTGAGGAGCCGACACTATCGGATCTCGAATGGCAGACGAGAATTGCAAAACAGTTGAAATGGCCTGGAAGGTTCGTGGTATTGGCGCGAGAAAAGGCCCCAAAACATGTACTGATGCCCGGCAACGCGGCACAGCATGTCGTCGTCGCCTCCGAGCGCATTCGCGCCGAGTTGCAGTACAAGGAGCAGGTTGAGATAGACGACGCTATCAAGCGAACCGCTGCCTGGGAGCAGCAGAATCCACCCGGCGAAATCAATCCGCAGCATTTCGATTACGCTGCCGAGGACGCTGCGCTCGCCGACGGCGCTTAGCTCTTAACGCAGCTGGCAGGGCAAAGCTGTCTCCGGTTAAGCGGGTATCTCTCCAGATGTTCGAGCGGCGCTCAGAAATGCGGCGAGTTTTTCCGCACTCTTGCGGCCCGGTGAGGATTCCACGCCGCTGGCTACGTCGACGCCCCACGGGCTAAGTTCGGCGATGGCTTGGGCGACGTTCTCCGGGTTAAGGCCGCCGGCTACGATCAGGTCGAGACCTTTGCCTGCGGCCGAGAGGACGGCACGGGCGGCGGCCCAGTCGAAGGGAACGCCGGTGCCCCCGCTGGCTGCGCCGACCTTCGAGTCGACAAGGACGCGCGTGACGAGGCCCGAGGCGGCGAGGGTGCGGAGACGCTCTGCGACCTCGGCTGCGCTCTGGGCGGCCCAGCCTGCATCATCGCTGGGGTCGATAGAGTCGACCGGCTGGACGGTCCACGACACAGCCTGGATGATGGTGACGCTCGCGGGCAGGAGAGGCCGCAGACGGCGCAGCAGGTCGAGGTCGACACCGCCATGAAGCTGCACCGCATCGAGGTGTGCGACAGTAGCGACGCGGGCAATCTCTTCCGCGTCAAGCCCCGGGAAAACGCCAATGCGCTCGACACTGGCGGGAAGCTGCACGGTGATGCGGGCTGCCTGTTCCGGGGTGACGCGCCGCCCGCTGGGAGCGAAGACGAAACCAGCCGCATCCGCGCCAAGCTGGGCGGCGAGGAGAGCGTCTTCGAGGCTGGTATTGGCGCAGATCTTGATCCACATGGTCGGCGGATGGTGCTTTACGTCATTTTAGAGTGTGGGAGAAGCGGACGAGCCGGAGCAGACGCGGTGCGGCGCGGGAGCATCCCTCGGGCGACGGTGGCGGCTGGACCTCGAGGATGCTCTCTAGATGTCGGACGAGTACTCGCGGTCGAGCAGCGTAGCCAGGGCGGCGGCGGGGTCCGGCTGGCGCATCAGGGCTTCGCCGACCAGGAAGCAGTGGTAGCCGATCCCGCGCAGGCGCACGATCTCCTCCGGGGTGCGGATACCGCTTTCGGCGACCATGAGGGCACCGGCGGGGAGGCGCAACGCAAGCTCGTCGAAGAGGTCGGTGCGCACGGCAAAGGTGCGGAGGTCACGGCTGTTGACGCCGATCAGCGGGAAGCCGAGATCGCTGGCTCGGCGCAGCTCATGGCTGTCGTGAACCTCGCAGAGAACGTCGAGGCCGAGCGTGGAGGCTTCGTCGCGGAGGTCGCTGAGAACCTTATCATCGTGGATGGCGGCGATCAGCAGGATGGCGTCGGCTCCGCAGGCACGGGCTTCGAGAATCTGGAAGGAGTCTATGATGAAATCCTTGCGCAGGCAGGGAATCCGGACCTCCGCGGAGGCCTGATCGAGGTAGGCCAGCGAGCCCTGAAAGAACTCCTCGTCGGTCAGGACAGAGAGGGCCGCAGCGCCTGCAGCCGCAAACGTGCGGGCAAGCGTGGCGGGGTAGAAGTCGCTGCGTAGAAGACCTTTGGACGGGGAAGCTTTTTTTATCTCAGCAATCACGGCGGGGCCGTGGGCGGAGGCGTTGCGCAGCGCCTCGACGAAGCCGCGCGGAGTATGAGCCCCGGCCTTGCGCTCCAGCAGGCCAAAGTCGGCCGCGGACTTGCGGGCGTTTACCTCGAGCAGCGTGTGGGCGAGAATCTGGTCAAGCTGGGTGGGCATGGCGCCTTCGTGAGGAATGGTGTGACCCGAATCCAAAGAAGCCCGGGTCGGCGATGACCTGGGCTTCTGGTACTTGCTTACAGCCTCCAGGCGATTGCCCGCCCAGGCTCCACTCAGCCAAAGCTGAGAAATTTTTGGTGCCGAAGGGGGGACTCGAACCCCCACACCCTTGCGAGTACATGGACCTGAACCATGCGCGTCTGCCAATTCCGCCACTACGGCACGGTGTCATTCGCCCCGCCGAAGATGGCCGGAGCACGCGAACCGCGAGACTTGAGTGTTACAAACACCGCTGCTTGCTGTCAATCGCGCGCCCGTTCCTGTCGAGCGGCCCTGTGCCAACGGGCCAGCAGAGTCTGAAAGAGGGGAACGCCAGCGCCGTACGAGGATGATGAGCAAACTAAGCCGTGTGGCGTGATGAGCACAATTCAGCCTCCAGCCCCAGCCGATCTCCCTTGAGATGAAGATGTTTCTTATCTCGCCCGGACCCCAACGACATAGCGGCAGCCCACACTGCATAGGCAAATGCGGTATGCTCAATGCGTAGCTGACGCGGATTATTCCTGGCGCGTCAGGCGTGGTCTGGCGGCTGGACAGACAAACGGCATCGCGCAGTAGAGCATCCAGCCACGTATGCTGTCGCGGCGGTACGTCTCGTCGCACCGGATGCCGTCTTGAAGCACTCAGGAGCATCGTAACCAACACCATGAATCAACAGAAGACGGCTCTACCCCAGGCCCCCAACGAAATGGAAAAAATACCCGAGGACATCTCCGTTGAGATACGGAAGATCGCCCACGACCTGAGCAATGCGCTGGAGATCATCGTGCAAACCAGCTACCTGTTGAGCACCACGGAGCTCAAAGAGCCCGCCTCCGACTGGCTGCGGATGCTGGACGGTGGAGTGCAAAAGGCCATGGATCTTAATGGAACCCTGCGGAGCTACATAAAGCAACACACCGCCGGATGAGGGCGCAGCATGAGCGGTTTGTCAGGTGAAGACCTGACCGCCCGCCTGAGTCACGCGCTTCGCTAGTCGCTGCGGCGTCTCGCTGCCTTGCCCAGGGCTTTTTTATCCCGGGGCTTCTTCGCCGCTGGCTTGGTGGGCTTCTTGGCTGCGGATTTTTTTGCGGTCTTCTTCGCCGCGGTTTTGACTCTGCTGGTAGTTGACGTCTTGATGGCGCCGGCACTCGCCGCCTTCTTCGCCGCGGTCTTCATAGCCTTCTTTGGGACCCGCTTGCCGGCTGCGGCCTTTTTTGCGGGTTCCATCGCTGCGAGAGGAGCCGCGGTGAGGCCAAGGCGCGCAAGCTTCGCCTCGTGCGCGGCGATAAGGTCTTCGATCTGCTGCAGCAGAATGCGGGTGTGCATGGGCTTGACGAGAAGCTGGTCGGCGCCCATCCGCTGCCAGTCCTCCTCAGACACAGGAAATGCTGTAAGCAGCGCGATCGCGGGGTGGTAGCTGGCGGCGCGGGCCGCCTTGATGACCTCAACGCCGGCTGCGTCGCTCTCCATGCGCATGTCGGTGATCAGCATGTGATACACACGCGCGTGCAGCTTGGAGACGCCTTCGCGTGCGGAGGCCGCGGTATCGACGTCGAACCCGCTGATCTCAAGTACGGCCTTCAAGGTCAACAGCACGGCAACTTCGTCGTCTACCAGCAGAATGCGGCGTTTCATTCGATTGTTTCCTTCCACGATGGGCTTCGGCAGCCTTCCCGAGCAAACATACATGATCGGAGGCGCGAATCCAAAGTTTATGGAAGCGCAGCCAGTCTGGAGGCCGGTTTACCCTGATCCGGTACTGACCTCTCCAACTGCAGGCCAACTGCCGGAACGATGATTGCATCTCCAGCGGTCGATGTCCAAAGTGGTATACTTCTGTTTGCGGCGCACCATCCTTCACGAGGTGCATCTAACCCATATACAACGCATAGCGAGGCCTGAGGCCCGCTGTGGAGGCAACCTATTCCACCGATCGATAAACGTTCCGCCAAATCTTTTATCCGCACCAACGAACGTATCCGTGCCCGCGAGATCCGGGTGATTGATGAGAACGGCGAACAACTCGGCGTGATGCCGCCCTTCGAGGCTTTGAAGATGGCACGGGAGCGCTCGCTCGACCTGGTCGAGATCTCCCCCAATGCCGTTCCCCCAGTCTGCAAGATTCAGGACTACGGCAAGTTCCTCTACGAGAAGGATAAGAGCGACCGGGCGGCGCGCAAAAAGCAGAAGGTCATCGTCATCAAAGAGGTCAAGTTCTCGGTCACGGTGGACGAACACGACTACCAGACCAAGAAGAACCAGGCCGTCCGCTTCCTGGGTGACGGTGACAAAGTCAAGGCCTCGCTGCGCTTCAAAGGGCGGCAGATGGCGCATCGCGACCTTGGGTACAAGATCATCAACCGGCTGATCCTCGACATTGGAGATGCGGGTCTGGTGGAGTTCATGCCGCGTATGGAAGGTACGACACTGCACGCTATTCTTGCGCCGTCGAAGAAGGCGGAAGTTCCGGCGCAGAAAAAACCGGTGACACCTCCGGCGAGCGGCGATGTGAAGTTACCTGAATCGGTTGCCCGCGCAGCGCTTTAATCCAAACGCATAAACCAGCAATGCAGCAGTTACAGGGCATCTTTGGATGTTTCGGGATGTGCAGCTTTCTGCATAGGCCGGATCGTCCCGCATTGTTTTGCGCTGAACTTGGCTCCCTCCAAAAGGCGGCACACGAACCCTGTTCGTGGTGCTTTTCTTGCCCTCTGAATGGGCGTGACAGGCGTCCTGGCGATCCGCCATAACTTTCAGCAAAAACTGCGCTTAGGTGATACGTCGAGAGCGCGAAGCGACTTACTCGGAGCGCTGAGCCCAAGGCGTGACCGCAGCATGGGCCTTGCTGCCGTATTTACTTCTGCATCGGACAAATCCAACTGCAAAGTCTTGCGTATATAAAGCCCAATTTGTGACTTTAGTAACATTACCTGTTGAATATCACAGTATATAACTCATACCATTGGACTTACAGTCTCACCTATTTTATTGTCAAGAAGTCGCAAATGTCCAGCGAAATCTAAGCAAGTAAATACAACTTTAGGGGTATGAATCATGAAGAACATCATCCGCGCTTTCGTCGTCGTCCTCGCCGTAACTGGCGCCGCTGCCACAACACTGAGCTCTCACGCATCGACCTCGAACAAAGTGACCGTAGCCCGGACGAGCATGATGCCTGTTCCAATGTGCGCTCCTGATGACGCTAATGCCTGCGGCATGAAATAGCGACAGAACCTCAACAGCAATTTTTTGCATCATAGCGCGAATTAGTTCTTGTGTCCCCTCCTGCGATGGGCTAGGCTGAGTCTGTTGCAGGGAAAAGTGACATGAACCCATCGAGCTTAGCTGGTTATCTCGCATACCTTGAGCCAATGTTCTGCGGCTTGTTGATTGTCAGCATGCTGCGCAGCAAAGTTGCGCGACAGTTCTCCTACCTGTTTGCCCTTATCGTTGTGAGGCTGGCTGCCTCCATAGGAGGCTGGGCTGTTTTCTTTGCGCGCCAACACTATGGCGTGGAACGGCACTTGGCGTACCGCATCTACTTTTATATCTATTGGAGCGGCTACGCTTTAGAGGCGATACTCTCGCTGATTGTGATTTACAGTATCTTCAAACTTGCGATGGAGCCTCTAAAGGGTTTGCAAACCCTTGGCATTCTGGTATTTCGATGGGTCGCAGCGGTTTCTGCCGCGATCGCCATCGGGGTTGCAGTTGCCCCTCATTCCTCCGGGATGAAATTCATGGTGGCTATGGTCACGCAGTTGCAGCAAACCTCAAGCATTCTCACCCTCTGCCTTTTGCTGTTTGTCTGCTTCGCAATTCGCCCTATGGGGTTGTCGTACCGGAGCAGGATCTTTGGAGTCAGTTTCGGCTTGGGATTCCTGGCGACCGTGAGCCTGGTCAACTCCGCGTGGCTTACACATTTTTCCGATATGTACTCTACCTACAGCTTGGTCAACGGGATCGCTGTTGGTATAACGCTGATGATCTGGTCGGCGTACTTTGCCTTCCCGGAGCCGAAGCGGCGGATTATCATGCTCCCCACAACGTCTCCGTTCCTGCGCTGGAACCAGATCTCAGAGGTACTGGGCGACGATCCGGGCTATGTGGCGATCGCGGGCTTTCCGCCGGAGTTGTTCGCTCCCGCAGAGGTCGAGATCATGCTTCGTGCTTCGGCGAAGATGAATTCGGCCAATCTGGAATCCCAACCAGGCTACAACGCCCTTTCTGCCTGACCTCAGTGCAGCTTGGCTGCTGCGCAGTAATCCACACGAGTCCTGAGCCTTCCATGGTTCAGGACTTTTCGCTGCCTGCGCTCTGAGATAAGCCGTGCAGGATTTCAGACGACGTCACGGCAGACCCTTGCCCCGCTAGATGCTTGAACGAACCCGTCAACTAGCAAACCCTCGGCCATTGCCAGTAGCTCGGGCGCTTGGCCGCACTCAGGGCGCTCCACGGGTGCGTGGGGACGGCAAGAGCAAAGGCTCAATACGGATTTTTCCGCTACTTAGCGATACGCCTGCCGAGTGAAACGACGATCGCCATAGTCTTCGAACAGATTCTCAGGCGCAATCAAAGAGGCCGTCCCGGGCAGGACGGCCTCTTCGCTGCTTACTTTGGAAGACTAGTCGCGCTCGGACTCGGAGCGCTTCCAGTTGATCAGATCGCCCAGCGTGGTGCTGCTGCTGCTGCTGTTTGAACTGCCGGAGTTGGATGGACCGGAGTGACCGCCCTTGGGCGTCTTCTCCCGCTCCTTGTAGCTCTCGACCTCGGCGCGGCTGGCCTCTTCACCGACCGCCCGGATGCTCAAACCGACCTTCTTTTCTTCCTGGTTCATCTTGACGATCTTGAACTCGTGTTCCGAGTCCACATCCATCGCGACCGGTTTGCCGTGCGCATCGACCGCTTCGGAGACGTGGCAGAGGCCCTCGACTCCTTCGGCGATCTCGACGAAGGCGCCAAACTGCGCAGTCCGCAGGATCTTGCCCTTGATGACGTCGCCGATGCGATGCTGTGCGAAGAACGTATCCCAGACATCAGGCTGAAGCTGCTTGACGCCCAGCGAGAGACGGCGGTTTTCCGGCTCGACGCCAAGAACGATGGCGCGGACCTTTTCGCCCTTCTTGAGGACCTCCGACGGATGCTTGATGCGCTTGGTCCAGCTCAGGTTCGAGACATGAACGAGTCCGTCGATACCGTCTTCGATCTCAATGAAGGCGCCGAAGTCCGTAAGGTTTCGTACACGGCCTTCGATGATGGCACCGGTCGGATACTTATCCTCGAGCTGCTCCCATGGGTTGTCCTGGAGCTGCTTCATGCCGAGCGAGATGCGGCGGTCGTTCGGGTTCACGCTCAGGATGATGGTGTCAACCTCGTCGCCGGGCTTGACCATCTTCGACGGGTGTTTCATCCGCTTGGACCATGTCATCTCCGACACATGGACGAGACCCTCGATGCCCTGTTCGAGCTCCACGAACGCGCCGTAGTCGGTGACCGAGAGCACACGGCCGCGAACCTGAGCACCGATCGGGTACCGCTCCGTGGCGTCGAGCCACGGGTCAGGCGTGAGCTGCTTGAAGCCGAGGGAGACGCGCTGCTTCTCCTTGTCGAACTTCAGCACCTTCACCTGGATCTCGTCGCCTACATTGACGAGATCGCGGGGATGGGTGAGCCGGCCCCAGCTCATGTCGGTGATATGCAGCAGCCCATCGAGGCCACCCAGATCGACGAATGCGCCGTAGTCAGTCAGGTTCTTCACCGTGCCGGTGAGGATAGTGCCCTCTTCGAGCGTGGCCAGCGTGACGGACTTCTTCGCGTTCTGATCTTCTTCCAGAAGCTCCTTGCGGCTGATGACAACGTTGCCGCGCTTCTTGTTGAGCTTGATGACGCGAACTTCGATCTCGGTGCCGATATAGCCGTCGAGGTTACGGACGGGACGGACCTCGACCTGCGATCCAGGCAGGAACGCCTTGATGCCGATATCGACGGTGAGGCCGCCTTTGACGCGGCTCAGCACCATGCCCTTGACAGGGGTCTTCTCGTTAGCGGCCTGCTCAAGCTTGTCCCAGACCTTGTGACGGAGCGCCTTTTCATAGCTGACCAGGTATCCGCCCTCGGCCTCTTCGCGCTCGACCACAACTTCAACAGAGTCGCCCGGATTGAACTTCGAGACACCATGGATGTCCAGAACCTGTTCAAGCGGGATGAGACCTTCCGATTTCAAACCGATGTCGACAACAACATGCTTGTCGGTGACCTTGACGACAGTACCTGTCACGACGGCCTCTTCGGCGGTCAGGTTCTGGGCGGCGGCTGATTCGGCGGCCTGTTCGCGATCGAAGTTCGCGAGGGCGGCGGCAAAGTCGGCTGCATCGTAGTTCAAGTCATCGTCTGGGTCGTCGGCTGCAGCGGTGACCGTGGCAACCTGGCCATGGTCATGAGCTTCCTGCTCCGTGCTGGCCGCGGAAGCCGTTGCTGCGTGGGACGCTTCGGTGGCGTTCTCATGCTGTTGAGTTGAGGTGGATTCAGACAGTTCGGCGTGGGCCGCTGTCGCTTCGGGCGCTAGGGTTGCGGTTTCGGTGGTCAGGGGTTTGCTCTCGTTGGTGTCAGGATTGGGGTTTTCTACCATGGTGAATGCGGACTCCGGGCTCCAAGACTTCCTCGGGATTCCTTGAGAATCCCTGCCGGTCAAGCGGCTTGTGAGGCGGGCAATCGGCGGTCCGGAGGGGACGCCTACTGCTCTCTCATTCCTCGCGAAGGCTTCGGCAGGATGGAAGGAATCAGGTCTTACGCAGGAGTTGCTGCACTTGGATCCCACACGCAACAGCTCACTGATAAAGCATAGAACGTTGAGTAGGCTACGTCAACAAATGGCTTAGGGTCGATCAGTATTTTCATCGCGATGTCATTTTGGAGTTGGAGTCTTGAGGGTTAGATGCAGCGAAGAAGCATTTGGAATCATGCGCCGCGCGGTGTGCAGTCCCTTCGTGACGTGTGTATCGGTCTGGACGCCACAAGCTGCAACGGTCGGTGCGAGTACTCTCATCACGCCGGTCGTGACGTTTAGCTAAAGGTGTGTACGCGTCGCGACGTGCGTGGATCCTGCGGCAGCCCAGCGCGGCAGCCCAGCGCCGGTATACTCGCTCCATGGATCGCCTGTGGACTCCTTGGCGCTACAGCTACATCACGGGGGCGGAGCTGCAAGCCCACGCCGGCGTTCCTGCCGCGCTGAGCGCGTGGCCGCCCGCCGGAGCCCAGGCCGAGGACAAGCACTGCGTCTTCTGCAACATGATCGCGGCGGTCGACTATGCGATCGCGCACGGGATGCCCGCCGAAACAGCAGAGCGACACGCGCTGATTGTCTATCGCGGACCAGGGTGCTTTGTCTGCCTCAACGCCTATCCGTACTCGACCGGCCATGTCCTGCTGGTCCCATACCTGCACACCGGCTCGCTCGCCGCGCTTCCGGCGGAGACCGCTGAAGAATTGATCGGCCTGGCCCAGCGGATGGAGACAACTCTGCGCGAGGTATACCGGCCGGGTGGCATCAACCTGGGCCTTAACCTCGGCGAGGCAGCCGGTGCCGGAATCGCGAATCACATGCATCTGCACGCGTTGCCACGGTGGGTCGGAGATACAAATTTTATGACGGTTACGGCAGAGACGCGAATCCTCCCAGAGCCACTCGAAATAACCTGGGAGCGGTTGCGTGAAAGACTGAACACGGATGCAACCCGAAACCCAAAAATCCCATCGTAACCAGTACTGGACAAAACTGGTAACCTCAGGTCCTCCCGTCGTCTGTATACCCGAGGGTTTATGGCAATCTTCAAGAAAACGTTACCTGCTTCCCTGCGAGCAGACTCCTTAGGCGTGCGAGACACTCGCACCGTCGTGGCGTCTGACCGCCGCCCCTACCTTATTCCCCCTGGCCAACGCAACCCTGCAACGGCGACCAGCCGTCGGCAGCTTGCGCTTTTTCCCCATGAGCCTGAAGATGCTCGCCTTACCGGAGCAACCCGCTCGCTCTACCGGCGCCTGCTCGCTCTGAATCTCCCTCGAGCTGAGAAGCGCATCGACCCTTCACCGCAGCTTGTGCACGAAATCACAGACGTTCGAAAGCCATTGCCTGGCGCACGGATCGCCTGATTTACCGCACTTCCTGTTCTGGATTTATTTTCGGTGAATTTCCAATCGTGCTTTCACGACCCTGCCCACGGCGCAGGGTCATTTGCTTTTGAGACCCCGTTTCCATTCAGGTCAAACCCTGCACACCCAGAGACTAAACCAGCTCTAAGCTGGGCCGGTGGAGGGCACGGCTGCGGCAGATTTGGAGTCGTCACGGCGACCCCGATGGAGGCTGTTGCCTGGTCCGGGCACCCGCGTGGCCTCGAAACTGGTGATCTTCCACTGGCCTGACGGCAGCCGCTGGTAGACCCGGGTGTAGCGGAAGACTCCTTTGATGGGAGCGCCCTGATCGGTGCCTTCCACCTCAGCGCGAGACGTGACCACGGCGATCGATCCGATCAATTTGACCTGCATCTCGCCGAGGTCAATCCTGGTCAGCTCCAGATTGTGCTGACGCATCCGGTCGAGTTGCTGAGTCTTGGTGTTGACCTGCCCGGACATGGAGATGCCGATGTAATCGTCGGAGAGAAGCTTGTCCATGGTTTCTACATCGCCCGAGAGCTGTGCCTGTCGCCACTGCTCCTCAAGGGCTTCGACCTGGCGCTTGGCATCGTGCTTCCGCTCGTGCAGCGGCAGCGTGTGGAGGCCGTGCGCTGGCTGGGCTCCAAACCCGGCGAAGGCGCCCGACAGCAGCACGGCGGAGGCCAGCAGGGAACCGTGAAGAGAGCCGCGAATTGGACAAATCCACAAGGCCATGAGCGTACCGGATGGTAGACCGATTGAGCGCGACGAGTCAAAACCACTTTAGTCGTACGCGTTTGTCGGCATAGGTAAGACGCACTCGCCGCAGAAAAAGTCCGTGGCAGGAGTCAACACACGGCAGTCAGGTTTTCAAGGTGGCGATCTCTCATCGTCTGATAGAGACCGCCGATGGCATACCGATGGAAGTGCGGACTTGCGCGGTGAAACTCAAGAGCCGCTTCGTCTACATACTGCTCGTAGATCACCACGGTAGAGCCCTCGCCCTCGACGAAGTGCGGAATGTAGGTCACGCAGCCGGGTTCCTTGCGCGAAGCCTCGGTCAGGCGGCATAGGATCTCCGCGATGGCTTCATGGTCGGCGGGGTCAAAGGTCATTCTTACGATGAAACTCAACATAGGTCAGCCTTTTCTTGGAACCTCTCCGGGAAATGTAAGAATGTCGCCATTTTGACCGGAGCCGCGCGGCTTCAACGCGCAGTGGAGTGGAAAACTTACGCCCGCAGCGCTTCTTCAAAGGCAGGCATGGTCATGGTTTGATCGCGATCGGGCCCGGTCGAGACCATGCCGATCTTCGCGCCGGATTCCTTTTCGACAAACTTGAGATAGTCCTGCGCCAGCCCGGGCAGCTTGTCGAATTCGGTGATGCCTTCCGTCGAACTGTTCCAGCCCTTCAGTTTGGTGTAAACCGGCACGATGGCATTGTATCCGGGCATGTCGGCCGGGATGACATCCGTGAGTTTTCCATTAATTTTATAGCCCGTGCAGACTGGAATCTCCGCGCACTCGTCCATGACGTCCATCTTCGTGACTACAAGCCACTCCGTACCGTTGATCATGTTGCTGTAGCGCAGCAGCGGCAGGTCCAGCCAACCGCAGCGGCGCGGACGGCCCGTAACCGCGCCGTACTCCTGACCCCGGGCGCGCAGCAGATCGCTGGTCGAGTCGTGAATCTCGGTAGGGAACGGGCCTTCGCCGACGCGGGTGACGTAAGCTTTGGTGACGCCGATGACGGTGCCGATGCGCGTGGGACCGACGCCGGTTCCGGTGACCGCGCCGCCGGCGGTTGAGGAGGACGACGTGACGAACGGGTAGGTTCCGTGGTCGATATCGAGCAGCGCGCCCTGGGCTCCTTCGAACATGACCTTCTCGCCGTTCTCAATGGCCTGGTTCAGCAGCACGGCGGTGTCGGTGACGAACGGAGCGATCTGCTCGGCCGCGCGCGAGTACTCCTCGTACATCGTCTTCGGATCCAGCGGCTCGGTGCCAAAGAGCGCGTGGGCGATAGTGTTCTTCTCGTGGCAGGCGTTCTCGATGTGGGTGCGGAGCAGCGCGGAGTTCAACAGATCGACGACGCGCAACCCGCTGCGGTGCATCTTGTCTTCGTACGCAGGCCCAATACCTCGGCTGGTCGTCCCGATCTTGGTGCGTCCGGGCGCGTTCTCGGCCGCAAGCTCGATCATGCGATGGTAGGGAAGAATGACCTGCGCCCGGTTGGATACAAAGAGCTGTCCCCCCGGACCGCCATGGATCGGCAGGCCCGCGTCGTTGAGCTTCTTCACCTCGTTCAGAAAGGCCATCGGATCGAGCACCACGCCGTTGCCGATCACGCCCTTGCACTCAGGCCGCAGCACGCCACAGGGAATCAGCTGCAGGACGAACTTCTTGCCCTTGATGATCACGGTGTGTCCGGCGTTATGGCCTCCGGCGTAGCGCGCCACCACGGAAAACTTCTCCGACAGCACATCGACGATCTTGCCCTTGCCTTCATCGCCCCACTGGGCGCCCAGAATGACCGCTGATTTGCGTTGACTCACGACGAATATCTTCTCCAGAGAATGGTGCTGGCCAGAGGCCGCAGAGGACCGGACTCGATCAGACGTCCATCTCGATCATATCGTGACCTGTAGCAACGGCTGGGTGGTGGACAGGCACCCGTCCCTCGCCGCACAAGGGAAGGGCAGAGCACGCCGGACGGATGGCAGTCCGTCTCTCCCCACGGAACGATGGTGCGAGCCCGGCAAGCCGGCCAGCAGCCTACTTCGGCTCTTCCGCTTCGAGCAGTGCTCTGGTCTCGCTGAGAGTGAGGGTTCTGCCGTCCACGATGAACTCGAACTCACCCGCATTCTCGGGCACAGAAATGACGTTTCCAACGGTGTGGCCACGCTCCCGCAAGGCGTGGACGATGAGGTCTGTATCTACCATGCTCTCCAATTTACACCCGGCCGTGACGGTTATGTCAGGGCTGGCCGTAGTAGCCGTTCCGGGTGCGGGCGACGTACCCAGGCGTCTCGATTTTTACTTCGATGGAGTGAAATTCATCACGATGGTCCGCAATCGGCGGCTCCAGGGTAATGGTGTAATACGCGTCCGCATCCTGTACGCAGCGGGCGATCTGCGAAGAAATATCGTTGCTCGAGTTGAGCGCCAGGCCGCCGGTCTGGGTCGCGATCACCTGCAGCGCCAGGTCGCCGAAATCCACCTGCGTCGGCTTGAGGATCGGCTTCAGAAACTCCTGGTAGTAGGTGACCCGAAGACTGCCGGCATCGGAGACTCCCAGGGGATCGATGCTGTAGAGCGTGATGCGGGCGCGGCGCAGCGCGTCGGAGATGGCGATGATGTTGTTGAAGATGTAATTCTGATCCTTGGAGGTAAGGTCGACGTTAGGGCCCGAGAGGTAGGCCCATCCCGGGCTGATCCAGATGAGCAGTTTGCGGCCCTTCTTACCTGCCTCAGAGGATGCGATCGTGTTCAACGTCGACAGAGACAGTGTGGAGCGGTCGACCGCGCCATAGAACCCCTCCGAGCGCCGTAACATCCGCAACCTCGCAACGTGCTGGTCGAACGCGGCCAGCAGCGCATTGCCGTCCTGCGTGGACCCATGGGCCAGCTCGGTTCCGCCATCGGTGAAGAAGGCCAACGAAACAGGGTGTGGAAGCTTTCCTCCGTCGCGCTGCGCGTACTTCCTGACCTGCTCGCGCTCGTAGGCGACGCGGTCAAATCCTACGTTGACCTCGTCGACCAGCAGGATGATCTCGGCCGGTGGATTAGGCTGCGGGGCGTCGCCGCCGACCGCGGCGAAGGACAGAAACTTCTGAGGCTTCTTATTGTCGAGCACAACGAAGTCCTGCGAGTGAAGCCCCGCTACCGGCTTGTTCGACTTGTCGTGGCGGGCATTGACGACCACATCGAGCACCAGCTGCTGCACCGGAGCCGGCGTGGAGGCTGCTTCCTGCTGCGCCGTCTGTTGCGCCAGCCCGGAAAGAGACAGAAAGGAGAGGCAGAGGAGAACTGCTCCGGCGCGATGGAACACATTCATGGAAGACTCCCAACTACGGTATTGCCAACCAACTATTTCGATGGCGCAAGCCGTGAACTAGTCTATATGCTGCCAAAGGCAGTCGTACGACGTCGTTATGGCCGGCCTGTGAGAACGGCCGGATAGTCGCCATCGTCACTCCTCGGGTTTTCGGGTCCTCCATGTCCGCATCGCGTCTTCTTTACGGTCATACGGTCTTCCTCGGTGCATTCCTTCTTTTTCTGGTTGAGCCGATGGCCGCCAAGCAGCTGCTTCCCGCGCTGGGCGGCTCCTCGGCGGTATGGCTTACCTGCCTGGTCTTCTTCCAGGTAGTGCTACTGCTGGGCTACCTCTTTGCGCACTGGATGACGCATGGTGGTGGCGTGATGCGGCGCTGGGTATACCTTGTCTCGCTCGCGGTGGCTGTGCTTCTGCTGGCTTTGCAGAGGCTCTATCCGGTTGCCCTCGACCGCGGAGCGGATCACCCGGTGGCGACGATCTTTGCGGCACTCAGCATGACCATCGGGTTGCCATTTCTGCTGCTCGGCTCGACCAGCCCGCTGCTGCAGATGCGGTTCGTCCACACCGAAGGAGGAAGTGTTCCATACCGGTTGTTTGCGCTGTCGAACGCCGGCTCCCTTCTGGCGCTGATCGCATACCCAACCCTGGTGGAACCGAATTTGACTCTGCGCACGCAGCGGACTCTGTGGTCGTTGGGCTTTTTCGTCTACGCCGCGCTATGCGCCGTACTCACGCAGAAGGCCGCTCGAGCGGCTGATAAGCCCGCGGTCCCCGAGGAGGAGACTCCATCGGCGAGCACCTCCGGCCGATGGCTCTGGTTCCTGCTCCCAATGGCCGCAGCGATGCAGCTAAGCGCTGTCACCGCGCACCTCACCGTCAACATCGCCGCAATCCCCCTGCTGTGGATGCTGCCGCTCGCGGTCTATCTGCTCACGTTCATCGTAGCGTTCGAGTTTCCGGGCCTCTACCGGCGAGGCCTCGTGGTGCGCCTCTTGGTCGTCATGCTGGCAAGCCTTGGCTACGCGATCTCAAAGACCGATGTGAGCCTGCCCATCGGGATCGCCATCCTCTTCTTCCTGGCCGAACTGCTGCTGGCCGGCCTCTTCTGCCATGCGGAGACCTATGCGCTGCGGCCCCGGCCCGCCTCTGAGACTACCGTGTTTTATCTGCTGATCGCTGCGGGAGGAGCGGTGGGAACGTTCTTCATCGGCATCGCGAGCCCGCTCATCTTCTCCGCGAACTACGATCTCGCGATCTCGTTCTTCGTCACAGCCGCCCTCGCAATTGCTGTGACATGGAGCGACGGCTGGCCGCAGCGCCTCTTATGGACCACGGCCAGCGCGCTGCTCCTCTTCTTCACCGTGATGCTGCACACGGCGTACTCGCGCGAGGCGATTCTCGAGGTGCGCAACTTCTATGGCACGCTGCGTGTGAAGCAGTCGGCCGGCCCGCAGGGCGGCGAGACGATGCGGATGCTGCTGAACGGAACCATCCAGCACGGCACCCAGATCTTCGCGCCGGGACGCATGCGCACACCGACCACCTACTATGCCGAAAACTCCGGAGTTGGGCTTGCGCTTCGATTCTGCTGTAACGCTGGCGGAAGCGACGCTCCCCGGCCGCGCGCGATTGGAATCATCGGCCTGGGCGCAGGAACGCTCGCCGCATATGGGCGCCCAGGCGATCGCATCCGCTTCTACGAGATCAATCCGCTGGTGCGGCCGATCGCGCAGCATCTGTTTACCTATCTGCGCGACTCCGCCGCCACGATCAGCTTTGCTGACGGCGATGCCCGCGCGTCACTCACCCGCGAAACGCCGCAGCACTTCGACGTGCTGGTCGTCGATGCGTTCTCCGGCGATGCGATCCCGCTGCATCTGCTGACCACCGAAGCAGTCGCGCTTTACCAGCGGCATCTCGCGCCCGGCGGCATCATTGCCTTCCACGTCTCGAATCAGTACCTGAACCTGACCCCCGAGATCGCGCAGCTTGCCGCCGCTTCGCATATGCAGGCTCGCGTCGTCGACAGTGCAGGCGATCCGTCCGCCGGTGCGTATGTCTCCACCTGGGTGCTGCTCACCGGCAGCGCGAGCTTCTTTGACAACCCGAACGTCGAGCCCACCGCGAGCCCGATCTACGCGGCGCATCTGCGCACCTGGACCGACGACTACTCCAGCCTGCTGCCCATTCTTCAGTTATCTCACCACTGACGGCAGCTATCGTGCCCAGGCCATTCCGTCGTCGCCTGCACCAGCTTCCATCGTGCCTTTGACGGTCCAGGTTGCGAGATCGATCACCGCGATCTGCTTGGTGTTGGAGCACGACGCGTACGCGGTCTTGCCGTCCGGGTTGATCAGAATCTCCGATGGGCCGGCCGGCACGTCGATCGTCTTGACTACCTTCAACGACTTGAGATCGACGACAATCAGTTGCTTGTTGTCCCGCTGCGTCACCAGCAGCCACCGTCCGTCGAGTGTAGGCGCAGTCCCGTACGCCACGTGCGGCAGGGCGATCCACGTCTTGAGTTTGTTCGTCGCCGTATCGATCACGGCAAGCTGAGGCTTCGTCTGGTCGGCGGTAAAGACCATCTTGTCGTCGCGCGAGATCGCAATGCGCTGCGTGTTGGCTGAGATCGGAATGATCGCCAGCGTCTTGCGCGCCTTCATATCGAGCACCGAAACCGTTCCTGGTCCGACATTCGCCGTGTAGCCGCGCGAGCCATCACGCGAGATCGCCAGCATGTGCGACTGCTCCTGGCCGGTCGGCACGCTGCCTACGATCTTCAGCGTCTTCGGGTCGATGATGCTGACCGTCTTGTCCAACTCCGTGGTGACGTACAGCATGCCGCTGTTCTTGTCGTAGACAGGGCAGTGCGGACGCACACCGTGCCCAAAGTCGATCGTGTGAACGAGCGTGTGGGTCGGGATATCGATCACATCGATGACCTGACCGTCACTGCCCACCTTGCCGACGCCGGTGTTGCCGTAGATCGGCAGATAAGCCGTCTTCCCATCGGGCGAGGTTGCCACTTCGTGCCCGGTGATGCCCTGGTCGGGGACCGCGGCGATCTGCTTGCCCGCAGCGACATCGATGATGCTGAGGTCACGATCACCCTGGTTGGCGACCAGTAATTTAGGCCCGGATGTCTCTCCGGCGTGGCTCTGCGCGCTGGTGATCACCGTTGCGAACGCCATCACGCCGCACACAGACATAAAACGAAGTACAGGAGACTTTTTCATAGGCGCACCAGTATAGCTTACCGGCGAGAAAACGCCGCCACCGGCCAACCGTCCATGCCCCGCCCGCCTCGCTAGAACGGGATCCGCACCGTAAGCACCACCGCGTGATTGTAGGTGTGAAAGTGGGTCAGGGCTATCTGCTCGCCGGCGCCGAACGTGAGGCCGGGGCGGCGTTCGCCTGCCACGGGATGGACGATGGGAATGCGGCCGATGACGATCCCCGGCGTCGCGAAGGTCTGAGCTTTGCCGTCGTTCGAGCCACCCCTGAAAAACGTGGAGTTGATCTCAGCCTCGGGCCAGAAAAGCCGCCCTGTGCCCGCGCTCGCGGCCCGGTACTGGACAACGCTGTTCCAGATCACGCTGCGCCCCCGGCCTTTGGTGTTCGAGACAGGCAGTAAACCGCCGGCGGTCGAGGTGAAGTCGATCTGGCGAAAGCCCTTTCCTACGGCGAGCGTAGGGGTCACAGAAGCGCAGCAGCTTCCGTTGCCGTTCTTCCCCGTCGGAATCGTCGCCGCCAGGAACGCCGTGATGATCGCATTGCCATGCCTCTCGTTGCGTGCGAAGAAGCGGTATTTGCTGTTGAAGGACATGTCCCCGAAGCCGTCCGCCTCGCCGTTGTAGCGATTGAAGAACGGCGGCACGTTGACGAGAATCTCGATGTGTCGCTGCGGGATGAACTCAAGACCCTTGCTGTTGCCGTAGTTCCAGATGGCCGTGGGCGTGCCGTTGTACTGATGCACGAAGTCAGTTCGAAGCTCCTGCTCGAGTCGCGGCGTCACGGTCACCAGAGGCGTGATCCAGCCCGGCTGCTCAGCCTGCGTCGCGCTGACACGTGCCTGGTAGCGTTCGAAAAACGTCTGTGGCTGCGGCACCGCGGCGGCTGCAGGCTGCGCGGTGACAGGCGTCTGTGTCTGACTGGAGGAATTGCTCTGCTGCTGCGCGGCGGCACAAAGCGAAACCGAGATCAGGCAAAGGAGCGCCAACACAAGCCCGCGAGACCTCGTCCGCAAAAATTCGAAAGAACGAGAAATCATCTTTCAATTATAAACGATTTGCTATAACGATTTTGTCTACGCGCGCCGCGGCGCGTTGCTTTCTGCATGACTTCGGTGAAAGCGAATCCGCGGAAAGATCCGAGACTCCCACCCGCTCACCGGCAGCGCAATCTTGCCAGACTGGCCGGCACATTTCCAGGGCAAGCCCTGACAGAATTCGGGGTGGAAGTCCACCATTCGTTCCCCACTGTTTACTTCCTCGCCGAAGAGGCTCTAGTGGAAGAAACTGAACATCAGCACCGCGAAGACGATCAGGCTGACAACCACGTACAGACGGTCGCGTTCAATAGCGAACCCGACGACGGCGAACAGGACGCGGGCGATGGGTGTCGCGATCAGCAGTAGAATCCCCGTCTGGATGACGGCAGCGGGGTTGCCGTGGATAAACAGATGCATCAGCTGGGTGACTTGACGGAGGTCGGCGGGCTCGCTCGTGAACGTGTGAAAGTCTGCCGCGTGGCCGGCGTTGGCGCGCAGATAAAGAAAGCCTCCCGTGAGTACGACGAAGGAGGCGAACAGCACGCCGGCCTGCAGCAGCCGGCCCATCATCACCTCCATACGATGATCGTTGAATGGCTGCATCATGATTTCCCTGTAAAGCCGTTGACGATCATCTCGATGCCAAGCGCAAGGATGACCAGCGTGAAGACATTGCGCAGCAGCGAGACCTTGGCCTTCACCAGATAGCGTGCTCCCAGTAGCGAGCCTCCAAGCACGCCCAGCATCACGGGAAAGGCGAGGCCAGGATCGATGTAGCCTCGCTTGAGATAGATGCCCGCGCTCGCCGCCGCCGTGACGCCAATCATGAAGTTGCTCGTCGTGGTCGATACCTTGAAAGGAATGCGCATAATGCGGTCCATCGCGAGAACTTTCACCGCTCCCGAGCCGATCCCAAGCAGCCCCGACAGCGTCCCCGCGCCGAACATGGTCGCAAACCCGCCGGGAATGTGGGTAACGGTGTACTCGCACACACCGCCTCGCCCGTCGGGATAGGAGCCCGACATCTGAAGACGGTCCGACCAGGGATTGTTTCCCGTATAGGGAGCGTCCGGATGGCGCGCCTGCTGCCACGACAGCCATGCCGAGTACAGCAGCACGAGGCCAAAGATGATCGCCAGCCACTTGGTCGGTACGTGGCCGGACAGAAACGCTCCGAACACCGCGCCGAATGTAGTCGCGATCTCAAGAAACATGCCGATACGAACGCTGGAAAAGCCTTCGCGCACGTAGGCTGCGGCGGCGCCCGACGACGTGGCGATGACCGAGATCAACGAAGCCCCAATAGCGTAGCGGATGTCTACATGAAAGACGATGGTCAGCAGCGGAACAAGGACAACACCGCCGCCCAGTCCCGTTAACGCGCCAAGCAGCCCGGCAACGAGTGAGCCGGCGAAGACGAGGGAGGTGAAGAGCATCAAAGGCATCGGCTGGGCTGATTATTGCATGGTGCTGCGGTGACCATCACTCATCAGATCAGACGGATTTCACCAACGTTTGGATGTCCCGCCACCCATAGACAACCTCAAGCAGTTCCGCATCCCCAATGCGAATCGGCTTCTTGGGCGTCCCGCCGAATGCCCAGGTGTACATAGAAGTTGTGCGATGGATGGACGCGATGTCGCGAGCATCGCAGGGGCCGCCCTGCGGATCACTGGAGGCATGGCGGCAGAGCATCAGAGAGTTAGCCGTGAAAGAGGCGAATTCCGGCGATCCCTGCCGCTCCAGCGTGGACACAGTCGGCGGCGTTGTCAGGCGTCACCCCGCCGAGCGCGAAGACCGGGATCGGCGCCGCTGCGAGGCATGCCTCCCGCAGCCGGTCGAGTCCCTGGCCAGGAAGCGACGGCTGGCCACGCAGAGGCTTTTCGAAGACCGGAGCGAAAAGGATCGCCGCGACTCCGAACTCGCGGGCACGGACCACCTCGGCAGCGGTATGGCACGACACCGTGACAACCGGCGCGGGCCGATGAGCGGCGAAGAGAAGGCGCACCTGCGCGGGAGTAAGTTCGCCGGGAGATGCGGTCAGGTGAACGCCATGAGCCCCCGTAGCGATAGCGATGTCCGCCCGCGAGCTGACGAGCAGCCGCGCCGCCCCGCCGGATATGGCAATCTGCTGGACGATTGTCCGCGACAACTCGGCCAGCACGGCGGCCGCCAGGTCTTTTTCACGAAGCTGGATGTAATCAATACCGTCCGCGGCCCAGCGCGCCGTCTCTTCCAGCAGCGCGGCCTGCTGTTGGCGGTCGCTGCCTGGAAAGAGCGCGCGGCTGGTAATGGCATACCGGAGCATGTTGTTTCCAGTGTATTGGTTCTGGCGTTTTGACTTCCTTACGATAGCGCCGTCCAACATGCAGGTTCGCATGGTGGCAGTGGCGCAGCCGCTTCGAGATGCGGCTGCCAATGTGGTAGTTTCAAGGCAGTGCCGATGCGCGAGCGAACCAGCAACCCGCCTCTCAACAACTGCGGCGCCGGGGCCGATAACGGGACAAGAGCCAGCGCCGCCGCCGCCGCCGCCCTCGAGTCCGCGAGTATGTGCCAATGACCCCAGTTCTAAGTACTGTCTACGATCTGCTCGTAATCGGCTCCGGCCCTGCGGGACAGCGGGCCGCTATTTATGCGTCGAAGCTCGGCAAAAAGGTCGCGCTCGTGGAGATGCGCGAGGTCGTCGGCGGGGCCTGCATCAGCACCGGAACCATTCCTTCGAAGACCATGCGCGAGGCCGTGCTGCATCTCTCCGGCTATAACTACAAGTCGATCTACGGGATGAACTACCGCGTGAAGGAACGGATCACCATGGCCGACCTCGCCTTCCGCGTTCAGCATGTGATCAAGACCGAGATCGACGTCACCGAGGCACAACTCTCCCGCAACAACATCGAGATGCTGGTCGGCGTGGCAAGTTTTGAGGATGCATCGCATGTGAAGGTGACCAACTCGCGCGGCTCCTCCGTTTACGAAGCGAAGAATATCCTGATCGCCACAGGGACCAAGCCTGCCTCCTCGCCGAAGGTCCCCATCAACGGGCGCAGCATCATAAACTCTGACCTCGTGCTTGAACTCGTCAACCTGCCGAAGACAATGATTGTCGTCGGCGGCGGTGTCATCGGCGTCGAGTACACCTGCATGTTCGCCGCGCTGGGCGTACGCGTCACGCTGATCGAGCGCAGACCGCGCCTGCTCGAGTTCGCCGACCAGGAGATCATCGAGGCGCTCAGCTACCATCTGCGCGACTCGCGCGTCACCATGCGCCTCAACGAAGAGGTCGAGTCGGTCGAAGAGATGCCGGACGGAACCGTCGTCGCGAACCTCGAGAGCAAGAAGAAGGTGCAGGGCGATGCGCTGCTGTACGCCGTCGGGCGGCAGGGCAACGTGGACGAGTTGAACCTTGCGGCGGTAGGCATCGAGTCCGATTCGCGCGGACGCATTCCCGTCGACAAGGACTTCCGCACCAAGGTGCCCACCATCTTCGCTGTCGGCGACGTGATCGGATTTCCCTCGCTCGCATCCGTCTCGATGGAGCAGGGCCGCGTCGCGGCGGCGCGTGCCTTCGGCGACGACAACGTGCTCTCGAATCCCGGCCTCTACCCATACGGCATCTACACGATTCCCGAGATCAGCTTCATCGGCAAAACCGAAGAGCAGCTCACCGAAGAGGACGTGCCTTACGAGGTCGGCGTGGCCTACTATCGCGAGATCGCGCGCGGCCAGATTCGCGGCGACACCACCGGCCGCCTCAAGATCATCTTTCACCGCATGACTCATGCGATTCTTGGCGTTCACATCATCGGCGAGGGCGCAAGCGAACTGTTGCACATCGGTCAGGCCGTCATGGCGCTCGGCGGAAAGCTCGATTACTTCGTCGATACGGTATTCAACTACCCAACCCTCGCGGAATGTTATAAAGTTGCGGCTTTCAACGGATTGAACCGCGTCAGCAAATTCGAGTAGCAGGCGCGTTGGAACAAGCAGCGGACAGTCTGAGGTAAGGCAAACACGGTCATGGCAAAGACAATCGGAGTGAATTTATCGGATAGCATCTCGGCCGGGCTGGTGGTGGACCATCAGTTGGTGGGCGACGTGCAGCATTTTCCGGAGGACCGCGAGCAGGAAGATGCGCTGGTGGAGCTGCACACCGACGCGCTGGTCGAGACTATCTGCGGGCTTGTCGTGCGGGTGGCGGACGGCGCAAAAGACATCGGAGCCGTCGGCATCTCCCTTCCTGGCCTGGTAAAGAACGGCGTCATCGAAGAAGAGCCAAACCTTCCGCAGTTGAAGGGCGCGCGCGTTGGCGAACTGGCAGCGATGCAACTGCGCGGTCATGGGATTGAAGCACCCGTATCCGTGTTGAACGACGCCGACGGTCTCGCGGCCGGCCTCGCGTCGGCGCACGGCAAGCTCGACCGCATGATCCGCGTGTGGACCCTGGGCGTCGGCATCGGATACGGGCGTTACCCCTACGCAGAGGGTGTATGGGAGGGCGGCCACACGGTGGTCTCGCTCGATGAAAAAGAGAATTATTGCGGCTGCGGCGGACGTGGCCACATGGAAGGCATCATGGGCCACCGCGCGATGCGGCTCCGATTCCTCGACATGGAACCCGAAGAGGTCTTCGAGGCGGCGCAGCACGGCGACGCACGGTGCCTCGAATTCAAGCGGCTCTGGCACAAGGCGCTCGCCGCCGCAAGCTCGACCACCATCCACATGTCCGGGCCCGGCAAGATCTACCTCTCCGGATTCAACATGCGCTTCGTCGATCTGCCCATGGTCAAGGACTACATGCAGCAGATGGTGAAGATGAGCCCGCTGCAGAGCTACTCACTCGAGATCGTCGAAGACACCCCCGAACTCCGCGTCATCGGCGCCGGCGTCTGGGCCGAACAGAGCCTGGTGCGATAAAGAAACGTAGACCGTCTTCAGGTCAAGCCTTAACAAAGCTTCGGGTGCCCCATCCTTTGTGCGTCCTTTGCGCAAAGCGTGGGGGACCACGATTCTTCCCCGACCGCCTGCACCCTCACCGAAGATGCTCCAGGTGAACTTCGGATTGCGCGGATAAGCACGGATGGGAAACGTAAATTAAGATCATCGACAACGTGCAATCGTTGAGCGGCTGGCTTGTACTTCGATCCGTTGTGATCCGCGCCAATCCGTAGTCGATTTGCTTTTACCTCTGGCACTTCGGGCAGTAATGCGTACCGCGGCCGCTGATAACAATGCGCTTGATCGGCGTACCGCAGACGCGGCAAGGCTGACCCGTGCGCGAGTAGACGTGGTGGTGGAGCTGAAAAAAGCCCGCAACCCCGTCGGCATCAACATAGTCGGAGACCGACGAGCCGCCAAGCTGAATCGCCTGCTGCAGCACATCAATCAGCGAAGAGCGAAGCCGCGTCAGTTCTGCCCTGGTGAGCCGGCCGGCGTGGCGTGCAGGTCGAATCCCTGCGTGGAAGAGGCTCTCATCGGCGTAGATATTGCCGACGCCATGCAGCAGCGACTGGTTTAGCAGCGCGGCCTTGATCGGGGTCTTGCGTCTGCGGAAGAGCGCGATAAAGTCTTCGAGACTGACCGTGAGTGGCTCGGCGCCGGGGCCGGCATACCTCTCGCCCTCACCCGCTGTCGTGACGACCGACAGCCGCCCAAAGCGCCGAGCATCGACGAAGCGAAGCTCTTTGCCGCCGCTCAGCGACAGGATCGCATGCGTATGCGCAGGGACCGGAGTTTCAGGTGCCGAAACCAGCAGCCGCCCCGTCATCCCCAGATGGACGAGGAACTCCGCGGGTGTTTCGTCAGGACGCAGCAGGTCCACCACAATCGTCTTGCCGACCCGATGCACCCGCTCGATACGGCTGCCGGTAAGCACCTCGCCAATCTCCGCAGGCGTCGACTTGAACGTCTGCGGCTTGTTGCTCGTCTCGACGCCGGTAATCGTCTGGCCGTGAACGCGCGCGTGGACGCCATTGGCGACAGTCTCGACCTCGGGCAGTTCAGGCATGGCTTCACTTGCAGTATAGGCGGCGGAAGGCACGCCCACGCAGATGCCCACCTAAACCCGGACGATCATCACTTCGGTCGACTTCATCAGTGCACCCGCCGTCTGGCCCTTGCGAAGCTGCATCTCGCGCACCGCGTCCGCCGTGATGATCGAGGTGATCTTCTGATCGCCGATCCTGAGAACCACCTTCGCCATCAGGCCGCTGATCTTCACCTCGACGATCTCGCCGATGAGCTGGTTTCTGCCGCTGACCGAGCGGAAGCGTTCGCGCGACTGTGTGCGATCCGCAGCCCGCTCCGATTTAGGCTTCGTAATCATCATCGAAGCCAGCGCACTCTGCGGAATACGGTGATGCCCCCCGGGCGTCTTGACCGTCTTGATCGTGCCGGCGAGGATCCACTGCTTCAACGTCGCATAGCTGACGCGGTGAGCCGCCGCCGCCTCCCGGGGTTTCAACAGCACATCCGCATCAGCCACTGAGTGCTCCTCCGTACGGAGCAGTATATTCGCTCTTCAACCACGCGGCTTTCAGAAGACTGGAGCAAGCCCTAAGCAGCCGGTACACGCGGCCGGAGCGCAGCCTCGATCCCGGAGTTCACCTCAGCCCCGGCAAACTCGGCGGCGACGCGGATGCCGTTCATGATCGCCTTCTCGTTCGACGAGCCATGCCCGATGATGCACACCCCGCGCACGCCCAGCAGCACCGCGCCGCCGTACTCGGAGTAGTCGAGCCGTTTCTTGAACTCGGCAAACGCCTTGCGCGAGAGCAGTGCGCCCACCTGCGAGGTCACCGTCGACTTCAGCGACTCGCGCAACGACGCGCTCAGCAACTGCGCCGTACCTTCGATCGCCTTCAATGCCACATTGCCCACAAAACCGTCGCACACCGCCACGTCGGACCGTCCGTTGAAAAGGTCGCGCCCTTCGACATTGCCGAGGAAGTTGATGTTGGGCAATGCTCGCAGCAGAGGCAGCGTGTCGCGTGTCAGCGAGTTGCCCTTCATCTCCTCTTCCCCGATCGACAGCAGCCCGACTTTAGGATTGTGAATCTTCAGAACGTTTCGCGCGTAGATGTTGCCCATCACGGCGAACTGCACCAGGTTGTCGGGGTCGCAGTCCACGTTCGCGCCCACGTCGAGCAGCAGCGACGGAACCCGGTGCACCGTCGGCAGGATCGTCGCCAGCGCCGGACGGTGGACGCCCGAAAGCATGCCCAGAACCATCTTCGCGGTAGCCATCGCCGCGCCCGTGTTGCCCGCCGTGAAGAAACCTGCCGCGCGATTCTCGCGGACCATCTTCAGCCCAACGCGCATCGTGGAATCGCGCTTGGACCGCACCGCCTGCGCGGCCTTGTCGTCCATCGTGATCCACTCGGTCGCCGGAACAATGAACACCGGCAGCCGCTGACCGCGCAGTGCCTGCCGCAAGATCGGGCGCAGCTTTTCCTCTGGGCCAACCAGATGGACGCGCACGTCATACTGCCGCGCAGCAAGCACGGCCCCGCGAACCTCTGGCTCGGGAGCCTTGTCGGAACCCATCGCGTCTACAACGATGTCAGTCGGCATCAGCAGGGAAGAGCAGGGTCTGAACTGAAATTGTTAGCTGGCTTCCTTGGTCACAAGAACGTCGCGGCCCTTGTACGTCCCGCACTTGCGGCAGGCCCGGTGAGGCAGCTTGCGCTCGTGGCAGTTCGGGCACTCGGAGAGGCCGGTCGGGGTCAAAAAATCGTGGCTGCGGCGCTTGGCCGTGCGTTGCTTGGAGTGGCGCCGTTTTGGATTAGGCATTGCAGTTCCCTTTCAATCGGCCGCGGCAGTCACGCATGAGAAAACACACGGCCGGCGAGGCAATAACTCGAATTAGTGCTTTACCTCAAGTTTGTGAGTCAGATCGCCCAGTCCCGCAAGCGCATTCCAGCGCGCATCGGCAGGAGCCTCATCGCAGGAACACTTTGCAGAATTCAGGTTCTGACCACACCGCGGGCAAAGTCCTTTGCAGTCCTCCTGGCAGAGCGTACGCGGCGGCAGGGAGAGCAACACCTGTTCGCGCACCACATCCTCAAGCAGAAGACCGCTCTCTTGATAATACCCGATCTCGGTCTCATCGGCGGTAATCGAACGCTCACCGGCATCGGCATCGGCGCTCTCGGGCCGGAAGATCAGGTCGAACTCCCCCTTCAACGGCACCGCCACCGGGTCCACGCACCGCGCGCACAAAATCTCAAAATCAGCACTGTAAGTCGCACGCAGCCGTATGTCGTTCACGTGCGAGTTGGAGCTGCGATGCTCGACCAGCAGATCGGCCACGCCATTGACCGGCAGTGGTCCCATCTGGCGAATATCGGCGGCGTAGTCCAGCACGCCCGGATCAATCACCTCCGAAAATTCAAGCGGTTCATCGACGAGTTGGAGCGGGGTAATAAGCACCCCTTAAGGGTAGCAGGTTGCGCCCGGAGATCAAGCCCCGGCCGGGATCTTCGGGAGCCTCGATCAAGATTTCAAACCTGCTCGCGCCAGGCAGAAGTCCTTTCGCGCTAGGAAGAAATCGTATTGCGCCAGGCAGAAGTCCTTTCGCGCTAGGAAGAAGTCGTATCGCGCCAGGTAGAAGTCCTTTCGCTCTAGGAAGAAATCGTCATTTCGACCGGAGCCACGCGGTCTCATCGCGTGGCGGAGTGGAGAAACCCCCGCATTTCGCTCTTCTTACTTCTCCTCTGCTCCTCAGTTGATCCGGTACTGTATCTCTTGTACTCGATCGGAACCGTGCGAGAACCATTCCTGAAATAGTTCGCATCGAAACCGCCATCCCCCCACGTCTAACTCTCCATATGAGCAAGCCCTGGCAGACGGCAGATATCCCATCGCTTACCGGCAAGCGCGTCCTGATTACGGGAGCCAACAGCGGCATAGGTTACTTCGCCGCACTCAAGCTCGCCCGCAAAGGCGCCCACGTCCTGCTGGCCTGCCGCGACCCCAAGCGCGGCGAAGACGCTCTCAACCGCCTCCAATCCGACTCCCCCGGAACCAACGCTGAACTGGTCATTCTGGACCTCGCCTCGCTCGCTTCGGTCCGCAGCTTCGCGGCTGGGGAACTCGCACTGAAACGCCCGCTGCATCTCCTGATCAACAACGCCGGCGTCATGGCCCCGCCGAAGCGTGTCGAAACCGCGGACGGATTCGAGCTGCAGTTCGGCACCAACGTCCTCGGCCACTTCGCGCTCACCGGCCTGCTCCTGCCCGCACTCGATATGGCTGCGGCCGCCTCTTCCGAACCGCCCCGCATCGTCACCATCGCCTCCATCGCGCACAAGGGCGGCAAGATCAACTTCGACGATCTGCAGTCCGCAAAGAGCTACTCGCCACGCGGCGCCTATCAGCAGTCGAAGCTCGCCAACCTGATGCTCGCCTTCGAACTCGACCGCCGCCTCCGCGCGGCACACTCGCGTATTCTCAGCATCGCCGCCCATCCCGGAGTCGCCAGCACAAACATCTTCCGCACCGGCAACTACTCAGCCTTCGAGCGAACCATCCGCAACGTCGCCGCGCACGCCATCGCATCCCTCCTCAACACCGACGCCGAAGGCGCGCTGCCCACCCTCTACGCCGCAACGTCACCGGATGCGGTCACCGGCGGCTACTACGGACCACAGAGCCTGATGGAGACGCGCGGTCACATCGTCGGCTCGGCCAAGGTCGCCCCGCAGGCTCGCGACCAGGCAGCGGCAGCACGCCTATGGGCGGTATCGCAAGACCTCACCGGCGTGCGCTACCTCTCAGAACCCGCCGCGAGCTGAGACTGATCAGCAATCGGTATCAGGCCGAATGCTCCATAATTCGATCCCGAGATGTGGGCATTCGCCGGGTGCCCCATACCTCGTCTCCGGGATAAAGCCGGGTGCCCCATGTCTCGATTTGTCATCTCGGGACATGCTTTACCCTTTGTCTCGGGACATCCTTACATCTCGTTTGTTCGCGCCAGACGACGCGCGATACCTCCCTGGGGTTATAATTCCGCCTCCGTTGCAGAGCATCCAGGCCATGCACCATACTTCCGTCCAAGAGAGGTTCGCATGCAAAGGTTCATCATCGAACGCACCGTCCCCGGAATCGGCGACTACACGCCCGAACAAACGACCGACATCGTCCAGAAGACCCGCGCCGCGCTGGAACAAAATGCTGGCCGGGTTCACTGGCAGGAGTCCTTCATCGGCACCGATAAGATCTTCTCGGTCTACCTCGCCTCCGATGAAGCCAGCCTTCGCGAGTTCTGCAAATCGAGCCCGCTCCCCTTGGACAACATTCATCCAATCCGCTCCGTAGTTGACCTCACCACCGCCTGATTCCAACGGGTGGCCCACATCTGACCGGATCACCGCTTTTCCTCTTGTTAGTCAGCGAGAGAGAAATCCCGATAGAATTCTTTTGCGCTTGAGAACGTCGCATCACCGCGTTCAGCGCAATCCAGTTCGCCCGGGAGCTTCCTTTTGTCGAGACCCTCACTTCCCCTCCTCCGTTCCGTCTGCCTGCTTGGCGCCCTCGCAACGCTTCCTGCTCTCGCGCAACGGGGACCATCCGTACAGCCAACCTTTTCTCCCGCCGAAAGCAAGGTGGTCGCACGGCTTGAATCGCTCCAGACGTTGCCAGGCGGGGCATGGCATTTCCATGCAGGCGATGTGGCCCACGGCGAGGCAGTGTCTCTTGACGATTCGAGTTGGCAGTCCGTCGAGCCGAAGTCGAAGGCAGGCAAAGACGCTGTCTGGTATCGCCGTACCATCGAAGTCCCCAGAACCCTCAACGGCTACGACCTCACCGGCGCGGACGTCAGCTTCCGCTTCCGCGCCTCCGCCAACGGCCCGATGCCGGAGATCATCTACTTCAACGGAAGCCGCGTCGCCCTCGGTGACGACCTCGAAGCGATTCCTCTCTTCACCAATGCAAAGCCCGGCGACAAGGTGCTCATCGCAGTCAAGCTGCTGCCCACCGTCGACGACAAGACCTTCCGCTCGGTCGAGATGAAGGTCAGCTTCTCCCCCACCCGCCCCAACCCGGAGGATCTCGCCAAAGAGTTCATCGCCGCCAACGTTCTGGTACCGTCCCTCTCAACCAACGCCGCCGGCGACAACGCAACCTTGTCCAAAGCCATCGGCGACGTCGATCTGACTGCGCTCGACCAGCAGAACCAGGCCGCCTTCGACGCCTCGCTCCGCACCGCGCAGACCACCCTCACCGCGCTCCGCCCGCTGCTCCAGACTGCAACCTTCCACCTCACCGGCAACTCGCACATCGACGCCGCATGGCTCTGGCCCTGGACCGAGACCGTCGACGCCGTCAAGCGCACCTTTGGTACCGCCGTGCAGTTGATGAGCGAGTACCCCACCTACACCTACGACCAGTCCGCCGCCGTCTACAGCCAGTGGATGGCCGACAAATATCCCGACCTCAACGCCCAAATCAAGAAGCGCGTCCAGGAGGGCCGCTGGGAGCTCGTCGGCGGCATGTGGCTCGAACCCGACCTCAACATGCCCGACGGCGAGTCGCAGGTGCGCCAGCTTCTCGTAGGCCAGGCCACCTTCAACAAGCTCTACGGCAAAACCACGCGCATCGGATGGAACCCCGACTCCTTCGGCTACAACTGGCAGCTTCCACAGATCTACAAACGCTCCGGCGTCGACTACTTCGTCACCCAGAAGATGACCTGGAACGATACCAATCCTCTGCCGCTGAAGCTCTTCTGGTGGGAGTCGCCCGATGGAAGCAAAGTATTGACCTACTTCCCGCACGACTACGCCAACGACAATCTCGACCCCACCCGGCTGGCGAAGGATCTCGCCACTGCCCGCAAGCAGTCGCCCGGCATGTTGCAGATGATGGACCTCTACGGCATCGGAGATCATGGGGGCGGCCCAACCCGCGAGGTGCTCGACCAGGGCCTCCATTGGATGGAGCCCGACAAGGTGATGCCACAGGAGCAGTTCGGCACCGCCCAGCCCTACTTCACAAAGGTGGAAGGAGAACTGAACCCCACCTCGCCCACCTGGAACTACGAGACGCTCGCCAAAGGCGACACCTCGCTCCCCACGCCCGCTGCCGGACAGATCACCGTGCCGACCTGGAAGGACGAACTCTATCTCGAATACCATCGCGGCGTCTTCACCACGCAGGCCGACCACAAGCGCAACATGCGCAACAGCGAAGAGTGGGTGCTCGACGCCGAAAAATACGCCTCGCTCGCCTGGCTCGACGGCCAGACCTACCCCGCCGATCGTCTGACCGACGCATGGAAGCATGTGCTCTTCAACCAGTTCCACGACCTGGCCGCCGGCTCCGGCATCGGCATCATCTACAAGGACGCGCAGAAGGACTACGACCAGGTGCGCTGGTCCACCAACGAGATCTCCTCGCGCTCATTGAACACGCTGGCGGCACGGGTCAACACCGGCGCGGCCAAAGGTGTGCCCGTAATGGTCTTCAACTCGCTCGGCTGGCAGCGCGGCGGTGTCGCGGAGGTCTCCGTACAGATGCCCGAAGCAGCCAGCGGCGTGACACTTCTCGACGACAAAGGCCACGTCGTTCCGTCGCAGGTCGTCTCCAGCGAGGCGTCCACAAATACGTATCGCTTACTGTTACATTTGTCCGAAGTCCCCTCGCTCGGCTACACGGTCCTGCATGCCGTGCCCGGCAAGCGCGACTTTCCCACCGACCTGAAGACCTCGGGGCTCAGCATGGAGAACGCAGCTCTGCGCGTCGTCGTCGACCCGTCCACCGGCTGCATCTCCTCGCTCTATGACAAGAAGGCGAACTTCGAAACCATCGCGCAGGGCGGCTGCGGCAACGAACTCCAGGCCTTCAAAGACACGCCCAAAGACTACGACGCGTGGAACATCGACCCCGGAACCTACGACGTCGCTCCCACCCTGCTGCACTCCGTAGAGTCGGTCAAGCTGACCGAGCAGGGGCCGTTGCGCTCCGTCATCCGCGTCTCGCGCACCTGGCAGAGCTCGAAGTTCGTGCAGGACATCATCCTCTACGCGGGCGACGACCACGCCATCGTCACCAACGACATCGACTGGCACGAGACGCACGTTCTGCTCAAAGCCGCATTCCCCTTAGCCGCCAGCAGCGGCATGGCCACCTACGAGATTCCCTACGGGACTATCGACCGGCCAACCACGCGCAACAACAGTGTCGAGAAGGCGAAGTTCGAAGTCCCCGCACTCCGCTGGGCAGACCTTGGCGACGGCCAGCACGGCTTCAGCCTGCTCAACAACTCCAAGTACGGATACGACGCCGTAGGCAACCTGCTTCGCCTGACGCTGCTGCGCTCGCCCACCTGGCCCGATCCAGACGCGGACCGCGAGCATCATCACTTCAGCTACGCGCTCTATCCTCACACCGGCGATTGGAAGCAGGCGCTCACGGTGCGCCACGGCTACGAGTTCAACTACCGCCTCAAAGCCATGCAGGTCGAGGCGCACACCGGCGCCATGCCGTCCGAGCACTCCTTCGCCGGCATCGCGGACAAGAACGTAACCCTCACCGCAGTCAAGAAAACCGAGTCTGGCGACGGCCTGATCTTCCGCTTCTACGAGTGGGCAGGGAAGGGCGGCAACATTACCCTGACCGTCCCCCCGGGAGCAACCGGCGCAACGCTCGACAACCTGATGGAGAAGCCCGAAGGCGCAGCGATCGCCGTCACAGGCGATCATCTCACCGTGCCGGTCACGCCCTATGAGATCCAGACCGTACAGGTGAACTACAAGCCAGCCCCGTAGGGCAGTTTGCGAAAGGTCTCGATTTTGAGACATGGGTTCACAACCGGCGAATAACTTGTCGCTTACAGCAAAGTCAACGTTGCCGCACCCTGTCTTCGTCGTCATCCTGAACGAAGTGAAGGACCCCTGTATTTGCCCGTCCGGCAGGACAGAATATCGGAGTGACGGAACCGGCCGATGCAAATTGTTCCACGTGGAACATTCCTGCGGCCCAAATTGTTCCACGTGGAACATTCTTGCGACCCAAATTGTTCCACGTGGAGCAGTCGCGCAATTGGCATGCCACGTTCGCGCCGCGGACCGTCTGGTGAGACCAAACCTCGCGTCAGTGGGGTGACTAAGCGTAGCGGGCCCGTCCGGCAGGACACACGCCTCTAAAACGCGTTCGCCTCTTCCAGGCACTTCTTCATCCCTGCCCAGCTGATCCGCGTCGAGGCCTCCGGCGTTCCTGCTCCGCGCCAGTGCGTCTCCAGGCTGACCGCCTCGCGATACCCGATCTGCTTCAGCGCTCGGAACTGCGCAACCCAATTCACGTAGCCCTTGTCCACGGGCGACCAGACAATCTTGCCGGCCGCATCCTTCACCGCGTTCTTGCAGTGGCAATGATGGATCCGATTCTTCGGCAGCAGATCCCATCCCCCGGGATAGGCATCCAGTTCGCCAACCATCACGGCATTTCCCGGATCCCAGTTCAGCGCGAAGTGCGGTGTCTGCACTGCGGCAAGCGTCTTCGCCGCCTCCCGTCCAGTCCCGGTGTTGCATTCAAACTCATTCTCCAGGACCAGAAGCAGATTCTGCTTGCCAACCATCTCGGCGGTCGAGCGCAGCTTCTCATTGATCGCCGCGCGATACGGAGCAACGTCGTCGATGCGCCAGAAGTCGAAGCAGCGAATCTTGTTGGTCTTGAACTGCTTCGCCCGCGCGATCGCCTGCTCCAGCACCTCGTCCTGCTGCTTGTACGCGACCTCGGGTGCGCCATGCATCGACCCCTTGGAGCTGAACTTGGACTTCGGTGCGCCCGGCCAGTCGACCTTGAAGAGCGGGCTGGCAATGTCGGTGACGCGAAGACTGTACTTCGCAAGAATCTTCTGCATCTCGGCGATCTCCGTATCCGAGACCGTCTGTATGCTCTTGTTCCACAACGAGCGAATCTCAACCCACTGCAGCCCGAAGTCCTTCGCGATCACCGAACACGCATGATCGAAGTCCTGCGAGATCTCGTCCGAGATCACTGCGATCCTGAACGGAGACTGCGCGGCGGTTGCCTGTCCGAATAAAGACTGTGTCGCACACGCTGCAGCCGTCACTCCAGCTCCCGCAAGAAAGTTCCGTCTTGAGATGCCTTCCATATTGCTCCTTTGCGACTCGGAGGCCCGGGCGAAGCCAGGTCTACCTGGTTTAGAAGGCCCGGCGCCTTCAGCAGGGGAAGGGCCGGGCCGGAATACTGTTGATGAGCCAGAGACGCGTTAGAACCGAATCGTAGCCGACGCCTGCAGGCTTCGACCGCCTCCAATGCCGTTTACACTGCCCTGACCGCTGCCCAGCGTGCTGGTGACCTGGCCGAAGTTCGACGCAGTGAAGATATTCCCGCTGCCGCTGTTCGGATTATTGAACTGTGGCGTGTTGCTTAGCTGGAAGGCCTCGAAGCGTGCCTCCAGTGAAGCCTCGCGGAAGATGGGAAATTCCTTGAACACCGACGCGTTGTCTTGAATATATCCCGGTCCGCGGAACTGGTTCCGCCCCGTATTGCCCAGGGCGACGTTCGCCGCGGTGCAAGGCGTCGCCGTGCAGCCGGCCGGTTGCGAGAAAGCGGTGGGATCAAGCCAATGTGTATTCGGGCCGATTCCATGCGTCACCCGGTAGACGCCGCTGAGGTTGGCCAGCAGGGCCGTCCCGGGAGTATTCAGCTGGCCCTGATTCGCGTACACACTGAAAGGAGTTCCGGACAGAGCGGAGATGACGCCCGAGACCTTCCAGCCGCCCAGCAGGAAGGCAGCCGGACCGGTGCTCAACAGGTTGTGACCACGGCCAAACGGGAGATCATAGGTAAAGCTCTGCTCATAGTTCAGCGCGCGATCGAAGTCGAGCGGCGCGTAGTTCCTGCGCTGATCGATGAAGAAGATCACACCGCCGTCGTCGGGACTGCCCGCCGGCCCGTTGTTGCCGATGTAGCCCATCGCCTTGCCCCAGGTAAAGGCCGACGTAAACGCGAGACCTTTGGAGTAGCGCTTCGTGACCTGAACCTGTAGTGACTGGTAGTTCGACGAGAAGCCCAGAAAGTACTGGTTCGTCGCCGCGGTACGGCCGTACGAGAGAGCTTCAGGCTCCGATGCCGGGCCGCCGCCATAGGTCGTCGGCTGGTTGATGTTCTGAGCCCCCGAGATGTCCACGCCGTGATTGGCGACATACGCAATCTGCAGCGAAATGTCGCCGCGCAGCGCCTGTTGCAACGCGACATTCCACGACTCCACGTAAGGATTCTTGTAGGTGAGAGGAATGTAGAAGAATGCCTGGCTCTTGAGTGCACCGGTCACAGGAATGATGCCGTTGGAGGGAATGGCGATGGGAACGGGCGCCGGAAAACCGGCCTGAAACGTCGCCGTCGTCACTCCATCGCTCAACACCGCCGGCGTGAACGCGGACGATCCTCCAGGCTGGAAGCTGTTGTTGGCGCGAATGGGATAGTTGTAGGCGTAGACGTTATCGGGAAAGGGCATATAGCTGATGCCGAAGCCTCCGCGAATAACAGTGTTATCCGTGGCGCGATAGGCGAAGCCGGTGCGGGGAGCGAAGTACCGGTACCGCGTCTGCATCCCGAGGTTCGACGGATTGCCGCCCAGCCCGGCCAGCACAAGCTGATGATTGACCGGGTCATAGTTCGAGAAGCCGCCATTAATCTTCGGTGTCGCGGGCGGGTAGAACTCCCAGCGCAGGCCAAGGTCGACGGTCAGCTTCGGAGTTGCCTGCCACTTGTCGCTGATGAAAGAGAAGAACCACCACTGCCGGTACGCCGGAAAGAAGGTGTTGAGATCGCGTCCGGTCTGACTCGGAAGATCGAAGAGGAAGCTGGAAATATCATTCGCGATGTTGGTCTTTGCCCCGGCCTCCGAGGTCTGCACGTCGTTGAAGGTAAACGCGCCGCGCGGGCTGAAGGTCTGGTCCTGCAGAAGATCGTCGCGTACACGACGCAGGTCTGCGCCAAACTTAATCGTGTGGTTGCGAATGATCTTGGTGTAGTTGTTGACGAAGTCGATGTTGGATTCGGCCCTGATCCACGGCATTGAGGCGGAGTAGCCGATGAGGGTGCCGGAGAAGCCGCCGTTGATGGTGACTCCAGCCTGTCCGCTCGTAAACGGCTGCCCGGCAATGTTCACACCGGGAATACCTAACGTCGTCGCATCGCTCGTCCCATAGTCGCTGGGCTGCGCGTTGTTGAGCAGGTGAGCCACCCCGAAGCGCGCCTCAGTGAAAAAGGTGTCTGAAAAGATGTGGTCGTAGTTGCCTCCCGTGCTGTAGGACTTCTGGTCGCCTGTGCCCTCAAACGCACCGCCGGCCGGCCCGCCGAAGAAGGCGCCGAAGGCAGGCGCCTGGAAGGTAACTGCCCGCTGAAAGCTGTACCGCCCGCTGAGATGGTTGTGCTCATTGATCGCCAGGTCCGACTTGATGTCGAAGCTGTCCGTCGTCTTGGTGAAGGGCAGGTTGGTGACGTAGTTGTTGGCCGGGTTCACCAGCGGCGCGCTTGAGTTCAGCTTGCCATTGGTCGCTGCGGCAGCGTTGACTCCTTTCAGGATCGCGAGCGAAACGGGATTTACGCGGCTGAATGGAATGTGATTGTTCGGGAACGGCGTGCGCGGGTGCGCGGCGGTGCCGTCGCCTGTCGTGGGGTCATAGACCTGTCCGGTACCGTTGGGCAGCAGCGCCGCGCTGAGGTCGATGTACGTGCCGGTCGGATCCGGTGTGAAGTATCGCGCGTCAGGAATCGTAAGGGTGCTCGAGGTCTGTTCGTGGTCGGCGGTGCGCAGATAGTCGCCGAAGATGAACAGCCTGTCTTTGAGGATCGGGCCGCCGATGCTGCCTCCGAAGTAGTTGTACGAAAGATGGCCGAGAGGAGGGCCGAAGTAGGAGCGCGCGTTCACCGCGTTGTTCTGGATATATTCAAAGGCCGAACCATGAAATGTGTTGGTGCCCGACTTCAGGGTGACGTTGGTGACAGCACCGGTGGCGCGCCCTAGCTCCGCTTCGAAGTTGTTCGTGGAGATGTCGACAGCCTGGATGGCCTCCGCGGGAGGAATGATGATCTGCAGCAGCCCGGTGCGTTCGTCGTCGTCAATTCCTTCAATCTGATAGAGGTTTCCCATGCGGGGAAGTCCGTTAACTTCGGTCTGCAGCGAGCTTGCGGCATTGAAGAACTGCGAGTGCTGGTACACCGCCGGCGCAGCTCCCGGAACCAGGTTCAGCAGAGACTGGAAGTTGCGGTTGGTCCCAAGCGGCAGGTCTGCAACCTCTCGTGACGTAATCTTGGTGCTGATGTCCGCGCGGTCGGTCTGTAGCAGCGCAGGCGCGGTGGTCACGACAACCGTCTCCGAGACACTTCCGGTTGCGAGACTCACGTCCACGCGGGTCGATGTGTTGTTCAGCAGAGAGATGTTCTCCCGGACCTCCTTCTTGAATCCCTTCGACGTCACAGAAACCGTGTAGATTCCCGGCGGCAGGTTCGGCATGGTGTAGTTGCCGCTCTCGTTGGTGACCGAGTCGCGAGCGTCTCCTGTTCCTGTATTCAGCGCAGTCACCGTGGCATTGGCGACCGTAGCTCCGCTGGAGTCGTTCACCGTGCCGAGCAGTGTGCCGCTGACGGCCTGCCCGAACAACGACACAGAAGACGTTGCGAGTGCGAGAACGAGGACGGCGAAAATAGCGGTTTTGCGTGAGAACATGACAACCTCCAGGAGGGGGACAACTGACAGTCCGGTCTATTATGTTTGAAGAACGAACGAAACGTTACCTGTCTTCCCACAGGACAGTCAAGTGAAATCTCGCGCTTCCCGCAAAGTCTCTAGAAGACTACTATCCACGCCTGCCGAGTGGTTCTACCTGTCGCTTCGATAGCCAACTCACGGCGCACACGCGTTGCGCTTCAACGCGCTATTCTGGACCGGAGGCGCTTGCTGAGACAACGTTCAGTCGGCACCTCGAACTTAATAGCAACATCGCGAAAGAGATCGGGCAAATGATCAGTCTTGACAGAAGAAGCTTCCTCAAAGCCGCGGGTGTCGCCGTGGCCGGCACAAACCTGCGGATGCTGGCAGAAGAACCGCGCCAGGCAAATCAGAGCACCTCACCCAACGATCATCTCCAGATCGCGCTGATCGGCGCCGGAGGCCAGGGCCAGGGAGATACCAAGGTCGCGCTCCAGGTTCCGGGCGTGCGCCTGATGGCCGTAGCGGACTGCTACGACGGCCGCCTCGCACACTCCAAAGAGCTTTGGGGTAACGATGTCTTCACCACGCGCGATTATCGCGAGATTCTCGCTCGCAAGGATATCGACGCCGTCATCGTTGCGACTCCGGACCACTGGCACAAGCAGGCCGCCGTCGACGCCATGAATGCGGGCAAGGACGTCTACTGCGAAAAGCCCATGATCCATCTCTACTCCGACGGCCCCACGATCATCGAGGCGGCACACTCTACCAACCGCATCATCCAGATAGGCAGCCAGCGCGTCAGCTCGATGATTTACGCGAAGACCAAGGAGCTGCTGGCCTCGGGCGCGATCGGCAAGCTCAACATGGTCACGGCCTACTGGGACCGAAACTCCTCGATCGGCGCCTGGAACTACACGGTCCCGCTCGATGCCAGCACCGAGACCTGCGACTGGCCACGCTTCGAAGGCACCGCCCCGAAGATGCCGTTCAACGCAGAACGCTTCTTCCAGTGGCGCAAGTGGAAGGACTACGGCAGCGGTGTCGCCGGCGATCTCTTTGTTCATCTCTTCAGCGGCACCCACTTCATCACCGGCGCCCACGGCCCCACGCGCGCCATGGCGACTGGAGGACTGCGCTTCTGGAAGGATGGCCGCGATGTTCCCGACGTGCTGCTTGCGCTCTTCGACTATCCCGAAGGCTTCAACCTCAGTCTTCACGTTAACTTCGTCGACGGCGGCGACGAGAGCGAAAGCCTGCTCTTCACCGGCTCCGAGGGCACCCTCGAGATCGCCGGCAACAGCGTCACGCTCAACCGCGTGCCTCGCGAAAAAGATCCCGGCTTCACGGTTGGCACCTTTACCAACGCGATGCAGAAGAGCTACATCGAACAATACCGCCAGAAGTATCCGATTGAACATCCCACCGGACAACCTCCGGCCCGCGTGGAAAAGTTCGTCGCTCCCAAGGGCTACAGCGACAGCTACGACCACTTCCACAATTTCTTCAACTCTGTCCGCACCCGCCAGCCCGTCGTCGAGGACGCTGTCTTCGGCTTCCGTGCCGCCGGTGCCGCCCTGCTCAGCAACCTCAGCTACGAGCGCGGAGACATCGTCCACTGGAATCCCGAAACCATGAAGGTGGTGTGAGCAGAAAATAGTCAGGGAGCAGAGAATCCGCCGGTTTTTGTCTTCTGCTCCCTGCTCCCTACTCCTCACTCCCTGCTGTTATGATTCCGGTCAGTTCAAGGAGCCCTTGTGTTCAAGCTTTCCAGGCGAGACTTCGCACGCATTCTCGGCGGTTCAACCGCTGCATTATCCCTTCCCGGCGTTGCCCATGCACTCGGCGCTCCGCAGTCCTCCGAGGCCTCTGCCGCCGCGGCCGCCCAGTTCCCGCAGGGCTTTCTCTGGGGATCGGCCACCGCCTCGTATCAGGTTGAGGGAGCCGTCAAGGAGGGGGGCCGCGGGCCTTCCATCTGGGACACCTTCTCCCACACGCCCGGCAAGACCCACAACGGGGACACCGGTGACGTCGCCGACGACTTCTATCATCTCTATCCGCAGGACATCCAGCTCATGAAGGAGTTGGGCCTCAAGACGTTCCGCTTCTCCGTGGCCTGGACGCGCATCTTCCCCACCGGCACCGGCCAGCCCAATCAGCAGGGGCTGGACTTCTACCGCCGCCTGACCGATGCTCTGCTCGCGGCCGGCATCGAGCCCTATTGCACCCTCTATCACTGGGATCTTCCGCAGACCTTGCAGGACAAAGGCGGCTGGGAGAATCGCGATACCGCCAAGGCCTTCGCGGATTACGCCGGCTACACAGCGGGCAAACTCTCCGGCACCGTCAAGCACTTCATGACCATGAACGAGATGCGCACCTTTGTCGAACTCGGCTACAAGACCGGAACGCACGCGCCGGGCCTCAAGCTCGATGCAAAACGTGTCGCGCAGTTGAACCACTACGTCGTCCTCGGTCACGGCATGGCGGTGCAGGCCATTCGCGCCCAGGCCAAGCCCGGTACAAAAGTCGGCATCGCCGACAACATCGACGCAACCTGCCCCGCCATCGAATCGCAGGAGCACATCGAGGCAGCTCATAAAGCGATGCGCGAAGAGAACGCCATGTTCCTCACCGTCCTGCAGGAGGGCCGCTATACCGATCTGTATCTGAAGCGCCTCGGAGCCGACGCGCCGAAGTTCACCCCCGAGGAGATGAAGATCATCGGCTCGCCCATGGACTTCGTCGGCATCAACATCTATGAACCCACCTATGTCCGCGCCGACTCGTCCGAGAAGGGCTATGCTGTCGTTCCGAAGCCGGACTCCTTCCCGCACATGTTCAGCCCCTGGCTCTACGTCGGGCCCGAGGCGCTGTATTGGGGACCGAAACTCGTCGCCTCGCTATGGAACGTCAAGGAGATCTACATCACGGAGAACGGCGCATCGTCCGACGACCACCTTACCCCGGACGGCCAGGTCTACGACATCGACCGCGTGATGTATCTGCGCAACTACCTCCATTCGCTGAACCGCGCCGTGTCGGAGGGTGTGCCGGTGAAGGGCTACTTTCTCTGGAGCCTGCTGGACAACTACGAGTGGGCCGACGGCTACGAGAAACGCTTCGGCATCACCTACGTCGACTTCAAAACGCAGAAGCGAACGCCCAAGCTCAGCGCGGAGTTCTACAAGCAGGTCATTCGCGAAAACAAAGTTCTTTAGCATTCGTGAGAGCACTTCGCTCCCGAGAGCAGCCTGATCCTGTACTCTTTCCAGTGCATCACTGAGGAGCATGGAACTGATGGCGAGACCGAGACGCGAAGCCACTCCGGCCAAAACGGAGATGACCGGGACCAGCGACAAGCTCCTGAACTACGCAACCCCAGCCCTCGAAAAGGGTCTGGATGTACTCGAGATGCTGGCGCATCAGCCGTCCGGCCTGACCAAGAGCCAGATGGCGCGCAAGCTCAACCGCACCGTCTCCGAGATCTTCCGCATGCTCCTCTGCCTCGAGCGCCGCGGCTACATCGCGCAGGTTGCGGAAGAGCGTTACGCCCTCACCCTCAAGCTCTTCAAGCTCGTCCAGGAGCATCCACCCACCGAGCGCCTCATCGCAGATGCGCTGCCCGTCATGCACCGTCTCGCGCACGACATCGTTCAATCCTGCCATCTGGGTGTGCTCGAGGCTGATCGCGTCGTCATCCTCGCGCAGGTCAACGCTCCCGCCAATCTCGGCTTCTACGTAAAGCTCGGCTCAACCGTCGATCTGATGGAGGCCGGCAGCGGCTACGTCATCCTGGCGCATCTCGACAAGGAGCAGAGCGAAAGCAAACTTGCCGAGTGGACCCGCGACACCGGCAAGAAACTCCCCCGCGATCTGCAGACTCACCTCTCGCGCATTCGAGCAGCCGGGTACGAGCGTCGCGCCAGCTATCTCGTCAAAGGCGTCGTCAATATAAGCTTCCCCATCCTCGACGAGCGCGGCTCCGCGCTGGGCGCCCTCACCGTGCCCTACATCGAATACCACGGAGCCGCCAGAACAATGGAGGACGTGATCGAAAGACTGCACATCGCAGCCACTGAAATCACCTCGACGATCGGCGGCAAGGTCCGGCGCTACGTCGGCTCCTGAGAGGAACCTTCCCGGAGCGCAGCGCTGGAGGCGGACACAGGCTCAACACTGGCATACTCGATCCGATTGCGTCCTCTCTTCTTCGCCCGGTACAACGACAGATCGGCGGCGGCAAGCGCGTCTTGCGTGTCCGTCAGGGAGTCGCCTCCAGCGAGTGCGACCCCAAAGCTGCAGGTAACCGTCAGGTGCTCCTCATTCACAAGGATCGGCTCTGCCGTAAGAGCATCCTTCAGCCCCTCCAGCCGCGCTCGCAACGCGGCAAACCCGATCTCGGAGAGCCGCTGCGGCTGTGGCAGCAAAACCAGAAACTCCTCGCCGCCATAGCGCCCCGCAGCGTCGTAGGTGCGAATTCCAATGGCAAAGCGGCGGCCGATCTCTCGCAACACGGCGTCGCCCGCGAGGTGGCCATGCGTGTCGTTGATGGATTTGAAGTAGTCGATATCGATCAGCACCACGGCGAGCGTAGTGTCCATCCGCTTCGCCCTTGTAAACTCGCTCAGCAGTAATTCGACGATCCAGTTGCGGTTCCAAAGTCCGGTCAGCGTATCGCGTGTCGCAAGCTGCTCAAGCTCCCGGGTCCGCGAAGATACCAGCGCTTCAAGCTCCTGCTGACGCCGCAACAGATGACGGATACGCAGCCTCACGGCCAGCAGGACCCCGGCGAGGACAAGCAGCACCTCAGCCACGCCGGAAAGTCCGGTCTGCCACCATCGCGGCGCGATCACAAAATGAACCTTGGCCGCAGGAGAAGTAGAGTGCGACACCGGGTCGATCGACACGAGTTCGAATGTGTACGCTCCCGGCGTCAGCGGAGAGTAGTGCGCCTCGCTCTGATTGGTCGAAATCCAGTCCGGGTCGATCTCGCTGAGCCGATAGCGATACGTCAGCTCATCTTCATGCTCATACGCGAGCGGAGAAAAATGGATCTCCAGCGGCTTGCCGTGCCACGGCGTCCGAAAGCCCCCGCTGCCGAACGATTCATTCCCGTACCGAATTGAGTCGATTCGCGGCGCGCGCGGAGCGGCGCTTACACTCAGCGCCGAGCCGGTGAAATGGCTGAGGCCCGCACTGCTCCCGATCCACACCGACCCGTCCCGGTCCGCAAAAAATGCCTTCGAGTTCATGTCGTCCCACAGCAGACCGTCATCCGTGTTGAAGAGCCGCCAGATCGTCCCGTCGAAGACATCGACCCCCTGATCGTGGCCCACCCATACCCGCCCGCGCCGGTCGCTGCGCGCGAACACCGCCATCTCCGAGGAGACCTCCTGCGGTCCCATCCGCTGTGCGGCCACGATACGTCCTTCCCTCAACGTGATCTTCCATACCTTCGAGTAGTCCGTCACCGCCCACAGCGTTCCGTCTGCGCCAAAGCCGATGTCCACAAACTGTCTCGAAAGTGAGGGCACATCGACCGGCACGCTGCGCCACGTCCCGTTCACCCTCTCAAAGAGACCTCCCAGGCTCGCGGCCCAAAGGCTCCCATGCGCGTCTTCGACCACCCGGAACACATCCGTGGTGGGCGCTCCCGCCAGATCCACCCGCACCGGTCTCTGCCCCGCCGTCGCGTTGTCCTCCAGCCAGTACAAGCCCTGCTCCGTCGAGATCCATACTCCGCCCTGCGTATCGGCAAGGATCTGGTGGCCGGAAGAAACGTCCGGATACCGTGTGATCTTCAGCGTAGCCGGGTCGATCCGGATCAGCACGCCCTGCCCGCTGATGGCCCAGATCTTCCCGTGGCGGTCTTCGGCGATCCCCTGCATACTGCGCGCGATATTTCCGAGGCTGTCGGTCACCGATCGAAAGCGCGTCCGCGACGGGTCGCTCAGGCTCACGCCGCTGTCGTCCGCAACCCAGATTCGTTTCTTCTCATCGCTCAGAATGCCCCACACGATCGAGCTTCCAAGGCCGTCCGCTGTCGTCCAGTTCTCCCATGTCCCGTAGCCCAGCCAGCGTGCCGCGCCATGACCCACCAGGCCCATCCAGATCCGGCCTTCACGATCGACCAGAAGGGAACTCACCGGAGAGGCGCTCAGGCCTTGAGCTTCATCCAGAAAACTCCATCGGCCATCCTTCCACAACGCCAGGCCCGTCTTTGCCGCAGTCGCAATCTTTCCGTCCGAGGTCTCTGCGAAGCTCACGTAATAGTTGTTGGCGAACCTGCCCGGATCGCCTGCGGTGCGGTCTTCAAAGCGAGCCGCTCCCTTGGGCAGCGCAACCACGCGGTCGTTGCTGCGCGCCCACAGCGTTCCGTCGCGGCTCGCAAACAGCGCAAACCAGAGCGCCTCCGGAACGCCTTGAACAGCGCCCCAGCGGCGTAGCTTTCCCTCGCGGAATTCACATAAACCATGTCCGCAGCCAAGCCAGATCTCGTGATCGCTCCGCGCCAGAACACTCGTGATCGCCTCGTCGGGAGCAAGCCCGGAGAACTCTTTCGATTCCAGAGCCGTCTGCACGCGCGGAACTCCATCGGTGCCTTGCGAGACGACAAAAAGACGGTAGTTGCCCACCACCAGACGCCGCCCATCCGCCAGCATGGCGAGGGAAGAATCGACGCCCACCCCGATCGGCTTGCCCTGGTAAAGAACCTCCTTGAAGAGACCGTCTCCCCCGGACGCCCGGGACCTTCGATAGAACAGTCCGCCCCCCGTGCCCGCCCATAGAAGGCCAGTTGAATCCTCTGCCAGCGAGATGACATACGGATTGGTAAGCCCCTCCGCCGCGCCGAACCGCTGGAACCGGCTGCCGTCATAACGGAACAGCCCATTGTCGGTTCCCATCCACAGAAAACCATCGCGATCCTGCAGCATCGAATCGACGTTCAGGTTCTTCAGTCCCTGTGCTTGGCCGTACGTCTTGAAGGCATATCGTTGCGCCACGCCCGGCAAAGCCCAGACTACGCACAGCAGGCCGCTCAGGAGAGATCGCCACAGCGAAAATCGTACGTCACGCATCGATGGTCTTGCTTTCACAGCTTCTTGGGATGAAGCGTGCCTGCGCACGTTAAACTTGGACGCGTGGCGCTTTAGCTGCTTCTTCGGACTATTATCACTGTATCGGCTGTGAACCCGGCAAAATTAATAAGTTGCTGGACAGAACTCCAGGCCAGAATTCCGCCTCCGTACCAAAACCATCCGCACCTCTATCCCCACGCGCCGCTCCCCCAACATCCGGCTGAGAAAACACCTGCCGCCCGGCGCGCATCCTTCCTTCTGGGGAAGCCGTCTCTTTCATCCGCAAACTGGAAGAAGACTAAAGCACCATAATAGGAATAGGAACGGGTGCAAAGAAACCAACTCCCGGAACGATGGAGACTATGAAACCTGTCGAAGGCCGCAAGCGTGTCGTGATCGAAGAACTGAAGCCGCAGGTCGACTGCGGCCGCTACCCCGTAAAGCGTATCCTCGGCGACTCCGTCACGGTCTCTGCCGCGGTCTTCGGCGACGGCCACGACCACGTTGCCGGACGCCTGCTCTATCACCCTCCGGACGGCTCCGGATGGCGCTCCATTCCTCTCGACCCGCTCACCAACGACCTCTGGTCCGCCGCCTTCCTGGTCGACCAGCTGGGCGACTGGAAGTTCACCATCGAAGCCTGGGTCGATCACTTCGACACCTGGTGCGACGACCTCAAGAAGCGCCTCGCCGCGCAGCCCGCTCTGGCCGGCAATACTGCCACGCCGCAGACTCCTGGCGCACAAGCACCTTCGACCCAGGCCGCGGTCGAGCCTCAGGACATCCCGCTCGCCTTCCGCTCCGGCGCTCTGCTGATCGAGCAGGCACTTCAGCGCGCAAAGGGGCCTGACAGGACGTTGCTCGCCGCAACAGCCAGGAATCTCACCGCGCTCGCCGACAAAAAGCTGCCGGTTTACGAGTACCCCATCACCGCCGAGGTCGCCGCCGCCGTCGCGCGCTACCCAGATCCCACGCTCATCTCCCGCTACCCGCATGAGCTTCCCATCTGGGTCGATCGCGAGCGTGCCCGCTTCTCCACCTGGTACGAGCTCTTCCCCCGCTCTGCCTCACCGGACCCATCCCGCCACGGTACCTTCGCCGATGTACAAGCTCTCCTGCCCGAGATCGCCGCCATGGGCTTCGACGTCCTCTACCTGCCGCCCGTCAGTCCCATCGGCAACGCCTACCGCAAGGGCCGCAACAACAGCGTCACCGCGGAGCCCGGCGATCCCGGAAGCACCTGGGCCATCGGCTCCAAAGAAGGCGGCCACAAAGCCATCCACGCCGAGCTCGGCACACTCAACGACTTCAAAGCGCTCGTCACCGCCGCACGCACCCACAACATGGAACTCGCGCTCGACATCGCCTTCCAGTGCTCGCCCGACCATCCCTGGGTGGCCGAGCATCCCGACTGGTTCATCATCCGCCCCGACGGCAGCATCCAGTACGCGGAAAATCCGCCGAAGAAGTATCAGGACATCTATCCGCTCAACTTCGAATCGCCCGACTGGCGCGGCCTGTGGGAGGCGCTGCGCGATGTCTTCGCCTACTGGATCGGCCAGGGCGTGAACATCTTCCGCGTCGACAACCCGCACACCAAGGCGCTGCCCTTCTGGGAGTGGTGCATTGCCGACCTCCACGCCAAACACCCCGGCGTGCTCTTCCTCGCCGAAGCGTTCACCCGCCCGCACGTCATGTACTCGCTCGCCAAGGCCGGCTTCACCCAGTCCTACACCTACTTCACCTGGCGAAACACGCGCGACGAGCTGCAGGAGTACTTCGAAGAGATCACCAGACCGCCCGTCAGCGACTTCTTCCATCCAAATCTGTGGCCCAACACGCCGGACATTCTCCACGCCACGCTCCAGACCGGCGGCCGTCCCGCCTTCATGCAGCGCGTCATCCTGGCCGCTACCCTCGGCGCCAACTACGGCATCTATGGCCCGGCCTACGAGCTGGGCGAAAACAAACCCGCCAAGCCCGGCAGCGAAGAGTATCTCAACAGCGAAAAGTACGAGATCCGCCGCTGGGACCGAGCCGCGCCGCACAGCATCGCTCCGCTCATCACCCGGCTCAACCGTATCCGCCGCGAGAACCCGGCGCTGCAGAGCGACATCTCACTCAGATTCCACCCCGTCGACAACTCCAACCTGCTCTGCTACAGCAAGCGCAGCGGCGACAACCGCATCCTCGTCGCCGTCAACCTTGACCCCGCGCAGGAGCAGGCCGGCTGGATCGACCTCGACCTCAAGGAACTCGCCATCCCCCACGATCAGAACTTCGAGGTTGAAGATCTGCTCAGCGGCACCCGCTATCAGTGGCGCGACCGCAGCAACTACGTCGCTCTCCGCCCAGACGTCATGCCCGCCCACATCTTCCGCATCGTGACGCCCGGCAACGAACCCGCTGCACCCGCCGAGTCTAAACTCAACCCATCCGCCACAGCCTAAGCCAGCTACGCAAGCACAAGGATCAAGATTGAAAAAGATCGGCAGCGCCACAGACCCGCTCTGGTACAAGGACGCCATCATCTACGAGCTGCACGTACGCGCCTTCATGGACTCGAACGCCGACGGCATCGGCGACTTCCCCGGCCTGATGTCCAAGCTCGACTACCTGCAGGACCTCGGCGTCACCTGCCTCTGGCTCCTGCCCTTCTTTCCTTCGCCCCTGCGCGATGACGGCTACGACATCTCCAACTACGTTGACGTCAATCCCAGCTACGGCACCCTCAACGACTTCAAGCTCTTCCTCGATGCTGCGCACGCGCGCGGCATGCAGGTCATGATCGAGCTGGTCATCAACCACACCAGCGATCAGCACCCGTGGTTCCAGGCCGCGCGCCACGCACCCAAAGGCTCGCCCGAGCGCAACATGTACGTCTGGAGCGACACCGACAAGCTCTTCGAAGGCGTCCGCATCATCTTCACCGACACCGAAAAATCCAACTGGACCTGGGACGAGGTCGCGCAGCAGTACTACTGGCACCGCTTCTTCTCGCATCAGCCTGACCTCAATTTCGACAACCCGCGCGTCATGGAAGAGGTCCTCAACGCCATGCGCTTCTGGCTCGACATGGGCGTCGACGCCCTCCGTCTCGATGCCATTCCGTATCTCGTCGAACGGGACGGCACCACCTGCGAAAACGTCCCCGAGACCCACGTCAAGATCAAGGAAATTCGCGCCGCGCTCGATGCCGAGTATGAAAACCGCACCATTCTCGCCGAGGCCAACATGTGGCCAGCCGATGTCCGCCCTTACTTCGGCGATGGCGACGAGTGCCAGATGGCCTTCCACTTTCCGCTGATGCCGCGCATCTACATGGCGCTCCGCCAGGAAGACCGCCTCCCCATCACCGACATCATGGCCCAGACCCCGGCCATCCCGGAAAACTGCCAGTGGGGCCTCTTCCTCCGCAATCACGACGAGCTCACCCTGGAAATGGTCACCGACGACGAGCGCGACTACATGAACCTCGCCTACGCATCCGACGCCCGCATGCGCATCAATGTGGGCATCCGCCGCCGCCTCGCGCCTCTGGTGGACAACAACCGCCGCCGCATCGAGCTGCTCAACTCGCTTCTGCTCAGCTTCCCCGGCACGCCCATCATGTACTACGGCGACGAGATCGGCATGGGCGACAACATCTATCTTGGCGATCGCAACGGCGTCCGCACCCCCATGCAGTGGAACTCCGACCGCAACGCCGGCTTCTCCCGCGCCGTGCCCGCGCAGCTCTACTTTCCCGTCATCATGGACCCCATCTGGGGCTATCAATCTATCAACGTCGAAGCCCAGCAGTCCGACCAGTCCTCGCTGCTCCACTGGACGCGCAACATGATCGCGCTGCGCAAACTCTTCCACGTCTTCGGCCGCGGCACGCAGGAGTTCTTCAATCCCGAAAACCGCAAGATCCTCGCCTACGTCCGCCAGTACGAGGACGGCGTCGTCGGCGCCAGCGAGACGATTCTCTGCGTCGCGAATCTCTCCCGTTTTTCACAACCCGTCTCCCTCGACCTCTCCAGATTCGCCGGTAGAATTCCCGTCGAGATGCTCGGCTATGTCACCTTCCCGGCGATCACCCCGCAGCCGTACCCTCTCACACTCGCTCCGTATGCCTTCCTCTGGCTCGAGCTCCAGCCCGCGCCCATTGTTCCCGAGCCGACCCACGTACCGGAAGACGAACCCATGCTCAAACTCATCGACCAGGGCATCGCCGGCATCCTCACCGGCCCCGGCGTCACGCTGCTGCAGCAGCTTCTCATCACCTACCTGCCGCGCCAGCGTTGGTTCGGTGCGAAATCACGAACCATCCAGAGCGTGGAAATCCTCGACTCCGCGGATCTCCCCAACCTCAACGCCGCCCTCGTCTTCCTTCGCCTCACCTACTCCGACCAGTCCACCAACGTCTATCAGCTTCCGCTCGCCATCAGCACCGGCGAGGCCGCCGACACCATCCACGCCGCGGACCCTGGCAGCATCGTCGCCACCGTCAGCACCGCGGACGGCCCCGCCATCCTGCACGACGCTGTCGCGCGCGAAGATGTCCGCCAGGCAATCCTCAACCTCATCGAAACCGGCGGCGAGCTTCCCACCCGCTCCGGCACCCTGCACGGCCACCGCAGCACCGCCTTCGCCGACGCACGCGGAACCAGCCCGTTGGCCGCCCGCACCGGCTCCGCCGAGCAGTCCAACACCTCCATCCTCTACGACGTCAGACTCATCCTGAAACTCTTCCGCCGCCTCGAACCCGGCGAAAATCCCGACACCGAGATCGGCCGCTTCCTCACCGAAACCGCTCACTTCCCCCGCATCGCACCGTTCCTCGGCGACATCACCCTCACCTCCGGCAACACCGAACCCACCACCGTCGCCATGCTGCAAGGGCTCGTCGAAAACGAAGGCGACGGCTGGCAGTGGACACTCAACGAACTCTCGCACTTCTACGACGCCGTCGCCATCCTGCCCCCGCCCGCCGCACCTGAGCCGTCACACCTGTCGTCGCACACGGAAATTCCCTCTTCACAGGTCACCACGCGACAGG
>Ga0080006_1180413_pt1 | contig 91447 bp, 86 predicted proteins | sample RS3BMetagenome_FD_69209 | JGI IMG/M metagenome (GOLD analysis project Ga0080006, IMG submission 69209) | Ferric oxide microbial mat and aquatic microbial communities from Rainbow Spring, Yellowstone National Park, USA - RS3B (SPADES... ... | reverse complement strand
CCAGTCGGCGCCACGGGGCACCACAGGTGGCGAAGACCGGCACGAGCAACGCAAAGACGCAGAACTGGATGGCCTCGACGAACTCGAAGCGTCGGGCGTAGGTGGCGAACGGGGGAACCAGCGCCGCGACGAGCAGGATGACGGCCAGGATCGAGAGGGAGAGGCGTACCGCCGCGACCGGTCCGGGGGACCGAGCGTCGACGGTCCGTTCCGTCACTGGCTGTTGCGACGCTGGAAGAACCCCCAGAGGATGATCGCGAACAGGGTGCCCAGGGGGATCACCAGGGTGAGGACCTCGGGTCCGATCCACGTGTCGTTTGCGATGTTCATTGGTCGACCAGCCTTTGCGTTCGATGCTTCACGACCATGTTACCCAGGGCCCCGACCGGGAGTAGGGGGACGTGGTCGCTCGGCCGGATCAGATCAGGTAGAACAGCACCCAGAACAGGGTGGATCCGGCGGCAATGAAGCCCCAGAAGTAGGTGCAGGCCGACAGGTTGGCCCGGAAGATCTGCCCGGACGGGGTCATGGCGAGCTGGTCGGGACCGTCCTCGGTGCCCTGCGAACGGAGCCGCAACGACCGTGCCAACACGGTCTCCAACCAGTAGACGCCACCCACGAGCATCATGATGTTCATGACGGCCCAGCCGATGAAGCACGAGGCGTAGCCGCTGGAACCCGGGAAGAAGGGCAGCTGTGTCAGCTGCCAGATCTGGAGGCCGATGGCGACCAGGCCCCCGAAGACGGCGGTCCAGCCCGCCACCTCCCAGTCGAGGACGTTGCCCTTCCGGAGACGGGTCTGGCCGAAGATGGCGATCAGGGCCGAGGCCAGCACCACGAAGTAGATGGCCCAGCCGGTGCCGGTGGGCGCCGTCTGGTTGTGCGGGCGCCACAGCTGCCCGTTGTTGCTCGATCGCAGGTAGAAGTAGGCGAACGCCTCCGAGGCGATCAGGAAGGTGAACATCGCGATGAACAGGCGCCCGCCCGTCCAGTAGGAGCCGACGGCGGCGCGCAGCTCGAACTCACGCTCCTCCGGGGTGTCGGAGTAGACCACGGGGGCCGTCGGGATGGACGTGGTGTCGGTCATGGTGTCGTCTCCACTCATGCGGACGGATCTTCGTGCTGGACGATCTCGGTGTCCGGTGGACCGTCGGCGGCCGCAGGAGCAGCGACACCCACCAGGACCGGATCACCCAGGTCGGCGACGGACGTGGCGTCCGCTTCGCTGTAGTGGTACGGGTCGTTGAGGACGACCGGGATCCGCTCGAAGTTGTAGTACGGCACCGGGTTGGCGGTCTGCCACTCGAGGCCCAGCGAGTCCCACGGATTGGCCGGGGACGGCGTCGGCTTGAGGAACACCGACCATACGAAGTTGGCGATGAACACGAGGAACGACGCTCCGAGGATGAAGGCGCTGACCGACGAGAAGTCGTTCAGGGCCTGCAGGTTCTGCTGGTACTCGAACACACGGCGCGGCTGGCCGAGCAGCCCGATCAGGAACATCGGGAAGAAGGTCAGGTTGAAGAAGACGAACATCACCCAGAAGTGGATCTGACCCAGCTTCTTGTTCATGGTCTTGCCCGTCATCTTGGGGAGCCAGAAGTACAGGCCTCCGAAGAAGGCGAAGATCAGCCCGCCCATGATCGTGTAATGGAAGTGGGACAGGACGAAGAAGCCGCCGTGGACCGTGACGTTGACCGGCACGTCGGACAGGAACACCCCGGTCACTCCGCCGATGAGGAAGTTGAAGAACACGGCCAGGGCGAACAGCATCGGGACCTCGAAGCGGATCTTCGCCTTGTACAGCGTGCCCATGCCCACGAGGAAGATGAAGCCCGTCGGGATGGAGATCAACTCGGTCGTGAGCATGAAGAGCGGGCGCATGTCCGGGTTGATGCCGCTCTGGAAGAGGTGGTGCTGCCACACGAAGAAGGACAGCAGGGCCACACCGATCATGCCGGCGGCGGCCACCTTGTAGGCGAACAGCGGCTTACGGGTGAAGACCGGCAGGATCTCGGCGACGATGCCGAAGCCGGGCAGCGCCATGATGTACACCTCGGGGTGCCCGAAGAACCAGAAGAGGTTCTGCCACAGGTAGGAGCTGCCCCCGTGCTCGGTCACGTAGAACGCCGTCTGGGCGGTGTGGTCGAGTATCCCGAAGAGACCGGCGGCGAAGAGCGTCGGCGTGGCCAGCGTCAGCAGGGCGCAGGTGGCCAGGATCGACCAGACGAAGATCGGCAGGCGGCTCCAGGTCATGCCCGGTGCACGGTAGTTGACGATGGTGACGGCGAGGTTGAAGCCAGCGGCCATCATACCCATGCCGATGAGGGCGAAGCCCGCCAGGTACGAGATCATGCCCCCGCTCGCCTGGGTCTGGAGCGGTGCGTAGCCCGTCCAACCCGTGGGGAAGCCACCGTAGGGCAGGGCGGAGAGGATGACGAGGTAGCCGGCGCTGAAGACCCAGAAGCTGAACGCCTCGATCCGGGGGAACGCCGTGCGGCGGGCACCGATCATCAGTGGCACCAGCCAGTTGCCCAGCGGTCCGACGATGACCGAGGTCGCCATCATCATCATGATCGTGCCGTGCTCGCTGACGATGGCGATGTAGGCGTCCGGGCCGAAGACGTGACTCGTCGGGGTCAGCAGTTCGGTGCGGATGGCCATGGCCAGGAGCCCGCCGGTGAACAGGAACAGCAGGACACCGATGACGTACTGCAGACCCACCACCTTGTGGTCGGCGGTGTAGCGGAAGTACTTGGTCCAACTGGTGTTCTCGAACTCCGGTGCCGGCTCCCTGCCGATGATCTTGGCCAGCGGGTAGTTGAGGGCGCCGATGCCCAGCATCCAGCCGAGGGCACCGAGCAGGATGCCGCCGGTGTTGGCGACGGCGTTGACGCCCGAGTTGGCGACGTTCGTGTAGCCACTGGCCACGACGTTGCCGAGCCAGTGTCCGAGCAGGTATCCGAGCACGGCACCGATGACGGCCGTGCCGAGGTGCTGACTCAGCCAACCCGGTCGGGCCGGGAGGGCCTGGAACCAGCCCGTGGACGGCGGTGTGGGATCGGGGTAGGTGACCTCGGTCTCGCGTTCGGCGCTGATGGTCATCGAACGACCTCCGCTGTTGAGTAGTTGTTCATCGGGTTGACGTGGGTGCTCACGAGGCCGGCTGCTTCGCGCCGTAGACCTCGGAGGGGCTGTAGGGGTCCACCGAATCGGGGTAGTACCCGCCGGCGGCGCCGTTGGCATCGGGCACGTAGGTCCATGCGAACGGCGGGAGGAGCTTCGTGTTCGCGGCGTTGGCCTGCTCGGTGGCCTTGGCCCAGCTCTCGAACTGGTCCTTCGACACCACGCTGCCGTAGTTGTACATCGCACCGTGCCACAGGCCGCACAGCTCACTGCACCGGACCGTGAAGCTACCGGTGCCCTTGGTGGTCGTGAAGGCCACGTTGTCGATCTGCGGGTTGGCGTCGGCCTTGACGCTCAGCTGATACGCCCAGAAGCTGTGGATCACGTCGAGCGACGTCACGTGGAAAGCGATGGTGGTGTCCGCCGGCAGTTCGAGCTGCGAGGTCTCCATACCGCCGAAGGTCGGATAGCGGTAGGTGAACTTCCACTGCTGACCGATCACCTGGACGGGCAGGATGTGCGCGGCGGTCGGGGTCCACACGGGGTTCGGTCCCTCGCCGCCGCCGGCCCCGTTGTTCGCGATGAGCTCGTACGTGCCGAAACCCGCCAGGAAGAGCACCACGACCGAGGTGATGACGATCCATCCGGTCTGCACGCCCAGGCGGGTGGCGGCCGCCTCGCCGCCGACCGGGTCGGCGGCCTTCGAGGCCCGCCAGGTCACGATGGAGTAGCCCAGGTAGACCCAGACGGCGAGGATCACCGGGATGGCGATCACCATCAGGATGTTGAAGTCGAGCTGGTTCTGCTCGGCCGTCGTCGTCATGGTGCCCGGCGGGACGTGGGGCCCGACCAGGAAGTAGAAGAGCGGCGCGGTGATGGCGGACAGGACCAGCCAGATCGTCACCATGCGGACGAAGTGACGGGGCTCCTTCCCCGAACCGCCCGCTCCGGGCCCGGAAGCGTCGGCCGGGGCCTGCGTCTGGGTGCTGGCGTCGCTCATGCCGTCACGTCCAGGAATCCGCCCATGTAGTTCGGGTTGCTCATCGGACCTCCATTGCCGAACAAGAAGCCCAGCCCGCACGGCACGAAGCACTGCCAGTGGTACAGGCCGGGCCCGGGTGTCCGGAACGACACCTTGATGGTATTGCTGACGCTGCTCGAGTCACAGGGGGCTTTGCTGCAGATGTTGGTGGCGTTGGAGTCGACCCCCACGAGCGGGACGTTGATGCCCAGGGCGGGTATGGCGAACGTGTGGCCGACACCGTTGCCGCTGTTGGAGTCGTAGACCCCGATGGGCTTGCCGTTGAGGAGCATGACGTTGCCGGAGGTCCCCTGGACCTGGCCCCACTGCTGGTTGCGGAGCGGACCCCCCGAGTCGTACTGGTGGATCGTCATGTGGATGACCGAGTTGGCCGGCACCTTCCAGGTGGTGTCGTGCATCCACTGACCGTCAGGCGCCTGGACGAGGTAGGAGACCCACGTGGGATGGGCGCCGAAGCCGATCTGACCGACCGTCTGCACGGTCAGGTTGACCGGAGCGCCGCTGGGCTGGGCCGAGGTGAAGTCGACGACACCCGACTGCGGGAGCAGGAGCGTGACCACCGTGTAGACGACGAGCGCCACTGCGGCGGCAAGCAACACAAGAAATGTGGTGAGCCGTCCCCCGAATGACATGGCGTCCTCCTCGAACACTGGTTCTGCTGCGGCCCACAGGGACCGATCAATCCTGCGCACCGTACCGCGACCCGTCACCGCCAACGCGGACCCGAATCCCCCGGTGCCACGGACCCATGCCCGTGGAATGTGAAGTTAGGGGCATCGGTCTCCTAAATCAAACCCAGGAGAAGAAAATCGTAAATTCTTTCGTCGGACCGCACGGACCGCACGGACCCCCGATCCGGAACCCGGGCGGGGGAGGGTCCACCGGCTCCAGGAGGTTTCAGGCCGCTCCCCCGGCCTTGGCCTTCGGGTTCCGGAACTGCTCCACCGTGGGGGACGGACCCCGGCCGGTCAGGCGGTCGAGGACGTTCGAGACCGAGCCGTCGGAGTCGATGGCCCGCTTGAACACCACGATCAGAGCGGGCACGGCCCAGAAGTCGCCGCAGACCCACAGGATCGCCGCGCCGATCTGCTGGTCGGCGAACGGGGCCAGGGTGACGCCCGGAACGTGGGCGTAGACCGGGTACCAGCTCGTCGCCGTGAGGATGCTGAGCGACATGGCCAGCAGGAACATGACGAGGTTGGTGGAGATGATGGCCCCCGCCTGCCAGATCGGGCCGGCCTTCGGCCGCATCGGGTGCGACGGGATGATCTGGAGCCAGAACAGCACGCCGGTGACCAGGAAGCTCCCATGGAGCAGCCAGATGTGGGCGGCCCGGTTCCGCTCGGACAGTTCGAACAGCACCGGGACGTGCCACGCCAGCATGACCAGGTTGAACGACACGAGGGCGAACCACGGGTTCCGCACGAACCGGCCGAACGCGCGGAACGCCGGGGCCCACGATCCGAGCAGGAGGAACCGTCCCGCCGTGCGACGGACCCCGACCGGCAGGGCGAAGACCAGGGGGATCCACGGAGCACCGGCCACGATGAGGATGGGCGCGTAGAAGGAGACGAGCAGGTGCTCGGCCATGTGGATGAAGAAGTACCGGCTCGCCCAGTAGTCGATGGGCGACTCGACGGCGATCAGTAGGAGGGCGAGACCGCCGTAGAAGGCGAGGGAGCGGAGCCGGCGCCTACGCGTGCGTGCTCCGGTCGACCGGGCCCGCAGCCGGGCCAGTCCGATCTCGTGGGCCACCACGACCACGGCCACCACGAGGAGGAACGGGTCGAACGACCAATTGTCGGTGACGTAGTGCACGGGCGGTCTCCTGGGGCCCCGCGCTCCGGGGCACACGTGGTGACGTTACCCGCGAGCGTCCACCGACCCTCAGTCGACCGGGAGTCCGCGGTGGGTCAGCTGCCGCCCGCCGCCGACGTGCTGCCGTACTGGATGGGCACGGCGAGCACCTGGTGGCGCACCCACGACCCGGACGACAGGACGTCGACCGTCAGCGTGGACCCCGACGGGACGAGGGCGCTGAACGATCCGTCGGCATCGGTGGTCACCGTCGTGGTCCCGACCGGCAGCGTGGGCAGCGTGGTCCACGACGACCCCGGTGCGGCCACGGCCGCCGTGCGCCGGTGGCCGGTGGCCAGCACCGCCACGAGGGTGCCCGAGGCGTCGACCGAGGTCGACACCACGGCGTCGGCGGTGGCGTAGGGCGCCGAGATCGTCCAGGTGGACGCACCGTCCGTCGTGCGCGCCACGAAGATCCGGGTCGAGGACCCGCTGCCGGTCACCACGAGGGCGTCGAGCCCGGTCGGCGTCTCCACCAGACGCTCGGTCCGCACCGGCCCGCTGACGTTCCCCGGCAGCTGCGGTCCGACCGGGGTGACCGACGCCACGGCACCGCCGGACCCCACCCGGAACACGCCGGCCCGGCCACCGGAATCGCAGGTGCCGGCCACCAGGTCGGCTCCGGGTCGCAGGACGGATACGGCGGTCAGGGCACCGAGGCCACACCCCGACCCGGCCGCGGCCGCGACGGTCGAACGCCGGACCAGGGTCGACCACGTCGACAGGTCGGCCGCCGAGGCCAGTACCTCGCCGCCCGCGGCCGGGACCAGGGCGAGCCGGTCGTTACCGGACGTGGCCAGGGCGTCGGTGACCGGCACCAGCGCGGCGGGCAGGATCCCGGCGGTCCACGTGGACCCGGCGTCCGTGGTGACGGCCAGAGGCGAGAACGTCAGGCCGAGGGAGACCCCGAAGCCGACGGTCAGGGTGCCGACCGGCCCGGACGCCGCGAACAACCCGCCGTTGGAGGCGACACCCGGGGGGGTGGCGAGCACCCAGTCGGCGGGGGCGCAGGTCGCCACGCCGGGACAGCCGGGGCGGTAGACCAACTCGCCGAAGGTGTTGAGCGGATCGTCGAGGTGTCCCATCACGAGGGTCGCCCAGGAACCGACCGGACCGGTGATCGCCTGCGTGGGGGGCAGCCCGACGGTCGCGGACGTGGCGGTCGACGCGGGGGTGCCCGACGAGCAGCCGGCCAGTGCCGCACCGAGGATCCCGAGGGTCAGCAGGCCCACCCCGCCACGGCGGATCACTGATGGACGAGTTGGCGGATCTGCGTCGTGAGGACCGAGGAGAACGACGAGTGCAGCGCGGTGTCACCCTGCCCACCCGGGTCCGAGGACAGCACCACCCGGGTGTGACCGTGCCCGTCGATCACGTACACCAGATCGGAGTGGGCGACCATGGCCCCCGCCGGGGTGACGTAGGTCTGGACGCCGTACGCGTCCCACACCGCGTGCAGCTGGGCCAACGGGCCGGTTACGAAGTGCCAGTTCGGGAGCTGGTCCATCCCCTCCTGCCGGTCGAAGGCGGCCGTGGCCGCCGGGGACGTGTAGAGGGGGTTGTTGACCACCGCCACCAGCTCGACCTGCGCGGCGTCGGACCCCAGCATCTGGTCCACCACCCGCAGCTCCTGGGCGATCAGCGGGCAGTCCGACGAACAGGTGGGGTCGAGGAACGTGAGGACCACCGCGTGCGGGGCCAGGGTGCCGAGGGAGACGGTGGCACCGTGCTGATCGGTCAGCGAGAACGGCGGCGCCGGTGAGTCGACGAGGTTCGGTGACCCGTTGAGCGCCTGGTAGAGGATCGGGTCGGCCGCCGAGTTCGTGGCGGCGAGGGCCATCGGGGCCGCCCCCACGAGCATCACGCCGACGGCACCGACGGCGGCGATGCTGCGCAGCAGATAGCTGGGGTGGAGCCGGGTGAGCCGTGGTCCGGCGGCGGACCCGGTCGCAGCGCCCACCGGCTCCTCCGGAACGGTCGACGGTCCGGGCCTCCCCTCCGGACCGGCGTCCACGGCGACCGGCGCCAGGTCCGCCGACGCCACCGTCGACCCGGCCGTCACCACTGCGGAGGCACGGACCGGCAGCCGGACGAGGGCCACGTAGCCCGACGTGAACACCAGGGTGAGGGGGATCATCGAGTTGGGGTCGGTCCCGACCCCACCGAGGAAGCCGAAATCCTGGACGAACACCCAGGTGACCAGGCACAGTGCCGCACCCACGAAGACGCCGGTCCGGACGAGGCGGGGCTGGGCCGTGAGGAGGCAGGCGCCGATACCGGCCAGCAACACCACGACCACGAAATTGACGAACCAGCCGTGGGCGGCGTCGAACGAGCCGAAGTGTCGCACCAGCGACGAGGTCGCGGACGGCTGGGACAGCTGGGCCATCTGGTCCGCCATGGCCGTCAGCGCACCCTGGGTACTCCCACCGACCGGGGTGCCGGACCAGAACCCGCGTCCGGGCCACGCTTCCAGAACGGCCATCCCGACGAAGAAGACCCCCATGCTCCGCGACACGATCCGCCCGAGCCGCGGGGTCTCCCAGGCCTCGTCGGGCAGGGCGACCAGGGCGCCCGCCGCCACGTAGAAGACCGCCGCCCCCGGCGATCCGAAGAGCCAGCTGCTGCCGTGTCCGAAGATCCCGCCGAACCCCTCGCCGAACACCCAGACGACGAGACCCCAGCCGGCGCCGGCCAGTCCCGCCGTCCGGGACCACCGTCCCCGGGGCGCTACCAGCAGGAAGAGGCCGATCCCCACCTGGATCCAGACCGCCGAGGTGGCGGCCGAGACCGGGTGGTCGTTCCAGATGGACACTCCCGAGGCGACCACGTGCTGCACCCACGAGGGCGACGAGGCCGCCGACGGCGTGATGACGCCCGAGGGGAGCCCGAGCGGCATGGAGCTCTGCGTCTGGAGCAGTCCGTCGAAGATCCAGAGGATGCCGAACGAGATGCGCAGCAGGCGGCGGGCGGCGGGCTCGGGGAAGGGCCACGTCGCGGCCGCGGTTTCGACGCGTCCGTTCCGGACGGCGCGCCGGAAGCGGACGGTCCGGATCGAGTTCCACACGATGGCGAGGACCATGAGCAGCACGAGGACCACCAGGAACTGGTGGTTGAGAGCGTTGCGGAAGGCGGCGGTGACGGTCGGGTCGTTGGAGGAGAGCCCGTGTCCCATGTTCATCGGCGAACCACGTCTCCTCCACGCTCCTCTCCGGTGGGACGGCGACCGGACCGGGTCACCGTGCGTCGTCGGCGCCGTCCGCGGCCGACACGATCACCGATGATCACTGTAGGTCGCGCGGGCTCGCAGTAGACCGGCACCCCTGGAAGGTTCCGGACGCTCGGCCCGACGGGTCAGTCCGGGTCGGCGGGTGGGCCGGGGGGATGGCGTCCTTCGGCCTCGGCCTGGGCAGCCTGCAGTTCCCGCTGGTGCGCCTCCCAGGCATCGAGCATCCCGGCGTACTTGGGATCGAGTGCCTTGGCCGACCGCTTCGCCCGGGACCGGTCCTCGGAGCCGTCCGGCGTCCGGCGTCGGCGTCCCCCGTGGAGCATCGTCCACCACATGTAGATCCCGAACATGGCGAACAGCGGCCACTCGAACACATAGGCCCAGCTCAGGCCGTTGCCCCCGAGGGCCCGTCCGATCTCGAAGCGGAACGCAACGGCGCAGAGGGCCAGGACGAGGATCAGCGTGAGGTGGAGTTTGGCCGCCTCGGCACCGTGCACCCGGTCCGGGGTCCCCGGGGCCACCGGGGCTCCGGCGGACCTGCTGTCCGTGCCGTCCGTGCCGGGCCCCGGCCCGGGTGTGACCACGTCATCCACGACGACGACCCTACCGGCGGTCGGTCGTCGAGTTCGCTCCGCCCCGGTCGGGACGGTCACGATGATCCGGCACGCGTGTCCGAGGTGACGGCCGCCTCCGGGACTCAGCCGAAGAGCAGGCCGTAGTTCGCCCCCCGGCGCAGGTGGTGGCCACCGTCGACGGCCAGGGCCTCCCCGGTGATCCAACCGGACTCGGGGCCGCCGAGGAACCGGACGGCCGCGGCGATGTCCTCGACCGTACCCACCCGGCTCACCGGCATCTCGGCGAGGTAGTCGTCGAGGAGCGCCCCTCCTGCGGTGATGAACGACATCAGCTCGTCGTCGACGATCCCGGGCTGCACCGTGTTGACCCTCACCCCCGAGGAGCCGAGTTCCTCGGCGGCGTACTTGCACAGCATGTCGATGCCCGCCTTGGCCGAGCCGTAGGCCCACAGGAAGCGGTGCGGGAAGTGTCCGGCGCCCGACGACATCCCGATGATCGATCCGCCGGTCGCCTCCCCACCCGCCACGCCGGTGCCCACTCCCGCCGCCATCAGGGGCGCCGCGTGCTTGATGCACAGGAACGTCCCGACCAGGTTGAGGTCCACGGTGGCCCGCACCGCCTCGACGTCGGCCTCCGCCATCGGGCCCATGTGGAAGGACCCGCCGGCGTTGGCGAAGAGGATGTCGAGGTGCCCGCGCGGCGACGCCGCCTCGGCCACGGCCGCGGCCACCTGCTCCTCGATGGTCACGTCGGCCACGATGTAGCGGGCGCTGCCCTCCGGGTCTCCGGCCGCCCGTGCCTCGGCCACGACCTCCGCCAGGCCGTCGACGGCGGTCGCCAGTCGCTCCTCGGTGCGCCCGCAGATCGTCACGTGGGCGCCGTCGCGCACCAGTCGGGTGGCGGTGCCCAGGCCGATTCCGCTGCCGCCACCGGTCACCAGCGCGTTGTAGCCGGCGATGCCGGTCGTGGGTCGGGTGGCGTCGGTCACTGGTCGTTTCCCCCTGTTGGTCGCAAGTCGTTCATCGGCGGTCATCGCTCCGGCGTGCGGAGGCACTCCGGCGAGGAGCCGGAGCCACAACCGGAGTGGCTACCGTTCGTGGTTCCGGAGCAGCATGCTACGGACGACGCACGGCGGCAATCCCGCAATCCCGCAATCCCGCAATCCGGCCGGCCGGGCACCGACCGCCGCATCCAGAGGAGACGTGCAGAGACCATGGAGCCAGAGACCACACAGCCAGCGGTCGCACGGCCAGCGGCCGCACGGCACTTCAACCTCGCCGACCTGTACGAGCTCGTGGCCGACACCGTGCCCGATCGCCTGGCCCTCGTGGCCGGTGACGTCCGGCTGACGTATGCCGAACTCGACGCCCGGGCCAACCGCTTCGCCGCCCATCTGGTCGCCACGGGGACCGCGCCAGGGGCGCATGTGGGGATCCTGTCCCGCAACCGGGCCGAGTGGGTCGAGGCGATGATCGGCTCCTACAAGGCCCGGACCGTCCCGATCAATCTCAACTACCGCTACGTCGCGCCCGAACTGCGCTACGTGGTGGACAACGCCGACCTCGAGGTCCTGGTCTACGAACGCGACCTGGCCGCCCTGGTGGCCACCTCGCTGGAGCCGACGGCCGAGCGGGACCTGCAGCTGGTGGTGGTGGAGGACGGGACGTCGGTGGGCGGCGATCCGGTGGCCGAGGCGGGTGCCACCGCCGTGAACTACGAGGACGCCCTGGCCGCGGCCTCGGACGCCCGCAGCGGAGCGCCGCGGTCGCCCGACGACCTCTACGTGCTCTACACCGGTGGCACCACCGGCATGCCCAAGGGGGTGATGTGGCGCCAGGAGGACATCTTCTTCGCCGCCATGGGTGGTGGGGGCTGGGGCGCCGAGCCCATCACGTACCCGGACGAGCTGGCCGACCGGCTGGACACGGATCCCACGGGACGCATCCCGATGCTGGTGGTGGGCCCGCTCATGCACGGCAACGCCCAGTGGGCGATGTGGAACGCCTTCATGATGGCGGGCACCGCGGTGCTGTACACCGGGCACCGGTTCGATCCCGACCAGCTGCTGCGCATCATCGGCGACGAAGGTGTCGTGTCCACGGCGCTGGTGGGCGACGCCATGGCCCGCCCCCTGATCGAAGCTCTGGCCGGGGCCGGGCCGGGCACCTACGACGTGTCGTCGCTGATGGTGATCGGCTCGGGGGGCGCCATGCTGTCCGCGGCGGTCAAGGCCGACCTGGCCGAGCAACTCCCCGGGGCCATGATCATGGACCGATTCGGCTCGAGCGAGTCCGGTGCCCAGGGGGCCGTCGAGGTCGGGGCCAGCGGGCCCAGGTTCGTGATGAGCGACGACACCGCGGTCCTCGACGACGACCTCCTCCCGCTCGTACCCGGGGACGGTCGCATCGGCCGGCTGGCCCGGACCGGTCGCATCCCGCTCGGGTACCACAAGGACGAGGCCAAGACCGCCGCCACCTTCCCCACGGACGCCCACGGCACCCGGTGGTCGGTGCCGGGGGACCTGGCCTCCGTCGGGGCGGACGGGGTGATCACCGTGCACGGTCGGGGTTCGGCGTCCATCAACTCCGGCGGCGAGAAGATCTTCCCCGAGGAGGTCGAGGCCGCGGTCAAGTCGCACCCGCGCGTCTACGACGCCATCGTGGTCGGGCTGCCCGACGAACGGTTCGGCGAGCGGGTGGCGGCGCTCGTCCGCCTGCGCGACCAGTCGCCCGACCTGACGCTCGACGGGCTCATCGAGCACTGTCGTGCGCACGTGGCGGGCTACAAGGTGCCGAGGCAGCTGCTGCTCGTCGACGAGATCCCACTGACCGCGGCCGGCAAGCCCGACACGAAGGCGGCCAAGGCGCTCTTCGCCGGCTGACCCCGGATCGGCGACGGCCGAGACGTCAGGCGACGGCCACGGGTTCGACGGACGACCACACCGCCGCGCTCACGGCGACGGCGTCCACCACCCGGTCGACGGCCCCGGCCAGGGTGGTCCCGTCGACGTCGACGACGAGTCGGTACCCGGACTCGGGCCACAGGCCGATGACCCGGGACACGGCCGGCCGGCCCGGGTCCGCCAGCGCCGACACGAGCGCGAGGAACGCCAGCTCGTCGCGCCAGCCGTCGCCGGGGCACCCGGAGGCCACCGACACCAACGACGGTCGATCCGGTGGGGAGCCGACCCGCACCTCGGAGCGACCCCTCAGGCGCAGTGGACGGGCCGCGGGGCAGTTCCAGGTGTCGTAGGGCACGGCGAACTCGACCACTCCCGCCAGACCGGTCCAGTCGAACGCCGCCCACAGCGGCGTGGCCCAGGCGACCGCCTCGGCGTGGACGACCGCGCGGGCACCCCGACCCAGGCCGGTGAGCCAGGGCTCCCAGTGGAACGAGCGCCGACCTGTGCGCCGCCACTCCTCGACGGCCTGATCGGTCACGGGTCCGACCGCGTCCGCCGGCCCGCGGAACCGACCGGTCGCACAGGCCCGCACAAGTTCCAGACCGAGTGACCGCCGGACGAACGCCGGCTTCCAGGCGAACGGCTCGTCGGGAAGCGCCAGCAGCTCGGGGCGGTACCGGGCCCGTCGCAGCTGGTGCAGGCCGAGTTCGACCACGTCGCCGTGCCCCAGACCGGCGGTGGCATCGGCCACGCCCGCCTCGAGCGCGGCCCGGACCCGCGCGAGGGTGTCTGCGTCGACCTCGTGGAGCGGGGGCGCCAGCAGCCCGGCGGTGGCCAGACCGGCGCGTGACGTCACGCCGCCCTCCCGTGCGGGAGACGCACGACCGGCGCGGCGTGCGCGGGGACGGCACCACCGGGATCCACCGACTCCACCCCGGGGTGCACTCCGGCGGTCGGAGCCACGGCCACCCCGGGGAGCACCCGGGCGCACTCGGTGCACCAGCCGGCGTCGTCGGGTCCCGTCGTCGTCCCGGCCAGGATCCTCATTCCGGCCAGGCACCGTCGCGCCGCCCCGACGAGCAGGTCGAGGGTCACCGGCACGACGTCGATCTCCCCCGTCCGCGTGTAGTACGTGGCCACGGCGAACGGCGGGGCCGGACTGCGCAGCGACTCGATCAGCGCGTAGAACGCCCCGTCGTCGCGGTGCTCCGGGCGACGTGCACCCGACTTGACCTCGACCAGGGCCACCGAGGCCCGGTCGCCGGCGGGGCGGCCCACGGCCAGGTCCACCCGGGCCGACAGCTCCACCGCGCCACCGGCCAGGAGCACCCGCATCGACTCCTGGGTGCGGGGCAGCCACGCAGGGTCGAGGGTCGGCCAACGGTCGGCCAGCCCCCGGGACTGGCGATCGACCTCGGCCCGCAGTTCGGCCGCCTCGGAAGGTGCCAGGTCGCCGATCCAGGCCACCAGCTCGTCCTGGTGCCCGTCCACGCCCAGCCCGTCGAGCGCGTCCGCCATCGGGTCACCGACGGTGCCGGTCGTGACGATCTGGCGGAACAGGACGTCGACCAGTGCCCCGCAGGCCAACGGCAGGGTGAAGGACCGTTCACCGAACCGGTCGACCGTCCGGTGCACCGGACAGGTCAGGGCCCGGGAGAGCCGCTCCTTGGTGACGACGAGGTGGCCACCGGCGCCGGCGGCCACCGGCTCAGCGCCACCGGTCTCCAGCAGGGCCCGCAGTTCGGCGGCCACCGCCGGATCGGCGGCGGGGCGGGCGCAGCCGGTCACCCGGAGGCGCTCCAGGAGCGACGCGCCGGCGAGCGGTCGCCACCCCGGCGCCCGTCCCCCACGCGTGTCGTCGGTCATCGGCATGTCGACAGTGTGGACGGCGGGTGTCACACGACCCGTTCCGTGCAGGAGCCCCCGATAGCCTCTGTGCGATGACCGTCGCGGCCTCGAACACACTCTTCGTCGTCGTCTTCGCCTCGTTCGTCGTGGCCACCGCCGTCCTCCTCGTGGCCACCATCCGGTTCATCGTCCGCCAGGCCAAGCGGTCGAGGGCCGCATGGCTGGCCGCCCAGGCCGCCGCCGACGACGAGGACGAGGAGGAGGAGGACGAAGACGACGAACCCGAGTCCCTGACCGCCCTCGTCCTGGCCGGTGGGAGCACCAGGGGAGCCATCCAGATCGGGATGCTCCAGGTCCTGGCCGAGCACGGGTTCGTGCCCGACCGGGTCTACGGATCCTCGGTCGGCGCCATCAACGGCGCCGGTTTCGCCGCAGACCCGACGCGCGAGGGGGTCGAGCGGATGGCCCGTATCTGGCTCGATCTCCGGCGTGATGACGTCTACCGGACGGGTCGCCTGCACGGGCCGTGGCTCTATCTCCAGCAACGCGAGGGCGTCTACGCCAACTCGGGGCTCCGCGAGATCATCGAGAAGGGATTCCCCTACGAACGGCTGGAGGACGCCGTGCTCCCGCTCGAGGTGGTGGCGACCTCCCTGGCCGACGGAGGAGAGCGGTGGTTCACCTCGGGACCGGCCACCGAGGCGATCCTGGCGTCGGCCGCCATGCCGGCCATCTTCCCCCCGGTCGAGATCGACGGCGAGAAGTACATCGACGGCGGCGTCGTGGACAACGTCCCGATCCAACGGGCGATCGACTCCGGGGCGACGCGCATCGTGATCCTGTTGTGCTCGCCCCCGGTGGTGACGCCCGCCCCGGCTCGTCGTCCGGTCGAGAGCATGGTCAACGCCCTCCTCATCTCCATCCACGCCCGGTTCGTGCGGGACATGGCCCGCCTCCCCGAAGGGGTCGAGGTGATCCTGTGCGTCGGGCCCGAGGGGGCCACCCGGGACTTCGACGACTTCTCGACCACGGCGCACCTGATCGCCCTCGGGAGGGCCGAGGCGTCCGAGATCGTCCGTCGCTACGGTCTCGGCACCGTCCCGTACCCGGCACCGCCGTTCGAGGTCCCCGGCGACGCCGGAACCGGGGTGACCGGTGGGCCCGACACCGCCGAGCCGACCGCCGGACCCCGACCGGTGCCCGACGGTCCGGGTACGGCCGCATCCGGCCCGGGCGTCACACCAGCGAACCCGGCCGTGCGTGCGGCGTCGTCGGACGCATCGGCGGCAGCGTCCCGATCCGCCGGTCAGTCGGGGTCGGCGACTCCGTCGGGGGCGTCCGTCACCTCGGGCGCGGTCACCGCCGCGGCCGAGCCCGTCACCCAGCCCGACCCCGGGACGTAGCGCCGGACGACCTTGGCCGGTACCCCGGCCAGCACGCAGTGGTCGGGGAACGTCCCCCGGACCACGGCTCCGGCTGCCACCACCGTGTTCCGGCCGAGCACGGTGCCGGGGAGCACCACGACCCCGGTGCCCAACCAGCTGCCGTCGCCGATGATCACCGGGACGTCGTGCGGCCACTGGACGTGGACCACCTCGTCGGGGTTCTCGTAGCCGTGGTTCTGATCGGTGATGTACACGTACGGCCCCGTCTGGACATCACTGCCGATGTCGACCTGGAAGTGACCGACGATGTGGCTGCCCCGCCCGATCATGCTGCGGTCGCCGATGCGCACCACCGGGTCGGTGACCATGGCCTGCCCGGGCACCATGCCGGCGGAGAGGCTCACGTAGGGGCCGACGAGCGTGTCCTCGCCGATGCGGATCCACCGCTCGCCGAAGATGGCCCCTGTGGGGAAGGCCAGGCAGCTCCCCCGCCCGAATCCCCCGAACCGGTCGGCCAGCCGATCGCCCGGGCCGGTGGCACCGTGCCGGCTGATCCAGTCCCACCCGCCGTGGATCGCCGAATGGAGGACGCGGTGCCCCCAGCGGCGCAGGTCGGGTGGGCCCAGGTCGGGTCGGCGCAGGTCGGGTGGGCCCAGGTCGGGTGGGGAGGGAACGGCCGTCGGCGGACGGCCGACCGGCGACGGCCGGCCGGCCCCGGGGGCGCCCCCGTCGCCGGTGCCTCCCGCTCCCGGGGTGTCCGCCCCGTCGTCGGGGTGCCGCATGGCCGCGCTCACCCCGTGACGGTATCCGACCCACCCGGCGGACGGCGATCCGGGTCCGGTCTCCCTACGATGACGACATGGAGCGATCGACGGCTGGTCCCGGGCCCGCGTCCGGCGGATCCGGCGGTCGCGGACAGACGGACGGTTCCGTGGGCGACGTGGACCGCGTCCTGGCCGACAGAGCCCTCCTCGGTCGTTCCGGGTTCGCCCAGGGCACCGAGCTCTACGAGCGGGCGCGGCCGGGCTACTCCGAGGAGGCGGTGGACCACATCGTGCACGCACTGGGCATCGGACCGGACCGCCGGGTGCTCGACCTGGCCGCCGGGACGGGCAAGCTGACCCGGGCCCTGGTGGCGACCGGGGCCGCCGTGGTGGCCTCGGAGCCGTCGCCCGCCATGCAGGTGACGTTCGCCTCGATCCTCCCGCACACCCCCCAGGTGCGGGCCACGGCCGAGCACCTCCCGTTCGCCGACGACACCTTCGACGCGATCACGGTCGCCCAGGCGTTCCACTGGTTCGACGCCCCCGTGGCGCTCGCCGGGTGCGCCCGCATCCTGCGCCCGGGCGGGGGTCTGGCGCTGGTGTGGAACGAACGCGACGAGTCGGACCCGCTGGTCGCCGAGCTCACCCGGATCAGCCGGTGGGACGTGCACCAGCCCTACCCGGTGGGCAGGGACTTCGGTGTCCTGATCGATGCCAGCGGAGCCTTCGGGCCGGTCGGTCGCACCCGGTTCCCGTTCACGCAGGAGCTCGACCGGGAGGCGTTCGTCGAGCAGGTGGCCTCCCGCAGCTACGTGGCCGTCCTGCCCGACGACCGGCGCCGGTCCCTGCTCGACGGGGTGGTCGCACTGGCGGAGGGACTGGAGGAGCCCATCGCGCTGCCGTACGTCGCCGACGTGTTCTGCGCCCGGGCCGTCGGGGACGGGTCCGGGCGACACGGGCCCTAGGACGGCCGCGTTTGCCACGTGGGCCCGCCACGGTGCAGCCTCTGTGCCCGGGGACCGGCTGCCACCCGGCAGCAGCCCCGCACCACCACCGGGGAGGACACCGTCCATGATCAAGCTGACCTGTCTGCTGCGACGCAAGGAGGGGCTCACCCCCGCCGAATTCCACGCCTACTGGCGCGACCACCACGGGCCGCTCATCGCCAATTCGAGTGCCGCCAAGTACGTCATCCGCTACGAACAGAACGGCCGGCCCCTCGACGACTACCGGGACGACGACGACCGGTCCGGCTACGACGGCGTGACCGTCCAGTGGTTCGAGTCGATGGACGGCTACTACGCGCACATGGGCGAGGACGACTTCCCGGCCATGATGGAGGACATCGCCAAGTTCCTCGACACGGACTCGCTGGAGGTCGTCCTGACCGAGGAGCCCCGGGTGATCATCGACGGCCGGGTCGACTGGTCCGGGTAGGGGGTCACCGGCCCGAGTGGGGCGTCGCTCCCGGTGGGGGCCGGCCGGAGCAGCTGCGCGTGACAGGCAGGTCCGGCGCCGCACGTCATTGACACCCCCGGGGGCCGGACGTACGATCCTGCGCATCGGACACCGTGTCCGATCCAAACGAGGGGGGTCCGACATGAGTCCGACCGAACTGGATGTCAGCGGGGTCGACTTCGCCGACATCAACCTGCTCGATTCGACGGTGTTCGCCGAGCGGGTGCCGCACGAGTGGTTCGCCTTCCTCCGCGAGAACGCGCCCGTCTGGTGGCAGGAGGAAGAGGACGGGCCCGGGTTCTGGGCCGTCACCACCCTGGCCGAGGCCACCCAGGTCAACCGGGACTACGAGCACTTCTCCTCCGCCCGTCAGGCCACGTACCTGTGGGACCTGGCCGAGGACGACCTGGCCCAGCAGCAGCTCATCATGCTCAACATGGACCCGCCCCTCCACACCCGCTACCGCCGGCTGGTCAACAAGGGCTTCACCCCGCGCATGGTCAACCAGCTCCACGAGCGGATCCACGCCGCCACCGACGACATCATCGACAGCGTCATCGAGACCGGCTCCGCCGACTTCGTGACCGACATCGCCGCCGAGCTGCCACTGGTGGTGATCGCCGAACTGCTGGGCGTGCCCAACGAGGACCGGCACAGGATGTTCGACTGGTCCAACCGCATGATCGGCAGCCAGGATCCCGAGTACCAGACCGCGGGCGAGGTGGCCCAGGCGGCCTCGATGGAGCTCTACGCCTACGCGTCGGAGCTCTTCGGCAAGAAGCGGATCGATCCCCACGAGGACCTCATGAGCGTCCTGACCCAGGTGGAGGTCGAGGGCGAGCAGCTGTCCTCCTTCGAGCTCGAGCTGTTCTTCCTGCTGCTCACCGTGGCCGGCAACGAGACGACCCGGAACCTCATCTCGGGGGCCATGGCAGCCTTCTTCGAGCACCCCGACCAGTGGCAGATGCTGCGCGACGACCGGTCCCTGCTGCCCGGTGCCGTCGAGGAGATGCTCCGCTTCGTGACCCCGGTGATGAACTTCCGCCGGCAGACGACGGCCGCCTTCGAGCTGGGCGGCCAGAAGATCGAGGAGGACTCGAAGGTCGTGTTCTTCCACATCTCCGCCAACCGCGACGAGCTGGCCTTCGAGAATCCGCAGACCTTCGACATCACCCGCAACCCCAATCCGCACATGGCCTTCGGAGCCGGCGGTCCGCACTTCTGCCTGGGCGCCAACCTGGCCCGCATGGAGATCCGGGTGATGTTCGAGCACCTGCTCGACCGCATGCCCGACATGGAGCTCGCCGGCGAGGTGCAGCGTCTGCAGTCGGCGTTCATCAGCGGGGTCAAGCACATCCCGATCGCCTTCCCGAGCGGCCCCCGCGTCGCCGCCGGGTAGGTGCCCGACCGTCGGACCTCCGACGACCTGAAGGAGGTCATCCGGGACTTCCGCCGGGACCAGGTCATCGACGTCGCCCGTCGGCTCTTCGGCGAGCGCGGCACGACCGACGTGTCGATGGAGGAGATCGCCTCCGAGGCGGGCGTGGCCCGCTCGACGGTGTACGTCTACTTCGCCAACCGCGACGAGCTGCTGCGGGCCTGCCTGCAGCGCATGCACGAGCAGCTCACCGACGGCATCGCCCAGACCTGGGGTGAGGAGCCGGACCCGGCCCTCCGCCTCGAGCGGCTCGTCGTCGAGATGCTGGCCCGCGTCGACGACAGTCCGGCATTCTTCCGGTTGGCGCTGGTCACGCAGGGGACGCCGGGCCGGGGTGCCGAGGCCGTCGGGAACGAGCTCGCCCTGATCAGCCTGTCGATCGCCCGGCTCATCCAGGACCTGGTCGTCGAGGGCATCGACCGGGGCGAGTTCCGGCCGATGGACCCCGATCTGGCCACGACACTGATCGGCCAGCAGATCTACGGCGCCATGGCGGTGCGGGCCGAGGACCCGGCCCCCCGACCCCGGGAGGAGCTGGCCGCCGAGACCGTCCGGTTCGTCTACCGCGGCCTCGGGAACTGACGGCTCACCGGCGGCCGGGCGGACCGTCCGACCGGCGCCGGTCGGTCAGGCGCGGCCGCCGAAGATCCGCAGCAGCGCCAGGTAGACCATCATCGACGACTGCAGGATCATGAAGGCGGAGAACCACTCGGCGTCCGCGTCGAGTCCTGCGGCCTCGGCCCGGTCCACGAAGCTGAAGTCGACGAACAGGTTCAGCACGGCGAGGATCAGGTACAGCACGCCGAAGATCAGCCAACCGGCGGTGCCGCTCGCCCCCCACCCGGTGAGGATGGACACCACCATCACCGTGAGCAGGCCGAGCCCGGCCACCACGGTGACCATCACGAACCGGGGACCGACCTTGACCAGCCCCGTGCGGTAGACGGCCCAGACGCCGACCACGATGGCCACGGTGCCGGCGATCGCCAGTGTCACGACGTGCGCGCCCTGATCGGCGTAGAAGCGGGAGATGACGCCCAGCACGAAGCCTTCGACCACGGCGAACACGGGGGCGAGGACCGGGGCCCGACGGGGTGACAGCGCGCACCAGATGCCCACTCCGAAGCCGACGACGAGGCCGGCCCAGGCGAGGCCCACGGGGGCGTTGGCGAGGTAGGCGACAGCCCCCACCACGAGGGCCACGAGGCCGAGCAGTCCGGCCTTGTTGAGGGCTCCGTCGGACGAGAACCGCCGGGCGCCGGCCACCGGCGGTGCCGGGGGCGGGCCCTGGGGCTGGAGGTGCCAGGTCGAGCCGTCCCACGACCACCAGTTGCCGTCGGGCTGCTGCTTCCAGTTGGTCGGCGCCGAGGCCGGAGCCCCCGGGAACGTGGTGGTCATCCGGTTGAAGTTGGAGACGGTGCCGAACGACGAACCGGAGGAGCGGGTCCGCGTGGCGACGCCCCCGTTCGGGGTGGGGTCCGACGGCGTGGTGTGGTTGGATCCGTTGGTCGAGGTCATGGCGGCTCCCGGGTTCTCTACCTGCCCGTCCAGTGTACCGACGGGTGGCGCCGCCGGACCCCCACCCCCGGGTCCGGGGCCAGCCCGTGGAACGGCCTCCGGGATCAGCCTCCGGCGACCGCGGGGACGATCGAGAGGGTCTGACCGCCGGTCACCGGCGTGGCCAGGCCGTCGAGGAAGCGCACGTCCTCTTCGTCCAGGAACACGTTGACGAAGCGGCGGAGCCCGCCGTCGGCGTCGAAGATCCGCTCGGCGAAGCCGGCGTGGGCGGCGTCGAGGCCCTTCAGCACCTCCCCGACGGTGGCACCCTCGATCGAGAGCTCGCCCACCCCTCCGGTGAGTGTGCGCAGCTGCGCGGGGACACGGACCTTGGTCACAGGGAACTCCTCTGGGTGGATGCGGCGTCGGCCGCCATGGCTTCGGCGAACGAGTCGAGCGTCGGGGCGATGGTGGCGGTCGGGCCGACCACGCCGGTCAGGGCCTCGACGGTCTTCAGCCCGTGGCCGGTGATCATGGCCACGACCCGCTCGTCCGGGCGGATGACACCCTGGGCGGCCAGCCGGGCCAGTGTGGCGATCGTCACCCCACCGGCCGTCTCGGCGAAGATCCCCTCGGTCCGGGCCAGCAGCCGGATCCCGTCGAGCACCTCCGCATCGCTGACGGCGGCGCAGGCGCCCCCCGACCTGCGGATGGTGTCGAGGGCGTACCAACCGTCGGCCGGATTGCCGATGGCCAGGGACTTGGCGATGGTGTTCGGCTTGACCGGCCGGATGGCATCGGTGCCCTCGGCGAAGGCCGTCGCCACGGGCGAGCAGCCCTCGGCCTGGGCGCCGGACACCCGCACGGACGGCTCCTCGTCCAGCAGTCCGACCTCGTAGAGCTCCTTGAAGCCCTTGGCCACCTTGGTCAGCTGGCTGCCGGAGCCGATGGGCACCACGACGTGGTCGGGCGCCCGCCAACCGAGCTGCTCGGCCACTTCGAACGCCAGGGTCTTCGAACCTTCGGCATAGTAGGTGCGCACGTTCACGTTGACGAAGGCCCACTCGGGCTGCTCGCTCGTGAGTTCGGCGCAGAGGCGGTTGACGTCGTCGTAGCTGCCCTCGACGGCGAACACGCGGCCGCCGTAGACCGAGGTCATGGTCACCTTGGCCCGCTCGAGGTCGTGCGGGATCAGCACGACCGAGTCCATGCCGGCCCGTGCGGCATGGGCGGCCACCGAGTTGGCCAGGTTGCCGGTCGAGGCACAGGCCGCGATCTTGAATCCGAGCTGGCGGGCCTTGGTCAGCGCCACCGAGACCACCCGGTCCTTGAACGAGCCGGTCGGGTTGGCGGTGTCGTCCTTGATCCAGAGTTCACCGAGTCCGAGTTCCGCGGCCAGGCGGTCGGCCCGCACCAGCGGGGTGAACCCGGCACCCAGGTCGACGGGGGCGGCGTCCCGGACGGGGAGCAGGTCGGCGTAGCGCCAGATCGACCGGGGGCCGGCCTCGATGCGCTCGCGGCTGATGACCGACGCCACCCGCTCGTAGTCGTAGGTGACCTCGAGCGGACCGAAGCAGTAGTCGCAGACGTGCAGCGCCTCGGCCGGATAGGTACGGCCACATTCACGACAGCGCAGTCCAGAAACAAAATCCACGGCAGTCTCCTCATCGCTCGGGCATTGGCACCTGGCACGCCTCCGACCCCCGATAGGCGGTCGTCGGCGCTCTGGTTGCCGCAGCGTCACAGGGCCCGGTCCCTCAGCTGCTCTGGATGATGGCCTCCAGTGTAGGCCAACGGCGGCGTGAGCCGTCAACGGGACCGGCAGGGCTCGGCGACAGGGCTCGGCGGCAGGACCGGCAGGACCCGGTCGGTCGACCGGTCGGCTCCCCCTACGCTGACCGCCATGAGCGGCCCACCCCGGACCTCCGGCCCCGTGAGCGATGATGTCACCATGGACCAACCGGCCCCACGGGACCCACGCCGACGGACCTTCGCACACGGCGAGTTCGACGCGGCCGACCTGGCGGCGGCCAAGGCCGGACGGACGGTGTCGGTCTGCATCCCGGCCCGCAACGAAGCCGCCACGATCGGGGCGATCGTAGGGGTCATCGTGTCGGAGTTGACCGCCGTCGGCGGCGCGGTCCCGCTGGTCGACGAGGTGGTCGTGGTCGACGACGGCTCGACCGACGACACCGGGACGATCGCCGCCCGGGCCGGGGCCCGGGTGATCACGGGTGAGACGGCCAGTGGTGGCAAGGGACAGGCCATGCGGGTCGCCCTCCGCGAGGCCGAGGGCGACCTGCTGGCCTTCATCGACGGGGACGTGACCAACTTCGGGTCGCACTTCGTGACCGGGCTGCTCGGTCCCCTGCTGGTCGACGACACCACGGCCGTGGTGAAGGGCTTCTACCAGCGGCCGCTCCGCGGCGAGGCCGACGGTGGTGGCCGGGTCACCGAGCTGATGGCCCGACCGGTCATCGATCTGCTGTTCCCGTCGCTCGCGGCGGTGCGCCAGCCCCTGGCCGGCGAGACGGCCGGCCCCAGATGGGTGTTCGAGAAGTGCACCCTCGCCGACGGCTACGCCGTCGAACTCGCACTGCTGATCGACGTGGCCACGCTCCTCGGGGTGGAGGCCATCGCCCAGGTCGACCTCGGGACCCGGGTGCACCGCAACCGTCCGTTGTCCGAGCTGCGGCCCCAGGCCACCGACATCCTGGCCGCCGCCCTGGCCCGTTCACCGCTGGTCAGCAGCGACGGACCGGGTCGGACCAGCCCCCCGCCGACCCCACCCTGGCCGACCGTCCCCTAGCCGGCGGTCGCTCCGGCCGGCTCGCCGGCCAGCACCGGGACCTCGGAGGCGTCCAGCGGCGCCCGCAGGCGACGACGACCGGGCAGCGCCAGGGCGGCCAGCGCCCCGACGGCCACGACGCCCGCACCCACGGCCACGGCCGGCACCAGTCCTGACACGTACTCCCGGCCGGAGGCGTAGCCGCCGTTCGAGCTGAACACGGCACCGAGGACGGCGATGCCCAGCACACCGCCGAGCTCGCGGAAGGCGGCGTTGGCCCCGGAGGCCACGCCTTCGAGCGCCTTCGGAAGCGTGCCGAGGACGACCGAGGCCAGCGGTACGAAGAAGAGGGTCATCCCCACGCCACAGAGGACGAACGGGACGATCATGTCGCCGTAGGGCGTGGTCGGGGTGAGGATGGACGCCAGCCAGGAGAGCCCGACCGCCTGGAGCGCCAGGCCCGCGACCACCAGCGGCTTCCCACCCCAACGCTCGGACAGCTGCCCCACGACGGGGGCCAGCACCATGGTGATCGCCGTCCACGGGAGGACCCGCACACCGGCCTGCAGGGGTGAGAAGTGCTGCACGGTCTGCAGGAACTGTGTCAGGAAGAAGATCGAACCGAACATCCCGAAGCTGAAGAGCAGGGCCGTGACGTTGACGGCGGTGAAGCCCCGGTGGGCGAAGAGGCGGATGTCGAGCATGGGATGGTCGATCCGCAGCTCCCAGGCCACGAAGGCGGCCAGGGCCAGGCTTCCCACCACGAACGAGCCCAGCACCGACGACGACGTCCACCCGTGGGCGTTGCCCCGGACCAGTCCGAGCACCACACCGAACAGACCCGTGCTGACCAGGCCGACCCCGACCACGTCGAGTCGGGCCGCCGAGCCCCGGGACTCGGCCAGACGCCAGCGGGCGAGCGGCAGCAGCGCCAGCCCGACCGGGACGTTCAGCCAGAAGATGTACTGCCAGGACCATCCGCTGGTGACGGCGCCGCCGACCAGCGGGCCGACGGCGACGGCCACACCACCGATGGCCCCCCAGATCCCGAGGGCGGCGTTGCGACGCTCGGGGCGGACGGCCGCACTCAGCAGCGTGAGGGACAGCGGCATGATCATGGCGCCCCCGGCGCCCTGGAGGGCCCTGGCGGTGACGAGGACGGCGATGCTCGGGGAGAGCGCGGCCACCGCGGACGAGACGGTGAAGAGGGCGATGCCGGCCACGAAGATCCGGCGACGGCCGAAGCGTTCGCCGAGGGTGGCCGCCGGCAGCAGCAGGACGGCGAACGTCAGCGTGTAGGCGTTCACCGTCCACTCGAGACCGGACAGGCCGGCGTGGAGGTGCATCCGGATCACGGGCAGCGCCGTCGAGACCACCAGGTTGTCGAGCGAGGCCATGAACAGGGCCAGTCCGGTGATGACGACGGCCCACACGGCGCGGGACCGGGTCCCGTCGGGCGCGTCAGGGGCGTCGTGGGCCGGAGCACCGGCGTCGACACGGCGCCGACGCCTGAGGGTCCAGCCGCCGCTGCGGCCCGGAACGTTCGACCATTCATTCAGTTGTGAGTGATCACTAACTCTGCGAGTCAAAAAAAGGGGTAGTGCGGCATGGTTCATGCGGATGCCTCCTCGGTCTGCTTCAACTCGGCGATGCGTTGCTCTTTGATGGCCCGACTGGCCGCCTGGATGACGGTGATCTTCTCGGGGGTGGGGCAGAAACTCTGCGCCCAGGGCGCGGGGACGGAGAGCAGGTCGATGGCGGACATGACGTTCATCATCATCCCCATCGCGAAGAACCCCCGGACGTCCTCGTCCGACATGTCGGTGCGCTCGCGCACGAGGTGCCACAGGACCTCGAACGTGCGTCTGCAGGTGGCGGCGATGTCCGCATCGCCCGGAGCGGCGGCGAAACCGTGCAGCTGCACCTGGAGCAGCTCGGGGTCCTGGAGGAGCTCGGCGTAGGCGGCACCCATGGCCTCCCGGGCGGCGAGGCCCTCGAGACCGGTCCCGGCCCGGGTCATGGCGGCGATGATGCGGTCGGACACCAGGTCGTACGTGGCGATGAACAGCTCCTTCTTGGTGCCGAAGAGGCGGAACAGGTAGGGCTGCGAGATGCCGGCGCGGGTGGCGATGGCGTCCGTGGACGTGCCCGCGTAGCCCGAGCGGGCGAACTCGGTGATGGCCGCGGCGAGCACTGCGGTGCGACGCTCGCTGGCGGTCATCCGGGTCGAAACCATCATGCATGTATTGTGAGTGCTCACTCACTACCTTGTCAACCCCTGATCCCGGGATCCCCGCCCGTCCGCCGCTGCCCCCACGGCCCCGCCCCGCCGACCATGCGTGTGACCTGCGACGGACGGGGTAGCGTCCGGGCATGGGCCCTGATCGACGTACCGAGCCCGGGGACCCCGCCACGGACGGTCCGCTCGCCGACGTGGTCCTCGTCTCCAACCGTGGGCCACTGGCCTTCCGCCTGGAGGGAGGTCGACCGGTGCCGGCGCACTCCGGGGGCGGCCTGGCGGGCTCGCTGTTCCCGCTGGTCGAGGGATCGGGCGCCACCTGGGTGGCCTCGAGCATGAACGAAGCCGACCGGCTGGCCGCGTCGGCGGGCCTGATGGCGGCCGAGGGGCTCCGCATCGAGTTGGTCGAACCGGAGCCCGATGTCTACAACCTCGCCTACAACGTCGTGTCCAACAGCACCCTGTGGTTCTGCCACCACCACCTGTTCGACTCGGCCCGACGGCCCCGCACCGATCGGCGCTGGATGGACGCCTGGGACGCCTACCGGACCTTCAACCACGGGATGGCGGAACGGGTGGCCGAGGTCGCACCGGCCGGGGGCCGCATCCTGGTCCAGGACTACCACCTCGCCCTCCTGGCCCCCCGGCTCTCGGAGCTGCGCCCCGATCTGACCGCCGTGCACTTCAGCCACACGCCCTTCGCCGATCCGTCCGTCCTGCGCATGTTGCCGACGGCGGTCGGCGACGAGCTGCTGTCCGCCATGGCGTCCTTCCGCGCCTGCGGCTTCCACTCGGAACGGTGGGCCTCCGCCTTCCGCGCCGGTCTGGCCTCGGCCGGGGCCGACCCGGGGGGGCGGGGCGGGGCGACCTTCGTGTCGCCGCTGTCCATCGACGTCCCCCGCCTCCGGACCGCGGCCGCCGGGCCCGGGGTGGCGTCCGCCGCGACCCGCATCGAGGAGGCCGTGGGCGACGAGGACCGCCAGGTCATCGTGCGGGTCGACCGCATGGAGCTGTCGAAGAACCTGCTGCGCGGGTTCTGGGCCTTCGAGGAGCTGCTCGAGCAGCAGCCGCAGCACCGCGAGCGGGTCGTGTTCGTGGCCCTCGCCTACCCGACCCGCCAGGGGCTCGCGGAGTACCTCGCCTACCAGGACGAGGTGGAGACCACGGTCCAGCGGATCAACGAGCGCTGGGGTACGTCGACGTGGCGCCCGATCGTGCTCGAGGTGGAGGACGACTATCCGCGGTCGCTGGCCGCGCTCATCCGCTACGACGTCCTGCTGGTCAACCCCGTGCGGGACGGACTCAACCTGGTGGCCATGGAGGGGCCGGTCCTCAACGCCCGTGACGGCGTGCTGGCCCTGTCCCGGGAGGCCGGATCCTTCGACCGGCTGGGCGACGCCGCCCTCGAGGTGAACCCGTTCGACGTGACTGGAACGGCCACCGTTCTCGCCCGGGCCCTGGAACTCGGGGCCGAGGAACGGGCGGCCCGGGCGGCGGCGCTGCGCACCTCCGTGCTGGCCCGTCGACCGGTGGACTGGCTCGACGACCAGCTTGCCGCCGCCGACCGGGGCCACCCCCGTTAGCCATCTAGACCTGCGGCGCTCCGGTCCCGTCCGGGTCACCGGGACCGGCGGCGGACTCGAGCCACGCGAGCACGTCCCGCGCCCCTGCAGGTCCGTCCACCACCAGGTCGGCCACCGCCAGTACGTCGGGGGAGGTCTCGGCGTCACGCACCGCCACCCCCACCACCGGTGTCCCGTCCTCGACGGAGCGTCGGGCCAGCGCGGCGTAGGCCGGTAGGTCGCCGAGGTCGTCGCCCAGGAAGCACGCGGCACGGCAGCCGTCGGTGAGCCCCCGGACCACCGTGCCCTTGTCGATCGTCAGCGGCGGGCGCAGTTCGATCGAGGCCCGTCCGGGATACGGCACGAGTCCGGTCCGGGCGGCTTCGCCGGCCACCAGTCGGACCACCCATCCCTCGGATTCCGGGGCCTGGCGCCAGTGGACGGTGACGGCCGCGCCCTTGACCTCGACCCGCACACCGGTCGGCGCTTCGTCCGCCAGTCGTCGGGCGACCCCGGCCACCACGGTGACCCACGGGAGCGCCTCCGGGGTCAGCCGGACCGTGCCGTCGGCGTCGACCTCCTCCAAGCCGTAGAGACCGATCAGTCGCAACGGGTGTGCCGCGCCGTCGGGGGGCGGCGGTGACCCACCGGTCGGCGACAGCCGCTCGGCGAGGAAGGCTGCCGGCCGGCCGGACACCACGGCGACCACGGCGAAGCGACGGCACAGCCGGTGGAGCAGGTCGACCACCCCCTCGAGCGGACGGGCCGCGCCCGGGTCCGCCACGATCGGGGACAGGGTGCCGTCGAAGTCGGTGATCAGTGCCGTGGCCCCCGGATCGACCACGAGCGGGGACAGCAGGTCGACGACGCCCGGAGCGACCTGGCCGGGCCCACCCGTCGGGCCGGTGACGCTCAGGTGCCCGAAGCGGTCGACGACGCGCCGGCCAGATCCGGTGCCACCACGACCAGGACCTCGGCCGTGCCGATCGTGCTCACCGGTGCGGCCGTCGTGTAGGGCAGGACGGCGGAGGCCGGCAGGTGGAGCGTGGCGGCGACCCCGGTGGCAGCGACCTTCTGCCCGGACACGTAGTACACCGACGAGGTGGCCACGTTGGCCGTCGCGTTGATCGGCGCCTGCACCGTCCAGCCGGCGACTTGGAGGTCGTTGGTGACCGTGGCGGCCGCGCCGGCCTTGCCGGATGCGTTGGCCACCAGTACCGGGGCGTTGCTCTTCGCCTTGGGCGGTACCGTCGTGGTGGTCGTCGTGGTGGTCACCCGGGGCAGCGTGGTGGCGGGGGCACCGGGCAGCGTGGTGGCGGGGGCCGCCGCCGTGCCGGACGTGGCCGGGCCCGGGGGGTGGATCTGTCCGAGTAGGAGGATCACGGCCAGGACGAACAGTCCGAGGAGGATGGCGGCACGGTCGATCGGCACTCCGGGCCCCCGGCGCTCCGGGGGGTGGGGGTCAGGCGCCGAGGGATCGTCCACTCCCGCCAGCCTGCCAACGAAGTGGTGCGGAAGCAAGCACTGCCGAGGAGGGGGTCGGGGATCGTAGGATGGTCTGCGTTCCCGATGGTCGGGAGCACGCCGGTGTAGCTCAGTTGGCAGAGCAGACGATTTGTAATCGTCAGGTCGTGGGTTCGATTCCCTCCACCGGCTCCGATAAGTCCAGTTCAGCGTGTCGTGCCTCGACGTGATGTCGGTGTGGGGTTGAAACCCGACAGCCAACCCAACAACTCGGGAGGCACGATGGCCGGAAGCATGCGACAGCGCAGTCCGGGTATTTGGGAATTGCGCGTCTACCTCGGTCGCGACCGTACCGGGCGGGTGCGTCACAAGTACGCGACGTTCGAGGGCACCAGACGCGCCGCGGAGCGCGAGCTGGCCCGTTTGGTTACGCAACAAACGGACGAACCGGCGCGCATTCCCGAGAGGGAGGAGCGCAGTTGGGGGCCCGCCACCACCATCAACGATGCCATCGAGGGATGGAGGCAGAACGGCTGGCCGGACCTCAGTCCCAACACCGTCCGTGGCTACGAAGGGGTCTGGCGGCGCAACGTGCGCGACTCCATAGGAACGCGGCGGATCGCCACGCTCTCCCCCTACGACGTCGAGCGCTACTTCCGTGACCTGAAGGAGGGTGGCGCGGGGTACACGACCGTCCGACTGGCTCGCGCCCTCCTCAATCGGTCGTGCCGGCTGGCCCGGAAGTGGAGTGGCAACACCCTGCCGAACCCGGTGGTCGACACCGAGCTGCCGTCGTGGGGGCCGGCCGAGAGGCCCAAGGCGGTTCGGTCGCCGGAGCCGGCGGAGGTCCTGGCACTCCTGGAGGCGGCGCGATCCGCCGAGATACGGGTCGCCGTGCTCATCCGTCTGGTGGCCGCCACAGGCATGCGGAGGGGCGAGGCCTGCGCCGTACGGTGGAACGACCTCGACCTGACCGCCGGGACCGTCAGGATCGACGAGGGCGTGGTCAACACCCCGGACGGCGCCGAGGCCCGCCAGCCGAAGACCCGCTCCAGCACCCGGAACGTCGCGCTGGACAAGGCGACCCTGTCGGAGCTCGCTGAGCTGCGGCGTGAGCAGTAAGCACTGGCACGGTCCTGCGACCTGAGGCTCACACCGGAGTCCTTCGCGTTGGCGAACTGCCGAGCGACGAATTTATGCCGGAAGGCGGTTTCGGGGTGATCGCCCGTTCGTGAAGTGAGCTTAAAGGCGTCATCCGCCTTCCGTGGGTGGCCCTGACCTCCGGGTCGGCGGCGCTAGAGCTCCAAGGCAGGGAAGCCCAACTCACCAGCGGCCATTCGCTTTCGGACCAGCATGGCCGTGGCCCGGGGATCGATTGCTGAGTTGTCGATCACGAACTCCTCGATCGGTCCGAGGACGTGGAACTGGTCCCACATGTGCCGAATCGGTCCCTCCTCGGTCAAGGCATCTCGATGTTGTGCTGACTCCAGAACTCGTCCCCGCGCACGGGCCAGGCAGGTGTCGCTGTCGGGCCGGAGCACGGCGTAGGTCACCGGAGTCGTACATTGCCCGAGTTCCTCCCTCAGCGGCTCGAAGTGCCACGGACCGAGGATGCCGTCCAGCACAACCGTGAACCCAGCGTTCGCCATCCGTACCCCGGAAGCGGTCGCCGCACGGATGACAGCCCGATTCTGAACATCCGCCGCTCGCTCCCACGGTGGGATGTGACCGTTGACGATGGTGGTCCAGAACCAATCCGAGTGGATGCAGGCTGACAGCGGCGGCTCGGACGCAATGATCGCTCCCACTGTCGTCTTGCCGGCCTCAGGCGGGCCGGTGAGGATGAGCAGCATCCCGTCGTCCATGTCGTGACGCTATCGATTCACAGTGGCCCGGGTGGGTGCCCCACAACAATGAGCGGGAATGAGCGCATCCTCGAGTATTTCCGCCTGACGTACTACTACTGGTAGTATCGAAGTATGAAAGTCAGCGTCAGCCTTCCTGAAGAAGATGTTGAGTTCCTTGACGCCTACGCCGATTCCCGTGGAATCGCCTCCCGATCTGCCGTGCTCCACAAGGCAGTGCGCCTTCTCCGGGCATCAGGTCTCGGAGCTGCCTATGAGGACGCCTGGCAGGAGTGGGCTGCCGAGGGCGAGGCCGAACTCTGGAACGTCACGGCCGATGACGGACTCACCTGATGCGCAGAGGCGAGGTGCGCCTCGTGGATCTGGATCCTGTCCGCGGTAGTGAGGCCAACAAGCGCCGTCCGGCGGTCATCGTCAGTAACGATGGGGCAAACAGCACCGCCGAACGCCTCGGTCGAGGCGTGCTGACCGTGGTGCCGGTGACTTCGAGGACTGATCGGGTGTACCCGTTCCAGGTTCTCCTGCCGGCATCGAGGACGGGGCTGCGCCACAACTCGAAGGCTCAAGGCGAACAGGTCAGGGCCGTGGCAGTTGAGCGGATCGGGGTACTGGTGGGTGAGCTGCCTCCGGAATTGATGGCGGACTTGGATGAGGCTTTACGTCTTCATCTCGCTCTGTGATCCACTGTCTAGAACTGCCCACGATCGGAAGTGCCACGCTCCGGGAGGAGTAGGGAACTGCCCACTGGGCTGCGGTCCCGAGAATGACAGAACGCCGTTCACGGCAACGACTCGTGATGTCGGGACTGCTCGCTAGTCTCCTCGTCACGCTCGGCTGTTCTGCAAATGGGGATTTGCCCCCGGGAAACGCTCCCGAGAGCGGGCTTCGGTTCTCGGGAAGGTATGCCCGGAGGGTCACTCAGAATTCCGATCTCAACCCAACTCCAGCCCAACAACTGCGTCCCAGGGTGTCGCGGCACGATTCGGCGGGTCTCGGACCATGGGCGCCTCACCCCCTTTGACCAGGCGAAATGAGACCGCCTGGAACACGGAGCGACGCGGGGAGAAGTGTGAGAGTCCTTTGCCGGTGCCCGGATTTCCGACCAGCAGCACGTTCTCGCGCTTGTCGATGAACTCGCACCGGGCCAACTCGGCGATCAGCATCTTGTTCACCGAGGGTCGGGCGGTGAAGTCGAAGTTGTCCAGGGACTTCATCGTCGGGAACCGGGCCGCCTTCAAACGGCGGCCGGCAGCCTTGCGCTCCCGTTCGAGCAGCTCCAGCTCGGTCAGCTGCAACAGGTAGGCCAAGTGGTCGACGTTATCGGCCGCCGCCTGGTTGGTCACCTTTTCGCACTCGGCTCCGATGGTCGGGAGCCGGAGGGCCTTCAGGTGATGGTGCAACAGCACCATGGACTTGGTTTCTTGGGACTTCATGCACTTGCTCCTATCTGGGTCAGGGCGCTGTAGGCGCCGAGATCGGGTGGGTCGATGACAAAGCTCTTGAGGTGGGGGTGTCCGTCCAGGCTGAACAGCCCGACCGGCTGCTCGTCGCGGTGGAACAGGATGAGCGCAACGGCGTCGGCCCCGGTCGCCCCGATGGCGAGCTCCTCCTCGATCGCTCCGGTGAGCTGATGGAGCGATGTCCGCTCCAGCAGACGCAGCACCTTGATGTACTCCCGGGTGCCTGCCCAGCCGCGGTCTGCCTCCAGCCTCCGACGAAGGTGGGAGAAGCCTCCGGGCAGGTCCCAGTTCTCCAGGGGGCGGGCGTGATCGAGCGCGCCGGGCTTGCGCTCCAGGAGGGCCAGGTAGTGGCGGGGGTCGAAGGTAACCTCCTCTTTCGACCAGCACCTCGGGTGTCGGGCCACCACTTCGGTCCCCGAGACGATGCGGACCTCCTCGGTGCCACCGAGCACGGTCACCTCGTGATGGGCATGGGCGGTCGGCACCGAGTAGTCGTTGCGGTCGAAGCGCACGAGAGACAGCGAGTTGGCACTGGCCTGGGCCACCCGACGAGGGTCGAAGGACTCGGCGGGCAGTGCGAGCATGGCGGCCCGGTCCACCTCCAGGCGCGCAGCCTTCCCTTCCGGCTTGCCCCGCACCGACCGGGCCAAGTCGGCCAGGCACGCCGCCTCCAGATGGGAATTGAGCTCCGCGAAAGAATCGAACGACGGCACCGGGAACAGGAAGTTCCGCCGTCCGAAGCCCACCAGGCTCTCGACGTGACCCTTCTCGTTGCCCCGGGCCACCCGGCAGAAGCGGTGGGCGAACAGGAAGTGGCTCTCCAGGCGCAGGAACTCCCGGGTGAGGTCGCGGTCGCGGCCCACCACCTTGGTGACGGCGATCCTGGAGTTGTCATAGCTGATGCGGGTCGGCACGTCGGGCAATTCGCTGAGACGTGAGACAGGGGTACTCCCCCGGGACGCTCCCCCGGCCCCCGGAGCCACCTTTCGGCCCGATATCGGGCCGCCCCAACCCCCACCAGATCCATGCAGTTCAGCAACCCGACATACCTGACAGCGCCTCCGCCGGTGCACCCACCTCTCCCCAGTGTTCGATCGCTCCACTGCGACACGGCAAGATGTGCGGGTGATCGTCCTCCACGGCGCATGGCTCGTCGACACCGGTCATCTGGCCATCTGGGGGGAAGACGGTGATCTGCCCCGGCACGGTCCCGTCCGGCGAGGTCGGCGCCCACGAGTACCGCCGCCGCGCCCCCATCCGTTCGCACTCGACAGCGCGGCGCTCCGGGCAGCGGTAGCCCTCCTGGCCGGCTCGGATACCGCCGACCTGCTCGGCGCCGGTGCCACCCGGTTGGTCCTCCGCCTGGCCGATGTCGGAGGCGGCCCGATGGCGTCCCCGTGGCTGGACGACGGCGAGCCGACCGCCGCCACCGGAAGGAAGACCACGCCGGAGGTGCCATGGACCGCACCGGCACTTCGGGTCGGCTGGAGTGAGGTGGCCCCCGCACTGGCCGGCCTGGTGACCGCCGCCGGACCGGATGACGACTTCTCCTCCGCCGACATGAGCGGTGTGGCGGTGGCAGCTGATCTGCGAGCCGCCGCCCGAGCCGCCGACCTGGTCACCGGGCTGGTGGCGGAAGGTCGGGTCGTCCCCGTGCTCGAACGCCGCGCCAACCACGACGACAACTGGCATGGGCGCTGGCGCCCGGTGATCACCCTGCGTGATCGGGGTCGAACCGATGCGCTCCGCCGGGCGGTACCCGCTTCGATGATCGCCACTGATGCCGAAGCCGATACCGATGCCGCCGGCTCTGCCACCGCCGAGGAGACCGCCGGAGGTGACCGGTACGGCATCGACGCGGCTCTCCGGTCGTTCATGTGGGCACTCACCGACGAGATCTGCCGGCAGGCGGCTTCCGGCACCAAGGCGCCGGGGACGGCTCACCGCCGCCCCACCCCGACATCGGCGGTCAGTGCCTGGCTCGAGGCCCTGGCCTCGCCGGACGGAATCGTGCATGCCCCGGATGACAGCCTTGCCGCATTGCAGGTCGAGCTCAATGCGTGGCACGCCACCGCCAGACCGGACACCGAACCGATCCGGACCTGCTTCCGGATCGTCCCTCCACCGGACCCCGACGACGATCCGGCACCTGCCGGCCGAACGAACGCCAGCCCCACCAAGAGCGGCACCCGCCGTCCTCCCAAGCGGAAGCCTTCCCCCGACGCCTGGCGGATCGAGTTCGCCCTGCAGGCGGTGGAGGACCCCAGCCTGGTGGTATCGGCCGCCGCGGTATGGAAGGACGGCCCGGAGGTCGACGCCCTGCGGCACCACGGCGCCCATCCCGACGAGCTCCTGCTGGCCGGGCTGGGACGGGCGGCCCGCCTGGTGCCTTCGATCCGTGACGCCCTGGCCGACAAGGCTCCCGTCGGCCAATCGACCGATGCTGCCGGCATCCTCGCCTTCCTACGCGACGGTGGCCCGATACTCGAGGAAGCCGGCTTCGGCGTGATGGCTCCCCCGTGGTGGCGTTCGTCGAAGGCGAGGCTGGGACTCACGCTCACTGCCAAGTCTCAATCCAAGATCCCGTCGGCGGCGGGCACCATCGGGCTAGCCGGACTGTGCGATATCCGATGGAAGGCCGTGCTCGGCGACGACACGCTGTCGATGGAAGAGCTCCGCCAGCTCGCCCGCCTCAAGCAGCCGTTGGTCCGGATCCGCGGGCAGTGGGTGGAGCTCCACCCGCACGACCTGGCTGCCGCCATCGCCGCGGTGGGCAAGCGAGGTGCCGCCGCAGAACAGGCGACGGCGGGCGACGTGCTCCGTACCGCCATCGGGCTCGAGTCGACCCCGGGGGGCCTACCGGTGGTGGCAGTGGAGGCCGACGGATGGCTGGGCGAGCTGCTCGACGGGGCCGACGACCGCCGGCTGCAGGCCATCCCCACCCCGGAGGGATTCGTCGGCGAGCTGCGTCCCTACCAACAGCGCGGGCTCGGGTGGCTGTCCTTTCTGGGCGAGCTCGGGCTCGGAGCCTGCCTGGCCGACGACATGGGGCTGGGCAAGACAGCTCAACTCCTGGCCCTGTTGATGGAGGAACGGTCGGGGGCAGCGGGGTCGGGGGCAGCGGGGTCCGGAGCAGCCACCGCCAACCCGGCCGGCGGTCGGAAGAAGCGGACCGCACCGGCGGGTCCCGGGCCCACCCTGGTCCTTTGTCCCATGTCGCTGGTGGGCAACTGGCAGCGCGAGGCGGAGCGCTTCGCCCCCACGCTGTCGGTCTACGTCCACCACGGACCCGACCGGCTGACCGGTGCGGCCTTCACCAAACGGGCCGCCGCCACCGACCTAGTGCTCTCCACCTACGGGCTGGCAGCCCGCGACCAGCAACTGCTGGCCACGGTCACCTGGCGACGCATGGCACTGGACGAGGCGCAGCAGATCAAGAACAGCGCGGCACGGACCAGTCAGGCGGTCCGCACCATTCCGGCGGAGCGGCGGATCGCCATGACGGGAACGCCGGTGGAGAACCGGCTGTCGGAGCTGTGGTCGATCATGCACTTCCTCAACCCGGGCATGCTCGGCTCGGAGAAGGCCTTCCGCGATCGGTTCGCCATCCCCATCGAGCGCGACGGCGACGACGAGGCGGCCGGACGGCTGCGCCGGGTCACCGGGCCGTTCATCCTGCGGAGGTTGAAGACGGACAGGACGATCATCGCCGATCTTCCGGAGAAGATGGAGATGAAGGAGTTCTGCACCCTCACTCGCGAGCAGGCCACCCTCTACCAGGCGGTGGTCGACGACATGCTGGCCCGGATCGAAGAGGCCGAGGGCATGGAGCGCCGGGGCCTGGTCCTCGCCACCATGACCAAGCTGAAACAGGTATGCAACCATCCGGCCCAGTTCTTGGGCGATGGCTCGAGCGTGGCCGGCAGGTCGGGCAAGCTGGCCCGCCTGGTGGAGGTGCTCGAGGAGGCAGTGGCCGACGGCGATCGCTCGCTGGTCTTCACCCAGTTCACCCAGATGGGCGACATGCTCGAACGCCACCTCCGCCACCGCCTGGGCTGCGAGGTCCTGTGGCTGCACGGCGGGGTCACCAAGAAGGCCCGAGATGCCATGGTCGAGCAGTTCCAAGGCCCGGGAGGACCGCCGATCTTCCTCCTCTCCCTCAAGGCCGGCGGCACCGGACTCAATCTGACCGCCGCCACCAACGTGGTCCACTTCGACCGGTGGTGGAACCCGGCCGTCGAGAACCAGGCCACCGACCGGGCCTTCCGGATCGGTCAGAAGCGCAATGTGCAGGTCCGCAAGTTCATCTGCGGCGGCACGCTGGAGGAGCGGATCGACACCATGATCGAAGCCAAACGGGCGTTGGCCGACCGGATCGTCGGCTCCGGCGAGGGCTGGATCACCGAGCTCTCCACCGACATGCTGCGCGAGCTGGTCGCCCTGTCGGCCGACGTAGTGGGAGAGGAATGATGGCCCCTCGCCGACCCGCCAAACGAGCCCCGGCCAAGCAGACCCCGGCCAAGCGCGCCCCCGCCCGTGCTCCGACCACACGGACCCGGAAGTCCTCCGATGGCTGGTGGCCACCGGTCTCCATCCCTATCCCCGTGGAAGGCGGCCTGCAGGCGAAGAGCCAGAGGGGTCGGATCGGCGATACCTGGTGGTCGCAGCACTTCATCGCCCTACTGGAGGGATTCGGCCTCGGAAGCCGACTCCAACGGGGCAAGCGCTATGCCCGCACCGGGCAGGTGCTGGCCATCGAGGTCACCCCAGGGCAGGTGAAGGCTTCGGTCCAGGGGTCGCGGAGCAAGCCATACCGGGTGTTCATCGAGACTCCGGTGCTCAGTCCGCTCGAGTGGGACGCCGTGGAGGCCGAGCTGGCAGCCAGCGCGGCGTTTGCCGCCCAGCTTCTGGCCGGCGAAATGCCCGAGCGCATCGAAGAGGCCTTCACCGAGTCGTCGACCACGTTGCTGCCCGCCAGTGGAAGCGATCTCGACTCGGCCTGCTCGTGCCCCGACTGGGAGAACCCGTGCAAGCACATCGCCGCCGTCTACTTCTTGCTGGCCGAATCGTTCGACCGCGATCCGTTCCTGATCTTCGCCTGGCGGGGCCGGAGCAAAGAGGAGCTGCTCCACGGCATGCGGGCACGGCGCCGGGGCACCGAGGCCTCCGAATTGGACGAGCCCGGAACCGGTCAGGTGACGGCCCCCGACGCCGACCGCTTCGGCTGGCCGGACGTCGACCCTGATCCGGAGCCGGTCGGCGGAACGGTCGATCCGCCCGGCGGGCCCATCGATGCGCCGTCGCCCTGGGTGGCCGCCGGCAACCTTCCCGACATCGAAGTTCGGGAGCCGATGGCCGACCGTGCCGACCTGGTGGTTCGCCAACGCGACCCCGTCCAGTTGGGAGAGGACGCCGCCATGGTGGTCCCGGCGCTCGCCGTCATGTACCAAGCCATCGTCGCCAGCGCTGCAGTCGCAGCCGGGTCACCAGGCGGATCCCTGGAGGAGTAGGAGCCGCTCGCCGGGAGGACAGCAGCATCGAGGCAGGACCGCACCCGGTCTCACCCCGGCACCGGAGGTGCGCAGCTGACCGGCGGAAGGATTCACGTCACTCAGGTTCAACTCGAACGCGTCGATGTCGAAGTCGAGAGAAGACCAGGCCGTTCCCCGTGTGATCGTTGTCCACCGCATGTCGCTCGTGGGCGTCGACATCGGCGGACTTGATATCCACCGCCACCATGGCCACGTCGTGCTCGCCCACTGTTCCCCTTGCGGACGGCCCCCGGGGCACCGTGGTTCCGGCAGTGTGGCGTACCCCGGCGCTACCAACGTCTCCGACCCTGTCGGCGGTGCCGCTCGCCTACCGCAGGTGCCGGGTGTCGTCGGGCGGCGCCACCGGCCCGACGGAGAGCCGCAGCCGGGCGTCGACCACCACCACGCCCCCGGGGCCGGCGATGGCCGGGTTGGCGTCCATCTCCTCGAGCTCGGGGAAGTCCTCGGCCAGCCGGCCGACCCGCAGCAGCAGATCGACCAGGGCCTCGAGGTCGACCGGGGCCGAGCCGCGGTAGCCGGTGAGCAGCGGCGAGCTCTTGAGCCCCACCACCATCTCGTGGGCGTCCAGGTCGGTGAGTGGGGCCAGCCGCATCACGTGGTCCTCGAGCAGCTCCACCGCCACGCCCCCCATGCCGAAGAGCACCTGCGGGCCGAAGGCGCGGTCCTGCACGAACCCCACCAGCGTCTCCACCCCCGGATCGGCCATCGGCTGGACCACCACCCCGGCCATCTGGGGGCCGATCGCCTCGTACATCGACCGATAGGCGGCGCCCACCTCGGCGGCCGACGACAGGCCCAGGTGGACACCCCCGATGTCCGACTTGTGGATGATGCCCGCCCCGACCGCCTTGATCGCCACCGGCATCCCCAGCTCCTCGGCCACCCGCTCGGCATGGTCGGCGTCGGTGACCGCCACCGTCGGCTGCACGGGGATGCCGTAGGCGGCCAGCACGTCGAGCGCCGCCGCCCCGGTGATCCACCCGTCGGGGTCGGCCACCCCGACCGTCCGACGTCGGGCCTCTCCGACGTCGATGCCGTCGAGCTCGGGCTCCTCGCCCCGGGGCTTCGATCGCCAGGTGGCGTAGTCGACAGCGTGGGCGAGGGCCCGGATGGCCGTCTCGGGATAGGTGAAGCTGGGGATGGGATGCCGGGCGGTCCGCAGGATGTCCCGGCCCTGGCTGGTACCGAGGAGGCTGGCCACGATGGGCCGGGGCCGGTCGCCGCCGGCGGCGGCCTCGGCGCCGTCGGCGGCCTCGACGATCGCACGGGCCACGTCGTCGGTGGCGGTGACCAGGGGCGGGGTGAACACCACCACTACCGCATCGACGTCGTCGTCGGCCAACAGCACCTCCAGGGTCCGCCGGTAGGACTCGGCGGTGGCCGACGCCCCCAGGTCGACCGGGTTGGCGACCCCTCCGGCGGTGGGGGTGATGCCCCGCAGGGTGGCCTGGGTGTCGGCCGACAGCTCCGGGACCAGCAGGCCGTGGCCACTGGCGGCGTCGGTGGCCAGTACCCCGGGCCCGCCGGAGTTGGAGACGATGGCCAGCCGCCGTCCGCCGGGCAGCGGCTGGTGGACCAGGGTCTCGGCGGCGTCGAAGAGCTCCTCGACGGTGTCGACCCGGAGCACCCCCGCCTTGTGGAACAGCGCGTCCACCGCCTGCTCGGGGCTGGCCAGTGCGGCCGTGTGCGACGATGCCGCCCGCCGCCCCGCCCGCGACCGTCCGCTCTTCACCACCACGATCGGCTTGGTGCAACCCACCCTCGCCGCCAGCCGGGCGAACTTGCGGGCGTTCCCGAACGACTCGAGGTACAGGAGGATGACGTCGGTGGCGTCGTCCTGCTCCCACCAGGTGAGGAGGTCGTTGCCGCTGATGTCGGCCTTGTTGCCGAGCGACACGAAGCTCGACAGCCCCAGATCGCGGCCCTTGGCCTCGGCCAGAATGGCGATGCCGAGCCCCCCCGACTGCGAGCCGAAGGCGACCCGCCCGGCGATGGGCACGTCGGCGGCGAAGGTGGCGTTCATCGACACCTCGGGCGCGGTGTTCAACAGGCCGAAGCAGTTGGGCCCGACCATGCGCATGCTGTGGGCCCGGGCCGGCCGCAGGACGGCCGCCTGGGCCGCCACCCCCTCCTCCCCGGTCTCGGCGAACCCGGCGGAGACCACCACCAGGGCGCCCACCCCCTTGCGCCCGCAGGCCTCGACCGTCTCGGCCACCGTCGAGGCCGGGACGGCGACGACCGCCAGGTCGACCTGGTCGGGAACCGCCTCGATGCCCGACCAGCACGGGATGCTGGCCACGTGGTCGGTCAGGGGGTTGATCGGGTAGACGGGGCCCTCGAAGCCGGTGCCGACCAGGTTCCGGACCAGCTCGTACCCGATGGTCCCGACATGCCGAGAGGCTCCGATGACGGCCACCGAACGGGGCCGCAGCAGCCGCTCCATCGACCGCACCACGGCGACGGCATCGCGCCGGTCGGCCGCCTCCAGGGCCTCGTGGCTCGGGACGATGTCCATCACCACGTTGACCACGTCGTAGTCCCGGCTCGAGCGCTGGGCGAACCCGACGTCGGCGAAGACGGCCAGCATCCGCCGGTTCCGGGCCAGGGCGTCGGCGGCGAACCGCTTGATCCCGTAGCGCCTCGCCGCCCCGGCCAGGTGCTCGAGGAGGATGGTTCCGATACCCAGGCCCTGGTGGGCGTCGTCGATGACGAAGGCCACCTCCGCCTCGTCCTTGCCCACCTCGCGGTCGTACTGCGCGACCGCCACCAGCGCGCCGTCCCGTTCGGCGGCCAGGGCCAGGTGATCGGGGCTGTCGGATCGGGTGAGGCGCTCGAGCTCGAGCTCGGAGAGGTGGGGGTGGGCGCTGAAGTACCGGAGGTGCACGGTGTCCCGCGACAGCCCGTCGTGGAAGGCCGTGACGGCCGGGACGTCCGCCGGGGTGATCGCCCGGAGGTGGGCGGTACTGCCGTCCTTCAGGAGCACGTCGACCCCGGCCGGCCAACCGTCGAACCCGCCATCGGGGCCGGGCACGGCCTCGCCCGGATCGATCACGTCACTCATGGGGAACTCCTCGGACTCGACGGCGGCAGCAGCCACCCGGGCGATCCGGACCCGATGGTACGCGGGGAACCACCAGGGGGGAAAGCCGCGGTGGGCGCCCAGCTTCTGGCCGGCGAGATGCCCGAGCGGATCGAGGAGGCCTTCACCGAGTCGTCGACCACCTTGCTGCCCGCCTGTGGGAGCGATCTCGACTCGGCCTGCTCGTGCCCCGACTGGGAGAACCCGTGCAAGCACATCGCCGCCGTCTACTTCTTGCTGGCCGAGTCGTTCGACCGCGATCCGTTCCTGATCTTCGCCTGGCGGGGTCGGAGCAAAGAGGAGCTGCTCCACGGCATGCGGGCACGGCGCCGGGGCACCGACGCCACCGAATTGGACGAGGCCGGAGCCGGTCAGGTGACGGCCCCCGAGACCGACCGCTTCGGCTGGCCGGACATCGATCCTGATCCGGAGCAGCCGGGCGGAGCGGTCGATCCGGTCAGCGGGCCCATCGATGCGCCGTCGCCCTGGGTGGCCGCCGGCAACCTTCCCGACATCGAGGTTCGGAAGCCGATGGCAAACGGCGCCGATCTGGTGCTTCGCCAACGCGACCCCACCCCGCTGGGAGCGGACGCCCGGCGTCGGCCGGCCTGTTCAGGCGCCAGGCTTGGAGGGTTCGAGTCCGAGGTCTCGCCCCGCTTCGTACAGCCGCACGTCATAGACGACGAATGCCGATAGGAGCGGGTGGACCACCAGTGCGCTGGCAAGGTGGATGGCATCGAGGCTCCGAAGCAGTGGGCCGCCGATGTCGGCAGCGCTCTCGACCACCTCGCCCGTCAACGGGATGAGATCGACTGAGGCAAGGAGCGCCCGTGCCGAAGGCAGTGCCTCGGCATTCACCCGCCGACAGGCCCGGACAACCTCCACCGTCGACAGTTCGCTGCTCACCAGCGGAGTGCCTGCCCGCTCGGAGATCCATTGGGCGAAGTGCTCGCTCTCGCGCTCCTCGTACAGCAGCTTGAGCATCGCCGACGAGTCGAGGTAGATCACGCCCGATCCGCACGAAGATCATCGAGTACAGCCCCGGTCGAGGGAACGTCCGGGCCCACCGCCAGGCGGTCCGGAAGGCTGAACGCACGGGACGAAGGGACCAGCTTCCCTGAGGCGACGAGCCGCTCCCTGTCGTCCGCCGCCGGTGCCGGGGGCACGATCAGCGCGATCAGATGGCCGCGTTCGGTCACCTCCACAGACTCGCCGAGCTTGACTCTGGCCAGGTAGCGACTGGCATGTTGCCGAAGCTCGCGGACACCGATTCGCTCCATGCGCTCAATGTAGCACTCACTGTGCTACATTGCCCCGACCCCCGCCGGACGGCGAACGGAGCCGCCCCACCATCGCCTGGGTAGAGGGATGGAGCGGTGCACGGAGGCCGTCCGGACCGTAGGGATCGCCTTACCTCAGTGTGAGAGGCGCGCCCGCCACGGACCGTCCGTCGGCCACCTATCCGTTAGGTTCGCGACCAGTGACCGACCCCGATTCCCCCCCCGCCCGCTCCGGCGGTGCCCGTCGTCTCCGGGGGCGTCACCGTGGTGGTGCTCTGTACCGCCAACATCTGCCGCTCGCCCATGGGCGAGGCACTCCTCGCCGACCGGCTGGTCGCGGTCGGCGTGGTCGCCACCGCGTTCAAGGTATTCAGGGGGTGTGACGCAGGATCGTCGTGGACACAACCTGGACTCGGACCTAACCAGCGGAGGTGGGCAGTGTCGCGCAAGTAACGATCATGTGCCGGCACTGTGCTCACAAGTACCGAAGACAGCCGGTGGACTCCCGACCGGGGCGAAATTGAGCAATCCGCCAGCTGTGCAGAAGACGGGCTGAGGCAGTCGGCTCTCCTCGTAGCGCTCCGGCCGGGATCGACATCGATGTCTGCAAGCACATCGGTCGGGCTGGGATCGCCGACCCGGGTGGCAAACTCGCCGCCGGTGGCGAAGTCGATGGGAACGAGCCAGATCTCGGTCAACTGACCAGTCGATTCATTCCCCAAGCTGCCCAACATCCACCCAACAACGCCGTCTCGCCACGTCGCGAGCGCTCTCGCCTACTCCGGTGATCGGCGCCGTTCGACCCCTGTGAGCTGGATCGATGCGACTCCGTCGGACTTGCGGGGACCATCTGCGAAACCGGAGAGTCCTTTTGTAATCGTCAGGTCGTGGGTTCGATTCCCACCGCCGGCTCCGTAGGGCCCCGGTGGGCAGCCGGTCGGTCCGATCGCCTCTTCGCCCGTGATCTGCGACCCGACACGGAACCGAGCAGCGAGGGGTCCTGACCACGCCTCGACTCGAGGTCCCGACAGTGGGGCCTGCTCTGTGGGACCCCTGCGGCAGCGGAAATCCGGCGCCGGCGATGTGCCGGTCCGTCTCGACCGGGACGACGTCGGTCCCGTCGGCTGCGGGTGCAGGTAGATTCTGTACTTGATGCCTGTACCCGAGGCCCGTCCGGTGTGTCCTGACGGGCCTCGGACCCTCGGGCCGCTCCTCCTGCTCCGCCACGGCACGAGTCAGGCGAACGTGGAAGGACGCGTGGCCGGCTGGCAGGACACGCCGCTGGCCCCCGAAGGCGAGGACGACGCCCGGCGGGCGGCAGACCTCATCCGTGCCGCCGGCCTGGTTCCCACCACGGTGTACGCCAGCCGCCTGACCCGGGCGCGGCGGACCGCCGCCATCGTGTCGACGGCCCTCGGCCTGGCTCCCGACCGCGTCCGGGCCACGTGGCGCCTCAACGAACGTCATGCCGGCGCGTTCGAAGGTCTGACCCGCGACGAGATGATGGCGCGCTTCGGACGCGATCCGGTCCGCTCCTGGAAGCACGGGACCGACACCCCGCCGGTCCCGATGGACCGGGACGACCTGCGGCATCCCGTGCACGACCCCCTCTACCGCGACGTGCCCGTGGGGCTCCTGCCCTCCGGGGAGTCCGCGGCCGATGTCCTCGCCCGGGTACTGCCGTTCTGGAACATGGTGGTCGACGGTGACCTGGCCGCAGGCAGGACGGTCCTGGTCGTCACCCACGACCGGGTGCTCCGGGTCCTCAAGGGGCATCTCGCCGCCCCAGGCGACCCTCCCTTCGACGACGGGCCCGGCCGGGTGCCGTGGGTCGTGACCCTGCGTGCCGATGACCTCACTCTGGCCAGCTGGGCCGCACTCGGACCGAAGTCGCCCGGAGCCGCCGACTGAGGCGGTCGGGCGCCCTCGCCGTGACGGGCGGCTCAGCTCCCGACGGGGACCCTCGAGCCCTCGGTCCACCGGAGGGGCGTCCACACCACAGGATGGAACGCCACCGGCACACCCCGGCCGACGCCGTAGACCACGAGACCGGCGGCGGCCCACTCCTCGAGGTCGCACACGCCGGCGGCGTCGACCACCACGTTGCCCTCCATGGCGCTGGCCAACACCGTCGGCCGGACGGCACGGAACTCCGGGGCACCCGTGGTGATCACCACCGCATCGACCCCGGCGACCGCCCCGTCGACCGTGGCCATGCGCTGGCCTCGTCCCGGGTCGTCGCGTACCAACGGGTCGAAGACCCGCACCGTGGCCCCGGCTTCGTCCAGCTGGTCGACGATGTGCAGCCCCGGCGAGTCCCGGGTGTCGTCGGTCCCGTCCTTGAACGCCAGGCCGAGTACCGCGATCTTGCGACCGACCAGTGAGCCGAGGACCGTTGCCAGCTTGTCGACCACCGTCGTGCGGGCCCCGATGTTCTGCTCCTCGGCGGCGGCGGCCAGGAGGGTGGGGCTACCGAACGAGTGACCGAGGGCGATGAAGCCGGCGACGTCCTTGGGCAGGCACGACCCGCCGTAGCCGGGGCCGGGGCGCAGGAACGTGGGTCCGATCCGGTGGTCGCCACCGACACCGGCCAGCACGGTGCCGGCATCCGTTCCGAGCGCCTCGCACAGGTGGGCCACCTCGTTGGCGAACGAGACCTTGATGGCCAGGAACGTGTTCGAGGCGTACTTGACGAGTTCGGCACCCCGGCGGTCGCAACGGACGACGGGCGCCCCCGTCGGGTAGAGGCGGACCACCACGTCAGCCACCTCGTCGTCGGCGGCGCCGATGACGACCCGGTCGGGTGCCATGAAGTCCTCGACGGCCCGCGACTCCCGGAGGAATTCGGGACTCGAGGCGACCCGGATGCGCACCCCGGGGGCCGACTCCTCTGCGCACACCAGCTCGAGCGCCTCGCACGACCCGGGTGGGACGGTGCTCTTGACCACGACGATCAGGTCCCGAGTGGCCTCGTGCGCCAATTGGCGGGCGGCGGTGGCCAGATAGCTGAGGTCCGGCTCGCCGGTCGGCTGAGGGGGCGTCCCCACGCACAGCAGCGCCACCTCGGCGCCGTCCAGCGCCGGGCCGATCTCGGCGGAGAACCCCAGGTCCCCCGAGGCCACCCCGGCCGCCACCAGCTCGGCCAGCCCGGGTTCGTAGATCGGCATCTCGCCGCGTTCGATCATGGCCAGCCGACGGGTGTCCACCTCCACGCACCGGACCCGGTGGCCGAGCTGGGCGAGGCAGGCGGCCGCGGTCAGTCCCACGTAGCCGGCGCCGACGACGCAGACTCGGAGCCGCGCCGGAACGGACACGGTGGACGACTGGGCACTGGCGGACACGGTGGAGGGCATGGGGAGCTCCGATTCGTTGAACGGGACAGGTGACGGACGGTTCCGGTGGTCGTGCTCCGGGGCTGTCATGACCGTGGGGCCGCGAACGCATCGGGAATGGGCAGTGCCGCGGTGACGGGGAGGGTCGGAAGGACGGAGCCGGTGGGTGCGCCCGCGGTGTAGAGCTCGCGGTAGGCCGACTGGCCGGCTACCAGCTCATGGTGGGTCCCGTGCTCCACCAACCGTCCATGGGACACCACGGTGATCCGGTCGGCGTTGTGGACGGCATTGAGCTGGTGGCTCACGATGAGCGTCGTACGGCCGTCGCTGAGGCGTTCGAGGGCGTCGACCACCACCGACTGGGTAGTCGCGTCGAGCCCGGTGGTCGGCTCGTCGAGTAGCAGTACCTTGGCGTCGCGCGCCATGGCCCGGGCCACCGCGATGCACTGGCGCTGACCACCCGACAGTCCGGAACCGCCTTCGCCGACCTCGGTGTCGTATCCGTCGCGCAGTCCGGCGAGGACATCGTGGACACCTACGGCGCGGGCCGCGGCCTCGGCGTCGGCCCGGGAGGTCCAGTCGGACCCGTAGACGACGTTCTCCCAGACCGTAGGGCGCAGCAGCGCCAGCTCCTGGGGCACCACGGCCACGTTGCGACGGAGCCATTCGAGGTCGACGTCCCGCAGGTCGAGGCCGTCCAGCCGCACGGCACCCACGGTCGGGTCGATGAACCGGGGGATGAGACGGAGCATGGTGCTCTTGCCGGCGCCCGTCGAGCCGACCAGGGCCTGTCGGTGCCCGGCCGGGATCTCGAGCTGCACGTCGTCGAGCACGATCCCCGAGTCGGGGTGGGCGAAGGTGACGTGGTCGTATTCGATGCGCCCCGACACCGTCGCCGGTCGGCGCGCCCCGGGACGGACCGGGACCTCCTCATGGGTGCTGAGCACCTCGGTGACCCGCTCGGCGGAAGCCTGGCCCACCCCGATGGTCCCGGCCAGCTTGGCCAGCTGACGGGCCGGGGTGTACATGCCCCCGAAGTACGCGGAAAAGAGCAGGAGGTCACCGGGGGTGAGCTGCCCGCTCAGCACCTTGCTGCCGCCGTAGAGCATCACGAGCACCGTCGACGTCGTCATCAGGAGCGTGACCATGGGCGTGAACCGGGACTGGAGCAGGATGGCGCGGCGGTTCGCCGTGAGGCCCTCCGATGCCAGCACGCCGTACCGGTCGACCTCGGCCTGTTCGGTACCGAACGCCTGGACGACGGGCAGGGACACGAGGATCTGCTGAGCCGCCGCCGTGGCGTTCCCCTCATTGCGCCGCGCCTCACGCTGGGCGGTCCTGATGGCGGCCATGTAGTGCCGCATCACCAGCGTCAGCACCGGCAGCAGGCTCAGGGCCAGCAGGCTGAACTGCCACTGCAGCACGAACATGATGACCAACATGCCGAAGACGGTCAGGACGTTCTCGGCCACGACCGGGACCACGTTCACCACGACGCTCTGCATCGCCTGGACGTCACCGCCCAGGCGGGCCAGCAGGTCCCCCTGCCGACGCCGGTGGTGGAAGGCGGCCGACTGCTCGGTCAGGTGCCGGAACAGGCGAGTCCGCAGATCGAACACCACTTTCTGTCCGGCCCCGGCCAGCAGTATGTCGGCGCCGTAGGCGGTGAGACCCAGGAGCACGGCGATGACCACCATGGCTGCGACCAGGATGTACAGCCGGTCGGTGTGGTTGGCCGGCATCCACGACAGCACGGAGGGCAGCGGGTGGTTGGCGAAGACGCTGTCGAAGATGAGCTTCAACGGGACCGGCACGATCCAGGTGAGCATCGCCCGGAACGCCGAGAACGCCACACCGCCCATGATGGCGTACCGGACCGAGTGCAGGTCCAGTCCCCAGTCGAGGAAGAAGATCCGGTGCCGACCCTTCGCCGCGAGCTGCCGGCTCACGCGCTGACCTCGCGGCGCCCCGCGGCACCGGAGGCGACGTCGATCGTCCGACGGGCCACGGCCATCCAATCCAGCGAGCCGACGGCCCGGGCACGGCCCTCCCGCGCGAGGCGGGCCCGGGTATCCGGCTCCACCGCCAGCCGCCACAGCGCGCGGGCGAGCGCGCCCACGTCTCCGGCGGGCACGAGCAGCCCGGCGTCCCCGAGCAGGTCGCGGACCGGGGGGAAGTCCGAGGCGACCACCGGCAGGGACGCTGCCATCGCCTCGGCCACCTTCAGCGGTGAGAAGTAGAAGTGCGGGCTCGGAAGGTAGGGCGCCACGGCCACGTCCATGGCGGCCAGGTACCGCGGAACGTCATAGGCCGGGACGCTCCCGGTCACCGCGGCGCGGACGCCGTGGGGCAGGGACCGGACCGCCTCGTCGACGGCGGCCCGCCTCGGACCGTCCCCGACGATCAGCAGTCCCACGTCGGCCCCCCGACTCGCCTCGCGGACCGCATCGACCAGGACCTCGACGCCGTGCCACGGCTTGAGGCTCCCGGCGAAGCCGAGAACGAGCTGGCTCTCGCCGAACCCGAGACTCGCACGCAGCTCGGCCCCGTGCCGTTGCCACTTCGACCGGTCGAGCCCATCGGTGTTGGCGCCGTTCGGCACCATGACGGCCGACGCCGCCCCGTTGGCCAGCGACCAGACGACGAGGGGCTCGGACACCGCGACGACCCTGGCGTCCCGCAGGGCGTCGCGCTCCGCACGGGCCGCCTCCTCGACCAGCGACAGCGTGAAGTGCCGTCGGCGCTCGTCCGCCACCGGCGCGTTCACCTCCACGACCCGCGGCAGGCCGAGTCCGGCGGCCATGGCAGTGCCCGCCCCGGCGAACAGGCTCAACCGTTCGTGCACCCAGTCAGGCGGTCGGCGGGCCAGGAGGTCGCCGACCTGGTCGAAGTAGCGACCACAGGCACGGATCCGGGTGCGGTCGGCGTTCTCACCCGATCGCACCGGTCCGACGTCGACCGGCACCACCTCGACCTGGTCGGCACCACGTGACGACAGCGGACCGACCACCTTGGCGGCGTAGAGCGTCACCGATACCCCTGACCGGGCCATCGCACCGCAGAGGGCGTCGACATGCACCGATGCCCCCTTGGTGCCCCCCACGGGGATTCCGGGGTCGGGCAGGAGGTACGCGACACGCCCCGGCACCTCCGGGAAGGGTGCCACCGACATCAGGCCGCCGCCGCTGCGACGCGGTCACCTGCGGGGGCGCGGCCTTCCAGCAGCGCAGCAGGGAGCCGGACGCACTCGGACCGGGAGAAGGTCTCGACCACGAAGTCGCGCGCAGCCCGGCCCAGCCGGTCACGCCGCAGGGCGTCGGCGGCGGCCTCGCCCAGTGCGTCCGCGAGGGCCGTCGGGTCGGCCTGGTGGACGAGCAGGCCGGTCACGTCGTCGGTGAGCACCTCGGGGATCCCGGCGACGTCGGTGGCCACGACGGCGAGTCCACTGGACATCGCCTCGAGCACCGAGTTGGGGATCCCGTCACGGTCGCCGTCCGCGGTCACCACGCTGGCCTGGACGAAGATGTCGGCCCGGCGGTACTCCTCGAGGATCTCGATCTGGGTTCGGGTCCCACACAGCTCCACCCGGTCGGCGATCCCGGCGGAGGCCAGGCGCGCGGCCAGTGCCTCCCGCAGGTCACCACCTCCGATGATCCGGCAGGTGAACGGCACGCCGCGGTCGGCCAGTTCGGCCAGCGCCGAGACGAGGACGGGGTAGCCCTTCTTCGGTACCAGGCGGCCCACGGCCAGGATCCGGACCGGCTCGTCCCATCCCGTCCGGTCCACCGCGTCCGACCCGTCCGGCCCCGGCCGGAAGCGGTCCACATCGACCCCGTGCGGGGCATAGACCACCTCGGCCCCCGAGCCGCCGTGCGCCTCGGCGATGCGACGGAGTTCGGCCGCCGCGCTGTGGGAGCAGGCCAGGACGAATGACGCGGCGACGATCTTCTCGGCCAGCACCGCCGGGGTGGACAGGTACAGGTCCTTGGCGTGGGCGGCGAACGAGTAGGGGCGCCCGGTGAGCAGGTGCACGTAGTAGGCGGTGCTGGCCGGACCGTGGGCGAATGCGGCGTGGAGGTGGTCACCGCCGACGCGGTCCATCTCGAGCGCCATCCCCCCCGCCTCGAGGAAGTGGCGGGCCATGGCCCGGCTGCGCTCCGGTCCGAGGAGCCGGACCGCCGTCCGGGTCCACCGGACCGGGTGGTGGACCAGCAGGCGGACGTGCCCGTGGACGAAATGCAGGTTGTCCCGCACGGCCGCCGCTCCGCCGTCCCCGGTGCGCAGATAGGTGACCGTGCTCCGCACCCGGCGCACGTCATGTTGCACCGTCGCCTCGCACGGGTCGGCGACGGCGAACAGCCGCAGGTCGACGCCGTTCGCCTCGAGGCCGAGGATCTCGTCCAGGATGAACGTCTCCGACAGCCGGGGGAAGCGCTTGGTCAGATAGCAGACCGTCCGTCCTCCCGAGGTCGTTCCCGCCGGGCTCATGCCGGCACCTTGGCCGACTCGACCACCACATCGACGGTCGCCGTCGCCGGCTCCCCTGCCAACCGACGCAGGGCGGCGACGACCCGGCGACGACCCCCGAGATCGAGGCGCACCGTCGGCGACGGCCGGGACACCGTGAGATCGGCCACGGCCTCGGCCAGCCGCCCCTCCAGATCGTGACCGTCCTCGTCGACCCGGCGCACCAACCCCCGCGACTCGAAGGCCTCGGCCCGGAGCAGTTGCTCCCGACGGGGCCACGTGCGGGGCACCACGACGGTCGGCACGCCGCTGCGGACGAGTTCGCACAGGCTGTTGTAGCCGCCGCGCGTCACCACGCACCGGGCGCCGGCGGCGACCGCGGCCGGCTCGCGGAGGTGGTCGACGACCACCACAGAGGGCATGTCCCGGGTGGCGGCGACCACCCGCTCCCGGTCGCCAACGGGCATGAGCGGCCCCGTGCAGAGCACGGCGGCGATCCCGCAACGGACGGCGGCACGTGCGGTCGCCACCAGCACATCGCTCCCGTCCCCGCCACCTCCGATCGTCCCGAGCACGTACTCGACCCCCGGGGGGAGAGCCGGCGGAGGGACGGGCAGCTGGGCGCGGTCCGCGGTGACGTAGCCGCAGTAGTCCAGGCGGTCGGCGGTCGGCGGCGGGATCCGGTACTTGCGGACCACGTCGAAGACGGCCTGGTCCCCGTAGACGAGGATGCGGTCGTACACCGACGCCAGCGTCTCGTAGACCCCCGCGTCGCGCCACGCCTGCTGCACGCGGGCGGGCTCGTCGAGGATGTCCCGCATCCCGAGCACGACCTTGGTTCCGGGGCTGACTCCGGGGAGTTCGTCGAACACCGGGAGCAGCTCGCCCTTCATCCCCTGAGGTGCGTGGTCGACCAGGAACACGTCGGGGGTCCACCGCCGCACGACGTCGAGCAGGACCGCCGTCCGGGCCCGCCGGACCAGGGACAGGCTCATCGTCGGATCGACGGCGCGGTACTCGTCGTCGCCGGTCTTGACCACCGGTGGCAGCTGCACGCAGACCAGTCCGGCCGGTCGCGGCACCTGGTCGATGACGGGCGATCCGGAGGCGAGCACGACCTGGGGAGGTCGGGGACCACTCAGCAGCTCCGCCGCGATCACCAGGTTCCGCCTCAGGTGGCCGAGCCCGTAGGTGTCGTGGGAGTAGAGGAGCACTCGGGAGAGTCGGGTGGTCCGGGTCATGCCGACACCGCGATCTTGCGGTCGAGCCGCTCCCGGAGCCAGGCCACCTCGCGTTCGAACCCTGTCGCGAACGGCACCTGGGCCTCGAACCCGAGCAGCGAACGGGCCCGGCTGAGGTCAGCGGCGGTCACCAGGACGTCACCCCGGGCGAACGGTTCGACCACGATGTCGAGGTCACGGCCCACGAATTCGGCCAGGAGGTCGAGCACCTCGGACACGCTGATGTCACTGCCTCCGCCCACGTTGATGGCCAGGCCGGAGGCAGGGGCGTCGCCCGCGGCCACCGTCGCCGTCACGATGTCGCACACGTAGGTGAAGTCCCGGCGCTGCGAACCGTCGCCCAGGAGGGTGATGGGTTCGCCGGTCAGGGCCGCCTCGGCGAACAGGCGCAGACCCATGTCCGGTCGCTGTCCCGGCCCGTAGACGGTGAAGTACCGGAGTGCGACCGCCTCGAGGTCCGGTCCCGCGGCGGCCAGGCACAGCTGCTCGGCCTCGAGCTTGGTCCGGCCGTACGGCGAGATCGGAGCCAGCTCGGCCTCCTCCCGGAACGGGGTCACCCCGTTCCCGTACACGGAGGAAGACGATGCGTAGACGACACGCCGGACCCCGGCCCGACGGGCGGCGTCGACTACCCGCCGGCTGGCGTCCACGTTGTCGTGGACGTAGCGGTCGATGTCCGCGAAGCTGGCCCGGACACCGGCCCGCCCCGCCAGGTGGAACACGACGTCGGCCCCCGTGAAGATCCGCTCCAGATCGAGATCCACCAGGTCGCCCACCTGGAGGGAGAAGCCCGTGGTGCGCACCAGGCCGGCCGCCCGCATGACCTTCTCGACCGGGTCGTAGCTGTCGGTGAAGCCGTCCACGCCGGTGACCGTCCAACCTTCCTGCACGAGCCGGGAGGCCAGCCGCGAACCGATGAATCCGGCGGCGCCGGTGACGACGCAGCGCCGGGCTGGAGCCTCGGGAACCCCGACGAGGGTTGGGGTGTCGTTCGTGTCACGTTCCATGGCATTCCTTCCAGAGGGGGCCCCGTCGACGACGGCGGGTCGGAGGTGGGCTGACATGACCGAGCATGGGTGCCGAAAATGACGTGCCGATGACAGTGGGGTGAGACTTCCTTCACCTCCGTGCGTGACACGGCGTGCGGTCCGTCACCACGTCGCTCCCGGCCTAGAGATCGTGCGGGTGCTCTGCTAGACCTCGATCCATGAGCGAGGAAGTGCCGGCAACGGCCCCCGTGGGTCGACGGCATCCGCTGTTCCCCGGGATGTCGACGAGACTCCACATCCTGCTGTGGTGCACGCTCCTGGTGGCCATCGCCCTGGCCGCCTCGATCGTCGCCACGCGTGTCGTGCTCTTCCGGAACCTGGCCATCCAGACCGATGCCGACCTCACCAGCGAGTTCGTCGAGCTCGGGCTCGGGTCGCCCTTCGCACCCGCACCGGCCGTCCCCCCCGGGGCACCCGAGAACGAACCCCAGCTGCTGGCGGCATTCGTACGGTCGGCTCCTTCCCACCTGCACGAACTCATCGCCATCTCCGACGGGAAGGTGCTGGCGACCAGCCCGAGCCGCCCACGCCACCGGGTGGCGTCGGACCCGGTCCTCGCGCGCACGTGGGCCGCTGTGCGGAGGGCGACCTTCGGGACGGTCCACACCTCGTCGGGCACGGTGCGGTACCTGGCCGCCCCGTTCGGCCCGACCCCGAGCGGAGCGAGTGCCGGCGGCCGCGACGTCGTCGTGGCCGTGACGTTCGTGGACCCCGAACGGAGTGACGTGACCGCGACCGTCCGGACCGCCTCGATCGTCGGCCTCCTCGCCCTGGCGGCGGCGATCGCCATCGCCTGGCTCATCTCCGGTCGGATCCTGGCGCCGGTTCGCGAACTGGAACGCGCCGCCCGCACCGTCACCGAGTCCGATCTCTCCCACCGCCTCGAGGTGCACGGCGACGACGAACTGGCCCGGTTGGCCGGTGACTTCAACGCCATGCTCGACCGGGTCGAGTCGGCCTTCCGGACTCAGCGACAGTTCATCGACGACGCCGGCCACGAGCTCCGGACACCGCTCACGGTCATCCGGGGCCACCTCGAGTTGCTGGGCGACGACCCCGGGGAGCGTCGCGAGGTCCAGGCGATCATCACCGACGAACTCGATCGGATGAGCCGGATGGTCAACGACCTCCTCGTCCTCGCCCGTGCCGAGCGGCCGGACTTCCTGCAGCCGGGGCCCGTCGATGTCGGTCAGTTGACGACCGAGGTGCAGGAGAAGGCGCGGTCGCTGGCCGACCGGCAGTGGCTGGACGGCGGTCATGCCGACGGGGTGACACTGGCCGACAGGCAGAGACTGACGCAGGCATGGATGCAGCTGGCCCAGAACGCCACCCAGCACACCTCCGACGGCGCTCAGATCGCCATCGGCTCGTGGCAGTCCGACGATCACGTCGAGCTGTGGGTCGGCGACTCTGGCCCCGGCATACCCGTCTCGGAGCGCGACGCCCTGTTCGAGGGGTTCTCGCGCGGCGCCGACGCTCCGCGCTCAGGTGAGCACTTCGGGCTCGGACTGCCGATCGTGCGCGCCATCGCCGTGGCCCACGGAGGCACGGTGGCCGTCGGGGGAAACGTCCTCGGAGGCGCACTGTTCACCATCCGGATCCCGATGTCCCCGGTTGCCGTGGTCGGTGCTCCATGAGCCGGATCCTCGTGGCCGAGGACGAACCAGGGATCGCGTCGTTCGTGGCGAAGGGCCTGGCTGCGGCGGGGCACTCCGCGACGTTGGTCGCCGACGGCAACCACGGCCTCCTCGAGGCGCTGTCGGGGGAATTCGACCTGATGGTCCTCGACCTCGGGCTTCCGGGTCGCGACGGTCTCTCGCTCCTGGCGGAGCTACGGGAGCGGGGCGCCACGATCCCCGTGGTCATTCTCACCGCCCGCGACGACGTGCACACCCTGGTAACCGGTCTGGAGCTCGGCGCCAGTGACTTCATCGCCAAGCCGTTCCGGTTCGACGAGCTCCTGGCCAGGATCAGGACCCGCTTGCGGGAGGACTCCCACGGTGCGGTCCGCCAGCACGCACTGGGCGACATCGTCATCGACCGAGCCGCCCACCGGGTGGAGCGCTCCGGCTCGGTCGTCGAACTGACCCGGAAGGAGTTCCGGCTCCTGGAGACCTTCCTCGACCACCCCGGACAGGTGTTGTCGCGGGGGCAGCTGCTCGGGCAGATCTGGGGCCGCGACTTCGACGGCGACTCCAACGTGGTCGACGTCTGTGTCCTCCACGTCCGCAAGAAGCTCGGCCAGGGCGTCATCCTCACGGTCCGGGGATCCGGGTACCGCCTCGGGACCGCGGGAGTGGTGCCGTGAGCCACACCACCCGACGCCTGACTGCAGACGGAAGGATGATCGTGCACCCACATCCAGGGTGACGACACGGGCACCGATCAGTCGGGTGGCGGCCGAGGCGCCACGACGTGCGGATCCGGCAACGCCCTCACCCGATCCGACGGAGCACGCGGGAATCAGTCGGCGGTCGTCTCACCGACGTCGGATCGTGGGTCTGGTCCGGCGGCCGGTGCTTGATCGGTGAACCGGTAACCCACGCCACGCACGGTGACGAGCAGCGGTTCGAGGCCCGGCTTGTTGAGCTTGCGTCGCAGATAGCCCACGTAGACATCCACGACGTTGCTGTCCGTCTCGAACGTCTGATCCCAGATGGCGGACAGGATCTGGGCGCGGGACAGCACCTGGTGCGGATGTCGCATGAACAGTTCGAGCAGCGCCCACTCCCGTGGAGCGAGCTCGATGCGCTGGCCGGAGCGAGACGCCACCTTGGTCAACAGGTCCAACCGGAGGTCGAGCACGACGATCTCCGAAGAACGCTGCTGTTCGGCCATGCGCAGAGTGGCTCGCACGCGGGCCAGGAGCTCGTCGAAGGAGAAGGGCTTGGTCACGTAGTCGTTCGCCCCCGCGTCGAGCCCCTGTACCTTCTGCCCCAGCTCGGCGCGGGCCGTCAGGATGATGACGGGGGTGGAGATCCCGCGTCCCCGCATCCGGGCCAGCACATCCCCGCCCTCGCCACCGGGCAACCCCAGGTCGAGCAGTACGAGGTCCGCCGGTGCATCGGCTGCCTCGAGGCTGAGGTGAGCCTCGTCCGGGGTGCCGACCACCGTGACGGTGTAGCCCTCGGCCACCAGGCCCTTCTCCAGGAACGAGGTGATACCCCTGTCGTCCTCCACAATCAAGATGTGCACGACACCCTCGCTCAGGATCGACCGACACCAGTATCACCCGCTACCCCGGCGATGTGATGGCGGCCCGGCATCCCGGGGACACCCTCGACTCCATCCGTGCGTCCGACGATCTTGCCTTCAGCGGTAGTCCCGTCAACAAGGAGCCGGGAAGACGGGACCAGGGGGAAACTCCCGAGGTGCCGCTGACGAACTCCCCCGGCCGTCCCGGACTCCCGGCGGGGGCGGACGTGAGGAATGCGCCGTCCACGCGGTGTCCAGACCGGGAAGGGCGAAGGGCGAAGGGCGAAGGGCGAGCGGAGGCGGTCGGCGGATCGGTCGGCGGATCGGTCGATCCGGACCCCCCAGGTGCCCGGCATCCACCCTGCGATGGCCTCTCGCTGCATCGCCGGTGTTCTCATGTACTTCGGTGATCGGCACCGTTCGACCGCTCCGGGCTGCCGGGATGCGACTCCGCAGGACGGGCCGGGGTCCACGACCAGGGCCGCGTGCTCGGTCGGAATCGCCCGGTCGTGGGTTCGATTCCCGCCGCCGGCACCGCCGCCGGCTCCGTAGGGTCCGGCCCTCCCGGCCGGCCCCGCCCCGGTCGCGTGTAACGCGGGCGACGTGACGGCGGACGGTAGCGGGTAGTTTCGGGGACGTGGTTCTGTGCCGGAGTGCCCGTGCGGTCCTCGGCGGTCCCCAGGACGGCCGGAAGGAGCGGGAATGGCCGATCTGCTGACATCCATCGACGAACACGAGCTGGTCCTGCGGTTCGGGGCCACCCGGCGTCTCACCGACCGGCTCGCCGCGCCGTTGTCCGCCGAGGACCAGACCGTGCAGTCGATGCCGGACGTGAGTCCGACGAAGTGGCATCGGGCCCACACGTCGTGGTTCTTCGAGACCTTCCTGCTCCAGCCGTGGTTGGCCGGCTACGAGGTCTTCCATCCGGACTTCGGCTACCTGTTCAACTCGTACTACGTGGGGGTGGGCGAGCGGTACCCCCGCTTCGACCGGGGCCTGATCTCGCGCCCGGGGATCATCGAGGTCAACGGCTACCGCCGGCACGTCGACGTGGAGATGGGGATCCTGCTCGCCGCCGGGCTCGAGCCCGGGGTGGGCTTCCTGGTCGAACTCGGCATCCAGCACGAGCAGCAGCACCAGGAGCTCCTGCTGATGGACATCAAGCACGTCCTGTCCCGCAACCCGATGCTGCCCGTCTACCTGCCGCTCACCCTGCCGGGGCCGGAGCCGACGGCGCCGACCACGTGGACCGACCACCCCGGCGGGACGGTCGGGATCGGACACGACAGCGGCGGGTTCGGCTTCGACAACGAGTTCCCCCGCCACCGGGTCCACCTCGAGCCCTTCGCCCTGGCCGACCGGCCGGTCTCCTGCGGGGAGTGGTTGGACTTCATCGACGACGGCGGCTACCACCGGCCGGAGCTGTGGCTCGCCGACGGTTGGGCCACGGTGGAGGCCGAGGGCTGGGAGGCACCGCTGTACTGGGCCCACCGGAACCACGGCTGGCGGGAGTTCACCCTGGCCGGTGAGGTGGCCGTCGACCCCTCCCGCCCGGTGTGCCACGTCAGCTACTACGAGGCCGACGCGTTCGCCCGCTGGGCCGGACACCGGCTGCCCACCGAGGCCGAGTGGGAGGCGGTCAGCGCAGCGCGCGCCGCCGACGCACCGGCCGGCCACCTGCTCGACACCCTGGTCCTGCATCCGTCCCCCACCTCGGGGGCCTCGTCGGCCCCGTTCGGCGACGTCTGGCAGTGGACCTCCTCGGCCTACAGCCCCTACCCGGGCTTCTCCCCCGAATCGGGTGCCGTCGGCGAGTACAACGGCAAATTCATGGTCAACCAGTACGTGCTGCGGGGCGGGTCGTGCGTGACGCCGGCCGACCACATCCGTTCCACCTATCGGAATTTCTTCCCCCCGGCGGCGCGCTGGGCGTTCAGTGGTCTCCGGTTGGCGCGCAACGCCTGAACCGACCACCGGCACCCCGCCGCACCGTCGTCCGTCCCGCGGTCGTACCGACCGCGTCCCCCGACCCCACCGGAGCCAATGGAAACTGCGCAGACCCCCACCATCGACGTTCACCTGACTCCGGCCGACCTGCGGGCCGCCATGGAGGCGGACGTGCGCGCCGGACTCACGGCGTCCCCGAAGCAACTGCCACCGGTCTACTTCTACGACGACCGTGGCAGCCGCCTGTTCGACCAGATCACCCGGCTCCCCGAGTACTACCCGACCCGCGCCGAACGCTCGATCCTCGAGGCCCACGCCGGGGAGATCGTGCGGGCGGCAGGCGCCGACGTGCTGGTGGAGTTGGGTGCCGGCACGTGTGACAAGTCACGGGTCCTCCTCGACGCCATGCGTGCCGAGGGACTGCTCGGCGGCTACGTGCCCCTCGACGTGAGCGACACCACCCTGTGGGAGGCCGCCACCGCGATCGTCGACGAGTACCCGGGCCTGGCCGTCCGTGCCGTGGTGGGCGACTTCCACCGGCATCTCGACCATCTGGACGCCCCGGGGCGCCGGCTCTTCGCCTTCCTCGGCGGGACGGTCGGCAACTTCGAGCCCACCCAGCGGTCCACGTTCCTGGCCAGCCTGAGCGAGGTCATGCGGCCCGGCGACCGGTTCCTCCTCGGCACCGACGTCATCAAGGACCCCGGTCGCCTGGTCGCCGCCTATGACGACGCGGCCGGGGTGACCGCCGAATTCAACCGGAACGTCCTGCACGTCCTCAACCGCGAGCTCGGGGCCGACTTCGTCCCCGAACGGTTCGCCCATGTGGCCCGGTGGAACGCGGCCGACCACCGCATCGAGATGTGGCTCCGTTCGCTCGACGACCGCCGGGTGACGGTGGCCGACCTCGGCCTCGAGGTGACGTTCGCCGCCGGCGAGGAGATGCTCACCGAGATCAGCACCAAGTTCTCGCTCGACGCCCTGCGCGACGAGCTCGAGGCGTCGGGACTTGTGGTCGACGAGATCTGGGCGGCGGAAGGGGACGAATTCGTCCTGACCATGGCCCGCCGGCCCTGAGGCCGGACACGGCCCGCCGGCCCTGAGGCCGGACACGGCCCGCCGACCCTGAGGCCGGGAACACCCCGGCCGGATCCGGCGTTGTACGGGACATGACCATCCGAGCGACATGGAACGGCACCATCCTCGCCGAGAGCGACGCCACCGTCATCGTCGAGGGGAACCACTACTTCCCCGCGGCCGATGTCCACGCGGAGTACTTCGAGACGAGCGACACCCAGACCGTCTGCCCCTGGAAGGGCACAGCCAGCTACCGCACCGTGGTGGTGGACGGGGCCCGCAACCCCGACGCGGCCTGGTACTACCCGGCGCCGAAGGACGCGGCCCAGGAGATCACCGATCATGTGGCCTTCTGGAAGGGTGTCACGGTCGAGGCCGTCTGACCCACGCAGCAGGTCCCGACGATCGGCTCAGTGTCCGGCGGCGGACCGCTGGCGGGACACGTCGAAGCAGGCGATCGCCCCGGCGGTCGCCACGTTGAGCGACGACAGGGTGCCGTGCTGGGGTATGGCGGCCAGCCCGTCACACCGCTTGCGCGTCAGTGCCGCCAGTCCGGACCCCTCCGAGCCGAGCACCAGGGCCACGGGCTGATCACCCAACGGCAGATCGTAGAGGGACGTCGGCGCCTCCCCCACCAGGCCGATGGTGGCCACCCCGAGTTTCGACAGCTGCTGGAGCGCGGACGGGATCCCGGCCACCAGGGCCATCGGCAGGTACTCGATGGCACCGGCCGCCACCTTGGCCACGGTCGGCGACAGGTGGGCCGACCGGTGCCGCGGCAGCACGATGCCCGTCACCCCGGCACACTCGGCACTGCGCAGCACCGCACCCAGATTGTGTGGATCGGTGATGCCGTCGAGGACCAGCAGGAACGGTAGACGGCCCCGTGTGGTCGGCTGGCACAGGTCCTCGAGGGGCGTCTCGGGGATCGCCCTGGCCATCGCCACCACGCCCTGGGACCCGTCGGTGCGGGCCGCACCGTCCAGCCGTTTGCGGGACACGTACTCCACCTTGACCCGACGGCGGGTGGCGAGGGCCTCGATGTCGTCCAGGATCTCGGCGGCGTCCATCCCCTCGGCCATCAGCAGTGTGGTCACCGGCCTGCGACCCGCGCTCAGAAGCTCGCGGACAGCCTGGCGACCCTCGACCTGGTCGCCACCGAGACCGACGACCTTCGGTCCGCGACGCACCGGTGCGTCCGACGGTCCACCCGGCCCCCGGCCCCGGTCGTTGACCGGGGAACGACCGGCTCCACGGGTCGGTGACGTCCCGCGCGCCGTGCGCCCACCACCGCCTGCGTCCTTCGCCTTCATCCAGGCCGCCTTGGCCTCGCTCCCCTTCGCCCGGGGCGTTCCCCGCGCCCCACCCTTCGGAGCGGGCGTCCGCGACCGCTTGCCACGTCCCCCACCGGCCGGTGCCGCGCTCATGAGGCCTCCCCCCTGTCGGGCTCGTCGTCCCCGGACCGGTCGGCGGCGGCCAGCAGCACCACCGCCGTGCAGGCGATGCCCTCGGCGCGACCGAGGGCTCCGAGGCCCTCGGCCCGCGTGGCCTTCACGTTCACCGGTGCGCCGAGCACCTGGCCGAGCAATTCGGCCATCCGGTCGACATGGGGAGCGAGGCGGGGCCGCTCGGCCACCACGGTGCAGTCGGCGTTGACCGCCACCCATCCGGCGTCGGCGGCCAGATCCACCACCCGCCGCAGCAGGTCGAGTGAGTCCGCGTCGCGCCACTGCGGGTCGGTGTCGGGGGCGTGACGGCCGAGGTCGCCCAGGCCGGCGGCCCCGAGCACGGCGTCACCGATGGCGTGGGCTACGGCGTCCGCGTCGCTGTGTCCGGCCAGTCCCGGCGCGCCCTGCCCGGTCAGGTCGACGCCACCGAGGACGAGCCGGCGGTCCGGGTCGTCGCTGAACGGGTGGACGTCGATCCCCTGGCCCACCCGCAGGCGGGGGCGGACGGTCACGACGGCACGCCGGCCAGCAGGGCCTCGGCCAGGGCCAGGTCCTCGGGTCGGGTCAGCTTGAGGTTGCGCGGATCACCTGCGACCGCGGCCACGGGCAGTCCGGCCGCCTCCAGGAGCCCGGCGTCGTCCGTGGACTGACCCGATCCGGCGTGGGCGGACCGCAGAGCGTCCGCCGCGAACGCCTGGGGGGTCTGCACGGCGACCAGGGTGTCGCGGTCCACGGTGGCCACCACCCGCCCGCCCTCGACCCGCTTGAGGGTGTCGGAGACGGGGACCACGGGCACCGCACCGTCGACGTCGCCGGTGCGGACCGCGTCGACCACTGCGGCGAAGAGCTCCGGTGCGGCCAGTGGCCGGGCGGCGTCGTGGACCACGATGACGGCGGCATCGTCGGGTACGGCGGCCAGGCCGGCCCGGACCGAGTCCGCACGGGTCGGGCCCCCCTCCACCACCCGGCTGGCCCCGAGGGCCGCGCCACCGGTCGCTCCGGGGACCGGGGCCATGGCGTCGGCATCGCCGCGGGCCCCGTCGTCATCGCAGGACGGCACCACCAGGACCACGCCGTCGGCCACGACCGCGGCGGCGCGCACCGACCACGCAGCGACCGGCTGACCGGCCAGGGGGAGGAACTGCTTGCGGCCGCCGAACCGCCGGCCGGAGCCACCGGCCACCACGATGGCCCATACGGGCCCCGATCGGCTCAGGGCAGCGCCTCGTCGAGGCGGACCTCGGCCGTCTCCTCGTCGACGCCGAGGGCGAACGTCAGCTCGGACACCAGGATCTGGCGGGCGCGGCTGAGCATGCGCTTCTCGCCCGCCGAGAGGCCCTTGTCCTTGTCGCGGATGGAGAGGTTCCGGACCACTTCGGCCACCTGGTAGATGTCGCCGGAACGCAGCTTCTCGGAGTGGTTCTTGTAGCGGCGGGACCAGTTGGTCGGCATGCGCGCCTCCTTCTTCCGGAGGACGGCGAACACCTCCTCGACCTCTTCGTCGTTGATCACCTCACGCAGCCCGACACCGTCCGTGTTGTCGGCCGGCACCATCAGGGTGAGGTCGCCGTAGGCGAGACGGAGCACGAGGTACTCCTGCTTCTTGCCGAACGCCTCTTTGGTCTCACGTCGTTCGACTACTGCCGCGCCGTGGTGCGGGTAGACGACCTTGTCACCGATGTCGAACACCGTTCCTCCTGGTGTTGCGGGGCGGAACCGGGGCTGGAGAGCGACATCCGGTCTGCTGGGGGGAGCGCACCATTCTACCAGGCCCCCACTGGGTCCCCCGCCGGCACGCATCCTCCCGTGGCGGCCGTGCCCACGGCCCGACCGGTCCTACTGGTAGCGCTCGAAGATGCTGGCCTCGGCCAGGCGGGCCAGTCCCTCCTTGACCGAGGTGGCCCGGGTCTGGCCGACGCCCTCGACCTTCTCCAACTCGGGGAGGGAGGCCCGCATGATGTGCTGCAGGTTCGAGAAGCGGTCCACGATGCGCTCGATGATGGTGCCGGACAGTCGCGGGACGTGGTGCAGCAGGCGGTAGCCCCGGGGCTCGATGCCGGACTCGGTGTCGTGGAACGCGCCGGGTAGGCGCAGGATCGACGCCACCCGGTTGGGGTTGCGGAGCTCGTCCGAGGACAGGTTGGCCAACTGCTCGACGACCCACTCCTCGAAGGAGGACCGGTCCGCCGCCTCCTCGGGCGACATGACGCAGTAGTCACGCACGACCAGGTCGAGCGCCCGGGCGACACCGTCGACCAGTTCGGCCGACTGGAGTCCCACGAGGCGTCCGTCCTCGCCCAGCTCGACGAGGTAGCCATCGACCTCCTCGCCGATGCGGAGGACCATTTCGGCGGCCTGGATCACGTGGACGACGTCCCCCACCGACACCGTGTCCTCGACCTCGAGCATCGACAGGTTGCCGAGGGCGGCGTCGAAGCGGCTCCGGAAGCGCTGCATCGTGGCCAGGGCCTGGTCCGTGCGGTCGTGGAGCCACCCGGTCGGCTGCACCGTGTGCTTGAGGTCCCCCCGGTAGACGGCGATGACCGACATGGCCGCCGACACCGAGAGGACGGGTACGTCGATCGACCGGGCCACACGTTCGGCCGTGCGGTGCCGGGTACCGGTCTCCGACGTGGGGATGGCGGCGTTCGGCATCAACTGGACGTTGGCCCGGGCGATGCGGGAGGCATCGGCGGCCACGATGATCGCACCGTCCATCTTGGCCAGCTCGCTGAGGCGCTGCGGGCTGAACTCCGAGTCGAGCAGGAAGCCGCCGGAGCAGATCGACAGCACGTCGGGACCGTCACCGATGACGACGAGGCCACCGCGCTTCGCCCGCAGGATCCGGTCCAGCCCCTCGCGCAGCGGCGTTCCGGGGGCGACCATGGCCAGTGCCTCGCTCATGGACGCGTTCTGGCGTGTGCTCACTCCGGAATCGTATCCGTCACCGTCGACCGGCACCGGGGGGCGCGGATCACGGAGCCGGGGTGTCGAGGCAGCCGAAGCGCCCGACGGCCTCGGCGACCGTGTCCACCCGGACCAACTCCACCCCGGGTGGTCCGCCGGGCGCCGACGCGGGCACGACGACCCGGGTGAAGCCGAGCCGTGCCGCCTCCTCGAGCCGCCGGGGGAGGCTGGTCACCTGGCGCACCTCGCCGGCCAGTCCGACCTCCCCCACCGCGGCCAGGTCGGCGGGCAGGGCCACGCCGGTGGAGGCGGACGCCACGGCCAGGGCGACGGCCAGGTCGGCCGCGGGCTCGGTCACCCGGATGCCTCCGGCCACCGAGGCGAACACGTCGACGGCGTGCAGCGGGAGTCCGGCGTGGCGGGCCAGCACGGCCAGGGTCATCACCAGACGCCCGCTGTCGAGGCCGACGACCGAGCGCTTGGGCTGCGCCTGGCCCATGGGGGCGACCAGGGCCTGGAGCTCGACCATGAGGGTCCGCCGGCCCTGTAGAGCGGGGAGGACCACCCCGCCGGGCACACCGGTCAGCCGGTCGCCCAGCAGCAGGCGCCCGGGGTCGTCGACCCGGTTGAGCCCGTTGTCCCCCATTTCGAACAACCCCAGCTCACCGGTGGGACCGAAGCGGTGCTTGACGGCCAGCAGCAGCCGGAGGGCGTGGTGGCGGTCACCCTCGAAGCTCAGGACGGTGTCGACCATGTGCTCGAGGGCGCGCGGACCGGCGAGCGAACCGTCCTTGGTCACGTGCCCCACCAGCACCGTGGCCACCTGACGGGCCTTCGCCAGACCGACGAGCTGATCGGCACACTCGCGCACCTGCCCGATGGAGCCCGGGACACCCGTGGCCCGTCGTTCGCCGGGGGTCGCCGGGCCGACGGCCACGGCCTGGATCGAATCGATGACCAGCAGGTCGGGACCGGACTCGACCACTGCGTCGATCACCTGGCCGACGTCGGTGGCCGACAGGATGAGGAGACCGGGAGGGACGGGGCCCAGGCGCTCGGCCCGCAGCCGGACCTGGTGCGCCGACTCCTCGGCCGACACCAGGAGGACCCGGGCACCGGCGCCGGCCCGGGCGGCCAGGACCTGGAGCAGCAGAGTCGACTTGCCGATGCCGGGCTCACCGCCGAGCAGGGTCACCGACCCGGGGACCAGCCCTCCCGACAGCACCCGGTCGAACTCCTCCACCCCGGTCGGGACGGCCGCCGCCTCGGACACGTCCACCGAGTTCAGGGGGACCGGCATGCCGCTGAGGTCCAGCTCGTCGACCGCCCGGACCAGGGGGCCGAGGGCCGCGTCCTCCACGAGGGTGTTCCACTCGCCGCAGGTCGGGCACCGACCGGCCCAGCGGGCGGTGGTCGAGCCGCAGTCGATGCAGCGGTGACGCTTGGCCGTCTTTGCCATGCCCTGATGGTAGGGAACGGGTGTGCCACCCGGAGCGGACCCCCCCGATCGGGCACCGGAGGATCCTGCCGTCGGTGGCCACGAAAGGAGCCTCCCGGGCCCTCGCGGGTCCACCGGGACCGGGCGCGACCGTGCCCCGCCGGTGCGGCGGGGCACGGTGCAACTGCTCAGGTGGTCGGCGGTGCCGACCGGCGTCAGTCCGCCGAGGCGTCGGCTCCGGCCAGCTCCATCGGCGGGGGCTCGATGCCCTCGATGGCCGTGAAGGTGAGGTGCTGCTCACCGGCCACCAGGGGCGGGGCTCCCTTGACGTCGTAGGCCTCGGCCATCTCGGGTGTGATGGTCTCGACGTCGACGACGATGGTCTGGCCGACCCGGAACTCCTTCCAGAGGATGCGCTCCGAGAGCGGGTCCTCGACCATCTGCTGGATGGCTCGGCGGAGGGGTCGGGCACCCAGCTGCGGGTCGTAGCCCTTGTCGGCGAGGAGCGTCTTGGCCTCGGGTGTCAGCTCCAGGCTGAGGCCCTGGAGTTCGAGCTGGGTGGACACCCGCTGGATCATCATGTCGACGATCTCGATGACCTCCACCTTGGACAGCTCGTGGAAGACCACGACCTCGTCGATGCGGTTCAGGAACTCCGGCCGGAAGTGCGCCTTCAGCGCCTCGTTCACCTTGACCTTCATCCGCTCGTAGGTGACGGCACCCGACGACTGGGCGAAGCCCACCGACGTCTTGCGGAGGTCGGCGGTCCCCAGGTTGGACGTCATGATGAGCACGGTGTTCTTGAAGTCGACCGAGCGCCCCTGGGCGTCGGTGAGGCGACCGTCCTCCAGGATCTGCAGGAGCGTGTTGAACACGTCGGCGTGCGCCTTCTCGACCTCGTCGAACAGGACGACCGAGAACGGCTTGCGTCGCACGGCCTCGGTCAGCTGACCGCCCTCTTCGTAGCCGACGTACCCGGGGGGCGAGCCCACCAGGCGGCTGACCGTGTGCTTCTCCATGTACTCGGACATGTCGAGCTGGATGAGGGCGTCCTCGTCGTCGAACAGGAACTCGGCCAGCGTCTTGGCCAGCTCGGTCTTCCCCACGCCGGTCGGGCCGAGGAAGATGAACGAGCCGCTCGGGCGCTTGGGGTCCTTGAGGCCGGCCCGGGTGCGGCGGATCGAGCGGGACAGCGCCGCGATCGCCTGCTCCTGGCCGATGACCCGCTTGTGCAGCTCGTCCTCCATGCGCAGCAGCCGGGCGGTCTCCTCCTCGGTGAGGCGGTAGACCGGGATGCCGGTCCAGTTGGCCAGCACCTCGGCGATGACCTCCTCGTCGACGACGTCGAACAGGTCGACGCCCTCGGCCCGCCACTCCGCCTCCATGGCCTCCTTGGCGTCGAGGCGGTCCTTCTCCTGCTCGGCCAGCTTCTTGGCCTGGTCGAAGGCCTGCTTCTCGATGGCCGTCTCCTTGTCGGACCGCAGCCGCGTGATCTCCTCCTCCAGCTTCTTGTAGGCCGGAGGGGTCGTCATCCGACGGATGCGCAGGCGGCTGCCCGCCTCGTCGATGAGGTCGATGGCCTTGTCCGGGAGGAACCGGTCGGCCAGGTAGCGGTCGGCCAGGTTGGCCGCGGCCACCAGGGCCTGGTCGGTGATGGTCACGGCGTGATGCGACTCGTACCGGTCGCGGAGACCCTTCAGGATCTCGATGGTCAACGCCACGTTGGGCTGCTCGACCTTGATCGGCTGGAACCGCCGCTCGAGGGCCGCGTCCTTCTCGAGGTGCTTGCGGTACTCGTCGATGGTCGTCGCCCCGATGGTCTGGAGCTCGCCCCGGGCCAGCATCGGCTTCAGGATCGAGGCGGCATCGATGGCGCCCTCGGCCGCTCCGGCACCGACCAGGGTGTGGAGCTCGTCGATGAACAGCACGATGTCCCCGCGGGTGCGGATCTCCTTCAGGACCTTCTTGAGCCGCTCCTCGAAGTCGCCCCGGTACCGGCTGCCGGCCACGAGCGCTCCGAGGTCGAGGGTGTACAGCTGCTTGCCCGTGAGCGTCTCGGGGACCTCGTCGGCCACGATGCGCTGCGCCAGACCCTCGACGATGGCCGTCTTGCCCACGCCGGGCTCACCGATGAGGACCGGGTTGTTCTTCGTGCGGCGCGACAGCACCTGCATGACCCGCTCGATCTCCTTCTCGCGCCCGATCACGGGGTCGAGCTTGTGATCGCGGGCGAGCGCGGTGAGATTGCGACCGAACTGGTCGAGCACCGCAGAGCCCGTGGGGGCGTCCGCCTGCTGGTTCCCGGGCTGGCCGCCACCGACGGCCTCCTTGCCCTGGTAACCGGAGAGGAGCTGGATGACCTGTTGGCGGACACGGGGCAGGTCGGCACCCAGGCTCTGGAGCACCTGTGCGGCCACCCCTTCGCCCTCGCGCACCAGGCCGAGCAGCATGTGCTCCGTGCCGATGTAGCTGTGGCCGAGCTGCAGCGCCTCGCGGAGCGACAGCTCGAGCACCTTCTTGGCCCGGGGGGTGAAGGGCGGCGAGCCGGTGGGTGCGGTGCCGGCGAGGCCGATGGTCTCCTCGACCTTCTCCCGCACGGCCTCCAGCGAGACGCCCAGGGACTCCAACGCCTTGGCGGCGACCCCCTCACCCTCGTGGATCAGGCCCAGGAGGATGTGCTCCGTCCCGATGAAGCTGTGGTTGAGCAGGCGCGCCTCCTCCTGTGCCAACACCAGGACTCTTCGAGCTCGGTCTGTGAATCGTTCGAACACTCCACCGCCTCCATCCGCGGTCAGTAACTGAAACCCAAGTCTACAGGTGCACGTGTGACCCGCACCCGCAGTCTCCGAAGCCGGCGGCCTTGTACCGACCATCGGCAGTCTGCCCTATCGTCTGTAGCCAGTGAACGTCGTCGACCTCCTGGGACTCCCCGCACTCGAAGATCAACTGGCCCAGCTGGAGCCCCTACTGGTGGAGTCCGTGGTCACCGGCGACGCCTTCCTCGACGAGGTCACGACCCATCTGCTGTCGGCCGGGGGCAAGCGGTTGCGCCCCGTGCTCGCCCTGGCCACGGCCACATCGGGCACGGCGGGGGCCACGCGGGAGGACCTCCTCGGGGCCGTGTCGGTCGAGCTCGTCCACCTCGCCTCGCTCTACCACGACGACGTCATGGACGAGGCGACAATGCGGCGCAACGTCGAGAGCGTCAACTCCCGGTTCGGCAACCTGGTGGCCATCGTCGCCGGCGACTTCCTGCTGGCCCGCTCCGCCGAGATCGCCGCCGGTCTCGGGGTCGAGATCGCCGCCCTCCTGGCCGCCACGCTCGGCGAGCTCTGCCAGGGCCAGGTCGCCGAGGTCCAGGCCGCGTTCCAGGTCGGACGCAGCCGGGACCAGTACGACTCCGCCATCGCCGGCAAGACGGCGTCCCTGATGGCCACGTCGTGTCGGATCGGCGCCCTCACCGGCGGCCTGCCGCGAGACGAGGTCGAGGCCTTCACCGAATTCGGGCGGGCCTTCGGGATGATCTTCCAGGTCCGCGACGACATCCTGGACGTGGTCGGCACCGAGGCCGAGTTGGGCAAGCCCGCCGGCCAGGACCTGGCCGAGGGCATCTACACCCTGCCCGTACTGCTGACACTCTCGGACCCCGTGCACGGTCCCGAGCTGCGCGACCTGCTGGGTCAGCCCCTGGGTCTGCCCGAGCAGGAGAAGGCGCGCTCGATCGTCGCCGGCTCGGGGGCCATCGCCCAATCGGTCCTCGTGGCCCGGCACTACGCCGACGACGCGGTGGCCGCGGCGCAGGCCGGACCGTCCAAGGAACTGGCGGACGCGTTCGGGCGTCTGGCCCACACGCTGGTAGACGGACTCCCCGCCGCCTGAACCCGGACCCGACCCCGGGGGGCGCCGGCGACCACCCGCTAGGAGGTCATCCCTCCGAGGCCGACCAGGCCCCGGGCGAGCTCGATCTCTCCCATGTGGCGGAGCCCGTGCTGGTAGATCCAGCATTCGGTGGCGTCCAGGAGGGTGATGCCGTCGGGACCGGCGACCCGGGCGCTGTACGTGCTGGCGACCTGCTCGGGGAGCGGCCGGGCGATCACCACCCGGGTCAGCTCGGAAGGATCGAGGTCCGCCAGCCACGCCTCGACCCGATCGAACACGGCCGACATGTACCCCTGGAACTGTTCGTAGTCACCGATCCGCTGGTGGACCATCTCCTCGACGGTGCGGTGCTTGCCGTGATCGGCGATGGCGGGGTGCACACGGGCCTCCCAGTCGTCGTCCCAGAGGGGGGCCGTCCCGGTCATCAGGAAGAACGACGCGTCGATCATGTTCACGATGTGGAACAGGCTGAACGCGATGGGCAGGACGCCCTCGCGCTCGAAGTGGTTGACCTGGTCGAGGTCCATGGTGGCCACGGCGTCGTAGTAGAGGGAGAAGAGGGCGTGCATGCGCCGCTGCAGCGAGTCGAGCAGCAGACTGCCCGACTCCGTCGTCCTGTCGCTCCCGTTCCGTGCGGGCTCCGATGCGATCGTCACGGCGACTCCCTTCCCGGGGCCCGACACCCGGGCCGCTCCCCCAGGTAAACACTTGTCATAATTACTGTCAACTGTTACCCTGCGGTCCGTCACAGACCCTGCGCACCGGCCCGGCGCCGGGCCGTCCGACTGTCTGGCCGACCGGCCGACCGGCCGACCGGCCGACCGGGGACACGGGAGTGCGTGCGCCAGACGGAGGAAGCGAGACCACATGCAGCTCGACGTCGACCGCTCCGACCTCCACCACGTCCGTGCCGTCTCGTCACCACCGGCCGACCTGGCACCGGGCGAGGCCCGCATCCGGATCGACGCCTTCGGGCTCACCGCCAACAACATCACCTACGCCGTGTTCGGTGACCTCATGCGCTACTGGGACTGCTTCCCCGGGACGGTCGACGGCGGCGTCTCCTGGGGCCGTGTCCCGGTCTGGGGATTCGGCGACGTGGTCGAGTCGACGGTCGACGGCGTCGCCGAGGGGACGCGCGTCTTCGGCTACTTCCCCCTGGCCGACGAACTGGTCGTCCAGCCCGGTCGCCTCGACGACCAGGGGTTCTCCGACATGCGGCCGGCCCGCGCGGCGGTGTCCACGGTCTACAGCCGCTACGCCGTCACCACCGCCGACCGCGTCTACCGGCCCGGGCGTGAGGACCAGCACATCCTCCTGTGGCCCCTGTTCGTCACCTCCTTCGTGGTCGACGACTTCCTGGGCGACCACGACCTGTTCGGGTCCCGGACCGCGGTCGTCTCGAGTGCGTCGTCCAAGACGGCGATCGGGGCGGCGTACCTGTTGAAGCAGCGCCAGGGACTCCACGTGGTCGGGCTCACCTCGCCCCGCAATCTCGGGTTCGTCGGCTCCCTCGGCTGCTACGACACCGTCCTCCCCTACGACGGCCTCGACGAACTGGACGTCGGGCCCAGCGTCTACCTCGACTTCGCCGGTCGCCGGGACGTGACCCACAACGTGCACGCCGTGCTCGGTGACGAGCTCCGCTACTCGATGGTGGTGGGCGACACCCACTGGTCCGACGACTCGACCGGTGACGGCGCCCTGCCCGGCCCGCGTCCGGAGCTCCTCTTCGCACCCGTGCAGATCGCCAAGCGACGCAAGGACTGGGGTCGGGACGGTTTCGAGACGGCGGTGGCGGCCGCATGGGACGCGTTCATCCCCTGGACCGACGCGTGGCTGACCGTCCACCACGCCGCGGGGGCCGAGGCCACCGAGGCCGTCTACCGGCACGTGCTCGACGGCAGGGCCGATCCGCGCACGGGCGACGTCTGCACCCTGGCCGGATCGTAGGATCCGGCGATGCCCCCGAGCCGCCCGCAGCCCACCCGGCCCGACCGGTCCGGGCACGAGGCGACGGACAACCTGTGGTCCACCGATCCCGGTGCGCTGGAGACCCCGCCGGACGCCGCCCACCGGCCGGCGGAGACCGACGGTCGACGGCTCCGCCGGGCCCTCAACCGCGAGGCCGTCGTCGATGCGCTCCTCGACCTCTACGGCGAAGGGAACCTGCGCCCCGGCACCGACGAGATCGCCGAACGGGCGGGCATCTCCCCCCGCTCCCTCTTCCGCTACTTCGAGGACGCCGACGACCTGGCCGGTGAGGCGGTCAGCCGACAGCTCGGACGGGCCATGCCCCTGCTCCCCCTCGCCGTGGGACCCGACGCGCCCTTCACGTCCCGTGTGGAGGCACTCGTCGACCAGCGGCTGCGCCTCTTCTCCACACTGGGCGTGGCCGCCCACGTGTCCCGGTTGCGGGCCCCGTTCCAACCCCGGCTGGCGGAGAGCCTGCGCACGGGCCGGCGCTTCCTGCGCGGCCAGGTCCGGTCGCTCTTCGCCGCCGAGCTGACCGGTCGCACGGACGACGAGGCCGAGGCGGCGCTGGCCGCCGCCGACGTCCTGACCAGCTTCGAGTCCTACCAGCTGCTCACCGGGGACCAGGAGCTGGCGGTCGACGAGGCACGGTCGGTCCTGGTCACCACCCTGTCGGCCCTCCTGGCCCCGGTGGGCCGACGGTGACGGCCAGGCGGGGCAGCCTGCGCCACTCGATCCGGATGGACTGCCCGCCCGGGCCCGTCTGGGACGTCGTCGGGACACCCGAGCGCCTACCCGAGTGGTGGTTCGGCATCGAGTCCTGCCAGGTCGAGGGCGACCAGCGCACGGTGGTCACCCGGTCGGGTCTGCCGATGCCCGAGAAGCTCCTCACCATCGACCACCACCAGCGCCGCTTCCAGTACCGGATCACCGCGCCGCTCTTCGTCGAGCACCTCAGCACCATCGACGTGCACGACCTCGGTGACGGCACCTGCCTGACCACCTACAGCGTGGACGCCGAGCCGGCGGTCCTGGCCCTGGTCATCGGCGGCGCCGCCCGGGCCGCCCTCGGCCACCTCCCCGAGCTCCTCGGCGTCTCCGTCCACCGGTGACCCCCCGCCCCCGCGCCGTGCGTCCCGCCGGCCCCCCACAAGAAGGAGTCCGCTGATGGGCCGCAAGATCCTCTTCGTGACCACCGACCAGCAGCGCTACGACACCGTGGGCTGCAACGGCGGGACGCTGTCCCGCACCCCGGTGGTGGACCGACTGGCCGCCGACGGCGTCCGCTTCGAGCGGGCCCATCCCCAGTCGGTGGTGTGCATGCCCTCGCGCTCGACCATCCTGACCGGCCAGCACCCGAGCACCCACGGGGTCTGGATGAACGGTGTGCCCCTGCCGTCGGACTCCCCGTCCGTGGCCGAGGTGCTCCGCCAGGCGGGCTACCGGACCGCCCTCGTCGGGAAGTCCCACTTCGAGCCCTACTTCGACCCGTTCCTCCGCTTCGAGGAGAACGCCCTGGCGATGCACGGCACCACGCCGCACGGCGGGTCACGGCGCGGCTTCGAGCACCTGGAGACGGCGACCCACGGGGCGGTCGGGCCGCTCCACTACTCGCAGTGGCTGGTGCGCGAGCATCCTCAGGCGCTCGGGATGTACGGCCGGGCCATCGACGACTCCCTGCAGGTCAGCGCCGAGGGCGGCGGGGACACGGGTGCGCCGCAGGTGAAGGTGAACCCCATCGACCGCGGGATCTACCACACCGACTGGGTGGCCGACCGGACGATCGCCTGGCTCGACTCGCTCGACGCCGCCGACGACTGGTTCTGCTGGATGAGCTTCCCCGACCCCCACCACCCGTGGGACCCGCCCGAGTCGGAGATGGGGCGCATCGACTGGCGCGAGGTACCCCTGCCCGCCGGCTACCCCGAGGACCGCACCACGCGCGAGGCCATCATCGACGGCAAGCCCCGGCACTGGCGCGCCTGGTACGACGGGACCCTGGTGTCCAACTACGAGGCTCCGGCCGACTGGGTGCCGGCCACCCTCACCGCCGACCAGGTGCGGGAGGTCAACGCCCGCAACGCCGTCGAGGTCGAACTCATCGACGAGGCCATCGGCCGGGTGCTGCACCGGGTCGCCCAGCGGGGCTGGGGCGAGGACGTCGACGTCGTCGTGACCACCGACCACGGGGAGTTTCAGGGCGACTTCGGCCTGCTGTTCAAAGGTCCGTACCATGTGGACGCCCTGATGCGGATCCCGTTGATCTGGCGTCCGGCGCCGTCGACCACGGCGGGCGGGTCCCCGGCGTCGTCGGTGGTGACGCGGCCGGTGGGCCTCGTCGACCTGGCCCCCACCTTCTGCGCCATCGCCGGGATCGACCCTCCGGACTGGATGCAGGGCAAACCCCTGCCGGTGGACGACGCTGACGCCGGATCCCGGGGGTTCGACATGGTCCTGACCGAATGGGACAGCGAGCTGTTCGGCACCGACGTCCATCTCCGCACCATGATGCGCGACCGGTGGGTGGTCACCGCCTACCGCCCCGGCACCAGTCACGACGGCACCGAGGGCGAGCTCTACGACCTGGTCGACGACCCGCTCCAGCAGGTGAACCGCTGGGACGACCCGGACTGGCGCCCGCTGCGCGACGACCTGGTGGCCGCCCTCGAGGACGCGCAGCCCCCGGTCCGGGCCGAGCGCCTGGTCCTCGAGGCACCCGTGTGAGCCCGGACCCCGACGCGGGCTACTGGTCCGGTCCCTGGCCGGGCGAGGACGGCGGCCCCCGGCGCCTCGGGTTGCCGGCCGACGACAGTCCCGTCCCGTCCATCGGGCCCGGGACCCCGGTGGACGTCGTGTCCCGGACCGATCCGCTCGTCACCATGGTGGTCACCCGGGATCCCGGGGAGGTGTACCTGCTGCGTACCGGCATGGGCCCCGACGTCACCTGCTCGGTCGAACGCGTCGACCCGGACACCCTGGACACCGTGGCCGACTCGGGCCCGCTGGCCGGGGGGCCGATGTGGCCGGGTGGCCTGGCCGCCCACGCCGACGGCTCGCTCCACGTGGTCTTCGGCAACCACGCCCACCGGCTGTCGTCCGACCTCGAACTGCTGGTGTCGGCCACGCTGCCCCGGGCCCGTCCCTACAACAGCTTCGTCATCCTCCCGGACGGCACGCTGGTCACCAAGGACTTCGGCGGATCGCTGCCCGGATCGCCGGTCCCCCCCGAGGAGCGCGTACCGTGCGAGCTGGTGGCCCTCGAACCCGAGGGGCTCACCGTCCTGGACAGGATCGAGCTGCCCGAGCCCTCCATCGCCCGCCTCTCCTCCGACGGCACCCACGTCTACGTGGTGGGTGACACCAGCCTGCTGCGCGTGGGCTGGGACGGCGGCTTCGTGGCCGACCCGGGGTTCCGCGCCACCTACCGGACCGCCGAGGGCCAGACCCACGGCTGGGACTGCGTCCTCGCCCTCGGGGCGGCCTGGTTCCTCGACAACGGCGACGGGTCGACCAACTTCGACGGATCCTTCCGGGGCAAGGGCGTGTCGACGTCGCCACTGCAGCTGATCCGGGTCGACGTGGTGGACGGTTCGGTGTCGTCCGCCACGGTGTGCGGGGCGTCCGGCGGGCTCATCACCAATCCGCCCCTCATCGACGAGGGGCGGCGGATCGCCGTGGGCTACGACAGCGGGAACGGCGTCCTCGCCGCCTTCGACATCGGCCCCGACGGGAGTCTCACGCCTCGCTGGCAACGGGAGCACGACCACGCGTCCCACCTGCTGCTGCTCCCCGGTGAGGGGGCGCTGGTCACCGGGGACCACGACGCGGCGCGGATGGTCGAGCAGGTGGTGGTGGTCGACATCGGCACGGGGGACGAACTGGTGCGCACCGATACCGGGGGACCGCTGCAGTCGGCCGTCTTCCCGGCGCTCGGATGGGACGCCACCGTCTACTGGTGTTCGCTCTCCACGGTCAGCCGACTGCGGTTCGGCTGACCCACCGGGTCGCCACCGGACTCAGCGCGTCCCGACGTTCCGATCGAAGATGATGCGCAGCCCGTGCAGGGTCAGCCACGGCTCGACGTACTCGATCTCCTCGGAATAGGGAGCGATGAGTTCGGACAGACCACCGGTGGCGACCACGGTGCTCTCGCCCAGCACGCCCACGAAGCGCCGGCACAGCCCGTCCACCTGGCCCGCGAACCCGTAGAGGGCGCCCGACTGGATCGACTCGACCGTCGACTTGCCGATGACGCTGCGGGGCTCGACCAACTCGACCCGCCGGAGAGCGGCGGCGTGGGCGAACAGGGCGTCGAGGCTGATGGCGACCCCCGGCGTGATGGCGCCGCCCAGGTACTCGCCCGCCGCCGAGATGGCGTCGAAGGTGGTGGCCGTCCCGAGGTCCACCACCACGCACGGGCCTCCGAAGAGGTCGTAGGCGCCCACGGCGTTGGCGATGCGGTCGGCCCCGACCTCCTTCGGATTGTCGTAGAGGATCGGCATGCCGCTCTTGACCCCGGGCTCGAGGACCACGGCGGGCACGTCGAACCACCGGCCGGCCATCTGCCGGAGGTTCGCGGTCACCAGCGGGACCGACGAGGTCACGGCGATCCCCGTGACCGTGTCGTCGATGTCCAGACCGTTCAGGTCGAGCAACTGGGTCAGGAGGAGCGCGTGCTCGTCGGCCGTGCGGACGTCGACCGTGGACAGGCGCCAGTGGTGGGCCAGTCCGGCCGGCTCGGTCCCGTCGCGGGGGACCGACTCGTCGACGGGTGCCTCCGGGTCGTCGGCGAAGAGCCCGACCACCGTCTCGGTGTTCCCGACGTCGATGGCTAGCAGCATGGCGTTCCTTCCGTGGTCGGTGACAGCGGTCGGGGGGCGGTCACGCCCGCAGGTCGAGTCCGAGATCCAGTGTGGGGGCGGAGTGGGTGAGGGCACCGGCCGACAGGAGGTCGGCCCCCGCCGCGGCCAGCGCCGCGGCCGACTCCAGGGTCACGCCGCCCGACACCTCGACCAGCGCGTCCGAGCCGGACGCCCGCACCCGCTCGACCGCCCGGGCCACCAGGTCCGGACCCATGTTGTCGAGCATGATCACCGTGGCGCCGGCGGCCACCGCCTCGTCCACCTGGTCCAGGCGGTCGCACTCCACCTCCACCATGCGGCCCGGCCACAGGTCGCGGGCCCGGAGGACGGCTTCGGCGATGGTGGCCCCGCCCAGGTGGTTGTCCTTGACCAGCACGGCCTCGGACAGGTTGCCCCGGTGGTTGTGACCTCCCCCGGCCCGCACCGCCGCCTTCTCCAGGGTGCGCAGCCCCGGCGTGGTCTTGCGGGTGTCGAGTACCCGGGTGGCCGGGTTGGCGGCCCGGACGGCGTCCACGTAGGCCCGGGTGAGCGTGGCGACCCCGGACAGGTGGCCGACGAAATTGAGCGCGGTGCGCTCGGCCGTCAGGATCGAGCGCAACGGTCCGTCGATCCGCGCCACCACGTCTCCGGGGGTGACCGCGGATCCATCGGGCGCCAGCCACTCGACGGTCACGGCCGGGTCGACCTGGGCGAAGGCCTCGACGGCACAGGCCCGGCCGGCCACCACCCCGTGGGACCGGCTCACCAGGTCGAACCCGGCCCGGCGGTCGGGCGCGATCAGTCCGGCGGTGAGGTCGCCCAGCGGCAGGACGTCCTCGGCGATGGCCCGGGTCACCGCATCGACCACGGCGACGCGCGGCGGTTCCACCACCGGTGACCACACCCCGGCCGGCGATCCGGCCGGCGGGAGGGTCGGGTCCGCTCCCGTGGGCGGGGTCACGGGTGCGGGGTCCGGGCGGGTCCGGTCGGGGTCCGGGCCAGCGCGGTGGTGCCGTGGGGTCCGCCGTCGACGATGCGGCACTGCCAGGCAGCCGAGACGTCCGGGAAGTCACTGCGGGCGTGGGCGCCGCGGGTCTCGGTGCGCAGGGTGGCCGAGGCCAGCACGCTGGTCGACGCGGTGATGAGGTTGGCCAGCTCACCGCGGGACCGGTCGACCGGGCGGCCCGGACCGAGGGCCTCGGCCACGGCCGCCACCGTTCCCCCGGCACGAGCCAGTGACGCCGCGCTGCGCACCACGCCGGCCCCGTCGGTCATGGCCCGTTGGAGTTCGTCACGGGCCTTGGCCACGTCGAGGTCGCCACCTCCGGCCGGAGCGGCGACGGCCGCCCCCGGGCGGTCGGGACCGGGAACCTCGGAGCGGGTGACGGGTTCGGTGGCGCCGTCGACCACCGGGGCGAGCACACCGGTCGCCGTGGGACCGTCCCCACCGGCCAGGATCGTCTCGGCCAGGCGGGCACCGAAGACCATGCCCTCGAGCAACGAGTTGGAGGCCAGGCGGTTGGCCCCGTGCACCCCGGTGCAGGCCACCTCGCCCGCCGCCCACAGGCCGGGCAGTGCCGTGGCGCCCCACAGGTCGGTGAGGACGCCCCCGGACAGGTAGTGGGCGGCCGGCGCGATGGGCAGCCAGTCGGACGCCGGGTCCAGGCCGATGGCGGCCAGCGATGCGCTGATCGTGGGGAAGCGCGAGTCGAAGGAGTCGAGGGCCGTGGCGTCGAGCCAGAGATTCTCGACCCCCTGGGACTGCATGCGCTCGGCCATGGCCCGGCTGACCACGTCCCGCGGGGCGAGCTCGTCGACGAACCGCTCGCCCCGGGCGTCCCGCAGCAGCGCCCCGTGGCCGCGCAGCGCCTCGGACAACAGCGGGCGGGGCATGGCGGGGTGGTGCAGGGCCGTCGGATGGAACTGCATGAACTCGACGTCGGCCACCGGGACCCCGGCCCGCAGCGCCATGGCCAACCCGTCACCGGTCGCCTCGGCCGGATTGGTGGTGACGGCGAACATCTGCCCGGCCCCGCCGGTCGCCAGCACCGTGTGCGTGGCCCGCACCTCGACCAGGCGGTCCTCGGTGCTGAGGGCCAGCACGCCGTGGCACCGTCCGCCCTCGACCAGGAGGTCGACGGCGAACCACTGCTCGAGCACGGCGGCGGCGGAGGCCCGGGTGGCGTCCACCAGGGCCCGCTCGACCTCGGCACCGGTCGCCGCACCACCGGCGTGGACCACACGCGCCGTCGAGTGCCCGCCTTCGCGGGCCAGGGCCAGCGCCCCGCCCGGTTGACGGTCGAACACCGCCCCCATGGCGATCAGCTCGTGGACCCGCGCCGGACCCTCGTCGACCAGGACCCGGACCGCGTCGGCGTCGCAGAGGCCGGCACCGGCGGCGAGCGTGTCGGCCAGGTGGAGATCGGTCGAGTCCTCGTCGCCGCCGAGCACGGCGGCCACACCGCCCTGGGCCCAGCGGGTCGCCGACTGGGACAGCTCGGCCTTGGTGAGCACCCCCACACGCAGCCCGTCGCCGTCGTCGGCGCCCCCTCCCGTGGGGGTCAACGGCGCCGCCAGGCGCACGGCCGCCGACAGGCCGGCGACCCCGCTGCCGAGGACGAGGACGTCGAGGGGCCCGATGGCCGCGGGCGGGGTGCTCACCGCGTGGTCCGAGCGGCCTGCGGGTCCCGGGGATCGAGGTTGTCGATGAGGCGGACCGGTCCGACCTGGGCGGCGATCAGGAGGCGCAGCGGGCGGTCGTCCGCGCCCGGGACGGCGGTGACGGGCTCGAGGTCGGCGGCGTCGACCAGCACGGCGTAGTCGAGGGTCACCGACGGCTCGGATTCGACGACTTCGGCCATGGCCGTCTCGACCGTACCGGCATCGGCACCGCTACCGAACGTGTCGGCACCGACGGTCAGCGCCCGGTGGAGGCACACGGCCGCGGCCCGCTCGTCGGCTGCCAGGCGCACGTTCCGGCTCGACATGGCCAGTCCGTCGGCCTCGCGTACGGTCGGGCAGCCCACCACCTCCACCGGCAGGGACAGGTCCCGGACCACCCGGCGGACGATGGCCAGCTGCTGGAAGTCCTTCTCGCCGAAGTACGTACGGCACGGTCCGGTCATCGTGAGCAGCTTGGTCACCACCGTGGCCACCCCGTCGAAGTGCCCCGGGCGGGAGTGGCCCTCCCACCGGTCGCCCAACGAGCTGACCGTCACCGTCGTCGCTCCGGGTGTCGGCCAGTCCGGGTACATCTCGGTCACCGACGGGGCGAACACCAGGTCGGCCCCGGACCGGGCGGCGAGCTCGAGATCGGCGGCCAGCGTCCTCGGATAGTTGGCGAGGTCGCCCGCCTGGGCGAACTGGGTGGGGTTCACGAAGACCGAGACGGCCACCACGTCGCACTCGGCGGCGGCGCGGGCGATCAGCGAGGCGTGCCCGTCGTGGAGGGCGCCCATGGTGAGCACCACTCCGACGACACGGCCCGACCGACGCTCGGCGTCGAGGCGCTCCGCCAGCTCGGCTGCCGTCCCCGTGACGGCGACACCGGGAACGGTGGTGGTGACGCTCACGCCACCTGCTCGGCGACGGCCGCGGCGGCCACGCCGAAGGACAGCTGGCCGACGACCTCGACCGGGGAGGGGTCGGGCTCGGCGGCGGTGTCGAGGGAGAGTCGGCGGGCCAGCGCCACCATGGCGTCGTAGCCGGCCAGCTCCGTGCGGTGCGCCGGCATGGCGCCGATGCTGGCCCGGTGACGCTCGACCGTCTCCCAGTCCCCACGGGCGGCGGGGCCGGTCAGGGCGGCCCGGGGCCCGAGGGTGAGCGCGTCCTCGCTCGCCGCCCGCATCAGGCCGGCGAAGGCCCCGAGCGGCAGTCCGGCGGTGGCCGCCACGCGCTCGACCTGGCCCATCAGGGCGACCAGGTGGTTGGCGGCGATGACGGCGGCGGCGTGGTAGGCGGCGCGGTCGGCGTCGTCGACCTCGACGACATCGCCACCCAGGGCCTCGGCCACCCGGCGGGTCATCGGATCGCCGGCCACGGTCAGGGTGACGCCGGAGCGCAGCCGTTCGGCCCCGATCGCCGGCGTCGGCAACGGCACGAGCGGGTGCAGCGACCCCCGTCGGGCGTGCCCGGCCAGGACGTCGAGGCCCAGCGAGCCCGACAGATGGATGACCACCGCGCCGTCCACCGGACGCACACGGGCGGCCACCTCGGCCACGACGTCGTCCGGGGTGGCGATGAAGAGGATGTCGACCCCGTGGGCCGCCTCGACCGGTGAACGGTCGCGCCCCCACGCGCCGAGCGATCGGAAGCCCCCGACTGCTTCGAGCGCATCCATCAACGACCGGCCGGCACGGCCCGGTCCGAGTACACGGAATGTGGTCACGAGACCCCTTTCGACGTTCCGGCCCCGGGTGGGTGCCGTTCGCTACAGGAAATCCAGGAACTGCTGGTCAGACACTACCCACGGGGCGGACCTCGCCGCCAGCGCGGACGATGTCGTCGTCGTCCACCAGGTCGGGCGCCAACTCGGCCAGCGGGGCCAGTACGAACCGGCGCTCCCGCCAGCGGGGATGGGGCAGGGTGAGCTCGGGATCGTCGAGGGTCACCCCGTCCATCCAGATCACGTCGGCGTCGAGCGTGCGGGGTCCCCACCGCACGGTGCGCACCCGCCCCGCTGCCGCCTCCAGGCGGTGGCACTGGGCCAGGATCCGGTAGGGGTCGATCTCCCGGGGCACGGCCAGCTCGACCACCAGGTTGAGGAAGGCGCCCTGGTCGTCGGGACCACCCACAGGGTCCGTCTCGTAGACCCGGGAGACCGCCGTCACCGAGGGACTCGAGCCGGCCCGCAGCTGGTCGACGGCCCGGCGCAGGTGGGCGGACCGGTCGCCGAGGTTGGACCCGAGGGAGAGGAACGCCCGTCGGGTGGGCACCTCCGCCGACGGCTGGGTCACCGGTCGCGGACCACCCGGACGCCCACCGTGTCGATGTCGACCGCCAGCGGCGGCCGGAGCTTGCGCAGGGCCACCGTCACCCCGGTGATGCGGTGGTCGAGGTCGAGGACCGCATCGGCCACGTGCCAGGCGAGGGCCTCGAGTAGGGCGAACGAGCGGGGACCCGCCACGGTCTCGGCGGCGAGGAGGGCCACGGCGCCGTAGTCGACGGTGTCGGCCAGTGTGTCGGACACGCCGGCCGGACGGAGGTCGACCACGAGGTCGAGATCGATCTCGAAGGGCTGTGCGCGTTCCTGCTCCTCGACCAGGACGCCGTGGGTCCCGACCGCCCGCAGTCCCCGCAGCTCGATCCGGCCGACCGGGGCGGCGGTCATCAGGCCGACGTCGGCGAGCCGGCCGGCGGCGGCGCGGCGACCGGTGCCAACTGACCGGCCTCGGCCACCAGCTCGCGGCCCGACGGACCCATGGGGTGGCCGGTCAGGTGCTCGACGACGGTGACGGCCTGGGGGCCGCTCGGCAGGCGGGCGGACCACAGCAGGTAGCCGGCGATGAGCCCCGAGACCCGGTCGCCCAACTCCTCCTGGTGGACCAGGATGCGCTCGCCGGCCGACAGGCGACCGTGGAGGTCGCGGTACACGTCGGTGAGGACGCTCCGCACGTCACCGGAGGCCGGGAGCGGGTAGTGCACGCTGGCCAGCGACTTCTCCTCGTACGCCTGCAGGTTGTGCGACGACGGGAGCAGCGACACCACCCGGGTGAAACCCTGGACCTGGAGCCAGATGATCTCCTCCTGGCGGCGTACCTTGCGGTGGTTGGGTGCGAAGCCGCCGGGACGCTCGCTGATCGCCAGACGGTCCTTGATGACCCAGGTGAAGTTCCGCGGCGGGATACCCGCAGCCCACTTGCCCTTCACGATCCGTCCTCCGTATCCCGCATGGTTCCTGCGTCTCCGGCCCCGCCGGCGGGTCGTCCCACGAGGAGCGCGGCCTGCACCGTGGCGGCCACGTCGTGCACCCGGACCATACCCGCCCCCTGACGGAGGGCCCACGTGGCCGTGGCCAGGGAGCCGGGCAGGCGCTCACCCACCGGCGCCGGGGTCCCGTCGGGCCCGGCGGCCAGGGTGCCGAGGAACGCCTTTCGGCTGGTGCCCACCAGGACCGGGAGCCCGGTCGCCACGAGGGCGTCGATGCGGGCCAGGAGCTCGAGGTTGTGGTCGATCGTCTTGCCGAACCCGATGCCGGGGTCGATCCAGACCTCCTGCACGCCGGCGGCGAGCGCCTGGGCGGCCCGGTCGGCCAGGAGGGCGCGTACCTCGGCCACGACGTCGTCGTAGCGGGGGTCGTCCTGCATCGTGGCCGGCGGACCCAGTCGGTGCATGGCCACCCATCCCACCCCGCAGCGGGCCGCCACCGGCCACAGGGATGCCGACACGTCGTTGATCAACGTGGCGCCGACCTCCACCGCCGCCTCGGCGACCTCCGCCTTGGTGGTGTCCACCGACACCCGGACGTGCGGGCTCAGGGCCTCGACGACGGGCAGCACCCGGCGGAGCTCCTCGGCCGCGGTCACCGCCGTCGCCCCGGGTCGGGTCGACTCACCCCCCACGTCGACGATGTCGGCCCCCTCGGCGATCAGTTCGAGGCCCCGGGCGACGGCCTTGTCCGTCCTGAACCAACGACCACCGTCGGAGAAGGAGTCGGGCGTCACGTTCAGGATCCCCATGACGAGGGCCCGTTCCGCTGTGGTGGCTTCCGACATCACGACTCAGCGTAAACCCTGGCGGAACGGGCCGCGACCGCCCGCGGTGACCCGCTCAGCGCCCCTGGACGAACTGCATCGCCTCGAAACGCGTGGCGGTGTCGGTGCGGAACAGGCCCCGCACGGCGGAGGTGACGGTGGACGTACCGGACTTCTTGACCCCCCGCATCGACATGCACAGGTGCTCGGCCTCGACCACCACCAGGACCCCCTTGGGGTCGAGCGCCGACTCGATCGAGTCGGCGATCTGGGACGTCATCCGCTCCTGGACCTGGAGCCGCTTGGCGTAGCCGTCGACCAAGCGGGCCAGCTTGGAGAGCCCGGTGATGCGCCCGTCCGACCCCGGGATGTATGCGACATGGGCCCGCCCCATGAACGGCACCATGTGGTGCTCGCACAGCGAGGCGAAGGGGATGTCGCGGACCATGACCATCTCGTCGTGGTCGGCGGCGAACGTCACCTCCAGATGGTCGGAGGGGTTCTCCTCGAACCCCGAGAAGAGCTCCTCGTACATCCGGGCCACCCGCCCGGGCGTCTTCTGGAGGCCGTCGCGGTGGGGATCCTCCCCGATGGCGGCGAGGATCTCGAGTACCGCCGCCTCGATCCGGGTTATGTCGACGCTCATCGTCCGGTCACCTCTCGTCTCGGCCCCCGGTGGGGTTGGCCACCCGTTCTACCCGGTCGTGCGTCCCACCGGTGCACCGGTGGGAGGGGCCGGGCCCGTCGACCGGTCCGCCGTGGTCACGACCGGGGGCCGTCGTAGACATGGATGGCCGGGAGGTTCCGGTAGCGCTCGGCCACGTCGAGGCCGTAGCCGATCACGAAGTCGGCCGGGATCGTGAAGCCGACGTACCGCAGGTCCAGCGCCGTGCGCTGCTGACCCTCCTTGACCAGCAGGGCGCAGACCTCGACGCTGGCCGGCTGGCGGGCCAGCAGGTAACGCTGGAGGTAGCTCAGGGTCAGGCCGCTGTCGACGATGTCCTCGACCACCAGCACGTGGCGGTCGAGCAGGTCGAGGTCGAGGTCCTTCACGATCCGGACCACACCGGAGGTCCGGGTGGCGCTGCCGTAGGAGGAGACGGCCATGAAGTCCACCTCGCACGGCAGGGCGATGGCCCGGGACAGGTCGCTCATGAACATGAACGCGCCCTTGAGCACCCCGACCAGGAGCGGCGGCCGGCCCTGGTAGTCGGCGGTGATGGCCGCGCCGAGCTCGACGATGCGGGCCTGCAGGTCGGCTTCGGGCACGATGACCTTGCCGACCTCGTCACCTTCCTCGAGGCGCGCGAGTCCGGAGAGTCGGTTGCTGCCGGGGTCGGTCACGTCAAGACTGTACCGGAGCGCCGCCACCCCCTACCGGCCCCCGGGTCAGCCGGCCCTGCGACCGTGCCACCCGCACCCCTCCGGGTACCTCGGTGGCGCGCCGCTCGAGTCTGGCCACCTCCAGCACCCGGTCGACGGCGTCGGAGGGCGGTGGATACCCGCCCTCGCCGAGCAGCCAACCGCGCACGGCCCGCCGGGCCTGGGCGGGCGGGGCCGCGGCCAGGGCGGCGGCGTCGGTCGGATCGAGGAGGTCACCCACCTCGTCGAGCAGATCGGCGTCCCCGGCCAGGAGCCGGGCCTGTCGGGCCAGCACAGGCACCACGTCCCTCCCGGCGATCTCGGCGCACAGCGGGAGCAGCTCGGACCGGATCCGGTTGCGCCAGAAGCGTGGGTCCTCGTTGGAGGGGTCCCGGACCGGATCGAGGCCCAGGTGGGCGCAGAGGGCGACGGTCTCGTGCCGTCGGAGGGCGAGCAGCGGGTGGCGGACACCCGTGCGCATGCCGGCCAGGCCGTGGACCCCGGCACCACGGAGGAGATTGGCCAGCACCGTCTCGGCCTGGTCGTCGGCCGTGTGCCCGGTGGCGGCCTCGGTTCCGAGGACGGCACGACGGGCGTCCCGGGCCCGGGCCTCGAGGTTGGGGCCGTCGGGCACCTCGACCCGCTCGGACCGGAATGCGGCCCCGAAGCGGTGGGCGGCAGCGGCCACGACCCCGGCCTCGTCGGCCGAGCCCGGGCGCAGTCCGTGGTCGACGTGGACCGCGGTCACCCGGCACCCGGCCGCTGCGGCCAGGACGAGCAGGGCGAGGGAGTCCGGACCGCCCGACACACCGCAGATCAACGGTTGCCCGCCCGGCGGGAACGTGCACCGCTCCAGCAGCTCCGCCACCCGGGCGTCCGACGCCCACTCCACCGGGTCGGCGACCATCAGTTCAGGGACGACCGCTCAGGGGGTTGCGGACGGGCCACCCGGGACGCACGCCGACTCAGGGCAGGACGGACGGCGTGGGTGCACCCGCCACCCGGGCGATCCACACCGACGGGTCCCGGATCTCCTCGAGGGTCGGCAACCACTCGGGGCCACGCCAGGCCCGGTCGAGCAACTCGGTTCCCCCCGACTCCTCGACGGCGGCGATGAACCGCTCGCCCTCCTCGTACTGGCGGAGCTTGGCCTCGATCCCGATGAGCTGCTGGAGGATCCGGGACAGGCCGTGCGCCTGCTTGCGCCGCGCCCGCAGGACCCTGGAGAAGTGGGCGGCGCTCGGGATGTCGGCGGCCCCGGCCCGGTCCATGGTCACATCGCCATGGCCCTCGAGCAGGCTCATCAGGGCCTGGATCCGGTGGAGGCCCTCGAGCTGCTCGGGACTGGCCACCAGGCCGAGGGCCCCGTTGTCGTCCAGCGGATTGCGGCCGGCCCGGATCTCCTCGGTCATCCGCTTCAGCGAGGTGGCCAGCCGGCTCGGGTCGGGTTCGAGCGAGCCGATGCCCTCCTCCACCAGCGACACGAAGTAGTCGCGCATCCACGGGATGGCCGTGAACTGGCAGCGGTGGGTGACCTCGTGGAGGGCCAGCCACAGGCGGAACTCCCGGGGCTCGAAGCCGTGCTGGCGCTCGAGGGCGACGATGTTCGGTCCCACGAAGTAGACGAGGTCCTGTTCGTCGGCGGCCTCCTCGGTGAGCAGCAGGTCGTACTGTCCGAGCACCCGGGTCGACAGCCAGCCGAGCACCACACCCATCTGCACCCCGGTGGCGGTCCGACCGGCGGTGGCCAGCGGCCCCGACAGTCTCGACAGCACGGTGTTGGACCCCGTCGCCAGGCGGGACGGGTCCAGCCGGTCGAAGTGCGGTCCGAGCAGGCGTTGGAAGCTGGCCACGTTGGCGGTCACCCAGCCGGAACGGTCGGTGACCCGGGCACGGGCGGCTCCGGCCGCCGAGCGCAGTCCGGTCGAGGCCGCCACCAGCTCCTCGGCCTGCTGGGTCAGCTCGGCGAACTCCGCCTGGAGCAGGTCGGGACGGTAGGGTGCCGGCGACTTCGCCCGACTCCCCACCCAGGTGGCCACGCGTTCGGCCGTGTCCCACCCCACGGCGCCCGCCGACGGGACGTCATCGACCTCGGACGGGGCGGGATCCAGGAGGGTCACGGCACCAGTGTAGGGAGATGGCGGCCACGGGGGGCCTTCGCCCCGCCGTGGTCACGGGGAGCGGTCGCTCAGTCGCCCGCCTGGGCGCCCTCGTCCTGGAGGGCGCGGGCCACGCGCTCACGCAGGGCGTCCGGCACGTGGTCCTGACAACGGTTCGCCACCAGCTTGCGGAGCTCGGCCTCGAACCCGTAGGCACCGACGCACGGCCCGCACAGGTCGAGGTGACGGGAGATCTCGATGCGCCGCTGATCGGTCAGCTCGCCGTCGAGGTAGAAGTACAGCCGCTCGATCGTCTCGTCACAGCTGACGAAGCCCGCGACGGGTTCGGTCGTGTCCGGACCGGGGCTCAGGCCCGCTCCACCGTCTCCTTCGTGTCCCATCGGCAGTCTCCCCACTACCTCGCCTCGTCGGATGCCCCGACGAGGCCGCGTGCTCTTCCGACATCGACCAACGCCTTCTGCAGGGCTTTTCTTCCTCGATGGATCCTGCTCATCACCGTTCCGATCGGAACGTCGGTGATCTCGGCGATCTCCTTGTACGAGAAGCCCTCGACATCGGCCAGCAGGACGGCCATCCGGAACGTGTCCGGGAGGGCCTCGATGGCGGCCTTGACGTCGGTGTCGGTGAACCGGTCGAGGGCCTCGTCCTCGGCGCTGCGGCCCAGTCCGGCCGACGGATCACCGGCCAGGTGGTGGTAGAGGTACAGGTCCTCGACGTCCTCGACGTCGGCGATCTCCGGCCGACGCTTCTTGGCCCGGTAGGAGTTGATGTAGGTATTGGTGAGGATCCGGTAGAGCCAGGCCTTGAGGTTGGTGCCCGTCTCGAAGGACCCGAAGGCCCGGTAGGCCTTGAGGTAGGTCTCCTGGACGAGGTCCTCGGCGTCCGCCGGGTTCCGGGTCATGCGCAGGGCCGCCGTGTAGAGGGCGGGCATGAACTCCATGGCGAGGTCGGAGAACTGCTCCTGATCGGCCATGGGGGCAACCCTACACAGCGTCGCCAACGGCAGCGACAGGGGGGCGGACCCGGGTGTCCCCCCGTGCGACCCGGGGTCGGCCGTCAGACGGCGACGATCACCTTGCCGGTGTTGCCCCCGCTGAAGAGCAGGTTCAGGGCCTCACCGGCGTGCTCGAGTCCGTGGACCACGTGCTCGCGATGGTGGATCCTGCCCTCCAGCACCCATCCGGCCATCTCCAGCTGGGCGGCCGGAAAGCGCTCCAGGTAGTCGAGGATGAGGAACCCCTCCATGCGGGCCCGCTTGACGATCAGCTGCAGGTAGTTGCGCGGACCGACGGGACGGTCCTCGTTGTACTGCGAGATCGCCCCGCACAGCACCACCCGGGCGTGCATGGCCAGGTTGGCCAGGCAGGCGTCGAGGATGTCGCCACCGACGTTGTCGAAGTAGACGTCGATGCCGTCCGGACAGGCGGTGCGGAGCCGGGCCCCGACGTCGTCGCCCCGGTAGTTGATGGCGTGGTCGAATCCGAGCTCGTCGACCAGCCACGCGCACTTCTCGGCCGAGCCGGCGATGCCGACGACCCGTCCCGCGCCCTCGATGCGGGCCAACTGGCCGGCCACCGAGCCGGTGGCGCCGGCGGCGCCGGACACCACCACGGTGTCGCCCGGCTGCGGTCGACCGATGTCCTTCAGGCCGAAGTACGCGGTCATGCCGGTGACCCCGAGCACACCGAGGACCATGGGGGGGTCGAGACCGGGGGGCACGACCGTCATCGACCCGTCCGACCCGTCGGCCAACGTGAACTCCTGCCACCCAAGCATGCCGAAGACGGTGGACCCGACGGGCAGTGCGTCGGTGCGGCTGGCCACCACCTCGCCGATGCCGCCGCTGCGCACCACGTCGCCGATGCCGATGGGCGGCAGGTAGCCCGGGGCGTCGTCCATCCACGTGCGGATGGTCGGGTCGATCGAGAGATGGGTCACCCGGACCAGAGCCTGTCCGTCGGCCGGCTCGGGCACGGCCGCGCCGTCGTCGACGGTGAGGACGGACTCGTCGACGAGGCCGTGCGGCCGAGTGGCGAGCAGGATGCGGCGGTAGGTGTCGGTCACCCCGTCAGTCAAGCAGAGCCGGTCCGACCGTGTGCCGTCAGCCGATGCCGGACCAGGTCCGGGTGGAGGACGTTGCGGTCGTCCGGGCGGCGAGCCGCCCGGACGACCCGCTCTCAGTCGGGCAGGGTGTAGGTGTTCTCGAACTCGTCCTGGAGCACGGAGGCCAGGTGGTCCGAGGTGTCCACCACCAGCTCGTCGTCGAGGACGCGGGTGCGGTAGGTCCATCCCTCCGGGAGGGCGAGACGCTCGCCCAGGGTCATGAGGGACTCCTCGCTCATGTCCGGGTCGACGCCGACGCACCGGGCCTGCATCACCCAGGCGAGCCCGTCGGGATCGACCAGCTCGTAGACCCGGCTACCGGCATCGAAGAAGAACACGGAGCGTCGGTCGACGTGGCGGACCGTGTACGGCGTCTGCGCCGGATCGTTCCCGAGGTCGAGTACGGCGATCCGCCGCATCGTGATCCCACCGAAGTCCCGCAGCACCGGCTCGATCGGTTCCGTCGACCGGGCCCCCAGACCGTCGAGCATCCAGTAGCGGGGGCCGTTGAGCTTGACCATCACCGCCTCGAGGTCCTCGGCGATGGCCTCGGCATCGAGTCGCTCCCACAGCTCCTGTGGGCAGTCGTTGAGCAGCTGGGTGCCGTAGACCTGGGCCTGGATGCCGGCGTCGGTCAGGAAGAGGCCGAGGACCTCGCCGTAGCGCTGGCCGCGCTGGTCGTCGACCATGCGCTGGGGGGTGTCGGTGGTCATGGGTGGAGTCCTTTCATGCGAATGCTGACGGTTCGAGGGAACGCTGACGGTTCGTGTGCGGGATGCTCCGGTGCGGTCGACCTCGGACCGCACGGGCCGGGGCTACCGGGACACGGTACGGATGTTCAGCTGGCCGGCCAGGGCCACCACGTCCCAGAGGTCTTCGGCCTCGCCCAGGATGATGCCGGTCACGTCCCCGGTGAAGACCACCCGCCCACCGGCGGCCTCGACCAGCTTGGTGACCTCGGCGCCGTAGATCTCGTAGGCCTCCTCGCCCGAGATGTCGATGGTGGGGTCGTCGTCGTACACGGCCCGGTCCCTGAACTTGAGGAGGTTGACCATGACGAAGGGCCCGTCCTCGCCGGCGGCGAAGAATTCGTCGAACTGCGCCTTGGGCGGGTAGACGGCATTGGTGACTTCCATGGAACCTCCTCGACGGGTTCCGTCACCTCAGAAGGTGTCGGTGACACTGACAATAGGTTGGCCCCGGACGGGGTGCAACCGGGGCCCCGTTGACCTCCACCTTCTGGAGCCTGGGAGGAGAATCGAACTCCTGACCTACGCATTACGAGTCCGAAAAAGGGCCGGAAATGGGGATATTCAACCGGCAGAAGTCAGACGTTTTCGCAGGTCACACGGTTGTTAGTGGAACTAACCGGAAGATACCGGATCCCGAGTTGTAGGGTAAATAGTAGGGTAAATGTCGGGCTGATATCCGTTCCCGCCCTCGGCGATGCTCGAGTGGGGTGCACTCCACCGCGAGGCGACCCGAGGCGTCGGTTCAGGGGACCCGTCGAGTGTGACCGGACCCCGATCAAGGTGAGCAGTCGCGGCACCTTCGAACTCGTTACGATCTGGCGATCCTCGGAGCGCCTCACCTTCCTCACGTCCGGATCGGGCCAGTACCGCGACCACCCGGCCGCCACCGCTTCAGGGGACGTGATCCCTCCCGTCAGATCGTCCGGTCAGCAGACGCTTGCTTCCACTCTGTCGAGGTCGATCGATTCCGGTGGAGACCGATGCCCGGATCAACATCAGAGGGAAATCAGTTCAGCCGCACAGTTCGAGCGAAACTCCACGTGCGGCGGTCACTGCCTCGCCGGCCGTCGACTGGCTGACCAAACCGCGATCGGTCCTGACCGATGAGTCCACTCCGGTACACCATCCATGTAACGTCTGATACATGCACTGGCGGATCGTCACCTATCGGGTGCCCACCGAGCCCTCCCGACATCGGGTCGGACTTTGGCGCGAGTTCGTCAAGGGTGGAGCACTGTCGCTGCAGCAGGCGACGTGGGCCATGCCCGCGGGAGTCGAAGCTGATCAACTCCTCGAGCGGGCCGGCGAACTGGTCGCACGAGCGGAGGGACAACTGTTCGTCTTCGATGCGACTCCCACCGGTTCGACTGCCGAAGCGCTCGAGCACAGTTACACCGAGCAACGAGAGGCGGCGTGGATCGAGTTCATCGCCGAGTGCGGGAAGTTCGACGACGAGATCGTCAGCGAATTCACCAAGGAGAAGTTCACCCTCGCCGAGTTGGACGAAGAGGAGCAGAACCTCGACCGCCTGAAGCGATGGTTCCGGGAGCTGAGCTTCCGGGACCAGTTCGGCGCCCCCTCGGCCGCGGAGGCCGAACAACGGCTGAAGGCAGCAGCGGACTCCCTCGAGCGCTTCGCGGAAGCCGTGTTCGCCGCCCGGGAGCAGCAGTGACGCGAGACCCAGCAGATCCGTTCCATCCTTCTCCCGGTTGCCGGTCCGCTGGATGAACATCCACCACCTGATCGCCACCTACGGCTACGTGGCCGTCTTCGGCCTGATCGCCGCCGAGAGCTTCGGGATTCCCCTGCCCGGCGAGACCGCCCTCATCGCCGCCGCAATCTACGCCGGAGCCACGCATCGCCTCTCGCCGGAGCTGATCTTCGCCGTCGGTGCCTCGGCGGCGATCATCGGCGACACGTGCGGGTACTGGATCGGCGACAAAGGGGGCTATCCGCTCCTCCGTCGCTTTGGCCACTACGTGCGCCTGGACGAATCCAAGCTCAAGGTGGCCCGCTACCTGTTCTCGCGCCACGGCGGCAAGGTGGTGTTCTTCGGTCGGTTCGTCTCGGTGCTCCGGACCTATGCCGCGCTCCTGGCCGGCATGAACAAGATGCACTACCGGCGCTTCCTGATCTTCAACGCCTCGGGCGGCATCCTCTGGTGCGCTGTCTACACGTTCGGGGCCTACTGGTTCGGCAACAAGATCACCTCGATCTCGGGACCACTGGGCATCGTCCTGCTCGCGCTGGCCGTCGGTCTCATCGCGGTGGGCGTCCTGATCGGCCGTCGCAAGATGGCCGCACTGACGGCCCGGGCCGATCTGGCCCTTCCCGGACCCCTCGACGCCTGACCCCGTCCACCCATCGCAAGGAAGGTCGAACCGTTGGATAGCCGCCTCTACCGAGACATCAACCAACTCGCGGTGCACACCCCCTGGGCGCACTCCTTCATGAAGGCCTTCGCCGTCTATGGGGTGGGCCTGTTCGCCATGCTGGTCATTGCAGCGTGGTGGTATGCCCGGCGGTCAGCCGAACCATGCCGACCGGTGGCCGCATCGCTCTGGACTGCGATTGCCGTGGTCGCTGCAGTCGGGGTGAACCAGGTGATCGGCCGAGCGGTCCATCGGGGGCGTCCCTACGCCACGCTGCACGGTGTCGAGGTCCTGGTGTCCCGCACCCACGACTTCTCGTTCCCCTCTGATCACGCCGTGACCGCCGGTGCCGCTGCCGCCGGGCTCTGGGTCATCGCCCACTACGGCGGCAGGGCCACCCGGCGCATTGCAGTGACCGGGACGGTGCTCGCGCTGCTGGTCGGGTTCTCCCGGGTCTACGTGGGTGCGCACTACCCCGGCGACGTGGTGGCCGGGCTCTTGTTCGGCGCCGCCGTGACAACGCTCGGTTGGCTCCTCGTCAACCGGCCACTCACCACCCTGGTCGAATCAGTCTCCAGGCGACCGGGCCTCCGGCTGCTCATCGCCACTGGCCGTCCTGCGAACTCCGCTGCCACTTCATGATGCCGACATTCCAGAACGCGCATTGGCGACATCCGGCGATCCGCCGGATGGGAGATTGACCATCCCCTGAGCAGCGTTCGGCCGCCACTCGTCGGCCGCGGTACCCACAGACGGATCATGGCTCACAGGTCGCCGTCTCAGAGCATCGAGCCGAGGTCCGATCCCACGCTGGGGTAGGTCGGGGTCCTGGACTTCAGT
>Ga0080006_1139785_pt1 | contig 91561 bp, 100 predicted proteins | sample RS3BMetagenome_FD_69209 | JGI IMG/M metagenome (GOLD analysis project Ga0080006, IMG submission 69209) | Ferric oxide microbial mat and aquatic microbial communities from Rainbow Spring, Yellowstone National Park, USA - RS3B (SPADES... ... | reverse complement strand
TAGCAACGTCCTGAAATGTATAAGTCTTGCCAAAAGGTGGTGCAGACCCCGGCAACCAAGAATATAGAGAACTGGCCAGTTCCGAAATATACTTACTCCTTAAAATGTCATTATCCATTTTGGTATCACAGGTATATGTTATTCTGGGCAATAATTCAGATATTAATTTTTTCTACAGTTGAATTCATTTATTGAATCCAAAGCTGTGGTAGCTCAGAATGAATTACGGTAAAAATCTATGAAAATATCTCTGTTCTCATGATTATTTAGTATCAAAGGGCGAACTCCTGGGTTGCAGATTCACGGAGTCCTTGAGCCTTATGGTCCACTTCGGGCTTCTTTTTGTCGAATTTAGTAATCTTCAATTCCTGGTGTTCCTAGCAAGGTGAAATATCTTCACTATAACGGAATCAAGTCGGAACAGCGAACTTGTCGAGCTGTCCACGAGCCATTCGAATGAAGATAAAGTTGACCGTCCTCTTGTCTACAGCGCCCGTTTTCCTCCTGCTCATTCTGGCTACGCTACTTTCCTACTTTTATGGCATTCATTCTGTGCCAGTACGGGTTTAAGCAAGCTTCCACGAGGGGTGTTTATATATGTGGAAACCGTTTAAATGATCATGGACTTAAAATTTTCAAGGAAGGACCCGACCCCATTTGGGGTTAAGTCCCACCGGGCCCGTACCCATTTGGGGTCGAACCCATTAAAAAGAGGAAATAATCAGATTAGTGTGCAGTCATCAGCAAGGCATACCTCAAAATACATTCGTCTGCTTGAGGATGAAAGAGTTAGAAGGTGGATTGATTATGTAGCAAGAGGCTCATCTATCACAGCTTAGGTTTACTTTCGCAGGTTAGGAAAAGCATGCAAAGATAGTAATATATTACCATCAGACCTTCTTAACAAAGATGAAGAATCGCTCTGGAACTTTCTTAACGATTTGATATCAGAGATGGAGATTAAAGGAAAGGCTGGAGGATACATACAATCAACATTAAAGGCTGTTAAATCATGGTTGAGCTTCAACGGAATAGAAGTGAAGAGGAAGGCTAAGATAAAGGGTTTGAACGATACCCCTACACTAAGGGATAACCAACCTATCATCTTCTTTGCTAAGTCAGCTGTACCATGTCTCTCCTCTTAAGGTTAAATGCATCATAGCATTAATTGCTGGGTCTGGAGTAAGGCCTGAGGTCATAGGGAATTATGATGGCAGAGATGGATTGAGGCTTGGCGATATACCAGAGCTGGAGATTCAAGAGGGAAGGGTTAGGTTCCGAAAAATTCCCCCATCGCTTGTTGTCAAGCAGGAGCTGAGCAAGACGGCCCAAGCTGCGCTTTGGGCGCTCACCGAGAAGGAGAGGAAGGAGGCGAAATGGATTGAGGGGGATGAGAAATTTAATATCTGGAATACGAAGGAAGGGAGGACTCTGCCGGGGCACTACGTATGTGTGGTGTGATGTGTGAGACATACTAATTTCCTCGACCTCTACCGCTACATGGAGGAGGCCAAGAACATACTGAAGCTTGGCGGCGGCGACGATATCCCCCGACTCCATGCTGAATAAGAGGGAACCCAACCCGAAAGAATTGTTTCTCGGATCGCTGCTTCCCCGTTTACTCGAGGGGCTCACGGCAGCTACCTTGCATTACACGGGACAAGCCACAACTACCTGTATTCGGCTTGGGCGACACCGCACTCTGAATAAGCGGCCAACACGTCGGCGCTCTTCGGCTCCGTGGTGACGACTTCTGGCTCATCCCTTAGCTTGACGTAGTGGCATACATCGAGCATCGCGCGGTCTCGCCGCGGGTGGAACACTCGTCCTCCACGTCTAGCCCACATCAAGCTATGTCGTGGTGATCCTGAGTACGGCGTTTTTCATTTCAGGAACCAACTTGCTTTGCGTATGGGGCTTAACTCAATCACGACCGTCGAATTATCGTTCTTCCAGCCTTTCACATTCCGCATGTGTTCTATTAGTCGTTCGGCGGCCAGCCCTCGGAGGACTCGGGCAGTGCACTCGATCATTACTCCATGCTCCTTCAGCTCGTCGTCGATGACGAGCGTTGCTTTCGCGTTCCTTGCGAGATTAACGACTTTCTTGGCATCTTTTGACGATGGGACATAGAACTTTCCGCGGTGATAAACGTAACCTACGGGCACCGAATGAGGCCAGCCATTTGAGCTTATCGTTGAGAGCCTGCACACGTCTTTGGCCTCTATGAGGCGCGCTTCGCGTCTACTGAAGAAGGGGGTCACTCGACTGTTGCTGCATTTGCAACGAGCAATCTGTGATAATAAATTTTGTACGTGTTTACTGGGGCTGCGTTTTGTCTCTTTTCGCTTCAGCCTGATTAGGGGACACCTCCTCCGGCTTCTTGGTAAAGTAGGAATACTCCATGTCGGTCAGTTTGTTGTAGAAAAGCACCCTCCCTTCGCGTTCCGACGAGTTCTTTTGCGTCCGGTAAGGTTCGGAGAGCGTCGACCACCTTATCAGAGGTTGTGGCTTGATCTCTGTCAAGCCCCCACGCCTTGTAAACCGAAATGACGATCCAATCGTTCAGTTTGTTCAGGCTGGACTTGGCTCTGTCCAGCAGGGCATGCGGTGGAGGTGAATTACCCGTATCCGGTTGACCCATAGATACCTGACTGTACCCTGCCTCCTCCAGCACCTTTAGGAGCTTCGAAGCGTCATCAAGGGTTGGTACCAAGAATTTGACCTCGTACAAGGCTGTTCACTATTACGATGCGTTACGTATCGTAATGTAACACATAATATAAACGTTAGGATAGTCGCGGCTTGGTGTGTCATCCTGAAATCAGTATACCCCTTCTTACGACGGTTTGGCATGATATACCTCTCCGGATTCTTTATCTATCACAACACCGTCTTCTGGCATCTTCCTTATGAACGCTTGATCCGGGGTCTCTACCTTCTCCATATCTAAAGACATATGAGGTCTCTTCGAATTATACCACATTATGAGTTCGTCTATGCTGTCGAACTCATTTGGCTTCTCTTCAACTACAGTCCTGAAGAACCTCTCTATCTTACCATTCGTCTGCAGCGGATGGTGCACCCTTCCCACTATATGCCTTATATTATACTTTGCAAGAGTCATTTCAAAGACGGTTACACCCTTCACCTTAGATTCGGATTCTACCGCATAGATAGAACTGTGAACCACTTCCAGATCTTATGCTCGCAGGCTTCCCCCATCACTTTATTGCAGCACCAAGCACCTCCACTGCCGAACGTTCTGATGTAGCTTGGTCGAGCAGGGAGTAACCCATTATTTTATTTTCCTCGAAGCATCGTCGATGTACGCTATGAACCATCCACGACCTTCCAGCTACTTGTAATCTACGTGCCAGAGAGAATTAGAATACTTCCTTTCGTATTTGACCCGGGGATAACGCGGCCCCGGTCTATGGGTATGTGGACTGCACCGACTTCGGTCTTGGGGTGGCCGGGATAGCGGATAAATGAATATATGAATGAACAGCCAGGTTGAAGGAAACCTCGAATAGCAGGAAATCAGGTATAGCTAAGTAACCGCCATCCCTTTGCTATCGTATGCATTCGCCGCCTGCCCGAATGAGCCTGCCAAATAATGACGGACTAATGTTATATGCAACCTAGCGGCATCGGTTCGCGGTCGAGCTCTGTGGCTCTTGCAAACGATATTAGCGCCAAAATAAGGCAGGCGCTTGAGGATGTCAATGATTTAGAAAATGGAATGTTGATAGGTGCGGGGTACGACGGGGATAGAAGACTGGCGTTCCTAAAGTTTTATGATGTTAACAATAATCTCATCAGGTTCTACTTTGACAGGTCCGGTCACAAGCCTTACTGTTATTCTAAACTCCCACCGGAGGAGTTGAGGAATCTAAAGCAAAGACCTGACGTTGAAGACATACTGCAGGAGGAGAAGAAGGACCTGATAAACGACAGGAACATAGTAGTTTCAAAGATAATCACGAAAGATCCGCTTGCCATCGGTGGAGGTGGCAACAATTCGATAAGAGAGATAATACCTGCGTACGAAGCAGACATAAAATATTACGAGAACTACATCTATGACAAGCAGCTTCAGATGGGCGCCTACTTCAGGGTGAAGGAAGGAAGGCTGGAACAGCTCCCATACGTAGCAAGTAGCTCAGTTATGGAATCTTTGCAAAAGAACACGGAGGGCGCAAACAAGATGCTGGCAGATTACATACGGGATTGGGGGTTACTCCTTACTCAACCCTACCCAATGCTGAAAAGGGCAGCTCTGGATATCGAAGTTTATTCTCCCGAGGAGAACAGGTTACCGGATCCGGAAAGGGCGGAATACCCTGTCATTAGTGCAGCCCTTGTTGGAAACGATGGCAAAAAGAGGGTTTTCGTTCTGGAAAGGTCAGAAGTAGAAAAGGGTGAAAGCAGGTTGCCTAGGGACGTGACTGTGCTGCGTTTCAGATCGGAGGGGGAGCTTTTGCTCAGCCTTTTCGATGCAATGCTCGAATATCCGATAATAGTAACTTTCAACGGTGACGGCTTTGACCTACCATATCTTTATCACAGGGCCGACCAGCTTGAGATTCAGAAGGATGCCATCCCTATCTCGATGGGAAGGGACACTGCCAACATAAAGCATGGGCTTCATATCGACCTCTACAAAGCCTTCAACAACAGATCGATTCAAATCTACGCATTCAGCAACAAGTACAGCGACCACACACTCAACGGTATAGCATCAGCGCTCTTGGGAAGGGAGAAGGTGGAATTGGAAGAGGGGATAAGTCTACTTTCCATGTCCACCCTTGCTTATTACAACTACACGGATGCGGAAATCACCCTTGAGTTGACAACCTTCAACAACGACCTTGTAATGCGATTATTCCTGACCATATCAAGAATATCGAAGATGCCCCTTGAGGATGCATGCCGGCTGAACGTGTCGAACTGGATCAAGAGCCTGCTAATTTGGGAGCACAGGAAATGGAACGCTTTGGTACCCCGAAAGGACGACCTTGAGGCGAAAGGGTCTGCCTCCTCAGAAGCGATAATCAAGGGAAAGAAGTACAAAGGAGGGCTGGTAATTGAGCCGCTTCCTGGAGTTCATTTCAACGCCGTTGTGCTGGACTTCGCGTCACTTTACCCGAGCATAATCAAAGTGTATAACCTTTCTTACGAAACTGTGAACTGCGTGCACCCTGAATGCAGGACCAACAGAATACCTGAGACAGACCATTGGGTGTGCCGGCTTCGGACAGGAATAACAAGCCTGCTGATCGGCTCACTGAGGGATGTGAGGGTCGGCCACTTCAAGAACCTCTCAAAGAAGCTCGGAATATCAAAGCAGGAAAAGGAGTTCCTCAACGTGATTTCACAGAGCCTGAAGGTGTTTCTTAACGCATGCTTCACGGGCGACACTTATATCCTGACAACACAGGGGGTAAAGAACATCAAAGACGTCAATGTTGGGGACAGGGTGATCAACGTTAACCCCCAGACGTTAAAAGCTGAGATTGACGAAGTTGTTGAAACTCAATCCTTCCCCTACGACGGGGAACTTTACCATTTTGACGACGGTAGGTTCACCGACCTCGTCGTCACCCCCAACCACAGGATCCTCGTGAAGGGTTCTGATGGGACTGGAGCTGGAGCATTCGTCAGGGCAGACAAGGTGTACAGTACACCGGGGATGACGATACCGGCCAGGCAGGGTGCGGAGCTTGGTAGGTCAGAAAAAATTTCCCTTCTTGAATACGCGAAGAGGGTTTCGGCAAGGTTATTCGTGACGGTTTACCCATCGAGCCTCCCAGTTCATCGCATTGCTTGTGAAGGAGTTTATCGTTATGATTCCAACGCGTACGAGAAGGGAAAAGGGTGTGAAAGCCCAGTTCTTGGATTCGAACTTCCAATACAGCTGGTTGATGAACCTCAGATAGATCTACTCGAGTCCATAGGATTCAAGGTGATGGCTGGTACAGAATTGAATAATGCAATACCGGTCAGGCTCGACACCCACGAACTGGCTAGGTTCTGTGCCTTCTTCATAAAGTGTGGAAGGTTAGATACAGAGGATGTGGCTATCATGAAAAGACTGGTCTTGACTTCGCCCAGCGGAAGGGGAGGTCATTCAGCAGAACAAACAGGTATCCCGGTCAAAGTGTGCGGAGATTGGACCGGTACTTTCTCAAACCCATCAATCTTGCCAAAATTTGAAGAGCTGGTGTTTGATCTAAAGGGAGGGTTCGTAGGGGATGAAGGGCAGGGAACGATCAAGATGGCTGATTTCGGTGGTCTTGGGGTTTTCCCGGCCTCGTTGAATGCTGGACAGGCAAGGTTCACTGTTAGAAATCCGGTGATCTTCGAATGGCTCAAAGAGCAGTTCTACGGAGATGAGAGCAACCGATTGGATGGGAGACCGTCGAAGATTCCGAATTTCATACTTGGCTACTCAAACGCCCTTCAGGAATTCATGAATGGGCTTGCTATGGACAACGGATTGAAAGACTCTGGTCATCTTTCGATGGACAGTTATTCACTGGCCGAGGGAATGGCCGTCGTGCTCGGACTGGCAGGGTACAGCGTAAAGATTGAACAAAATGAGAAAGGATTTTCCGTGATATATTCGAACTCAGAATCTGTGCTGACCTCCGAAGGGGCAGAGCCTGAGGTGAAAAACGTCACCAAAGTGAACGGGTTCAAGGGCACGGTGTATTGTCTTACCACAGCGAAGAACCATACTGTGTTCGCCGGGAGGAACGGCAAATTTGTACCCGTAGGCCAGTCATATGGCGTCATGGGGTTCGAGAGTTTTGCCCTTTACTGCCTACCAGTAGCCGAGGCTACGGCAGCCCTTGGAAGGTACAGTATAACGAAGACCATTGAAAAGGCAAGGTCTGTAGGGATACAGGTTGCTTACGGCGACACCGACAGCCTCTTTCTAAAATCGCCCACAAAGGAGCAGGTGGACGAAATGCTTGACTGGGCGAAGAAGGAACTTGGAATAGAACTAGAGATAGACAAGGTCTACAGGTATGCCGCATTCAGTGGCCGCAAGAAGAACTACCTGGGGGTGTACCCAGACGGGAGTGTGGAAGTAAAGGGCCTTACGGGCAAGAAGAGCAACGTGCCTGAATTCATAAAGGCTGTGTTCAAACAGGTGATAGGGGTGCTCGCCGAGGTTCAAACACCAGAGGATTTTGAGAGGGCAAGGGAAAAGATTAGGGAGTTGCTTCGTAAGACGTACCTTGACTTGAAGGCAAGGAAGATACCGATCGACCAGCTTGCATTCCATGTTATGATGAACAAGCCTCTTGAAAAGTACACGGACACTACGCCCCAGCACGTCAAGGCGGCCCAGATCCTCAAGGAGAGGGGGAAGGAGATCAAGTCAGGAGAGATTATTTCGTTTGTTAAAACAACCGGCGGCACAGGCGTAAAACCTGTGGAATTCACCAAACCCGAAGACGTGGATGTGGACAAGTATGTTGAATATCTCAGGGGAACCTTCGACCAGCTTCTCGACGCTCTGGGGTATGAATTTGATGAAATCCTTGGCGCAAGAAAGCTTGAGGATTTCTTCTTCGGGTAAAAATTGGTCTTTGTACGTTGACTACAGTATTTATTTAAATTCCCATCAAAAGCACCCCCTAACCATGTCTTACAGAGAGCTCTTCATATCGACTCAACCCACGATTACAAATAGGCAGCAGGATAGGCCCCCAGTGGCTTACGTATTCGGGGTACCCTATGACGCAACAACCAGCTACAGGCCTGGGTGCAGATTTGGTCCGGATGCCTTGAGAGAAGCGTTCTGGAAGATAGAGGTGTACGACCCGGAGCTTGATACAGATGCGGAAAGTATTCCACTTGAGGACCTGGGCAATCTTGATCCCATGCCTCAGCCTGAAAAGATGGTCGATGCTGTAAAGAAGGTTGTATCCGAATTTGTGACAGATCGCAAGAGACCTGCTGTGCTGGGAGGAGAGCACAGTCTTACTCTCGGTTCCTTCAGGGCAATGCCTGACGACGTTTTCCTGATTGTGTTTGACGCCCATTTCGACCTTAGAGACGAACTGTATGGCTGGAAACTTAGCCATGGAACATTCCTCAGAAGGCTTTCCGAAAATATAGGCACTCAAAGAATACTTCATGTTGGCGGCCGAGCGGCCTCCAAAGAAGAGTGGGAGTTTGTTAGAAAAAATGATCTGAAGCACCTGTCTGGGAGGGAACTCGACTCGGAAGACTTCAGGAAGAAATTTACAGACCTGGTATCCGTAGCCGATAAGATCTACGTGTCGGTGGACATGGATATACTTGATCCAGCCTTCGCACCGGGGGTGGGCACTCCGGAACCGGGGGGTATTTCTACGGCCAAGTTGATTTGGATGCTTAAGCAGCTCAGGGGCAAGAAGATAAGTGGGTTTGATATAGTAGAGCTTGATCCGGCGTACGATGGCACAGGTATAACGGCCGTGGCTGCAGCTGCAGTATTTTCTACTTTGCTATCTGTTGCAAGTCTGAGCGAATGAATGATCTTTATCTGAACGCCGCAACATCTTCTGCGATTCTGGACAGAAGTTCCTCCGTTGTAAGTCCCTGTATCGTCTCTCCATTGGGTCGCCTTATAGACACGGTATTGGAATCAGCCTCCTTCTTCCCTATAACCAGCATGTAAGGTATCTTTTCGAGCTGAGCCTTCCTGATCTTGGACCCGAGGGTTGAGCTGTCATAATCCGTGTCAGTCCTCACTCGGTGATCAGTCAGAACTTTGTACACCTTATCACAATATTCCCTGAACTGATCCGAAACAGGAATTACTCTTGCCTGCACGGGGGATATCCAGGTCGGAAACCTTCCCTGGTAGTGCTCGATCAGTATCCCTATGAATCTTTCAAGCGAGCCATAGATGACCCTGTGTATAACAACAGGGGTGTGCTCTTGGCCGTCAGAACCGGTAAAGGTCAATCTGAAACGCCTGGGCATTTGGAAATCCAGCTGTATGGTTGCGCACTGCCACTCCCTCCCCATCGAGTCCTTCACATCGACATCAATCTTGGGACCGTAAAAAGCCCCTTCCTTTTCCTTCATTACGGGCTCAATCCCTTTTGACCTCACGGCTTCAACCAGAGCTGACACGGCGGCATCCCACTGTTCCTTCGTGCCCAGGTGTTGGTCGGGCATCGTTGAAATCTTCGGGGAGTAATTCAGCCCAAAAATACTGTAAAAGTAGGACATCAGGTCTATGACATTCCTGAGTTCGTCAACGATCTGTTGTTCAGCCACGAAGATGTGTGCGTCATCCTGAATAAAGGTCTTCACCCTGAACATTCCGCTCGCCACTCCACTGAGTTCATTCCTGAAGAGAGGGTCGAAATCTGCGACCCTGAGTGGAAGGTCCCTGTAACTCCATCTCCTGGTTTTGTAGAAAAGAAAGGTTGATGGACAGTTCATCGGCTTCAATCCAAACTGTTCATCGCCCATCTGGGTGAAGAACATGGTGTCCTTATAATGGTCCCAGTGTCCACTTATTCTCCAGAGAATTGTGTTCGCGAGGGCCGGGGTGCTTATCTCAATATATCCCCTCCTCTTCTGCTCGTTCCTTATGAAATCGATCAAAAGATTCCTCAGGGTCAGCCCTTTGTCGTGCCAGTACACCATCCCGGGCGACAACTCCTGAAAACTAAAGAGGTCAAGCCTTTCTCCTATAACCCTGTGGTCCGTTTCTGGTAAACCAACGAACTCGCTCTTCCTGACACGGGCGAGCATCGCGGATTCTGAAAGATGCTGCTCTTTGGCTGCAGAAATCGCCACAGTGCGCTCCTTCTTGGAGGGTTTGGATTCTGGACCGATCGATTTCGATTGTTCTGCGTACGGATGACCCTTCACCCTTATCTCAAAGGCCTTGTTCCAACCAAACGGAGCTCTGTATACTTCGTACCCCAGCGCTGCAACCTGCATTTCTAGCTGTTTAATAAGCTCAAGAGCCTTACGAGGCGGGGCGAGGTCCTGACTCAGATGGGCGTAGGGATAGAGTAAGACTCGCTTCACACCCAGCTTCTTAACAGAGGAGTCGAGTTCACCAGCCGCCCTCTTCACGGCGGAAAGATCATCATCAGACTCCATTGCAATAAATACGACAACAAGTTCGTCGATCCTTGATTTTTCCTTCTTTGCCTTCTCCGCCTCAGCAATCTCCTTGCTGATGGGCTCATATTCTATGTAGTCAGCATGGTTAAGAAGCAGTTTCATGATATACCAACCCGTTCAAACCTTGGACCATGATCTGTATCTATCTCTCTCCAGCTTCCTTTGCTCCTTGGTCTCTTTCTTGAACATCTTATAATGCTCCTTGCAGAGGAGAGCCTTTTTTGAGCCTGGCTTCAAATGAAGTGATGTGCCGGAAAGCCTACCGACGCTTAGGGACCTCACGGCCTCGGACGAGCACCCCTCTACCGAGCACGAAGCCGAATCCACCATCACATATACCTTCTTTACAGCTACACCCCTTCATCGGCGAGCTGATAAACTTACGGTGGGGTTGCAGGAGTGGCCGAAAAAACTTACGGCCCGAAAGGGTTTGAAAGGAGTTCTGTAACCGGTCCGGAAGAAGGTTTATCCACTTGTGCCATGGTGGTTCAACCATTTGCTTACAAGATTGAGGCAGGCTATAGCTCCAATCTCGCTGGCGATCGGAAGAACATTGGCTACGGTTGTACCGAACCCTAACTTCTGGACACTTGTCGGGCTGCTTCTTTCATTGCTCGCCGCGTATCTGTTCGCCATCCAAGATACTTTTCTAGCAGCCATCTCGGTTCTTGGCTCAGGCTTCATGGACGTGGTGGACGGAGCGGTGGCTAGGGCAACGGGTCGTATAACCAGGAGAGGGGGGTTCCTTGATTCAAACATCGATAGGGTAGGCGAGTCTGTAATATACATAGGCTTGATGTTCAGTCCAGGCTGGAAATCCGTTGTGGCCGGAGTTGCGTTGGCTACGTCTCTTTTGGTGAGTTATTCGCGCGCAAGGGCGGAAGCCTCCGGATTAAAGGCAGAAGGTGTGGGTATCGGTGAGAGGGCCGAAAGGCTGCTTGTGCTGGTGATAGGCGGACTTCTTGGGCCCAATTACCTATACTTCGCGGTTTTACTCGTGGCTCTAATCTCCCTTTTGACATTCCTGCAGAGAATCTATGTTTACGGCTCTGCCTTGAAGGATTGAAGCGTTCTCTCCATCATCAACATCGCCCTCTCTAGATTATCTATCCCCTTTTGGGTGGCACTGTACAACCTCTTTCCACCCTCCTTCTTCGATTCAACCAGCCCTTCCTTTTCCAATCTGTAAAGGACAAAGTAGAATGTTATCTTCGCGGGGAGGAACCCGAATCTCTCCTTTATCCTCCTCCTAAGATTCAGGGCATAGTCAGGCCCTTGCTTCAGCATACATAGTATGTAAATCCAGAGGTTTTCTTTGGTGAGCTTATCGAAGAACCGCTCATATGCCAACTACTGGCCCTACCTGAACCTTCTCTCGGCACGGGCTCTTACTTTGACCACGCCAAAGTGCACCGCGCAGGATATGCAGTAGTACTTCTGCACAGTTGAGCTAGGCACATACGCTCCCGTTCCTCTGAGTTCACGGGCTAAGGTGGGTTCGACGAGGGTCACCCTCTGGGTGACCTTCTTGGCCTTATCCCTGGGGACAGGCCTTCCGCACTGGCTGCATTGAACGAAACCGCTAGAACCCTTGCCCCCCTTGGACCTTCCTCTACTCTTTCTCTTTTTAGCCAAACGAATATCGCTGTAACCTTTACTTAAACTCAATTAAACATTGCGCAGTTTCAGGCGGGGGCGTTATCCAGCCTGGCCCTCACGAGCCTCTGGCTCCTTGTCACTGCAGGATCCACTCTCTTAAGAAGAGCCAGGTATATCGACGCAAGGTCGATGTAGAAGAAGGAGTTCACGAAGTACTCAAGCCCCCCCTGCGTCCCGGGCAGCTCCTCGACCCCGAACCCAAGAGACCTCACAACGTCAGAGACGGCCGCGAATCTTCGAGTCACAAATTCATCATCGTAGGGGCTTTTGATCAAAACGAGTTTTGTACCATAATCCCCCTCCCAGGCTGTTATCCCATCGTGTTGTACTTCAAGTATGTCGGAAGAAGTACTCCTTGTTTTTGCGTTTTCGCTCAGCATATTCTTCATTCTTCTTCCAACACTTGGTGCGAAGGGAGAATAGTATATGTTGATATGAGGTGCGTTCAGAAGCCACTTTGCTAGGGAGACAGGTCCGCTCTCCTGGCCCTCAGAAAATATTCTCTGTGCGAGTGGGTCGAGGTTCCTCCATGCGTTGGCAGATAGCTCGAGCAGACTCCCCCTTCCCAAGAGTATGGAAAGGACGCGTGATACACCCCCCATCAGAAGCGGAAAGCTGGACCTGCTCGTAAGGTTTCTTTCCAGCTGCACGTGTGGAAGCCCCCTTTCAAGACACAGCTCCTTCAACTTCCCCCCGGCGGACAATCCGACCACCGGTACACCAAGAAACGAAGCCCTTTCAGCCACAATCAGTGTCTCCTCTGTGCTCCCCGAAAGGCTTACTGCGACCAGTGTATCATTTGGGGTGATATCATCTGGAAGAATATGATTGGTTATCAGATTTAATCGAACGCCTTCATTCCTAAGGTAGTCGGAGAAAACCTCCCCCGGCGCTGCAGATGCCCCCATCCCTGAGTAAAACACCCTTCCCTTGCATCTCCTGAGCGCTAGATCAGGACCCTTCTCAAGAGCGCGAAGCCCGTCCTTAGCCCACCCCTGATACTCCCTCAGAAGGCCTGATGAATCAAAACTCTGATCTATTGAATGGGAGGGCAAGCGCCGAATCGTCACTGCCATGAATATGTTGGAATATAACGTTTCCTTGCTGGTGGCGGTTAGAACAGAAGCAGACTTGCCTTTATGTCATGATCTATCTTTATCCTTGAATACCTCCTTTGTATGGCTCCCCCTGGATTTACAACAAGCGTCTCATGAAGATAGAACTTCGACACGGCTTCATGTATGTGTCCACAGAGGAGAAGCCTAGGCCGTGACCTTAACAGATACTCCTTCACAGCCCTGCTCCCTGCATGTCCTCCGCCTGCTAAACGGTCGGCAGGTGTGTCAAAGGGCGGCGTGTGACAGACAAGTACGTCCACCTTCCCCAGCTCCCCAAGTCTTCTTGAAGCCTCTTCCTCAGAGATCTCGTAAGGTGTTTTGAAAGGGGTGGGATTCGAGCCTCCCAACCCGCCAAAAACCAACCCTGATACATTTACCTTCTTGCAATCCAAAGGTTCAACTCCTTTGGGCAGAGTGAAGGTAGGCAGGTCGTTGTTTCCCGGTACGTATAAGGACCTGATACCAGTTTCGCTGACTGCCAGCATGAATTCATTGAAGTATGATGAGTCTCCGAAGTTAGTGACATCCCCTGAAACGACAATGAGGTCGGCCCCCTGAGAAATTTCTTTCAAAGCCTTGAGAACTTCTCTACTTCCATGGACGTCGGAAAGTTGGATAAGCTCGATCATGCTACGAAGGAACCCCTCTCTCATTCGAAGTTTCTTCAAAACACCTTCTTATGAGATACTCCTCCCCGGCCGATAGAGATATCCCACGACGACCTTGCATCCTCCTCGCCGTCTCGATCACCGATTCCAGCCTTAATTCCGTAGTCCCCATCCCCTGATACTTCCCGTACCTAACAAAGGATGGCACGTCTTCGTCCACCAGTCCGTAAACGTGTGAACCCGTACCTACTCTTTTTCCGGCGTACACCAGGGCGCCAATTGAAACCTTTGAGTAATCGCATATGAACGATCCTAGTTTGATCAGACCCGTGTCCAAGGATCCTGTTGGTGTAGAAACTCTGACGTGACCGTAGGTGTTCTTAAGGTCGCTAGTCACTGCACCAGCCCCAATGTTCACCCACTCACCTACATAGGAATGTCCGACGTAGCCAAAGTGTGCCTTGTTTGTAAAGGATGATATTACGGACGACTCAACTTCACCTCCCACTTTGCACATTTCCCCGATGTATGTGTGACCGTTTATCCTGGCCGAATGTATAACGCAATTTCTGCCCAAAATCGCGGGCCCCTGAATCCTGCTGAACGCCTCGACAACTGCGCCATCCGCAATCAGCACAGGACCGGGGTTGGTATCAAAATAAACCGGCTGCTCTATCGTTACCCCATCTCCTCTGATCACACCGTGCCCCTCCAGCTTCGTATTCAGTGATTCAACAAGATCCCATGGCCTCAACAGCGAACCCTCCTGAGCAGGGAGCATCTTGATCCCCCCCTTTCGTAGATCCTCAATTTCCGGTGGTTTATCATCACCACGAGATTCCATCCTTACGGCGACTACAAATCCATCAGAAACTATCGCTGTGCCGAATTCGAGCTCAGATACTCTCCTTAGTACCCATGTCGCAGGTCTTGCACAACTGTTCAGAAAGAGGGCGTCCCTATAGGCTCCGTGAGTTGCTGATGGTGGTGCGCCCGCGCGTTCCGTAAAGTACTTCTTGAGACGGTCGGGGAGGATGAAACCGGATGGGTCGGTACCCAACCCTCGCCTGATGTGAGAGGCGATCGACCTGTACCCAAAGATCAGTGTATGAGATGGTCGCGACAACGATAGTGGATAAAGCTGGTCCCTCTCAGCCTGAAACAATATTAATTCTGGCAAACTTCTGCACAACCCATCCCTAGCGGCTCACAACCATTATCTTCCGAAGAGGGGCAGAAGGGTTCAGGGAAGTCATCCCTTTACTTTATTCTCCCGATCCTTTGAAGATACTTTTCGTGGGCGGAAAGATAGCCTTCTTTGTCTCCAATATCCACAAAATCCCCTTCGGCCTTAAATGTGAATATCGGCTCCCCCCTCTTCATCGCTTCGCGGAATGCTTCGTCCATCCCATACATGGTCCCCGCAGGTATGTATTCAAGGAACTTCTTCTCCATTACGTAGCAACCAGCGTTTATCCACCCCTCGACTGCAGGCTTCTCACGCCAATTGACGAGCCTACCTGTATCATCAGAATCTATAAATCCATATTTCAAGGTTTGTCTGTAGGGCATGAGAAGCATTGTAGCCAGCCCTCCCTTAACTTTATGATATTCTACGAACTTTGCCAAATTTGTATCTATAAACTGGTCTCCATAAAGAAGTAAAAATGCTCCCTCGAGCCTCCCTTCGGCCGTCCTGAGCTGACCACCGGTCCCCATCGGTCTGTCCGACCTTACGTATTCGATCTTCATGTTCAGGTCCTCCCCCGAGCCGAAGTAATTTTCGATCAGCTTGCTCAGATAACTAACTGTGATCACAACTTCGTTGATATCGTACTTCTTCAAGGAGAGGAGAATGTGCTCAAGTAGCGGCCTGTCCCCCAGCGGAAGAAGAGGCTTTGGAACGAACAGTGTGTACGGTCTGAGTCTTGTGCCCAGCCCTCCGGCCAGTATAACAGCCTTCATCTCGCTCAACCCCAGGGGGTGTACCCAATAAATTTGGACTTTTTCCTCACACCCTTCAATGTTTCAGAGTAGGTCCCAACGATAGAACGAAAATGCTCCGTCGTTGACCCGGTAAACGCAGGGTCAAGTATCAGCCCGCTGCACCCCCTCTCAATCATAACGAGGACATCCTCCTGCTCCAGATCTTGGGAGGCCCTGAAAAGCACGGGAACACCGCTCAACCTTACAACTGTGTCCAGATTCACGAGGTCAAGGGCGTTAAAACGCAACTGCGGGTCTGGCTGAACCTGAGACAGAGCCTCTAGAGAAACAGCAACCACCTTTTCAAATGTACCAATTGAACGATAGTGTTCAAGCGTTAGCCCAGTAGGAACGTAAAGGAGCTTGTTCAGTGAGCCATCAGCGAGAATATATGGTGGGAGGGTGAGAATACTGGCGGCTACGAAATCTACTCCAAGCTGTCTAATTCTAGTCCAGTCATCCCTCGAGAGTCTCCCTTGTGTTCCAACATGAAGCCCGACAGGAATCTTGGTTGTTTCACACATCTCACGTATCTGAGACATCTCCAAGTCAAGACCTCCGGTGTACATATGGGTGACAGGATGTTCGTTGTTCAGCTGTACAAGTATGGAATCAGCGCCACCCTCCACGGCTGCAGCCGCAAGCTCAGAACTGTTGCCGGGCAATTCAACGACAAGCACCGCACGTCCAGAACCGAGTAATCTACCAAGCCTGGACGGAGATGTCCAAGAATCCACCCGCTTAATCACCACTCCGGCGATTATCGGCATCCATTTGGTGCTTATTAGCTTTCGAGGAATGATGAGATCGGATCGGGTCAACCCTTCGCTTCAGGGCACTTTCCTGACCATGTTTTCGATATATCCCAGCCTTTCTATCTCCACCCTCACTTTATCACCCGGCGAAAGCATCTTTGGTTCCGGTCTTGTGTAAAAACCAACCCCAGATGGTGTGCCGGTAAGAACGACGTCCCCGGCCTCAAGGGTCATCCCGCGGGAGAGTTCTGAAAAAAGCTCCTCTGTCTTCCTCATCATGAAGGAGGTGTTTCCATCCTGTCTCAGCTCCTCATTGACCCAGGTCTTAATGTAGAGGGATAATGGTAACGGAACCTCTTCCTTTGTGGTTATCCAAGGGCCCATCGGGGCAAATGTATCAAAACCCTTTCCCCTTGTCCACTGCCTGTCGTCTATCTGTACATCTCTTGCGCTCACGTCGTTGGCTATCATGTATCCTAGCAGCACATTCGGTACCTCCTGAGGTGTGATCCACTTTGCTCTCCTTCCAACCACAACTGCCAGCTCCCCTTCATAATCCAGCTTCCTTACGAAGTTCGGCATAAGAATGGGTTCGTACGGTCCAGCCAGCGAAGTCTGTGGTTTCAAAATAAAGGGGATTCCCTGTGGAGGTCTGTAACCATCCTCAATCCCCGGCTCGGGATAGTTCCTACCAAGACAGATGATCTTACCTTGTTTTTCCAATGGGTGCAGAAGCTTGACCTTCTTGATCAAAAGATTCGCCTGCGAGGCCTTGACCTTGGGGTGTAGCTCGGTTAGCTTTTCGGGGGAGTTCAACATACCTGATTTTACGAGCTCGTCCAGTGTAGATGGGAGTCCTGCATCCACCTCAGAATGAGGCGCTGTACTGCCCCCAACAACAAATCCATAATCCACCTGTTCTTCATGCATGAACCGAACGAGCTTCAATGGACTCCACCCAACGACTCCGTCTTATTAACAGACATTCATCATCTTCTCATAGGCGAATGAAGTTCTAGTGTATATTTTTATCTTCGATAGCGGAAGTTCAGCCGAGGAGTTTTGCCAACCAGGGATGACGTGTTGAGACTGCTTGCTGGCATAAGAGATGCAGAGACCGGAAGGGACATTGTCGCCTCCGGTTTTGTAAAGCAGATGGAGCTGAAAGAGGATGCTGTGAAGCTCCTCCTTGTCCCTCGCAACCCCACGCCTGAGAGGTTGGAGTGGTTCAGGAAAGAGGTAATGTCAGTCCTTGCCCCGCTCCGGTTGAACGTATCGGTCGACTTCACACTTGCCCCGCAGGGTCAGCCTACCGTGACAGGTCTCGAACAGATCAGGAGCGTAATAGCCGTGGCCAGTGGGAAGGGTGGAGTGGGGAAAAGCACGGTTGCTATATACACTGCACTGGCCCTTACAAAAAAGGGGCTCAAGGTGGCGCTGCTCGATGCCGACATTTACGGAGCAAGCGCACATATCATGTTGAAACCCACCGAACCTATAAGGTCAGAAGGTAACAGGTTGATCCCCCCCACCATCATGGGGGTGAAGATGATGTCTATGGGCTATTTCGCCCAAACGGAAAATCCTGTGATATGGCGCGGGCCCCTAGTAGGAAAAGCTGTACGGGATTTTATACAGTTGACAGAATGGGGTGAACTTGACTTTCTGGTTGTCGATCTCCCCCCCGGTTGTCTTGCAGCCGGAAGCAGGGTGCTAATGGCTGATGGAACAGAGGTTCCTGTGGAACGTATTCGGAAGGGTGACAGGATAATTAGCTTTGATGAACAGGGATTCAGCCCGGCGGTGGTGGATGATATGATACCGCAGGGAAAAAGGATGACTTACAAGATAAAGACATCCCGTGGAGAACTGATCGCAACAGAGAACCATCCTTTTCTTGTTGTTAGCGGTTCAAGACTTGTATGGAAATCCATGGGCGAGGTAGGGAGGGGTGACCTTGTTCTTTGCGTCGTTTCAGGCAACACGGGTGCACCCGGTGCCAGCAGCCTAGCTACTCTTCAGGAGGTAAAGGTGGCGGTGGAATCTGTAGAACCTGTGGGCGTGATGGAGACTTACGACCTCATGGTCAACCGAAGCCACACCTTTGTGGCAAACGGGTACATTGTTCACAACACAGGAGACGCACCTCTGACATTGGCGCAGACCCTGCCTGTAGATGGCATAATTCTTGTCACGACCCCCCAAGAGGCGGCTGCCAGAGTGGCGGCCAAATCATATTACATGTTCAAAAAACTAGGTATAAACGTGCTTGGCGTTGTAGAAAACATGAGCTACTTCATATGTCCCCACTGTGGGAAAAGTACTCACATCTTCGGGGAGGGAGGCGGAAGAAGGCTGGCACGGGAGCTAGGGATAGAATTTCTTGGCGAGATCCCTTTAATCCCTTCACTTACAACGTCAGGGGACTCAGGAATCCCGCTTGACATCGGAGCTGTGAGCCCGTCCTTTGCAGCCCTGGCTGAAAAGCTTGTAGCGATTTCAAAGAAGGAGTGAAGGCAAAGAACTGGGGTCTTGTGAATTGCCCCGCCCTGACGGGATGGGGCTTCCTGCTTCTTCCACCAGACTCGTTCTCTTTCTTTTGAGAAAGGTTACGGAGGTCTTGATGTCTACAGGCGTAAATTCGGACTGCACCAACGCTACCTTTATCACTCCCATCTCGAAGAATCTAAACCACCATTAGTTTAAAACCAGCCCTTATAAGAATCGGTGACGTGAGGGTTAAAAGGGACGGGCAGCGGCTGCCCTTTGAAGCCGAATCTAACTTCATTCAGCTAATTGGAGTGCAGGGGATAGGAGAAGTAAGGGAGGGGGCAGATCTTCCCAAACTCATATGGGAGGCGCAGTCAAGGGCAGGGATCCCGAGCGAGGATGGGGACATTTACGTAATAGCGCAGAAGGTTGTTTCAAAACAGGAAGGCCGCATGGTGGACCTTAACAGGGTCATCCCGTCCCAATTTTCAATGCAACTGGGCAAGGAGATAAGGAAGGATCCACGTGAGGTGGAGGTTATACTCTGGGAGAGTAGAAGAATTGTAAAGGCAAGGCTCGGCGTACTTATCACGGAGACCAAGACGGGGATTGTATGCGCGAATTCTGGTGTTGACAGGTCTAACGTCCCTGGGGAGGATAAAGTCCTCCTTTTACCCGAGAGACCGGACAAATCAGCTAGGTCCATCAGAGCCGGGCTGGAGAAGCTTAGTGGGAGGAGAGTAGCTGTTGTAATATCCGACACCTTCGGACGCCCATGGAGGGAAGGACAAGTTGATTTCGCGATCGGGGTCTCGGGGATCAAATGCATCAGGGATTACAGAGGCACACCAGACATGAATGGAAGAAATTTGAGGGTGACTGCCATAGCGCAGGTTGACGAGCTGGCAGCGGCTGCGGAGCTCGTCATGGGAAAGAGGAAAGGTGTGCCTGTCGTAATAATCAAGGGTTACAGGTTTGAATTAGGAGAGGGGTCAAGATCTCTGCTAAGACATATTTCAAGAGATCTTTTCAGGTAGAGATCATTCTGGAGGCGAATTCTACCACTTCACGCGCCAGCTTCTCCTTTGTTTCTTGATCCTTCATTACTGTGTTTGTAACCAGGCAATCCAGTCCGAGGCTCTTGATCTCATCCACGGAAGAAATGTCATCCTTGTCTATCACAATACCGTCTATAAGGCCGGTGTAGATTTTCGCAACCCCTGTCACCGAAGCTTCAAAACCGCACCCCCTCAGCATTTTGTCCGCCGGGCCCTTCACCGTCCTACCACCAATGATCGGACTTATGGCTATCCTGTACGCGGCTGTTCTTGCTAGCTCAACGTAAACGTCTTTGAGTGCAAGAATAGGCATCAGACTGGCAACAGGGTTACTAGGGGCAAAAATAACAAGGTCGCTGTCACGAATTCTTTCGATAGCCATAGGAAGGGGACGCGCCGTGGAGGAACCAATAAAGAAAACTCTTTCAGGCTCTCTGTACGGCCTGCTCTTTATGAAATATTCTTCGAACGATATATCTTCCCGCCCAAGAGTCACCATTGTGATCAGCCGGTCATTGGTGACTGGCATAACTTCGATTTCAACGCCCAACCGCCTGGCTATATTACGGGTAACCTGGTCGAGGGTGTTCCCCTGCTTCAGGTCATGACTTCTGTAAACGTGAGTGGCTAGGTCCATATCTCCCAGGGCAAGGTAAGGAGTTGAACCCAACTTTTTCATCATTTCCATGAAGTTGAAAGTATCACCTCTAAGCCCCCATCCGCGCTTCTCGTCAACCAGGCCAGCGAGAGCATAAACCACCGTGTCTATGTCAGGCGATATTCTCAAACCCAGCAGCTCGATATCATCTCCCACGTTAACAATCGCTGATAACTCATGCCTGTCCTTCAAATGGTATAGCCCCTGCATGAACTTTGATGCCCCTACTCCTCCGCAAAGAACGGTTATCTTCAGGATGCCTCACCCCACACGTTGAACCTCAACTTCTCCTCCAACCTTTCCAGCTTCTTTTCTCGGGGTATGGTACTAGGGTAACCGATCTCAACGATCGCCTGCGGTTCAAAGGAGTTGGGAAGAAAAAGTAGCCTTTTCAACCATTTCGAGATAAAGAGCGCAGATCCCCTCCAGCAGGCGCCAAGCCCCAGTTCAGAAGCCTGCAACAGCATGTTCTCAACCATGGCAGCCACAGATTGGGTTCCCATGATCCACTCGTTCCTTTTTCTTCTAGTAGATTTTTCAGCTCGGAGCACCGACCTATCGAGGCACACCACCAGTATGACAGGGGCGCTTAGGATTCTGGACTTGGCCTTTTCAGACTTGTCACGGGCGTTCTCAATCCCCCTTGATATAAGCGATTCGAAGTAGGCCTTTGCGGAGACAGTCGCTAGTTCAGATTTCCGACTCCGGTCATCTAATGCGACCACCCTCCATGGCCTCAGGTCGTGTGCTGAGGGGGCCGTGCATCCAGCTGCTACGATGCTTCTGATCATCCATCTTGGAACACGCCTCTTCTGGAAGGACCTTATGCTCCTACGCTTCTCAAGAACCGGCGAAATTTTCATCGACAGCTCACAGAGGGTCGAATGGTGATTCCTTTAGAGCTTTGTAATATTATAGGATGGAGGTTAGATAGGTGTGACCATGTCAGCGGCGGATATGCTTTACTCCGATATGGTTGCATGCTACAGAATAATGGAGTCGACAACAAAGAGGGGTGAACTGACAGACGCTCTTGTTTCCCTTTTTAAGAGAACTCCTAAGAACATTGTTGACAAGGTTACTTATCTTAACCAGGGAAAACTGTATCCCGACTACATGGGGGTCGAGATAGGGGTAGGAGAGAAGATGGCAATGAAGGCCATTAGTCTGGCCTCTGGGATAGAGCAGTCCAAGGTTGAAGAAGCCTACAGAAGGCTGGGGGACCTTGGCTCAGCTGCCGAGGAGGTTTTGAGCAAAAGGGTCCAGACTTCTCTTCTTTCGGGACATCTGACAGTCGTCCAAGTCTATGATACCCTTGACAGGATAGCGAGAACTTCTGGAGGAGGCTCTCTTGATGCAAGACTTTCTTTGCTGGCCGGTCTTCTGGTAAACGCAAATCCAGAAGAGGCCAAGTATATCGTCAGGACCGCGATCGGAAAGCTAAGGCTCGGCGTGGCGGATTATACTGCACTGGACGCGCTTGCAATCGCCTTCACAGGGGACAAATCGAAAAGGGTGGAGCTAGAGCGTGCATACAACCTTTGCAGCGACCTTGGGCTGGTCGCGGCCACTGTGGCCAGAGAAGGATTCGAAGGTTTGAAGAGTTTCAAGGTTCAGGCAGGAAGACCGATAAGGCCGATGCTGGCGGAGAGACTTTCCACATCGTCAGAGATAATCGAGAAGATGGGTGGTGTTTGCAGTGCTGAATACAAATTCGACGGTGAAAGAATGCAGATACACAAAATGGAAAGGGAGGTGGTGATCTTTTCAAGAAGGCTCGAGCAGATTACCTCCAATTATCCGGATGCGGTGGAGCTCGCGAAGAGCGCAATAAAAGCCAGCACCGCGATATTAGAATGCGAAGCAGTGGCTGTAGATAAGGACAGCGGGGACCTGCTTCCTTTCCAGCAGCTGATGCACAGACGAAGAAAGTATGGTATAAAGGAGGCGATGGAATCGATCCCCATATCCCTCTTCTTCTTTGATGTGCTGATGGTTGATGGGGAGGATATGACAAGAATGAAGTATTCAGAAAGGAGGAGGGTGTTGGAGAGTGTTGTTGCAGCAGGTGAAAGAGTTCAGCTTGCCCCCGCAAGGAGGGTAAGGTCTCCAGTAGTTCTTGAAAGGTACATGGAGGAGGCCATACAGGCAGGGTGCGAAGGGCTGATGGTGAAGGCACTGGATGGCGTGTACCAAGCGGGTTCCAGGGGTTTCCTCTGGATAAAGCTGAAAAGAGAATACAGGAGTGAGCTTACGGACACACTCGACCTTGTCGTTGTGGGAGGGTTTCATGGGAAGGGAAGAAGAACAGGTGTTTACGGGGCTCTGCTTCTCGCTGTTTACAATGAAGAAGAGGACGTGTTCGAGTCGGTAACAAAGGTGGGAACCGGTTTCACAGATGAAGACCTGAGTCGGTTGTACGCCCTTCTTCAGGATGCAATAATACCACACCGGAGCCCGCGCGTAAAATCGAAGATGGAGGCTGACGTATGGTTCACACCCAAGCTGGTGGTTGAAGTGATAGCCTCGGAGATAACCCTCAGCCCGATCCATGTAGCAGGGTGGGGCAGTGTTAGGAAGGATTCTGGCCTTGCCCTACGGTTCCCGAAATTCACGGGAAAGGTGAGGGACGATAAATCCCCAGAAGACGCGACTACTACAAAGGAGCTCGTTGAAATGTACAAGATGCAGCTGAAAAAGATTGATGAGAAGCCCGAATTAACCCAGACCTAACTTGGCTTGGCTTGACTTGACTTGACTTGGAGTTGCCCCCATAAGGATGGCGCGAGTAGTGGTAGGACAGGTGAGCAAACAAAATACATTTATTGCCAGAAAATCATAAAAGACTTATATCGTTAACGTGCACTGTTGGTGTTGAGGGCATTATTCTATGTACACGGGCGAGGCTGAAATTCAGGCCAAGCGTCGTATTCTTGCTGTTCTGCTCGATGAGAGCCGTAGGGTTCTTGACGCAGCTAGAGAACTGGCCAATATGAACACAGCTCTTGTGAACAAGGATGAAGCAGCAGCCAGCAAAGCACTGGATAACCTTCACCTCGCAATAAGCGACGTTGAAGCGTTCAGGCGATCACTGAGCCGTCAGCTTGCCGAAATAGGTTCCATGATGATGAACAGGGAGGATCTGTTAAGGGCAGCTTACACGATAGAAACGATCGCCAGCTACCTCGAAAGCATATCCTTTAGGGTTTCTCAACTGAAAATGCCTGTGCTGAAGAAGGCAGGAATGACCGAGGATCTGGCCACACTTTTTGACCAGATAATAGATATACTTGGGAAGACTCACGAGACGGTGAGGGCGCTGCATTTCAATCCTTCAAAACTGAATGAACTTATACAGTCTGTCGAAAAGGCTGAGAGGGTTATGGATGAAAAGTACAGGTCGTCCACCATAAAAACCATGAAGGAACTTGACGACCTGAAGGAGCTTATACTTCTTAAGGACGTTCTAGAAAGGATCGAAACAGTGTCTGATCTTGCGCTGAGCCTTGCTGACCTGATAGTTATAATCTCGCTAGGAATATAGATGGCGGGATACTGTGACTTAGAGGTAAAGTCTCATTGAAAAAGGTAACCGGGGAGTTAGTCGAAAACAGGGTTATTGTATGGAATGTTGATGATTCGAGGAAGCTCTACTCTGAAGGCTTCTACGGCAAACCGCTCGGGGTGGCCAAACCGAAAGGGACGGATTTTGATGCACCCCTGATTCTTGACCTGATAGAAGCCTACTATCTGGCCCAGTCAAAACTCCTCCGGGTAAAAAGGGGTGGAAGAAAGGTAGATCTTGCTCACTTAAGGTCAAAATGCCTTAAAGAGTACGTCGGATTCAACGAGAAGTACGTTGTCTACAAACATTTGAGATCTCTCGGATACGTGGTAACACCCGGTATAAAATTTGGGTGTGACTTTGCCGTATACAGACACGGACCTGGGATCGACCATGCTCCCTTCTTGATCCAGGTCATGAAGCCGTCAGACGAGGTTACAGCCACCCATATGGTGCTGTCCGGAAGACTCGCAACAACCGTCAGGAAGCAGTTCCTTATCGCCTCCGTGACGAGGGAAACCTCTACATATCTGGCGTTTGATTGGTGGCGGGCATAAGCAGATATTGGGCAGCAGTTTCGTTAAGTAAGTCAGGTCAAGCCGGAAGATTTACAGATGAGGAATTTCAGCTCTGCAGGTACTGACTAAGGGAGTCGGGCTCCGGGTACAGTTCTTTCATCAGGAGGACTATACCCTGAGGAGGGTAAACCCCTCTCTCCGTAATCACTATGTCTATGTATTCAGGAGGGGTGACGTCGAAAGCCGGGTTCCTAACCCTGACCTTTCTGTTCTGTTTTAACCAGGGTGCAGGAACAACCTCAAGCGGGCTGCGCTCCTCTATCTCTACGAGCTCTCCAAGCATCGTGGTGGGACTAAGCTTGTACGTTTCAGCTGCAACGTAGAACCTTGCCCTGCTTTCGTGGGCGACAAGTGCGAGCTGAGATGTCCCGATCTTATTTACCACAGCACCGTTTGAAGCTACCGCGTCTGCACCCACCACAACCTTATCCACCTTGTGCATGTAAAGTCTGGCAGCAGAATCTGGTATAAGGGTGACCCTTAGCCCCCTCTTCGAAAGTATGGACGCGGTCACTCTTCCCTGAAACAGGGGTCTGGTTTCTGTGACGATTACATCAAATTCCTTCCCCTGCTTGTGAGCTGTCGAAAGGATGGATATCGCGGCCTCGCTGTTACAATGAGTCATAACGTTGTCCCCGTCGACGACTCTCTTGGCCCCGATAGAACCTATCGTTTTTATGGCGTTCTCACTGGACTGGCAGAAGAATGTGGATGCTTCTGAGACAGCCGTCTTCAGCTGCTGCAGGTCGGCACCTTTGTCAAGATTTCTCTTCGCCACCGAAATCACGAAATTTATGGAATTTGGCAAAGACACGGCCGTCGGCCTGGCCGACTTTAGGACCTCACCTGCCTCTTTGAGTTCGCGGTAAAGCTCACTAGCAGTTGTTGCATGTGAATTTTCTGCCAGTGCCCTAAGGGCCTGGGCGGCAGTTCTCGCTATTCTTCCTGCGCCTCTCACCTTCATCTCTTTTATTAGTTTGTAAGTCTCTTTAATCTGCTCGTTAACCATCAACTTTTCAACTGAACACTTTAAGAAATTAGTTACTGATAAACGATTCCTGATTACTCGCTTACGAGACCACTTCGGCGAGTGCGAAGCTGGGGCGGATTTGAGAGACCTTTATCTTCACCTTGTCCCCCTGCTTCGTGTTGGGGACGAAGATTACATAACCCTGCACCCTTGTGAGTCCGTCTCCCCTTTTGCTGACCTCCATTATCTCCACCTCAAGCTCGTCCCCCACCTTAACGGGTTTTGGTTTAAAGTAGGAGCGTGGTAACCCTCTTCTTTCCTGACCCCCTTGAGAACTTGGTGTTGATTCTTCCAATCGTTTCGCGACCTCAGTTCATATTCCCCGGTTCGTCCGATATATAAGCTTGAGTGTTACACTGTGGCTGTTCGCATGGCTGAATTCAGCTTTGATCCCACCTTATATGATGTAGCCTTATGATGATAGAAGCTACGGTGAACCTTGAACTACCCCGAACTTGCGGATGGAGCATCCTGCTTCGCGACAGGATTTCCTGCTTCCCAGAGCAACCTCGGTCCTCCTTCACCCGCAGCGGAGGTTCCATCGAGTGGAACTGTTCTGTGATGCCCCGTGTGGAAGAGGAGTTACGGAGGGTCTGTTCCCCACAGGCCTGAGCTCCCCCAGTCACGATGGTTCGACCCAGTTCTTACATTTTTTGTTACAAAGTCGTTTCTACAAGAGGGCCATCCATCCTTCCCTCACGGAAGGGGACTTGACTTTCGCCCCCTTAAACCCCCGAAAGTTAAAGCAAAGACGAAGAAAAGACAGATGGATGACGAACTTGCACCAACTAGCCCGTGCCCCATTAATGAGATGAATCTGTTGGCAGGAAATATGGTTACACTTGCTATGAAGAATTGATCCCCTGAAAAGAGGCAGGAGGGAGGGAAAACAGAGAAAGAGAGAATGAAGGAATGAAGAAAGGAAGGGGAAAGAGGAGCAGTTAGTAACGATAGCTCAAACTTCCACATTCTACCGCTAACAGGTGTTTCGTATGGAATGCGTGAAGATAGTGGTAAGGTAATAATATAGGTCAGATGGGATAGTCTCCACTCATCAGGTTTAAAAACTGACCTTTATACGGGCCTCCTGTGAAAGGAAAGGATACTGTATCTGCGGGGGATTACATTCTTCTTTTTGGAAAGGGGAAAACCTGGCTTGTAAGGGTAACAGAGGGTTACGACTTTCATACTCACCTCGGGAAGGTGAGTTTTTCTGACATAATCGGGAAACCATTCGGGTCAGCAGTTTACTCAGAAAAAGGGGAAAAACTTTACGCCTTCAGGCCAACAGTGGAGGATTTTGTGATGAAGTGCGAAAGGCAAACTCAGATAGTCTACCCGAAGGACTTAGGCATGATCTCTATAGGGGCGGATATTAGGTCCGGGTCCAGAGTTTTGGAAGCAGGTTCAGGCAGTGGTGCGATGACCACCTACTTAGCTAGCCTCGTGCAGCCAAGGGGGCACGTTTACAGTTACGAAGTGAGGGAGGAGTTCATAAGAATGGCAGAAAGGAACGTTAAGAAGGCCGGTTTCGAAAAGGTTGTAACATTCAAGCTTCAGGATGCATCAAAGGGTTTTGATGAAAGGGCGCTTGATGCGTGTATAATCGATGTAGGTGATCCCTGGGAGCTTGTTCCACATTGCTGGGGGTCTCTGAGAAGCTCGGGAAGGTTCGTTGGAATAACCCCAACGATGAATCAGGCTGAGAGACTTTCGGAGGCACTTAGGTCAGGAGGGTTCGGCAGGGTAAAATGTGTAGAGCTGATGCTCAGGAACATCGAGGCAAGAGAGGGTAAGACAAGACCCTCAATGATGATGGTAGGACACACAACCTACCTTGTTTTTGGGACTAAGGTGATTGATCCTTCCTTGGGGGCAGATGACCGGGGAAGGCCCTAGTTGGTACCTTTAAGATCTGACGTTCTAATTCTTGCTTGAGGGGAATCTTCTCCAAACCTCGGAAGCTGATTCTGGACGAAGCTGCGGCAACAGCCCCTCTAAGAGCCCTCTCTGGGTCACCTGAGAGTCTGTAATACGTATAGGCTGCACCAAACAGATCACCTGCGCCCACTCCATCCGCAGGTCTGGCATAAGGAACCTCGGCCTTTAATGAATGGTCGTTTTGATAAAACCGGGCCACCCTTCCCTCTTCTGTTATCAGTACCTCCTTTACACCACGGCTCAGCAGAAACCTCGCTATATCTCGGGGATCTTCTTTACCACTTATGACTTTCCCTTCCTTGATATCCACCTTCATGGCATCCACATAAGGAAGTTGGGCCGCAAATTCAGGGTTGGATCTCATGCGAACATACCCATTTTGTGATTCGCGCAGGAAACCCTGAGGATCAACGTAAACAAAACCATTCGAGGCGGCCTTCTTTATTGAATCGGGTGGCAGCTCCCCGATCACCGGGGCGAGAATAGTGGCATCAACCCCGGACAACGGTTGATAGTAGATGGTACTACATTTGGAAATGAGGGTCAGCGACCTCCCTGAACCGCCTTTCCTTAGCCTGATTTCGAACCTAGTGGTGGGTGAGTCGCTCCAAACCGGTTCCGTAAAGGCCAGATCGTGTTTTCTCAGGGAGCCGAGCCGCCTGTTTCCAAAATCCCTCCCTACTCGTGTGGTTATTGTTACAGTAGCACCCAGTCGCGAAAGCAAGATCCCCATATACGTTGGAGGACCCCCAACGCTTTCGTACGGTTCCGTGCCTGTAGGTATAATCTTGTCAATTGTAACATGTCCGACAATATGGATCTTCGGCACGATCGTGGTATCAACTTCCGGCATAAATCACATTCGTTCATCTGATCGTGGAAAGGGTTACCATTATCTCACATCCTACTGTTGGTTTACCTATAGCTTCGAACGTAGTGCGGCTCAGGTAGAAGGACCAAGCTGGTTCTGAGAACTGTCCCTCGGCAAAGAGCGGGTCATCCTCCTCAACCACTTCCAGCTCGGTCCCAGAAAGGTTCATGGTCCTCTTCGACCTCTGTTCCGGTCGGGTGTCCTGTGGCGTTATCACCAGCTCTATTCTCCTACGTCCCATTCGAACCTGAAGAACTTCGCCGATTATGGTGGTTTTTTGGGAGCGCATCGTTTTTGACGGTTACAGTCGGTCAAGATATAGTGTAGGGATGCAAAAAAGTTCACCCCAATGCCAAAGATTCTCGCCGTTCACCAGAGAATCGCTCCGAGTGTTTCAAATAGTAGAAATGATAACTGGCTGTGATGGCTCAAGCCTCTGTATTGGAAGTTTTTGGGTTATCCCTGGCGGCGGTCGCCGGCATATTCGCGATAAACCAACCCCAACTGAACAATGTATACTCTGTATATGGATATTACCTATTGGTTTTGCTTGCCCTTCCCCTTTACATAGCACACGTTAGGGGGGGTATAGCCAAAAGATTTGGCATCTCCTACGGGAGGGCGAAGGGCGCTCTTTATATAGTTCTGATGCTCCTTTCTGTTTCCGCGGCTGTTCTTTTCGTTTCCAGGTCCAGCGTGGTGGCAGCAGTCTTCGCCTTTGGCGTTGCCCCCATCTGCGAAGAGGTGTTCTTCAGAGGGTACATCGTCTCCAGCCTCGAGGGGCGGGGAAGATGGTACACTGTAGTCTTCTCTGCCATCATGTTTGATGTTGCACATGCGGAGGTCTCCTCCGGCTTCGAACCTTATTTGATAAGGTTCGCCTATGGGGCCCTCTTCGCGTTGTTGTTCCTTAACTCAGGGCGGATTCTCGTCCCTATTTCGTTTCACATGATTGTAAACGAGTATACTGTGTTCGCCACGGTAAAACCCCTGGGGTTCAACGAAGAAGTACTCCTGCTCACAACAGGGGCTTTGCTTTTGTCGCTGGCCTTTTTTGATTATTATACGTCGAGCAAAGGAGGTCCAAGGATGCCGCGCCAGGATAGGGATGATTTGCCGGAAAATCACTCAAATTCAGGGTAACCTTCGTTAAGGGGGAATTTCTGGCCGTAGGTGGTGCCTTGGACCTGCGCGTTGTCAGAGTTGGTGTGGCTGGAAACCCTTCTACGGGGAAGACTACCGTTTCTGCCATTCTCGCAAAGAAGTTTGGTGCAATCCATGTGGACGTCTCTTCGGTAGCAAGGGAGGCGGGTGCAGGGAGAGTGGACGAAAACGGGGAGTTCGTACTAAATGACAAGCTGGCTGCAAAGGCCGTCAGGGATAGGTTGCTGCAAAAGACAGAAAATGGATTTGTCGTTGAAGGAAGTTTTCTTTGGGAGCTTGTCCCTTCGGACATGGTGGACATAGTTGTGGTGTTAAGATGCGACCCTCTTATATTGGCCAAAAGGTATGAAGAAGCTGGTTACCCGGAAAGGAAAGTAAAGGATAACGTGGTGAGCGAACTGATTGGATACGTATCGACGATGTGTTACTTAGTGTATGGAGCAAAGAGGCTGGAAGTTGATGTAAGCGCACTGTCCCCTAGAAGGACTGTCGAAAAGATAATCAAACTGATGGATTCCGGGAGGGGGGAAAGGGTTGACTGGATCGACTTCGCCTCATCCAGAAAGGAGTTAATCAGGTACCTGTCTTAGGCTTTCCCTGACAACGTCAGAGACGATGTTCACAAGAACCGGATTCTTCGATCTCACGATGTTGATAATAGTCTGTCCAGCGCCCAGCTGTCCAAGGCATCTAGCCAGCCCGCTGCTCAGATTCGTCGGGTCGGCGAACATATTCAGATCACTCGTCCATGCGATTTTGTATGCTATTCTGACACCTGTGTTCTTGATCTTCTCTGAAGATGTCTGTGTTGGGAACTGTGCTATGTACATCACGGACTCCCCGAATTTGCGCATATCCGAGGATATTCTCTCACTTACGTATCGTGATTCCTGTGACCTCCTTGCGTGTACAGGTTATCAGGCCTCATAGAATATCATGGCTTGTTGAGGGATTGATTTCCTTCTTCCCATCCCCACCCAAGTCATGAACCGCCTTGAGGAAGAAGCTGGCAGACAGGATCATGGTTTCGAAATACCTGAAGTGATCAAGCTCAACCACAGAGTTTTTGAAAGCAGCTCAGCCATGTTGATCCTACCAGAACCGCGAAGTGAAGTGCACGGCCTCACTGCCCCTCGGTCAGCGGCAGGAGCCTTCTGAACGGGGCAAGCTTTGTTTCATTATCGTAAGGTGATCTGACATGATAACCCTCGAGCAGCTCAGTCACCCTAACAGTTTAATAGTTTGGTTGCGATTGTGCTGCCATGTCAGCTTCAAGAAGATTTGCTGAGGAGTTGTCCTCATTCGTAGGCCGTAAAGTATCTGTGGAAACTGTTGATGGCAGGAAGTACGACGGCGTTCTGCTTGGGATCCAGGAGAACTTATCCGTCATTCTTAGCGGTCAAGAAGGTGAAGAAAGATCGTTCAAGCTGGCAATAGGCGGTCATAACGTCAAAGAAATCAAACTGTTGGAGCGACCCTTTGACCTGAAGGCTTTGGCTGATGCGATCAACAGGGCATTTCCTGGGCTGGTCAGAGTGAGGGACGACATAGGGGCGATCATCGTCATGGATAAGATAAAAGTGACAGAGAGTGGCGTGGTCGAAGGTAGTGGCCCCAGCGGAGAAAAAGTCAGGCAGATCTACGAAGAATATCTTAGAAGCCTTCGGAAGAGCTCGTCTCAGCAACAAATGTAGAAACCGGCTGAAATCCGTCTTCTGCAAAAGGTTAGAAATTACTGCTTCGTTTTTGCCTTGGCCCTAGGGCCGTTTTTGATATTTTTCCCGGCGATTCCCATTTGAGTAAGCGAGTGTGGGTCGAAGATTCTATCTATCGTTTCCTGCGGTAAAAGCTTCAATTCCTCCACCACCTCCTTTATCGTCTTTTTCTCTCTGAGTGCCTTCTTGACCACCTCTGCCGCCTTCTGGTAACCGATGTATGGGTTCAACGCAAGGGCTACACCAGGGGATTTGTGAAGCATTGTTTCCATTCTCTCCCTGTTGGCCACTATTCCCCTAATGCATCTGTCAGCCAGAACCCTCGCGGCGGAGCCAAGTAAATGGAAACTTTCGACCACAGAGTAGGCCACTAGGGGCATCATGACGTTCAGCTCAAGCTGCCCGGCCTGACATGCCATCTGTACCCCAAGGTCGTTGCCTATAACCGCGAATCCGACCATATCCACCATCTCCGGGATGCTGGGGTTCACCTTTCCAGGCATGATCGAAGAACCTGGCTGAACCGCAGGAAGTGTTATTTCCCCTAGACCGGTCAATGGTCCAGAATTCATGAGACGGAGATCGTTGGAGATCTTGATCAGATCAACTGCAAAGTACCGAAGACAGGATGATACTTCGGAGAAATCCGTGAGTGATTGTGTCGCCTCCGGAAGAAATTCAGAGCCTCTAACGTCTTCTCCGATAAGCTGACCTATCAGTCTGACCACAGCTTTGACGTATTTAGGATCCGCATTCAGACCCGTGCCAACTGCTGTGGCCCCTATGTTCAGTTCTCTTAATCTTGGAAGACATCCCTTTAGTCTTTCGGTGTCCCGCTCTATCATTCTCGCCCACGCCTCGAACTCCTGGCCTAAGCGTATCGGAGCGGCGTCCATAAGATGTGTCCTACCGCTCTTTATTATATCGTCGAATTCCTCAGCTTTCAGATGTAATTCCTTTGAAAGGTGTTTCATGTCCTGGATCAGCTTCCTCGATAGGGTTAAAGAAACTATCCTGATCGCGGTAGGAATGACATCATTGGTTGACTGACCCATATTGACGTCGTCGTTTGGGTGCACCAAGCTGTAATCACCTTTCTTCCCTCCAAGTATTTCGATCGCCCTGTTTGCTATCACTTCATTAGCGTTCATGTTGTGCGAAGTTCCCGCCCCCGCCTGGAATACGTCAACAACGAACTGGTCGTGGAGTTTGCCCTCTATTATCTCGTCAGCAGCCAGCATGATAGCATCTGCTTTTTTCCCTTCGAGCAGGCCGGCTTCTTTGTTCGCCTGTGCAGCAGCACGCTTGACGATGGCCGTTGCTACAATGAATTCTGGCCTTGGTCTTATTCCAGATATCGGAAAGTTTTCCACAGCACGTTGAGTCTGAACCCCCCAGTAGGCGTCCGAAGGTACCTTAACCTCCCCCAGGTAATCTCTTTCCAGTCGCCAATTCATGATCGGCTTTCTGAACATCGGCGAATTAAACCTTCGCCAACCGATAATAGGCGTTGATGTGCCACTTTTTACAGCTCAAGGCAAGCAAGGGTGATTGTTTTTTGACAAAATAGGCTAATCGGGTTAGATTGACCTGTTATGAAATATCGACTTAGCAAAGGTATGGAGGTTAGAAAATGAAGGTTAAGTTTGCTCAAAGAGTAGAAAATAACCAGAACGTAGTCTCCTCATCGGGCCAAAAGGGGGATATAGTTTATGACGAACGGGTCAGAAAGGAAATTGTATCCAAGTTTGACGCAGCGATAGCGCTCGTTAGGTTATTGCCCGACGACGCAGAATCGAGCTAAAAGCATAGCCAATCTTTTATTTTGCCTGCCTGGAACAGCAGATGCTAATGTCGCTTCCGGGCAGAGAATTTGCGTCCACCCGAAGGCTCCTGGTGAGAGTTCTGAAGACCGGGTTATCACCCGACACAAGAACGAGGGAGTGGGCAGCACGCCTCATCAAGCAGGCCACGGGTTTAGATGCAAAGAACTTGAGAATCACCGGGAGGGCGGTAGAGTTCGACGTGTTCACAAGAGATACGGTGGCAGCAGTAGAATCTTTGTCCAGAATCGAACAAGTAATCGGTCCGATCGGCACCCTTGAGGACCTTACAACCAAGCAGGAGTTCCTCTCCGATAAAGAAGCTGTCAGAGAAGCGGTCAAGCTCTACAATGAAGAAAGGTTTTGGGAAGCTCACGAAGTACTTGAAGGTGTGTGGAGAAGAAAGGGGCCTGGGGAAGAGAAGGATACCCTTCAGGGCCTGATACTGCTTTGTGCTGCATATGTGCACCTTCAGAAGGGGGAAGCGGACGTCGGGATCGGTATTTTGGCACGAGCTTTAAAGAAGCTCACAGGATCGAAAATCGACACGTACTTTGGCATCAATTTACGAACACTCATCGAAGAGATGACCGAAATGATTGAAATGAGAAGAATCCGTATGGTCAGCATTCGTCCGTACTAAAAAAGGTTGATTTGGTCGGAATGTCCGGCCTCAGGATGTGAGAGAAATGCTGGCCGTAGTTTACGACCCTGTAAATGGGTTCGGGCTCAGAAAGACTGAGGTTCCCAAACCGAAGAAGGGCGAACTGGTTGTAAGGATGAAGGCCTGTGGGCTTTGCGGAACCGATCTTGAGAAGATTCAGGGCTCGTACACTGCGTCGATGCCGGTAGTAGGGCATGAACCGGCCGGTATTATTGAACAGTTGGGAGAGGGGGTCAACGGATTTTCAGAGGGGGAGAGGGTATTTGCACACCACCATGTACCATGTGGCGAGTGCTGGCTGTGCGTGTCCGGAAGCGAAACCATGTGCTCAGCTTATAGAAGGAGCAACATCTTCCCCGGGGGCTTTTCTGAGTACTTCCTGGTTCCCCAATGGAACGTGTCAAGGGGTGGTGTGCTGAAGCTACCAGATTCGGTTACTTTTGAGGAAGGGGCGCTTATAGAACCCACAGCATGCTGTATAAGAGGTTTAAGAAAGGCCGGGGGAAATTCCGCAAGAACAGCCTTTGTGGTGGGGAGTGGTCCAGTTGGACTGACGCACGTTAAACTGCTTTCGATGAACGGAACCAAGGTGTTTGTGTCAGACGTGAACAAAAGAAGACTCTCTCTAGCAGAAGAATTGGGCGCAGAAAGGACGATTGATGCGTCCGAATCCGACGCTTCAAAGGAAGTTAGCGAATATACGGGGGGCGAAGGTGTTGACCTCGCTGTGGTTGCAACGGGGAACCCTTCCGCTGTGACCCAAGCGCTAAGGTCACTTAGAAAAGGCGGAAGACTGTGCCTCTTTGGGGTACCTGTAAAGGGTTCGAAGTTGGAGTATGGCCTTGCTGATTTATTTAACTCGGAGCTCTCGATCATAACAAGTTACGGTGCCTCCGAAACTGACACAAAGGAGGCGTTGAATCTGATCTCGAGTGGAAGACTGGACCTGAAGAAGATAATAAGTCACGAGTTCCCACTGAAGGAATTTGAAATGGCTGTCAAAGCAAGCATGGATGGTCAAACGGTGAAGGTGATCATGCAGGGTTGAACAGTACAGTTCCACCGGTAACGTTTAACTTTCGAAGGTTTGAAGGGGCGAAAGTCAAGTCCCCTTCCGTGACGGATGGGATGGATAGCCCTCCTATAGAAAACTTCTTATATGTTTCGAGATAGGAATGATAAAGGTAGCGTTGATGCAGTCCGAATTTACGCCTGTGGACATCAAGACCTCCGTAACCTTTCTCAAAAGAAAGGGAACGAGTCTGGTGGAAGAAGCAGGAAGCCCCATCCCGTCAGGGCGGGGCAATTCACCTATAACCAGATGTGGGATTTATGCGTAAAGGGCGAGATCGATGAGCTGGGGACTCAGAAACAGACTCTCAAGGATACTGAATCCAAAGAGTCGTAGGATCGTTATGCTTGCGGTTGATCACGGCTACTTCCAGGGTCCAACGACGGGGCTTGAGAATCCTCGTAGAACTTTGCGACCGCTGATCCCTTATGCCGACAGTCTTATGCTAACTAGAGGCGTTTTGAGGACGTCAGTTCCTGAAGACCTATCGATACCGATCGTGCTTCGGGTGTCGGGGGGGACGAGCGTACTCAAGGAACTTTCCGACGAAGGGATAACAACTTCAATTGAGGAGGCCATTCGTCTGAATGCGGCAGCAGTGGCTGTATCGATCTTCGTGGGCGGCGAATTTGAGAGGCAAACCCTTCTGAACCTTTCGAGGATGGTCGATGAAGGTGAAAGGTATGGTATCCCGGTTCTCGCGGTGACGGCTGTCGGAAGGGAGATGAATAGAGATGCCAGGTACCTAGGACTTGCCACAAGGATAGCTGCCGAGCTTGGAGCGCACATTGTGAAGACCTACTACTGCGACGGGTTCGCCAAGGTGGTTGACGGATGTCCTGTACCTGTTGTGATAGCTGGGGGGAAGAAGATACCCGAAATTGATGCGCTCAGGCTCGCGAGGAACGCAATATCTGAAGGGGCAGTGGGGGTCGACATGGGGCGGAACATCTTCCAGTCCGATTCTCCGGTGGGTATGATCAAGGCGGTCAGAGGTGTTGTTCACGAAGACCTGGATGTTGATGAAGCCTTCAGAATATATTCCGAGTCAAAGGGACAGATAGTGGAGGAGGGTAAACAGGTTATTGATTTGGAGCGGCACCCTCAACAGGAGAGCGGACCGGTTGGCGGGCAAAATTGAAAGAACGTTTCGGTGAACAGTCTGACCAACCTGATTTGTTGGTCAGATGTTCTGCCTGACGATGCAGTAACTGTCCTGAAACCATAAAGGTCTGTGCCAATGGTGTATGGACATCTCCTTCCTTCTTTGATGAGAGCGTCTTTCTTTATCACCTCTGAAATTACCTTTGAATATATGTAAGGCATTACCCATGATCTTGACGACCTCCCGCAGCTAAAGCTTGCGGAATTCGCATCGTCCCGGGAATTCTTGTCCTTGCTTCTTAGAAGGAGAATTATCGAAGTTTGACGCTTCGTTTGTGAATGTAAGCTTTACGTTAAAAATCTAGGCAGAGGAAGAATCAAACCCTTCTTTCCCACCCCTTTATTGTGTATATTCTGTAACCCGAGCTGTTATACGGATCTCTTTCAGCCATACCCTCCGCCTCGGCCAGGTTTGATGCGTTGAGGATATAGAGGCCTCCTGAACCGTCTGTAAACCTCCCTGCAATTTCTAGCTTCCCCTCCTGTTTGAGCTTCCTAAGATAGTCGAGGTGTGAATCGCCAAGCTCCTTGGATTTTAGTTCAATTTTACCGGGAGAGCTGATCACAATGAACTGAGGCATGCCTTTCTTTCAGGCGTACAAGTTTTTGTGCCTCCTTTTATACCTTGCAAACTTGGCCAAGCGCCTTTCAGCTGGCACTGAAACTTCGAATGTTTGGGCGGACATCGTTTGTTGAGGTGAACGGCTTTGTCATTTTATCTAACGGGCAGACTTAATTTGGTGAAAGATGCGTACAAAGGCGCATGCCCGAGTCGAATTTGAGCGCAACTAACGAAGGGAAAACACCAAAGCCGATCCTTGAACTTATTCTGAAGAAGATGGGTTCTAGACGTAACGAGATAGTGGTTGGTCCCGGTGAAGGAGTGGACGCTGGGGTTGTGGATCTGGGGGCTGGGATGATGCTTGCTGTGTCGACAGATCCAATGACTTATATCCCGGAGCTGGGCCCTGTTGATTCAGCTGCTCTGTCTGTACGCTCTCTTTTGGCAGACGTCGCTTCTTCGGGGATCCCACCAAAGTACGCTCTATTCTGTCTTAACCTGCCGACGTCCATGAGGAACCGTGACCTTCTGAGATACTGGAGGACACTTAGCGAAGAATGTAGAAGGGAGGGTATAGCGATCCTTGGAGGACACACGGGAAGTTATCCTGGGGCCGATTACACAATAATAGGTTCGGGCACCGTTTTAGGAACAGGACCTAGAGAGCTTCTGTTCAGAAGGAACATAGAAGAGGGAGACGATATAATCATGACGAAGACTTCGGCAATAGAGGCGACGGCGTTGCTGCCAAGGCTCTTCCCCGAAGTGGTTACAGAAAAATTAGGTAGAAGGTGTTTGGTACAGGCAAAAGGTTACCTCTCATCCCTCTCTATAATGAATGATTGCAAGGCAGCGTCATACGTTCACAAGATAGGACTCGGGATCAGTGGAGTACACGACGCGGCCGAAGGCGGCATCGTCAAGGCGGTTTACGAACTGGTGAGAGGCAGAGATCATGGTGCCAAGATTTATAGACATCTTGTGCCTGTTTCAAACATCACCCTAAAAATATGTCAGCTTTTTGGTGTCGACCCTATTTTTACATTGGGACAGGGTTCTCTTATCATAGCATGCAGACATGACGATAGAGACGATGTGCTGGACCAGCTTCGCCAAAGGGGTGTACCCTGTTGCATCATAGGCGAAGTCACCGGTAAGGGTGAAGGTGTATTCGTCTGCGATGGAGAGAAGGAGAAGCAGATATCAGATTTTGCTGATCCGTACTGGGAGGTGTATCAAAAATTCAAAGGATAGAAGAGTATGATTTAACTGTTCTTCCGCAAGAGGCCGGGATCTTGTATAACGCTGACGGAATTGTACTACTTACCTACGTTACATGTGTAAGCCAAGATTCGTACCTTGGTTCCTTTCCATGAACCACTTCGTTGTAGAGTTTCTGAAATTTTTTCGTGATGGGATACTGCCCGTTCCCTATCTTTCTCCCATCCACTTCACGTATAGGTGTAATCCCAGCGGCTGTACCAGTGTAAAAAAGTTCATCTGCAGTGAATATCTCTTCCCTTGTAAAATCATTTCTATGGAAGGTATAGCCAAGGTCCTGGACGAACCTTATCACGGTATCTCTTGTTATCCCTCTTAGTATGCCCGAGCTGGCCGGAGGTGTGCTCACGACGCCATCCTTAACCCTGAAGATATTCTCCCCAGGTCCTTCCGCTACCATCCCGTTTGAGTTCAACAGGATTGCTTCGTCATATCCGGCGGATGTGGCCTCCATTTTGGCAAGTGCAGAATTTGCGTAATTTGCTGAGCATTTCGCCTGTGGTGGAAGGGACCTCGAATCAACCCTTGCCCAACTTGAAACCATCGCTCTGACCCCCTTCTCCTGTCCTTCTTCTCCAAGGTAAGCCCCCCAACTCCATAACGTAACGGATACCTGTATTTTGCACTGGGTTGGGTCCAGTCCCATCTGGCCGTAACCTGAAAATGCTATCGGTCTAATGTACGCCTCCCTTACGCCATTTCTTTTGATGAGGTCCACGCATGCGTCGTGTATCTGCTCAATGGTGTATCCCAGATCCATCCTGTAAATTTTTGCACTGTTGAAGAACCTTTTCAAATGGTCGTCAAGTCTGAAGACGGCAGGGCCCTTCGGTGTATCAAAGCATCTTATCCCTTCGAATATTGCGTACCCGTAATGAAGACCGTGGGTTAGGACATGTATTTTTGCTTCGTCCCAATCAACAAACTTCCCATCCAGCCAAATATACTTCAGGGAACTTATTCCTACCATGAAGGTAGGTAAGAGGAACCATATAATAAATGCCGTTTATCGGTTGAGCCGTCAAAGAGTAATGTGAGCCTAAAATTTATGCCAAGCTTCATTTTGTACTCTCTATATCAAAAGAGGGAGCGTAGAATAAGCCAGATGTTGCTGGGATGCTCGGTGATTCTCCTTTTTGAATAGGAGTACCAATTGGTGCCGTAGGGGAGATACGTCACCACCCTGTATCCATCAGAGACAAGACGTTCCTTCATTTCGTCGCGTATTCCTTTAAGCATCTGGAACTCGAACTCCGACTTTGAATCCCTGGCGAGCTCCTTCGCCTTAGCTATCAACCGAGAGTCATGGGTAGCCACAGCAACCCTTCCTCCGGCACGGAAGATTTCCTCCAGAATTTTTACATAATTCTGCGAGATCTGGTACCTTTTTGTGAACGCTATTTCTGAGCTCTCCCTGTATGCGCCCTTGACCAGCCTTATCTTTCCTCCCTTCTCCAGAATGGACATCGCATCAGCCTCGGTTCTTTTGAGATACGCCTGCAACGCAACACCGATAGCCGGAAAGGAGCCGATCAGCTCCATGTAAATAGAAAGTGTGGCCTGTGTGTATTTGGAACTCTCCATATCGATCCAGAGAAACTGCCTCAACCTTGATGCCTCTTCGCTTAGGAGGATCAGATTTTGCCTTACTGTCCCATCATCGATCCCGAGCCCCAGCTGGGTTAGCTTAACCGATACACATGCGTCCAGCTTTTTTTCGTTGATTGCTCTTTGAAGTTGTAGATATTCCTGTAGGTGGGCAGAAACCAGCTTCGGGTCAAGTATATCTTCCCCTAGATAGTTCAACATAACTCCCTGCCCCTTTAAATTCAATACTCGTGTTACCTCCAACGCCTCGGCCGAACTCTGCCCGGCTATCCAACGTTTTGCGACACGGTAAAGAATCTGGCTCATTAATCATTCACAATCGATCTATTATCGATCCTGACATCCTCTAAAGAGTGTGGGCTTTCTGCGCTACATGGTAAAAACATGTGAAAGGCGACTTCGTTAATATTTGGGTTCCTATCTTTTGGGCACAAAATCTGTTTGCGTTTTCTCATATCATGATGAGTCATTTCGAACGCTTGCCCCTCGTTCTTGAAGACCTGAGCATGCCTTCGAGCCTTTCCAGCCTCTCCTTTATGAGACGGTTTTCGTCTCGAACCTTTTCAAGGTCGTTCCTAAGTTGCCTCAGCTCATCTGAGGGTGTCTGGGACCTTAGACTGTTCAGAGCTTCATAAAATGACCGTCTCACACGACCGTCAACCTCTGAAGCCAGTGCAGCCTCGATATCCTTCGCCGCGTCGGTATCCTTCCTTTCAACAATAGCCTGTGCTGCAGCCGATCTCACCCTGAACCATTCGTCCCTAAGCAGCTCCACCAGCAGATCCTTCACACGTCTGTTGGTATAACCTAACTTACCAAGAGCGGCAGTGGCTGCCTGCCTTACCTGCGGTGGAAAATTTTTACCTGTCCGCTCGATGATCAGATTGACGACGGTTTCTTTGTCAAGATTCGCAAGCCCTTCGATCGCACCAACCTGGATCGTCTCGTTAAATGAAGGCCTGGACATAGCCTTGATGATCACCTGCTCATATTGCTCATTTTTCATCTTGCCAAGGCTACGGGCAAGCTCCCCTTCAACAAAGTAACTGCTGTCTCCCTTTTCGAGCCTTGATGCGAGCACGGAGGCAACGTCATCACTCTTTATCTTCCCGAGCGCTTGCACAACGGCCCGTCTAACCTTTGGATGCTCTGCATCAATACAATCAAGGAGGGCGACCTTGGCTGCCTCGTTACCGATTTCGCCCAGCGCCTTGGCGCACTCCACTCGTACCCCCCAAAAGGGGTCGGACAGAAGCGATCTTTCCAGATGTTTTACAGAAGTTGAACTTCCATCCTTTGCTAGCCCCTTTGCAGCGCTTATTCTTCCCGCCACTCCATCCTTCTCCAGTTGCGCCACCATCATTTCAACAGGTCTTTCAAACTGTATGGTGCCCAAGATGGAAAAATCGGGATCGATAGATATGTAGATCGGCTTCCTGTTGAATGGAATGTAGAAAGACTGGTCTTTGCCTTCTACTCGTAGGTATCTCTCGTCAACACCGTCGCCATAATCGATACGAATTTTTAGGTCTAATCTGAATGCGTCTGAATCCTGATTCTGCTTGACCCTGACCATCACCCCGGATGAATCCATTCCTGAGAGCGAAACAGAGAGCTCAGGATGCCCAGGCCTGTAAAGCCACTGCTCAAAGAATCCATCCAAGTTGATCCCTGTCGTTCGCTCTACGGCCCTCGCTAGGTCCGTCGTTTCCACGACCCCGAACGCGTTGTCTCTGACGTACCTTTGGATTGACCTGAAAAAGTCTCTATCCCCCAGCTTGAATCTGAGCATATTCAGTACCAAACAACCCTTCTGGTAGAGATGCCGGTCGAATATTTCACTAGGGTTCTCATAATAATTCGTAACGATCGGTCTCGCGTAATGCTTTTCATATTCATCGAGGTAAACCGAAAGATCGTCCATGAGTGCGTATACGTACTCGTCCTTTCCTCTACTGTGCTCCTGGTAAAGCTTCTCAAAGAAGGTTGCAAAGGATTCGTTCAGCCAGGCATGGGACCAGTGTCTGCACGTCAATAGGTCACCAAACCACATGTGTGCCAGTTCGTGAGCTACTAGGGGGACACTGGAATAATCTGCATGCGCCCGCTCGTCATGTAGTGTGGTATCTGTGAGGGTGGTGGCCGAAGTGTTTTCCATCCCCCCGAATATGAAGTCGTTCACTACCACCTGAGCGTATTTGTCCCACGGGTACTTCATCCCTGTCTTTTCCTCAAAGAATTTTACCATCTTGGGTGTTTCCGAGAAGCTTCTCCTTGCGTCCTCCTCTCTGCCGGGGTACACATAATAAAGAAGTGGAACACCATCAACATCCTCCTGAAGAAGGACGTATTCACCCACAACCAGACTTATCAAATACACACTGTGTGGCTTCTCCTGAGACCAGTGATAGGTTTTGGTCCCTTTTTCCTTGTCCTCTACGACCGAAACAAGTTTTCCGTTTGAAATGGCTGTCATCCTTTCTGGAACCGTGGCTATGACTTCGCTTGAAACTTTCTGGGCCGGGGCGTCTATGCATGGGAACCAGTAGTGTGAAAGTTCGTCCTCACCCTGAGTCCATAACTGAAGAGGCCGATTTGGCCTTTCCTTCGTAGGTTTCCGAAAGTAAAGCCCTTTCCTCGGATGACCATGATAGCCAACCAAGACTTCAATCTGGTCATCAATTTTGGTGGGCGAAGGAAGGTGAGCAATCAGCCTTTCACCCTGGTGTTCGTACGGTACTCTATCGGTTCCCAAGGAGACGTAATCCACCTCAAGGTCCGCAACGTCCAGTTTCAGCTCCGTAATCCCGTCCCTCTTCGAGGAGAGGCGGAGCAAAGCTTCCCCTAGGATCTCCTCAGTTTCAAAATTTGGTGTTAATTTGATCCTGATATGACGAAGTTCAAGAGGTCTGTCTGGGGCATAATGAGGGTAGGACTGAGGCAGAACGAACGGCTTTATGGATGAAGCTGCACACTCTTCCATAGCTGCTTCAGATTCACGCACGTTTCTGCCCAGACCATGAGACTTATTTAAACGGTTTTCATCGAATGAAATTCATTTGTGGAGCTTCGTATATCTCTCGTATTCCTCCCAGATCGCATCTTCAACCTTCTGAAAATAGAGCCTTGTGGCCATAGGCATGTTTGGTAGGTTCTTTTCGATCGCCTGAACCAAGAAGGGTACAGCCCTCTTTGACGCTTTGAAGTTAAATTTCATCGGTAGAAGCTCATCCTGAATTACCTGTATCGTCCCCTTTAATTCTGCAGGCGCCAGTTCTATCGCATCAGCCTCCACGATTTTACCCCAATGTGCAAGAACCTCGAAATCAAGCCCGGATTTCAGGTCTTCAATCTGTTTGGCATACTTCCTGATTGTGTCCATGGAAAGAAGGTCGTCTGACATGTGCCTTGGGGATAACCAACGAGGAATTAAGCATTGACCTTATTCAGCCGAATTTTCTCTCAAAGGTCCAGCAGGAACCTTATACGATAGATGTCGTTGATTCTGGAGACCTCCATTTGGTGATAGGTAACTGCTTTGACTTCGCGTCTCAACAGATGGCGGCCAGGGTCGAAAGCCTCCCCTTCGAGGCGACCGGTGAGCATCAGGTAGTTACCATTCCCACCTCCACTAGTTCGTATCGTTATCGAACCCTTAGGCAGAATCAGTCTTTCAGTTTCGAATCTGATCAGCACGTACTCTAACCACGAATAAAGTAAACCCTCGAGGTCGATATCTTTGAGAGCGGGTACATTGACGGTGATTCTCCGTTTCACCCTTCTGAGGTCGGTAATAACTGAGAGCAGGCCTGCTGCGGAGGCGAGAAATGCTGCTTCAAGGCTGGGGCCCCACGCCTCAATCCATGCGTCGGACATGTGGGCTAACTGCTTGTGACCAGTTGCCTTCAGATTGACCGCCCCCATCTTACTTGTCCCTCAGCCTGATTTAACTTTCGGGGGTTTAAGGGGGCGAAAGTCAAATCCCATTCCGTGAGGGAGGGGATGGATAGTCCCCTTACAGAAATTTTTGTATGTTTCGAGATAGGAATGATAAAGGTAGGAATGGTGCAATCCGAATTTACGCCTGTGGACATCAAGACATCCGTAACCTTTCTCAAAAGAAAGGGAACGAGTCTGGTGGAATAAGCAGGAAGCCCCATCCCGTCAGGGCGGGGTAGTTCACCTACAGTCACTGACTTTAGAGGTGATACATCAGTTATTACTTATGAAGGAGAACGTGGAGGACGCTGACGCCGGGGAGTGCCGGGGTTCTTTGGAGCCCGAAGGCAGAGTGGACTAACGCGCGGGCCTTGAGTGGTCAAGAAAGGATAGCCCGTGGCCCCTTGTGGGCCTCGTGGGTTCAAATCCCACCCCCGGCGCATAACCTGATCTACTTTTTTGGCTTCGTCAAAATCCCAATTCCTGTATCCAATGCTGCACAGCGTGCCTTGGCGTATGTGTCAGCCCACACTATAAGTATAACATCTCCCTCCCTCAGGGTTAATCTTGAACAGAGATCAGCAGCCATCTCTGGGTGCTCCTTGGATAGGTCTGTAAGACCTGGCATGACTAGTCTCCTGCCATCGTAAGCAAGTACAAGTGCCCCCTTGGCACCCTCCCTTACAGCTTGGTCCCTCTCATCAAGACCGTTTGTAATTTTATCGGATGCGTAACGCAGCAGAAGTCCGACAGATAAGCCGGAAATGGGTAGGTTAGACGGTGGCTCGAAAAACTCCATACTGTCTCTTATCTGATTAAACAGTTCAAGGCCGGATGGCGTAAGAGAGCAACCAGCAGCCAGAGTTGAGATAAGGCCTGAACTCTTCAGCCTCCCTATTATGGTCCTCATAGCCCCCTCGCCCACCCCTACGTCGGCTGCTAGCTTTTTCCTGCCTACAAAACCGTTGCCAAGCGCCAAGATTGTCAACAGAAGGTGACATAAGGAAAATGATGCGGCAGGCCCCTTGGGCTGATAACTGCTGAGCGAAATCAAACGGTCAAGCCACACGGTTAACGAATATATGCAATACATATAAAAGGTTGGTTAATCTGTTCACCTTTCCACGGATCTTCTCGTCATATCTTAAATTATGTCTAGCCCGATATATCTACGAATTCGCATTAAAACCTCAGACGTATGGATATCACATGAGGGGCAACATATGTCTGGAATTAGTACGCTAGACAAGGTCGTCCTTTGTCTGCTTCAACTACGACTTTGGTGCTCATGCGAAAGGGTGGAGAAGAAAGCTGAGATTTTATCGCCGAAGGCATCATAACAAGTCGTGAACTCTCCACGTATGAATGATGTGGGCTTCTCACTTCCTCGACCGAACTTGCTTATCCAGTTATGGATAAGTAGGGGCTAAGCCTCTGTGAGTGTCTGTTCCGGACCTGATTCAACTATGTTTCTTGACGCATTGACATCCCTATCCAGAACTAGCCCGCATCTTGGGCATACGTGGATCCTTTAAGACAGAGGCTTTCGAATTATCTCTCCGCATCCAAGCCTATAGTCCAAGTCAAGTGGCTAGATTCCGGTCTTTTATTATGGTTTCAACACGGTTCCAATCAACCTTTGGTGTTGAATACGGGAACCGAACAAATATACCCTCCCTCATTTTCCATTTCGAGAACTTTTCAAGAGCGATCGAGTGAGGGGGTGAATGTACGAATTTGCTGATCGACTCATCTTCATCCCATACGGAAACGGTAACATACTCTGACCTCAGGAAGTCGGCTTTAAGGCCAAAAGAGATGACTGATTGATTTTCCCTTAATTGGACGAGGATTCTCCTTACAAGTAGCAAAAATCGCAAAGTATAACGTCTTCGCAAGGGAAGGAATGTGACAACTACTGTAAACTGCCCTCTTTTTATCGATTCTGCGCGGTCTTTCAGATATTCTTCATACTTCATTTGTTCAGAGATTCGAAATTTCATATATACATCTTGTGGTTTTTAGGCCCTGTAGACACTCTACGAACAAAGAATAAAATATACTTGCAATCTTAGTCGCATCGTACACTGTTATCTTGAACCTCATTTTCAATATTCTGAGCCTTTGTTGGGCATGGCCTGAACTTATACGTCACCATTTCTGCTCCTCACTTAGTTCGGAGAACTCTCGACGTAGTATCCTTGATGCTTGTACCTTTATCCCAGCAACGATTCTGTTCGGCGCTATCGTTGGAGGTGCCTGTAAAAGAAGATGAACGCGGTCTGGCATGGTTTCAAGAGTAATGGTTTCACAGCCAAGTTCTCTTGCCCTTTCTTCGATTAACTGTTTGAGATGTTTCCTTATCCTCCCAGCGACCACCTTCCTCCTGTATTTAGGATAACAGACAAAATAATGTTAGCTCATGATGTGAACGGAAGTTTGGGAGGAGAGGTGACCCCTTTATTTGCTAATCCTGCGGGATTTCAAAAGAGTTGTTTCATCTTTTAAGAACTGTCGGTAGCTGTATGTATATATACTGGATGGTTTATCCATCCCGCATGCGCTCCGTCAGGAACTTGGCCCTGATAGCAATATTTGTATCAACAATAATTGCTACGAATTATGGCCTTGCTCCTTTTGCTAACGTAAAGCTCGAGGATGTCCTTGTCTTCGTATCTGCCTACCTGCTCGGGCTCAGGGTAGGAATCACTGTAGCTGTTCTTGCAGAAACCATATGGGGAATAGCCAGTCCGTATGGTTTTGGGGGCCCTATCATTCCATTTCTTGTTGCTGGTGAACTTCTTTATGCCGTGGTTGGTTCCATATCTTCTCAAATCGTGCGTACAGAAGGCAGACCAATATCATCCCAAAATGTGTTGCTTGGGGGTATACTTGCGGCTTGCGCGCTAGGTTTTGATATTGAAACTAACGCTGCAACAGCGTTCATAGTTTCAGGTGTAAGGACGACCTTCAACGAGGTGCTGGATTACGAATTTGTTGGCATCCCCTTTATGATCGCTCACGAGTTGTCTGATTTCATCCTGGGAACGCTGATAGCCCCCCCTGTCATAATTTACGCCAGGAAGCTGCTAAAGATCCATGATAACAGAAGCAGAACATTCCTAACCGAGGGGTTGGGGGTGACCAGCTGAATTGCCAAGTCGCAAGGTCAATGGTGTCATAGCAGCACTTGTTGTGCTACTTGTGCTGACATCTGCAGCCACCGGTTACTATTATTATATGTACACAAACGTCTCCTCCAACAATTCAAAGCTTCTTGCAGAACTCTCGTCTGCGAATTCGATATACCAGAATGAAACTGCCAAGTACCAACAGCTTGTTTCAAATTACAACAGATTGGATTCGATGTACAACGGTTCTATTGAATCCTTCGAGCAGATGGCAGCTGTTTACAATGAAAGCGCAGTTCAGTTCTATCTGCTCACTTCCACATTTGAAAACCTTTCCTCAGGTTACAACAGTACTTTGTCTTACCTTGTCCAGGCGGTCTCACAGCTGAACACAACAGAACTTGCTTATGCTTCGGCGACGTCTGCCCTTAGAAGCCTGTGGAATCAGTATCAATACGCTTTACAGCAGTACAGGTTGAGCGAGAGCGAGTTCTTGAGTCTAACACACAGGTTCGATGCCCTCGCCGCCAACTTCTATTCCCAATATCTCAACGCATCATTCGTCCCTGTAAAGGTACAGCAGCCCAGTGGTCTGCCACTGTTCAGCTATAATATGCTGATCGACTTCGGCAACGGAACGATGATATGGTACAATGGAACATCATTCCAGCCAGGCTGGAATCTATATCAGGCGACGCTGGTTCTTACCGGGGGAAGGGTTGACGCGACCTGGTACCCGCAATACGGTGAACATTATGTTTATGGTATAATGGGAGTTGACAATACACAAAGCATGTTCTGGTTCCTGTGGTCCTATTCGTCAGCAGGTTGGAACACCACACAGGTTGGAGCAGACGATATTCAGGTGGTGAACGGCTCTACCTACGCATGGACGTATTGTGGAATGAATTCACAGTACCAACCAACCTGCACCCCCTGAATGGGAATTAAAGAAGAATTGTTTTTCTATGTCCTATTCAAAGGTGGCTTCACAAACCGTAGGTTAAGTTAAATCCTTCCTGTTCAGCCGGGTGTGGCAGAGATGGAGGAGTCAGACGAGAGGAAGAAATTGGCTCAGCTGTACGAGCAACGCAGGGGACTTGTGGAGCAGCTCAAGAAACTCAGGGCAAGAAAGGAGGAATTGGTTGCCGAGCTCGACGATCTGGCGGGGAAGCTACAAGGTGAAAGGGAAGAGTACAAAAGCCTGAGGGAAAGATTAAGGCTCCTAAACGAAAGTAGAAGAAAGCTGGCCGACGAGATAAAAGACTCCAAAAAGAGGTTCAAGGATGCCGCTGCTCAGCTGAGCAATATGAAACCTGCTCTCAGGATGCACGGGGAAGATATGGAGAGGGAGTTAAAGGAACTCGAATGGAAGATGCAAACCCAGACACTAACAAGGGACGAGGAGAAGAAACTTCTGGCTAGGATGAGGGATATGGCCTCGATGATCTCTACCTGGAAGAGGGCCTACGAGCTAAGGGACCAAGCGTCCAAACTCGACAGAGAGCTTGATGAGAAGGCCGCGACCTTGTTTGATGTGAAGGCTGATAGACAGGAGGCAATAAAACAGATAGAAGAGCGCAGGGCGAAGATGGATGAATATACAAAGGCTGGAAAACAGGTTTACACCGAAGTTGAGAGTCTTGTTCAGGATATTTATGAACTGGAGAACAAGTTCAGGGAAATCACAAAAGAAATCGAACAGCTAAAATCCAAGGTTGAAACCGAAGAGAGGATCAAGAGGCAGGAAAGGCGGGAGGCCCATCTCGCAGCCAGCAAGGAAGCGATCCAACGGGCCAGAGAGCAGGCACTTGAGAAGATGAGAAGGGGTGAATCTATATCCTTTTACGACCTGAAGCTACTTTACGACGAGGATAACGTAAAGTGAGTGAACACCAAAGGTCAAATCGTCACGAACTACTTATATTATCCGCTTTCCTCAGAAGGGGCAGTTGGAAACGCGGCATCAGCAGAAGCTACTCGTCATCAACGTGGACCGGGATGACGACCTTGGTAGAAAGGCAGGGATACTGACTCCTGTGGTGGGTCGTCAGCAATGCCTAGACGCGGGAGTTAAGCTGATGCTTGTTGATCCGGAGGAAGCCGACGCAAACGCAATTTGTGCGGCTGTTGGCGAGTACGATAAGCTAAAGGCGAAGGGGTACGAATGTGAAGTTGCCATAATTTCTGGTACGGAAGACGGGGGGTTTGACGCCGACCAGAAGATGCTCAGGCAGGTTCGTTCTGTGGTGGATGCGATACGGCCTGAGGGTATAGTTCTGGTATCGGATGGGATGGACGACGAAATGGTGCTTCCTCTTCTCACAAACATAGCGCCTGTCGTGAGCACGAGGAGGGTGGTAATCAAACACAGTGCAAGTGTGGAGGAAAGCTACATCATACTCGGCAGGTACCTGAAGATGCTGATTTACGATTCAAGATACTCAAAATATTTCTTAGGGATCCCTGGGATACTTCTCGTACTGTACGGAATCTTCAGTTACTTCAACCTTTACGTGGATTTTGGTTACATACTGGCCCTTGTCGTGGGTGGTATCTTCGTCTTCAGAGGTTTTGGATTCGACACGATGCTGAGCAACGCAAGAAAACGAACTTTCTTCCTCGCAAGGTTCTTCGCCTTCCTCGCGTCCCTGATCATTCTGATAGTTGCGATCATACAGGGATACAACGCTGTCACTCAGCTCTCCTTCTGGCCTCCCTCTTCGGGCACGGTCCTCTACCAGCACCTTGGTCTAGTGGCAGGCGTATTCATGACAAATTCGGTCCTGCTTGTTTGGGTGGCAATCGCAACGAACATCGGGGTTGACGCGGTATATCATGTTCTGAGGAAGTCAACAAAGGTGGTTAGAGACCTGATAGCCATGGCTGCTCTCGTGCTGATGTACTCCCCTGTGCTTGTGCTTGCAGGGCTGTTCGAGAGACCGACAAGCTCGGCTGTGCCCATTGTTTCACTCCTTCTCGCTGGACTCGCTGTCCTACTCGTCCTGATTTACGTCGCGTACGGTTTCGTGTTCAGCCGACGGGTGTCGGCTCATGACAAGGACTGAAGATTTGCTGAACTCAGCTCTCAGGTACCTTGGAGTGTACAGGCTGTACACCAAGCTCCTTGAGTCCGAGATAAGGGGGGGACCGATGCCGAAACATATAGGGGTAATACTCGACGGTAACAGGAGGTGGGCCCAGGAAAGGGACTACCCTGAATGGATGGGTCACGTTTTCGGGGCTGACAAGGTGGAGAGTTTACTGGAGTGGTGCCTTGAGTACAAGATTCACTCCCTGACTCTCTTTGCTCTCTCCACAGAAAACCTCGCCAGAGACCCGGAGGAGTTAAAGAATATATTTCAAATAATAGAAAATAAGCTACAGAAGCTGATAGATGGACAGTACGTACACAAGCACAGGGTTCACGTAAAAGGGCTGGGTAACCCGGACGTTCTGACGCCAGGGGTCAGGTCCAAGCTCGAGATCCTAGAAAAAGAGTCTGAAAATTACTCTGATCTTTACCTTAACTTCGCGATAGCCTATGGCGGTAGAATGGAGATAGTTCAGGCAGTGAGGAAAATAGCGGCAGAAGTTTCTAAGGGAATCCTCGACCCTTTGAGCATAGATGAAAAGAAGTTCTCAGAGTACCTTTTCACATCATTCCTTCCGGAGCCTGATCCTGACCTAATCATACGCACATCAGGAGAAGTCAGGCTCAGTGGTTTTCTGCTTTGGCAATCTGCTTACAGTGAACTTGTATTCATGGATGTGTACTGGCCGGGCTTTCGAAAGCTTGACTTCCTTAGGGCCATAAGAACGTACCAAGGAAGACAGAGGAGGTTTGGGCATTAAAAGGCACCAACGACAAATTCTCTCTTACCACAAAGATGAACGAATGCTATTTCAAATCTCATTTCGGGAAACCTTTCCTTTATCCACATTCTTCTTACTTTTCCTTTTAACTGACTTTAAACTGTCCATTAGTAGGTCTCTCGCAACTCTGAGACTGTCAAGAGCAGAGCCTAGATCGTTTCTCTCGATTAATCGCTGTGCCTCTCTGAGCAGTTCAGCAGGTTGCTTGTTCGTCTTTACGCTTCTTCGCTCAGTTTCGTTCAGAAGCAAATCCTCCTTAAGCTGAAGTTTAGCGATTAGCACAGCCAGCTCCGTATGAGAGTAGGCCTTCCAGATTGAAAAATAATCTTCCGCTCCGGTGTCAGCAGCCTCCAAGGATCCTATGGCCGTTTCTATCTCATCCATCAGGTTGACTTCGTCGTCTTTCATACCGAACGCTGGTTATCCCTGGAGTTAATCCTTTCTTAATCGTTGTCTAAAGGAATGTGGGACGGCGTAGGAGATCATCTACTTATCGCTAAGGCTTCGGAGCTTGTTGCCGCTCTCCACATCCACCCGTGGGTGGAGTTTAATTGAAACGCAACGATTGGCTGGCTTACAACAGCTTGAAGTGCTCGGATTTACCGAGTACTTCTGTGTTCCTTCAGGCATTCAAATCCGGATGCAACTCAAAACCACAATTCTTACCAAAATAACGCAGAAAGCCCACACTCTTTAAATGTGGGATGAGTGCGCGTTGATACAGCCCTTTTTAATACATCTTTGAGCGCATAGCTCACGCTTGCTAAGAAGACGGTTGAAGCAAAGATACTGGAGCTGAGAGAGTGAAAGAGACAGTTTCTCGAAGAGGAATTTCAGAACTATTAGAAATATCTGAGAGGGGACAAGGGCGTTGAAAAGAGAGGCGGGATGAACTGTTCTGTAGTATTATCTTCTCCGATATCGGAGGAAGCAAAAACTAGGGAAGCGAAGATTATCAGAAGAGGCAAAGACTGGTACGTCTATATCACAATTCAAAAGGATGCTATATGAAAAAGGCAGCCTACCAATCCTTCCTACTGCTTAAATATGGAGGGATTTGTTTAGATGGCATGCCCAAAGGCAAAGGAGAACCGATCTTCAGAAAACTGCAATCTGTAAGGGAACTGGCCAGACTGGCTTGCGCATTTGAACGTGTCCCCCGGCCAACCTTCGGTATTCTTGTGGATGGGAAGTACGCCCTCTCTGTGCACTCCGAACAGCTTGGTGAATCCCCTGTTTTCTTTTATGCCATGGATGACAGAATAGACCAGTTTCTAAAGTATAAGCTGGAAGACGAAATGGAGGAGGTCACTCAATCATCCGAAGCAACAGACCCTAGGTACCTCTACTCCCCAATACTTGCAATAAAATCCGTGCCTGAAACGTACATGAAATCGCTGATGAAGAGTGGCACCGGCCTCTCCAAAGCTTCCTCCATGGAGCTTTCCGACGTTGTGAGCCTTCTAAAGCTGTCCTCATACAGGGTGTTGATCGACGAGGCGCCTGCTCCACTGTACCTTGGAAAGGATAAGGAAGGATACAAGCTCGGTGCATACGTGCACATCGGTGACTCGGACGGGAGCGATATACTGTTTTTTGTAAAGATAGATTCCGACCCACAGAAGAACTTCGTCCGTTACGATCCTCAGAGGCCATCAGCCTGGTCCTACACCAACAGAACAGGGGAGCATGGTTCATACTACGCCAAAATAATAAGGCTGGCCGATTCAACCGACGGAGTCGAAGAAGCTGAGGAGTAGTAGGACGAACAGGTATTAGGTCAGTCTGCAACACTTTTATACATGAGTTTTATCGCCATAAAACACATGACCAAGGTAAAGGTGGCTCTTGCTGGAATCGGAAACTGTGCTAGCGCCCTGATTCAGGGGACACTGAAGTATTCTGACCCGGCTTCAGATTCTGTCGGGCTGCTTTCGTATTCACTTGGTGGGATCACTCCCGCGGACATTGAATTTGTAGCAGGATTCGACGTTGACAGCAGAAAGGTGGGCAAGGACCTTTCGGAAGCAATATTTTCCGGTATGAACAACACACCAAAATTCCATGATGTTCCGAAGATGGGGGTCAGTGTCAAGAAAGGACCTGTGCTTGACGGCATCGGCAAATATCTCAAGGAGGTCATCCCCATCTCGGATCAGCCTGAAGCAGACCTGGTCAGGGAATTGAAGGATTCAGGGGCTGAGATGCTGGTCAACTACCTACCGGTTGGTAGCACCAACGCTGTCCATGCATATGCAGAAGCGGCCCTCAAGGCTGATGTTGCATTCGTTAACGCGATGCCAGTGTTTGTAGCTAGCGATACGAATTGGTCCAAAAGATTCGAAGAAAGGGGGTTGCCAGTGGCTGGGGATGATGTTATGAGCCAGATAGGTGCCACGGTTCTTCATAAGACCCTGATCAAGCTTCTGCACGACAGGGGGGCGAAGGTTGAGGAAACCTACCAGTTGAACATAGGTGGGGATACAGATTTTCTGAACATGCTCGAAGAAAGCAGGTTGGCTGACAAAAGGGAAAGTAAGACAAGTGCTGTTCGTGCAATGACCCCGTACCCTGTTCCTACAAGAATAGGGCCCAGCGATTACGTGGGGTTTCTGAAGAACGATAAAGTATGTTACATCTGGATAAAAGGCAGGTATTTTGGCAACACACCGGTTACCATCGAAGCAAAGCTGCACGTTGTAGATGCTCCGGACTCGGGCGGTGTGATGATCGACGCAATAAGGGGCACCAAAGTCGCACTGGATAGGGGAGTGTCCGGACAGTTGGTGAGTCTATCGTCGTACTGCTTTAAACACCCACCTCTGCAGCTCCCTTACGAAGAGGCCAAAAGGCGCTTTTTGGAATTCATCGAAGGTGAGCGGGAAAGGTGATGGGAAGGAACGGAAGAGCAGCGAATGATTGTGATGCAGAGCCACAACGCGAAGCGTTTCCTGACAGCCTTAAGCTGGGCAGGACGCGATAGAATTTCAGTACATAGAGGGGGTCGCACAAGAAGATCAAGAGGTTTTCCCAGGGTTGGTAATCCATCCACTCATTTCATTCATTTTTGTGTCAGATGTTCCTGTCTAAGTTTTTTACAACGGAGGATCCCCCAACCCTTTTCCAGGTCTTCCAGCTCCGCCTGGTGTAAGGTGGCGGTTGTCCATGGCTCTCAATCCATGACCTGAGGAAATCGATAGTCCTGGGATCTGAGGGGTATCCTGAACCGAAGTCGCCAAGCTCAGCTTTTATTCGTTCTATCTCCCTGTCTCTATTAACTTTGGCAAGAATGCTTGCGGCTGACACCACCGGGAATATTCGGTCCGCATGGTGAGTAGCTACGATGCTTATCTGCTTGTGCAGGTTCTGTCTGACCTGTTCAGAGAAAAAGGCTGCGTCTGTGTCAGAAGCATCTATATATGCGACTTCGCCTTCGAGGCTATCTACCGCACGGGCCATGTACATTGCCTCGAGATAGTTCAGCTTCGTGTGCTTTTGCCTGTGTCTGACAAATTCATCTATCTCCTCGGGGGGTATAGCCAGAATGACGTGATCAGAAGACTCATCGAGAATAAGCTTATACAGTCTTTCCCTTCCCGATGGAGTGAGAAGCTTGGAATCCTTTACCCCCAGCGATCTGAGCCTTTCGCTTACCTCCTCCTTCATAGAAACCCCACCTATGAAAAGTGGACCTATTATGCATCCCCTACCTGCATCGTCCACCCCAATTATTAGCCTGTCACCGTTCAAGGGGTAGCACCTTCTTTATCATTGCTTCGATTTCCTCCACAATTTTGTCCCTGTTCTGAAGGGTGACTTCGAAGATTAAAGCCCCAGGGTTCGCCCGTATTTCTTCGACCAAAGGGTCTCTTATGCTCCTATGCACGACAAGTATAGACGGTTTCCCGGCGTTCAGCAAACCTGAAACAGCCCTTCGAAACTCCGGGCTCAGCAACTCCATAGGACCCACTTCGTCCACCACCACCACGTCAGCCCTTTCTACAGCTTCAAGAATCCCTCTTGATGCGAACTGTGCAAGAGACACCAGGTTCACCCTGTATCTCCCCAGCCTCGGACCTTCACCCTTCAGGTCTGCGAGCACCCCTGTCTCGCCAGTCAGAAGATTTGTCATTTCGAACCCGGTCCTTACCCTTCCGGCTCTCCTTTCCCTAGAATAGATGCCCCCAACGGAAAGCCCACTTTTCCTCAGCTGATAGACGACTCGGGTCACAACTGTGGTTTTCCCCACCCCTGGCTGACCCGTCAGTATCAGCAGATTGGATCGTTTTTCCAAGCGCCTCCTTCCAGAACGTGGTGATATAAAACAGAACCATTGTCAGCTTCAAAGGAACCTTCTGCCTTATAGAGATAGGAGTGGAAAGGGCCATGTCTTGAGGAACGCTTGTTTTAAGCAACCTTGAAGAAGTTTTGGTGTGGGAAGATACACCCTTATCAAGGAAGGAGTTACGCATCTCTTTGTCCCATCGGCCAGCGTCAAGCTTGCCGTACCGCCTGCCACCCCGGCATTTTTTAATCCTCGCGGAGTCACGGTGAGAGACATCGCCGTGCTAGCCTGTAGGGCTTATCTACGGCTTTTCGGTGATGTCGAGTTTGGAGACCCCCTGGCGGGGGTGGGTGCAAAGACCATCAGGGTGCTGAACGAAACTGACGTAAGTCTGGCCCACGCGAACGACCTGAACAGTTATGCAATAAAGCTCGCCCGCAGGTCCGCCGTTTACAACTCGGTACAAGGTAGGGTCAAGTTCAGCACGAAGTCGGCTAATCACTTTCTTGAAATCCATTCAAAGCCAGGGAATAGGCTGGGGATGATCGACGTAGACCCGTTCGGTTCGCCGACTCGGTTCGTGGACTCCGCGCTAAGGGCTTTACAGGATGAAGGGATGCTCTCTGTCACTGCGACGGACACAGCCCCCCTGAATGGTGTGTACAGGCAGGTTGCCTTCAGGAAGTACTTTGGGTACTCTCTGAAGACTGATTTTTCAAGGGAGGTTGGGCTTAGGCTACTGTGCTCTATGGTTGTAAGGAGAGGGATGGCGCTCGATGTGTTCCCAAGACCAGTCTTCGTGCACTCCGACCAGCATTACATGAGGGCCTACTTTTTGCTCGAGGTCGGCCCGTCGAGGGCCAACGATATCGTTGGAAGCCTGGGTTATGTAATGGTGTGCAGGGAGTGCGGAGCCAGATATGCCGCAGAGTTACCCTCCACCACATGCATGGAGTGTCAAAAGAGGACCGATTTCTGCGGTCCCCTTTGGATTGCTGAGCTTTTTGACGCTAATTTTGTCGGGGCCATGTATGAAGAAGCCAAGAAGAGCGGACCCCCCAAGCATGCCAAGTTACTTTCGACGGCTGCCAACGAGCTGGGGTCTCCCCCATTCTACTTTCGCGTACCGAACCTGGCAGACAGGTTCGACGCACCTGCGCCAAGTCCGTCTTATGTGCGAGATGAACTTATTCGCAAGGGGTGGAAGGCTACCCTGACTTCTCTCGACCCCCAGGGTGTGAGAACCGATGCGCCAGCACGTATTGTATTTTCTACCATAAGGGAGCTCAAATATGTCTGATCAGGGTTTAACCTGCATATCGCCCAGGAATCCGGTGCACACAAGGTATATCTCACTCGCCTGCTTTCTACTCGCAGGGGGTTTGGATATTACGACCACGTCAAAATGTTTCTTTGCTTCCCTTATGAAATCATCCGTTCCTTCCCCCTGAAACAGCTTAAAAATAGCTTTACCACCCCTTCGAAGCACGACCTCCGCCAACCTGAGAGCATCAGCGGATAGGAATATCTGTCTGGCCGAATCCGCATCCCAGACCCCCATCATCTTTGGCGAGAGGTCCGATAGGAGTACATCGTAGGTCGCAGAGATCTTTTTTATCGATTCGACCGTCTCGGGCGAAGCTATATCTCCCTTTACGAATCTGAAGTTAGGCGCATCGTATCTGACCTGGCTCAGGTCCACCCCAACAACAACCCCAAGCCGAGTGACCCTCTCGCACGCCACCTGCGACCAACCCCCGGGGGCGCAACCGAGATCGAGAACCCTTGAGCCAGGCAGAAGAAGCCTGTACTTATCATCCATCTGAATCAGTTTGTACGCAGCCCTGCTAAGATACCCCTCTTCCCTGGCTCTTCTCCTGAAATACTCCTTTCGGGCTTCACTGAGGCGCACCGGTACGCGCCTCTCTGTACTCCCTTACAACCCAGTCCTCGAGCAACCTGCAAGTTAGCGGGCTGACTGTGCTGTCAACGTGGCAACGCTCTTCGTCCGCGCACCTTATGCAGGGTGCGTCCTCTATGCTGCTGGTGTCGATGGGTATAACAAGGGGGAGAAGGTTATATGTCCACCTTCCGTTCTCAAGCACCCTGTCCCTCTTTATGAGCTTACGTTTTTCAAGCCTTGACGCTATCCTTGAGCCGTCCCGGCTTGTGAGACCAAGGATCTTCCAAAGTTCACTCTGGAGTATTCCTTGACCACCACTCCCTATCACAAGGCTGTAAACCTTGCTTATCAGGTCTTCATCAGATTGTTGCAAATTGGTTTCTGTCATAATACATTCTATATAAACTCAACTGGTCACCTAAAACTCTTTCTCGAGATTCGGCTTTGCCTCTGTCAGTTTTACAACCACGTCGTATGTATCAAACAGCTCCCTGCACCTCTTTCTGATAGTGACCTCGGTGATCCCCGCCTTTTCTGCTATCTCTCTCTGGGGCAGGTGTTCGTTAAGAAGGGTGGCTGCGATGTACACGTACGCCGCGGCCAGTCCGGAAGGGGCCCTACCGCCGCTTATAGAAGCAGCCGAGACCTTTCTCCCGAGCTCTGTAGCAAGCCTTTGGACCTTTGGTGGTATTCCCAGGTTGTTCGAAAGTTTTGATATGTGGTTGGTTATTGAGGCGAGGGGCACCCTCTCTATACCCATCTCAGTTACAACCTGACGGTAATATTTTGCGACATATTTTTTCTGAACACCCGCTCTTTGGGCGATCTCGCCAAGGGACCGGTTGACGTCACACTGCCTGCAAGCAAGGTACAGGGAAGCTGCAGCCATGCCTATAGCTGAACGTCCTCTTGCAAATCCTTTCTTTGAATACTGTCGAAAATTGTACGCGGCTGTTTCTGCGACGTTTGGTGGAAGGTTAAGAGCCTCGGAGATATCCCTGATCCTTTGCAGGACGTTCGCCATAGACCTTTGCTTGCTGTCCAGTGTACGGATCCTAGACTGCCATTTGTTCATCCTGGAGACGGCTGCACGCTCATCCGCTCCTATGCGGTTCCCCTGAAAGTCTGTCCCGCTGGGGTCTATGGATGTTGTAAGCCCAAAATCATGTTGAGTCAGTGTAAGTGGTGCCCCCACTCTACTCTTCCTCAGCTTTTCCTCAGGGTCCACCGCCTTCCAGTCAGGGCCCTCGAACTCGAGAGCCTCAGCCTGGACAGCTCCACACTTGGCACAAACTATTTCCCCGGCTACCTTATCCCCAATTAATGGAGCGGAGCAGTAGATACATCTGCTCGGAAGGTTCGGGTTAACTGTCGGCTTCACCTTTTGAGAACACCTTCTGACCCAAAACATGCTTGGCCAAATCGGAGAGCGGCCTCGCGGATGCGTACGGAGATTTTACCGGTCCAAATACTTCGACGATTCTGCCGACAGGACGATTCCTTGAATCAACAACGACCTGCCCTGCATTGGGCTGATTAGACAGCTTGATGATCAGCATGCCGCTTCTTGCAATTCTCAGGGCAACGCCAATCTCTCGCATCCTTCTGAAGCTCAGACCCGCGGTGTAAATAAGCTTGTTCCCTTCGGACAGGGGCAGATTGGGAGATGTTCCTGAACAACCCGGGTTCGTAGTTTTATTTCTAATCGACCCCACGCCAAACCCTCCCCCGTAATGCTAAAGTACTCACATTTCAACAGCGTCATTTGTTGCTTTACGTCATAATACTGCAGGTTCTTGTCGTTCTTGCACTTGCGCTGGTGCTCGGTGAACTATTTTCGCAGTTTAGACTGCCTGCAGTCGCAGGTGAGCTGGCAGCGGGGTTGATCCTTGGCCCAAGCTTCCTGAACGTCGTCACAGTAAATCCTCAGACAGAGGGGCTTTCCTCCATAGCCCTATTCTTCATCATCTTTCTGATAGGGTTCCAGATGAAGACCGAGACACTACGAAAACACTTTGTAGAGTCTGTACTGGTGACCATGACTTCGTTTGTCATCCCTCTTATCGTAGCCACCCTCTTTGTGATATCTCTCTTTCCCTTTGGAATGCTTGAGGATTTCATCGTAGCGCTCGCGCTGGCTGTCCCTTCAATATCCATCATTTCGGTGATGGTTATGCAGTACGACCTTATAGAAAGGGGGACAGGGCAATTGATAATCTCCTCTGTTATCGTGACAGATGTGGTTGCATTCGTTGTACTTGCGACTGTGTCGGAAAGCGTAAGGGGAACCTTGCTGCTTCTTGTTTACCTCGCTGTCTTCCTTATCATATACGCTCTTGTTGACAGACTTCTCAATATGAGAGCCGCTTCGCTCAGGAATATGCTGAATCGTGCCTCCAGAATATTAAAGCGTGAATATGTTTCTTACACAATACTGATAATCCTTGGCTTGTTCGTATCTTACATCTTTCAGCTCATTGGATTGAGCTTTATAGTTGGGGCTTTCTTCGCAGGTCTTATACTTCACGACGAGCTGATCGGTAAGGAAGCTTTCAATAACTTTCAGCACGTCCTTGATAGCATGAATCAGGGATTTTTCATCCCTATCTTTTTTGGGTTCGCAGGGGTGCAGGCTACCTTAACTTCTTCTGATTACCCTCTTCTGGGTTACCTGATGCTGACAATGGCTGCTTCTCTTGCGACCTCTGTCCTTCTTACTTATTTTTTCACGAAGAAGGTGATGGGTGCCAGCTCAGAGGTAGATGCAAGAACTGTTGCCATAATACTCGGGGGAAGGGGGGCTGTAGGAATCGTCCTGGTTACGGTAGCGCTCTCTGTAGGACTCATAGGCACGTCCTCGTACTCTATAGTCATATTTGGTACAACCGTTACCTCTGTAATAATCCCTCTCTTTTTGCAGAGGAAACGCGCTCAAACAGTTTGAGTTCTCGAATACGACGTATCTGAAGATATCAATAAAGTTGTCAGCAACAGGTCAACCTTGTATTTATGGATGCACATTTTTTTCTTCGACGATCTTCTTCTTGCTTTGCGCCCTGACCTTCGCAAGCTCATCTGCCAACCTCCTGATCAGCTGTGATTTCTTCATTGTCTTTTTGACCTGTATGTAGCCCGTTACATTAAACGGTGAAGAAGGACGCCTTGCCTGCCTCACGTCTGGGTTAAAACCGAGATTCTGAGCCGCAAGACGAAGCTCCTCAAGGGTAGGGGACCTGGTTGCGGCATGACTTGGTATCCTCCTACCGCTTGACCGGCTGTTCGATGAGTCGAAGTAGTCAACCCAGACAACAACTTTCTCATAATCCTTCAATGAGAAGTGACACCTGTTGAAACATTAGCCGTTGATGATTTACTCGCTCTGCTGAAGAAGGGCGTTTACAACTCCATCCTGAGAAGGCCTTGAGGTCACTCTGGCGACGCCGACCTCTGTTTCAATTACGGCACCCTTGGTTATGACCCCTCGCCGCTCATAATCCCTGTTGGCTTGGTTTGAAAGAACCCTGGTGATCCTGACCTTCTTTGTAGACTTCGATCGTGGGTCAACAACGTTCGCATATTCGGCCCTTACCAGACCGACACGATAGTTTCCTCCCCTTGTGCGCTTCTTGACCGACGTTTGTTTGCCCAGCACCGTTTCAAGGGCGAAGCCATCCTTTTCATGTTTTCTTCTGCCCCTTCCAGGCACTGTAACACCGCCGGTGACCTTTCTCTTAGAAAGGTTCTCGACAGACTTCGTCAAAATGTCAGCACCCTAGTAAAACCATCAGGACATGCTCTTTTAAGCTTTGGCAGTCGTTCTGACGGCCTGAGGAAACATTTTCCTGAGCTTTTCCCTTATCTGGGCTGGATCTTCGGGTAATCCGAAGTATTCAGCGAAGTACTTTGTAGTTGTGTAGATGCTGTTTTTTCCGTCCTGGGTAGAAGTTACCAGACCTATGTCTTCGAGCTGCTTCAGGTGATTGTAGACTGAACTACCTCTCTTCTCAGCCATGGTCTTGGCAGACACAGGTTGAAAGTAAGCCACCATCGTGAGTGTCTTAAGTACGGACTTTGTGAGCAGAGGCTGAATGGAAAACTTCTTCGCCATTGAATTGAATTCAGGTCTCAGCTGCATTGCGTAACTGCCTTCCTTCACCTTTACAACTTCTATGGACCTCAAATTCTGTCTTACCCTTTCTGTTATGCGAGATAAAGCGGCCATCACCTTCTTCCTGGAGGTGGTCTTGGCCGCTTTCGCGAGTTCATCGACTGTTAACGGCCTTCCGGCTGCGTAGAGAGCTGCTTCGATCCTGGCCTCTGTCAATTCATCGTCCGCATCGGTACTCATCAAGACTCATCTTACCCTACGCCCACCAGCACGATCTGTTCTGTCGATTCATCCTGAATGATTACTAGCTTCTGCTGGTGCGCCAGAAACAGAACGGTAAGGAACACCCTGATCGCCTCTTCCCACGCCTTTCCTGCGATCAGCTCTGAAAAAGCAAACTGCTTGACACGGCTCAGACGTTCAAGGATAGGTTGAGAGTATTCTTCGATAAGTACAGTTATGTTGTCAGTTTCAATCACCTCAGCTTGAATGCCTGTTGTGAACGGATTCTTCTCGTGTTCCTGCACCGGTGCGCGTTCGATCTCAAGCAGGAGGGATTGAAGGGCGGCTATCAGGTCGGCTACGTCTGACACAGGGGGCTGGAGCCTGAAGGGCATCTTCAGCACATCTACGGGTTCTGTAAGCTCCGAAATGCGCCTTCTCGCGTACCTTACCTCCTCGTAAAACAGGTTCTCAACCTTTAATTTGTATATCAGGCTGGAGGTGATCAGTGCAAGCCCGCTGAGCCTCATATCTGTCACAGGCTTCTGTTTCAGGAAATCAAGAAACTCCTCCAACAGCTTTTGTATGTTGAGGTCCCAGGGTCTATGCTTGAGAGCAAGATTAGGGTTAAGTAGGATCCTCACGGATTCCGATTTACTGGGGTCTGACATCCACCTGCACCTCTCTCTTAAGTCTCACCACGTTGCTCGACCCCGCGGTCATGTAAACCCCAAGTACGTTCGATGATTTGTTGACAACAGATTCCTTGAGCGAAATGACTATTATCTGAGCCCTGCTGGACCAGTCTGCCAACATCCTGCCAAGACCCTGCGCATATATAGGATCGAGAGCAGCGTCCACTTCGTCAAGAAGGTAGAACCCTGATGGATAGATGGTCTGAAAGGCGAGCAGAAACGCTACAGCTACTATCGCCTTTTCGCCGCCGCTCAGACTGGATGACTCCCTTGGTGCACCCTTCGGGAACTTGGCTATTAGAAAGATCCCGCCAGAGAATGGGTCGTCAGGATTTTCAAGCTCCAACCAGGCCTCCCCACCCGTGAGAACAGAAAACACATTTCGTATTTCCTTGTCGAGCTGCTCGTAGGCCTTCATGAAAGCCGCCTTCTTTTCTGCTTCAACCTTCTCTACAAAACTCACGATCGCGTTTCTGTCACGTTCAAGCTCGTTTCTTCGTTCGGAGGCGTTTCTGTAATTTATGAACGCTTCAGCGTAAGTTTGAGGAGCTAACAGGTTCACACGGTCCTTAAGCTCCTCCTCCTCGGCCCTAATATCCTCGAGCAGCTGCTCAAGCCCTTCCGTGAAGTAAACATCCTCCCTTACCGGACTTAATGCAATTTCATTCTCAAGAGATTGCTTCTGACCGATCCTTGAATTCATCGCCGATTCGACCTTTAGGGAATCCTTTTCAACCCTGAGTATTCTTTGCCTTTCGGAGTTGATCTCTTCCTCTTTACCCTTTATCTGCTCCTCCATCTCCCTGAGTCTTGGGAGCGCCATCTCATCCTCCTCCCTTACAACCTTCTCCTCTTCCTGCAGTCTGGTATACGCTGCCTCAAGCTCCATCAACCTTGCGTCTATCGTGGGAAGCTGCCCCATTGCTTCTCCCAGCTCCTTTTGGGAATTCTCCAGCGATTGTTTGATCTGAGATACCCGTGGTAGGATCTGGCCGTTCAGAGTCGCTTCAAAACCCGATATCTCGGCATTCATTGTGGAGATATCTCTCGAAAGAGAATCGACCGTAGCTGATATCCGTGCTATTTCTGCCTCTATCTCCGAATCTCTCTCCCTAAGCTTATCGATACCAAGTGCGACACGCCTTCCTTGGATGATTTGGATTATCGATTCCAGTTTGATGATTCTTTTATTGTACCTTTCTATCCCCTTTTCGAGCTGGACAATCTGATTCTTAATCTGTGCCACCCGGCGAGTCGCTCTTGCCGCGAGGCTGTTGTACCTGTTCACAAAGGAACTATAGGTCTTGAGGTTTGACTCCTCCTTGCGTATTTCGACAAGCAGTGTGAACCTTTTCTCTTCGAGCTCGGCCTGAGCCTTCTCCAGCCTCTCAAGACCCTGCTTCCTTCTTGCAAGAGACTCCTTCAATGCAGCCAAAGATTCTTCGGCAACCCTGATCGATTCTGCATCACTAAGTCCGATCTCCTTCAAAGTCAGTTCGCTGACCTTACCGGTTTCTAGGGCTGCTGTTTTGGGCTCAAACAGGTCGCCAAGAGGGGTTATGCACCTGTACCCCTTCTGTGAAAGAATGTAAGCTGTTTTCGCGGAGGAAACGAGTAATGTGTTCCCGAAGACAAAATCCACCGCTGGCCTAAACCTTTCGTTGCATTGGACAAAATCACTAACCAGTCCCAGCACTCCAGGCTCAGCAGGGGCCACCCCTGAAGGTACACCCCGAAGCTCCGAAAGAGGGAGTATTCGCACCCTCCCCGTATGGAGCTTCTTTGCAAGAGAAGCAAGTTGAAGAAGATTCGTTATATTATCCACTACGAAGGCGTAGAGCCAGTCCTGTCCTGAAGCCCTCACAGCAGCAGAGTACCTCTTGTCGTACTTTATGATAGAAGAAAGGGTTCCGTTGAAACCATCGATCGCCCCCGATTGGGCGAGCTCCTCTATCTTTGCTACGTTAAGTTCCTCACCAAGAAACCTCTCCGCCAACTCCCTTCCGGAAGCGTATTTGGCGACTGTCTGAAATGATTCATTGAGTATGGTTTCAGCCTGAGATATCTCCCTTGAGAGCCTTCTCCTGGTTTCTTTTATTGTTGAAACCTGGCCTTCCAGCTTCTTGGCTTCCTCGTTAAGCTGAGGAAGGCTTCTGCCCAGCTCACTCACCTTTTCGAGGAATGTATGCGTCATGTTCAGCAGGTCGGTCTCCTTTGAAACAGCCTCCTCCAATTCTGACCTTTTCTGTGACAGCCTTTCTGTAGCTGTCCTAAGGGCCTCCCTCTGCCTGTTCATCCTTTCCTCAAGCAAGGATATCCTGGACTTTAACGCGTCATCCTTTTTGGATAGTCGAAGGATTTCGTTCCTCACAGATTCCCTTTCAGACTGGAGTTTGGCAGCGTTTTCCATCGACTGCCTAACCAAGCCGTTCTTTTCCTCAATTCTGCTCCTCAGGTCCTCAATATGCTTGAGCAGTGAATCCTTTTCTGATTCGGCAGCTGAAAGCATATTGTTGAGTCTCGGTATGGCTTCGTCGAGGGTCGATTTGAGCGAGCTCAGCTCATCCTTCGTCTTACGAAGGGAAAGTATTTCTGAATTCAGCTGGGCCAGGGAAAGGCCTATCTCTGTAAGTCTCTTGTTGGGGCCAGCTATCTTTTCGTTGTAGTATTGGTCCCTGTTCTGCTCTAGCATTCGTTTCTCCTCGTACATCTTTCCTATGTTCTGCTCATACTCCTGCTTAAGGACCGCAAGCTCCTGAAGCTTCGCCCTGTCCTCTTCGATCTGGCGTTCAAGAATGTCCACTTCTCTCCTGAGGATGGCCTTCCTTATCCTGGCCATCTCGTGCTGCAGATGTCTGTACCTCAGTGCATCATTTCGCTCAGCCTGCAGCCGCTCTATGGCCTCCCGCCTTTCGTCAAGTTTGGCAAAGGATATCGCAAGCTCGCTGTCTGCCTCCCTGAGCCTTGCCATGGCCTCGGCCTTCTTTTCATCAAAATGTTTAAGGCCGAGATACTGCTCAACGGCACCTCTCTTCTCATCTGGTGTAAGCTCGGCCAGCCTCTGTATTGTTCCCTGGGCAATTATATTTAATCCATCATAAGATATATGGGCCGCGCTGAGGATCTCCAAGTACTGGTTTCTGGAAAGTTTCCTGCTGTTCATGAAGTACTGGCTGTCACCGTTTCTTTTCAGTTCCCTTGTTATCAATACCTTGTCCTCGTCAACAGGGATTGCCCTGTCCGTATTGTCCAGCGTAGCTGAAACCCTCGCGAACGCATTTTCGTCAGCTGACTGGTCGTGGACCAAATCTGACATTTTGTTATGCCTGAGTGCCTTGGGGCTGTTTTCACCAAGTACAAATCTCAAAGCGTCCATTATGTTTGACTTCCCGGAACCGTTGGGACCCGTTATCACGTTGAAGTTCTTCTCAAATGGAACCGTAACCGGACGCTGGGGGAAGGATTTGAATCCTTTCAACGTGAGTTTGGTTATGTACACCATTTCGTGGACGCTCTTTCTGCAATCGTCCTATTGGTATTTAAGCAGTAGGTAACGACGGGGAGTTCCCCAAATCATTTTAACTCACAGGAAACGGTGCTTTATTTGACGGTAATGACTGGAAATCAGTTTGTTTACAGAAGGTTGCAGAGGATAGGTGGGGGCTCTCTTTTCATTTCTCTTCCCCGTGAGTGGGTGTTATCAAAAGGTTTGAAAAAGGGTTCACTCGTTTCGATCGAGGTCGCCTTCGATGGTTCGCTCATAATCAGAGGTGGCACGCCGCCGGCGGCAACAGTACCTAGGACCGTCCGAATCGAAGGGACTTCGCTGAACGAGGAAGAAGTTGGACTGAAACTCCAACGTGCGTACATTTCCGGAACAGAAATAGTTGACATCTCGATGCATCCGGAGGTGAGTGCCCAATTTAGAAACAGAGTCAGAAAGGAAGTTGAGGTGTTACCGGGGCTCGAACTCGCTGACGAGGGGGACTCCTTCATGACTTACAGGTTCCTTCTTGATATGACCTCGATGAAACCAGATCAGATACTGAGAAGGATGTCGGTCGTATCTTCTGTGATATACCTTTCCGCCCTTCGCGAGATGACAGGTGAGGGTGTGCCTCAGGAAGGGGTAGGCCAGAAGGTTTCGGATCTGATGAAGCTTTACAATCTCGGGTTTCGTCTCCTCAACGCCTGCTCGAAGAATCCCTCTCTCTCAGCCGAACTAGGTGTACCTGGGGAGTTTGCCATCGATTATCTATTCGCATTGTACAATCTTAAGCGAATAGGAGAAGTAGGTGAAGAAATTCACAAGGCGATCAGGAAGGGCTTTGCTCGGCATCCCCCTGCAGGGGCAGATCTGGCGAACAAATTCAGGGTTGTCCAAGATATGACTGTTCTGTCGATAGTATCAGGTGGCAAAGATTCATACCAAGCTCTTTCTCAGGCGCAGGCGCTTATGCATGAAGTTGAGAACAGCATCACGTTGGGCTCGGATGGTGTTGGTGCTGGTGTTGTTGTGCTTTGCCTCTTATATGAAATAGCAAGGTCACTGAGGGACATCGCTGTTTCAGCCACGATGCTCACCTGACCTATATTGGGGTGCATTGCCATGGACACTAAGCGAAACCGTGTGTGGAAAATGTTAAGATGGGCCGTGCGAACTTGCAAACCTAGCCGCATTGTACGCTATTATTTTAAACTTGATTTCATTCATTCATTCATTGTTCTGCGCCTTTGTCTTTTGACATTATATCATCTCCCATAGTCTTCTTGATAACATAAAATATAGTCTCGGCATTTGACCTCTCATGGTATATCTTCTTGGAATGGCCTCTCTTCATCTCCTTTCTGTATTTACCTTTAGTCCTCCATACTGGTTGGTGCACCTTCATTCTTTGTAGGGATTATTTATTGATAAAGCATGAAGAAGCTCCTCTCTCAGCAATACATGATTGCTCTCATCATCAAATGCTTTATCCCCTATACCTATCGGTATGAATGAATCGGCCTTGCCTTTCTTTCTACTGGTATGAACTCTATGTTGTCATTGCTTGGAGCTTTTCTTAGCTTTGATGATGTTATGATGACCTGCTTTCTTGGCTCTGCTCCTATCATAGATTTGAGGAATCTCTTTTGCCTTCTCTTCAAAGCTATATCGGCCTTTTATTTTATTCATTCAACTCCTTCAACCTCACCTGCTTCTTCATCGATGATAAAACATCCTTCTTTATCCTCAAGCCATAGTATATAGAAGCATGATGTAATAAAAATCCTGATGAATGAATCTTGAGCAAATAACTGCTTCCTAGTAAGAAGTACGAACCCTCCTATCACTCTTTCCACTAGCATAGATAGATGGAACTCTTTCTTAGCATGAATTTCTCTATGGTTGTAAAATGTGGTATCTTTGATAATCCCATAGCTCCTAATAGCTTATCAGCTATGGTAAGAAAATTATAGGCATATTCGCGACAGTTCTTCCTTATTCTCTGCATCAGAGCTATATGCTGCCATAGAGTGAAATCCTTTCTTGAATATCTGCTGGAATACAGCGAGAGGTATATACTGCCTTTCGCGTACCCTTATTATGACCTTCACCATCCTTCTATATGTACCTGCTTTTCTGACACTTAGCTTCCTCTCCTTCATCCTTCTTTGATTGTTTAACAAACATTCATCAGGAAGAATGAGGGAAAGGATAGAGCAATAGCAGGCTAAGAAAAAATTCAGACAATCTGAAGCAAAAAGATTGGTCCTGATAAATATTCGAACAGAGGGTTTCTACTGGGCCATTATTGTGTAATCTATACATAAGAGTTTTTTGATTAAGCGACACATGATTGAGCGACATAACAAGTCCTTTGCTTTGTTAGCTCCTATAATAATCGTCCTAGTAGTCTTTCTCGCACCGGCGATGTTGGCCAATCATAGCCACCAAGGTACGTCCAAACTGGGGTCAATATCAAACGGAGCGGGTGAAATAACAGGCCTCAAAGTGCCACCTGACTTCCGAATCGTTGGTAACGATACTGCTAAATTTGTTACAACTCAAGACGGGAACGTCAGCGGTTCTGTCACTCTTCAAATACTGAACCCCGAACCTATTGGAGTGTATCTAGATGATCTTGGATTCAACGGCAGCTCGACTCTTCCAGATGGTATCTCTGTAGTAGTAGCTGCTGGGAACGTACAGTTCCCCTTAGAAAGACTCTCTACTATTATGTCCGTATTCAACAGCAAGAGCCCCTTGGTTCCTACTTCGGGTTTGACAACGTTGTCCTTTAGTTACTTAATACATGTGAGTGAAACTGTCGCTCCGGGGACATACGATGTCAATCTTTATTTTGTCACGTTCCACAACGGAGGAAGTGCCATTTACTCAGGATATACATTCAAAGTGGTATTGACGATACGAATTCCACCACAGCCCGATTTGATTTCCGGATGAGGAACTGTTTAAGTGCCCCCTCAGCACATGCCTTGTATGCAATCAAAGCGAACGAAGTATATTTTCGTAACGGGGGGCGTCATGTCTGGTCTTGGAAAGGGTGTCACTGTTGCATCCACGGCCAAACTACTGTCTTTGTCTGGATATAACGTCTCGTGCGTGAAGATAGACCCTTATCTAAACGTAGACGCGGGAACCATGAACCCGATACAACACGGAGAAGTGTTCGTTACTGATGATGGCGGTGAATGCGACATGGACCTTGGGACGTACGAAAGATTTCTGGACAGGAACATGTCAAAGAGAGAAAACCTCACCACAGGTCAAATTTATCTCAAAGTCATAACAGAGGAGAGAAAAGGTAGATTCCTAGGGAGTTGCGTTCAGATAATCCCTCATATCACCGACGAAATAAAGAGACTTTTGAGGGAGGTGGCGAGGCAGGAACGCCTCGACCTGCTTATAGTTGAATGTGGCGGGACGGTAGGTGATATAGAAAGCCTGCCATTCATCGAAGCCTTCAGGCAGATGGCCATGGAGGAAAGAAGGGAGGATGTGTTTTTTATCCATGTAACGTTGGCCCCGATGCTGGACCCCGTAGGGGAGCTGAAGACCAAACCAACTCAGCACAGCGTTCAGGAATTGAGAAGGATAGGGGTACAGCCTGATTGTGTTGTGGTGAGAAGCAAAGCTAGGTTGCCTGAGACATTGAAAAGGAAGATTGCGCTATTCACAAGCATACCTGAATCGGCCGTGATCTCCAATCCTGACGTCGACAACATCTACGAAGTCCCTCAACTGCTTTTTGATGAAGGTATGATGCATACCCTGTCTGGCAAGCTAAGACTCGAACGTAGGGTGAGGTGGGGGAAATGGAAGAAGATTGTGAGATCGCTGGGGGAGCAAAGAAGGAAGGTTAAGATAGCAATGGTTGGCAAGTACGCTTCTTTGGCCGACAGTTACGTCAGCGTGAATCAGGCGCTGCTTCACGCATCGGCTGTGCACGGAGCGACACCTGAGTTGACGTGGATCGAAGCAGAAGAATTTGAAAAGGGAGATCTCAACAAGCTGGACATCTTTGACGGGATAGTGATCCCGCAGGGTTTTGGCAGCAGGGGGACTGAAGGTAAAATCAGGGTGGCAGACTATGCGAGGCAGAAGGATATACCATTTCTTGGGCTCTGCTTTGGGTTCCAGATGGCCACGGTTGCCTTTGCACGCAGTGTTCTGGGGTGGACTGACGCAAATTCCACAGAGATCGACCCTAACACTCACCACCCGGTCGTTGACCTTTTGCCTGAACAGAAGGATGTGAAGGAACTTGGAGCCAGCATGAGGTTAGGGGGGCATGAGATCAGCGTAACTCCGGGCACAAAGGCGTTCGAGATTTACGGGTCAAAAAACATCAGGAGAAGACACAGGCACAGGTACGAGATCAACCCTCAACTCAGGGGGGAGCTGAGCAAGGCAGGTCTTAGGTTTTCTGGCTTTAGCGATAATGGCAGAAGAACAGAGATCCTTGAGATTCCTGGTAACAGATTTTATATGGGAACTCAATATCATCCAGAATACAACAGTCGCCCAGGTAAACCCGAGGAGATGTTTTCAGCGTTCATTAAAGCTGCACTGGGGTGACAAAATCTTCGAAGTATCTGTGGAAATATGAACCGAAAGATGAATCATCTTATAGCTGTAGTTGGCCAACCACTGGCAGATGACGGACCAGGCAAGAATGGCCGCTCGCTTAACAACTTTATTTCACGATGAAACGTTCCAAGTTCTTGGGGCGTTGGCAAAGTTGCTGCGCCGATACGAGAGCGTGCCGATGAAACCCTTGATTTTGAGTTCCGGTCTGCCTGAATCCAAGGTGAGCTATGAGATCGATTTACTTCTCAAACATGGGGCATGTGCAAAACTTGGGGGAGGTTACAGGTTAAACATGCTTGGACTTGATACGTTGTCCCTTCATGAGTTCGCATCATCAGGTCTTGTCTCGAGACTTGGGCCCTTGATAGCCAAGGGTAAGGAATCTGATGTGTATGAGGTGGTAGCAAACGACTCCAGCATGGTGTTGAAGTTCTTCAGGATAGGAAGGATAAGCTTCAGGCAGGTTGAGAGGAAACGCCCTTACCACGCAAGGGAGGGTCACAGATGGCTTTTGGCATGTATCAGAAGCGCGGTAAGGGAGGCTTCTGTTCTAAGAGCGATGGAACCCATGGAGGTACCGGTGCCGAGGTTCGTTGCACGAAGGTATCATGCTAACCTAATGGGAATGGAGCTGGCAATCCCCCTGTACAAGGTTAAGGAGCTTGACGATGCTGAAGAGATACTGATGAAGATCTTGGACGGAGTAAGGGACGTCTACAACCGCGCGAGGCTGATAAACGGGGACCTGAGCGAATACAATATTCTCATAACACCATCACACCGGATTGTACTGATTGACTGGCCTCAGGCCAGAAAGGTTTCCACCCAAAACTCTGAGCTTGTGCTGAAAAAGGATGTGGCAAACCTGCTGCGGTTCTTCCGCAAGAGATTCGGCGTTGTAAAGGATGAAGACTGGGCCATGAATTATGTACTGGCTTTGCATTGAATATCGTAGTCACTGAAGTGCCCGTTTTCTTGCAAGGTGACTCCTATGCCTTTAACGCTTCTTCAAGTATCACGAACAGTACGTTGTTACCTCTTATCACTACCTGGCCATAATTGGTCACCATCGACCCTTTTTCATCGTATTCAACGGCGTCGTCCAGAAATACATTCATGTATGCGTCTATATTGACCATACTTCCCCTGTATTCCTCACTATTCTTTAGACGCACCCTCACGGGTTTGTTAATAGACTTCTGCAGGGTAAACAATGGCTTCTTTATATTTGGACTAACCTCATTCACGTCAGTATAGCTCCTAAAGGTGGGTGGTTAAAAACCCTTCTGGAAATGATTGATGCGGTGCGGAGGCAGAGGCCGGGATGAGCTCTTGATTATATCCATGCGCAAACTATGTTTGAACGTGCAAGGGGACGCAGATGGACGGACGCGGTGGACCATAACCTATCTTAAGGGTAAATGGCCTCCCAAACCGTTAACACTGGAAACCGGAAGCAACTCCCTAGATTCTTTGATGAACACGAATTTCGGAGGGGTCTGTCAGATCCACGGCCCCAGCTCCTCGGGCAAAAGCCAAATCTTGTTCTCGATCGCCGCTAGAACAGCAAGCCTTGGAAGGAAGGTGTTGTTTGTCGATACCCAGGGCAAATTCAGGCCCGAAAGGGTGAACCAAATAGCTGAAAATCTTTCCAACAAGTTGGGAGATCCGCTTTCACTTATAGACGTACTTTCCTCCGATGTACCGGGCAATATTGAAAGCAAGGTCAGGACGTCGTTGGCTGAAGACGCTTACCAGGTGTTGCTGATAGACGACCTTTCCGAGCCATACCTTCGCGCAGGTTACTCTACGCGTGCGACCTCTCAGCTAGCCCTGATTATGAGGATCCTTTCGGTCTGGTGTGTATTAAGCGGAAGAAGAGTGGTGACAACAGAAAGGCTAAGGTACGACCCTAGCCTGAGGGCTCATGTCCCGTTGGGGGTAGAGGTCACCTGCCCTTATATAACCACCTCAATCAGACTGCTAGGAAGGAGAGGGGAGGTTTTTCTGGCACAGGAGTATTTTGGAGACCGCAGTGTTAATTTCAGGGTCGGCGTTGACGGGGTGCACGACTGAGGTTTGATTGAGGCCGATCGACTAAGGGAAGTGGTGCTGCAAGCCACGAGAGACATGAATGAAGCCATGAGAATGCTAAAGAAACTGAGCGATAACCTTGACCCTGAAGAGTACCGGGGGATAGAGCTGGCCCTAAAGGGTATGACGACAAGGCCACCAGAATTGTCTGCCTCTTCCAAGGAATCGCTGGTTTCTGTATTGAAAGGTGTTATCAACAGTAGTGTAACTGACGGGTTTGATAAAGGGTATGCATCGGCTTGGCTCGAATTCCTGAGTATCGGAGGGTCAAGGCAGGAAAAAGGTGACGTAAAGGCTGTAGGTGACAAACCAGACGAGGATAAAGGTGCCGATTCCATGAGTGTAAACTGAGGACCCGGAAGCCCAACCGGTGGTTCTGTACAAAACCGAACTGAGAAGATAAAAGAAGATCATGAAGAGTATTCCAAGGAATGAATCGAGTGTGTAGAAGTACCCCGAGACCAAACCAGCCAGTACAGCAAACCCCACACGTGTATAGTATACCTTATCTAATGGTTTCATGCCGCTGACCTGAATGTTGGGAGTCTTCGCCTTATCCTCTTTGGAGCTGGATGCTTTGTCCGCCAAGGTCGAATTAGAACTCAGAAGCTATTATGTTAATAATGTTTACTCGATTAGCAAGGACTCATTTCTGCTGAGAATGCACAGGGGTGAGATGCCGGAGAAGAGCGTAGTGATATCCACCAAATTTGGTGTATGGCCTACGGATCAACCTGTGCCTCGTGGTGAAACAACGGATTTCGTTAGTAAGGTAAGAGAGTTTGTGATAAGGTCCCAACTGCTGGGGTGTTCTGTGCCGGAGGGCGAAAGGGTGGTCCAACTGAACTTTTCACGTAGAGATACGATAGTTCGAGGTTACGTAGAAGTGTTTGGAGCCGGTAACGTCGTACTGACCGATGGCGAGGGGGTTATACATGCCCTGCTAAGGGAGGTTCCTGCCAGGGGTCTTGTACAAGGCGGTAAGTACGATTTTCCTCCTTCCAGAGGGATTCCGGTTTCGAAGCTCGTTCCAGCAGATGTAAGGCCGTTACTGGCACGTGGCTCTTCACCAGGCGAACGAAGCAGGTCTGTTGTGGCACTTCCATCGAGGCTGGTGCAGGAGGCCGTGCACAGAGTAACGGTTACATCAAGCCCTGTTTCAACGGAAGAACTCGATAACTTGGCTGCGAAGGTTGTTGATGAGTTAAAAAAGATGCGAAACGAAGCGAGGAGTACAGAGAGGTTTTACGTTTACAGGACACCTGATGGTGGAAGATTTCTTTCTGCAATTCGGCTCGGGCATATTGAGTCCGAACTGGAGAAGATGATGGACTGGGGCCAATTGCAAAGTGAGCTGGTGAACGAACTTATTGAACAGTATAGGTCCGAAGCAGCTTCAGGTCTTGAGGCGCAGATAAGGAAGGAGCAACGCAGGATAGAGAACGCGAAGGAGACTTTGAAGAGGACGGTAGAGAGAGCCAATTCCCTTGAAAAGGTCGCATCCGACCTTAAACAAGGGATAAGCGATCTTGATTCAGTCGCAGATCAGATCAACCAACTCTCCTCTGACATAAAATGGAACGATGGTTACTGGACCTTAAAGGGTGTTAAAGCAGAATTCGGGAGTCCCTTTTCTCTTGCCTCAAAACTTTTTGACGAAGCGAAGCTCCTCAGGGCATCCACAAAGAACCTTGAGCGGTCCATTTCGGAGATGGAGTCCAACCTAGAGCTTCTCAAGAAGAAGTCAGAATCTGAGGCGACACCCAAAGTCGCTTCAACCAGGGTTAGGAGGAGATTCTGGTTCGAAGCCTACAGGTGGTTTGTAACTTCGGAGGGGCTGCTGTCCGTAGGCGGTAGGGACGCGGGGTCTAACAGCTTATTGATAAGAAAGAGGTTGGAGCCTTACGACCTTGTTTTCCATACCGAAGCCCCAGGGTCACCCTTCTTTATTCTCAAACATGGAAGTAAAGCCGGCAATGATAGTCTTCTGCAGGTTGCGCAGGCAACCGTCTCGTTCAGCCGAGCTTGGAAAGAAGGCTTGTCGGCCGCGGACGCTTACTGCGTTGCCCCGGAACAGGTCAAGCTTGGCGCTCCCTCTGGAATGTACATGCCAAGAGGCAGCTTTATGGTGGAGGGGGAAAGAAGGTACTTCAAGGGTGTGAAGCTACGGCTGGGTGTGGGGCTGAGCAGGGTAGGGGAAGATCTTATCCCCTGCTCCGGTCCTGTGGAGGCGGTCTCAAGGTATTGCTACGTAGTGGTTGAAGTGACACCAGGTCACCTTGCGCCTGGGGCTACCGCAGCGAAGATCCGTAATATACTGGTGCAACATCTCGATAAGGATGGAGGGGTGGAACTGAATTTGGATGAACTTGCGAGGTGCCTTCCTCCCGGCAAATCAGCTCCGGGCAGAATAATGAAAGGTGAAGGCAAACCGTTTAAGGAGGATTTGTTCGTAGGTTGACCAGAGGCGGGGTGCTATGGAAAGATCTCTGGCCACCAAGGTGCTCGTAAGGGAGGTCATGAACGGCCCACCAGTTACCGGTAAGGAGACAGATACCGCTGCCGAACTCGCTGATAAGATGGTTAATTTGAAGGTGGGAAGCGTGGTGATAATGGATGGGGAGGAGGTAAAGGGCATAGTGACAGAAGGGGACCTTGTCAGCAAGGTTGTTGCGAAGAACAAACTTCCAAGTGAAGTGTTGGCCAGAGATGTTATGTCCAAACCTTTAGCCACTGTCGAGAGTGACAGAGATGTTACGACGGCAGCGCGGTTGATGAGAAAACAGGGCATAAAGAGACTCGGAGTGACGTACAAGGGGAAGGTGGTGGGAATAATATCAATGTCTGACATCGTTTCTGTTACCCCTGAGCTGATAGATGTCCTTTCTGAAAAGGCAAGAATCCTCACTGGCGGAGGACGTGAGACAAAGCAGGTAGCAGGTTATTGTGATATGTGCGGGGAATGGTCCGAAAGTTTGTCAGAGATGGACGGAAAGTTCCTGTGTGAGGAATGTGTTGGAGAAGGTGGAAAGGGAAGGCAGGAACAGTAGAACACCTTCGGAAGGGTGGAACACCCATCATTTTCTTGTTGACGGGATGCTAGGTAGTACAGCAAGGAAGCTCAGGATTTACGGTTACGACACGGTTTATCTTAAGGATGCGGACGATGAGGAATTGATAAGAGTCTCGACGATGGAACGCCGCCTGCTTCTAACCTCTGATAGGAGGTTAGCTCAAGATTCGACCAGAAGAGGGGTGGGTTGTATTCTTGTCACGGGGAGGGATGACAAGGAAAGGCTTTGCTGCATCTTCAGAACGCTTCGTTTGAGTCCGCGACTTGACCCCTCCATCTCAAGGTGTGCGAGCTGTAATGGGGGGCTTAGAGAGGTCGATAAAAATGAAGTGAGTTTGAGTGTTCCTGCGCTAGCTCTGGCACGCCATGATAGATTTTATGTTTGTGATCTCTGCGGAAAGACATATTGGGAGGGTAGTCACTGGTCAAAGCTCGAGGCCTTCAATTCGGACCTCCAGAATTGCTTGCTTGACCGAAGATGATGATTTCATGGCTTACACTTTGGAAGAGGGAAGCTGGCTGGTTTCACTTTCAAGAAGGGCGGCCCAGGAGTATCTGAAATCAAGGATCAGAATAGAGCCCCCACCGGACACCCCCTCAAGGCTAAGGGAGAATGCAGGTGCTTTCGTAACTATCAGGTCCTACCCAGAGGGGGAGTTGCAGGGATGTATAGGACGACCCGAACCGGTTCTGCCCTTGGTGGAGGCTGTAATAGATTCGGCTATCGATTCTTCGTGCCATGACCCAAGGTTCGAGCCCCTGGAACCAGAGAGATTGGAGAGTTGTACCTTCGAAGTGAGCATTTTGACGAGGCCAACCCTGCTTGTAGTGAACAACCCTCTTGAATACAGAAGCAGGGTTGTAGTGGGAAGAGACGGTCTCATAGTAGAATGGAGTCAAGGGGCGGGGCTTCTCCTTCCACAGGTGCCGGTAGAGGAGAAGTGGGATGTAGATACCTTCCTCGCTTATGCATGTATGAAGGCAGGTGCTCATCCGGATTACTGGCTGCTCGGTGAGGCAAAACTTTACACCTTTCAGGCTGAGGTATTTGCTGAAGACACCCCCCGTGGTAAGGTGACGAAAAGAAGCCTTGAAGGAAAAGGATAGCGAAGAAAATGTGAGCCGTCCTCGCCTCCACCTGGCGGTATACGGATCAGGTCTGGGACACGCCGCCAGGATGCTCCCCTTGATAAGGGAACTGAGTGACAGGTTCTTCGTATACACCACATCCTGGGGTGAGGGGATGCAGTTCCTACGCAGGAACGGTGTAACCTGCGTTGAAGTTCCACCTGTCGATGTTCAGTGGGGTTCAGAAGGAAGAATGGCTTTTAAAAAGACCGTGCGCAACCTACCGAAATTTTACGGAAGCTTCGGCCTACAGATCTTGAGGGAAACAGAGATCATGTCAAGTATGCAACCTTCCCTTGTCATAAGCGACTCAAGGCTATCTGCCGTCATTGCGGCAAACTTGCAATCGGTAAGATGCGTTCTCGTCACAAATCAGATCAGGGTTAATCTTCCACCGCTGAAGAGCAAAATGATGAGGTTTCTTGAGCGGGTAAATGGAGAATCACTGGCGGCCTTCTGGAACGCTGCTGACGTAACTGTTGTCCCCGACCTTCCACCGCCATTCACAATTTCGGAGGACTCCCTTGAGACTCTCAGGCTGCCCCGCAACAGATACTGGTACGTTGGTTTTTTCAATGGTCATTTCAAAGATGGTACAGTTGTTATGACGGACGGCTCGACTACGTCCGAAAAAAGTTCTGGGGTCCGGAAGAAGGTGTTCTTCATGATAAGCGGACCGAGCGCTTCAAGGTTGTCACTGCTTCCAAAGGTTGAGAGGGCGGCAAAACTCCTCAGCACCGATTATGAGGTGGTTGTAAGCAAAGGGAATCCGGCGGGTGGCTCCGAACCGGAGAGGGTGGATGGCATGACTGTGTTCGAATGGTGTCCCGATGAAGAGGTGAAGAAGCAGATCGCCGCATCAGACCTAATTGTTTCAAGAGCAGGACATGAAACAATTTCAAAGGTTATACTGGCGGGCAAGCCAGCGTTGCTTATTCCCATCCCGTTTCATGGCGAACAGTGGGGCAATGCCAAGAAGTGCGAAAGGCTCGGGTTCGCGAAGGCGCTAGACCAGTACTCATTGACGTCGGAACAGCTTGCAAATCAGATTAGACTCAACATCGAAGACAAGTCCCTTTTCAAAAAGGCGTTCGAGATGAAACAGCTTGCATGGAGCATGGATGGCCTCGAAAACACTGTCAAGGTGGTAACGTGGCTGTACAATGATGGCTTTGTAAACTCCGATTAGCTTCATTGATTTTCCTTTTCCTATTCTTTCAACATTCCTGCTTTTCTTAAAGCTCTAACCATGCCATTTACAGTGTCGTGATACTCCTCAGGATACCCAAGCCTTACCTTTACCATCAAGGAAACCCGATCTTCTACCAATTTATTGACCGGATTTTTCCTGAAGAATTCATCAACACCTGGTGGCTCGCAAACATAGTCAGAACGGTTCTCCTCAGCCTTGATTTTGGAGATAAGCTCCGAAGGCAGGGTTTTTTCAAGTTGAGGTATGTCGTTCGAAATCAGAGGATACAGTTGATTCAAACCATGAGAATGCTTTGAGTATACTTCTATCAATCCTGCAGCTGAATGTTTGGAGGTGAGTCCACCCATTAGGACTTTGGCGCCGAGCTTTAGGCCTATTAGGGATGTACATTCCGCTATAAGTGCGTGAGTGACGCAATATCCTAGATCTCCATCAATGGAGTGAGTCAAGCCCCTTAAGTCGAAGATGTAAAGATATACATCGTCGTGAGGTAAGAACTGTCTGACGTACGTCCCTGCATAGGCGAGTAACCTTAGGGATGCTGGGGAGGTCCATTCTGTCAATCCATGACAAAGCAAGGGTCTGTACCCCGCCCTGTTAGCCATGAGTGTCGCGCAGGTGCTTCCCAGGCCACCAGAAAACATCACTGCACAGGTCCCTGCGGTTCCTGAAGGTAAACCTCCGTCCCCCTCAAGTGCAAAGTATGAAACGAAGGCGCGATCCTCAAGCATGACCACCCTGATCTTTACCCCGGGATCCAGGTCAGTCGGCCTTGAGCCTCGTTCAGCTAGAATATCAACGAGCTTTGACGTCAAATAGTTCGAAAGCTCGATGGCTGGCGCTTCCTTCCTTCCCAGCACCTCGACTGCGAAGGTGGAGCCATGGCGAACGTACTTTTTGGCGACAATCACTACGTTGTCAAGAACTTCGTTCCCAGCCATTCCGGCTTGGTTTCCCACCAGCACCATAGATACGCCTGGAAACCTGGCGGCCATGTGCGAAAATGCAACAATGTTTTTCGTTTCAACAATTATGTAACCTGAGTTAACGAGAACACTTCGAACTCGGACTCGGTCTTGATTCTTCAGTTGATCAACCAGAAGTTCTATCTGTTCCTTCCTACGCACAGATGGGATTATCAGAACCGCTTCGTTCAAAGCAAACCAGGGCTCCCATGAATGCTTAAAGAAGTCATCTTCATTAAGCTATGCCCATCGGTGTGCATATTGCAGGAGTTAAAGCGAACTCATAGTACAAGGGATGTTCTCCGTTCACCAGAGGGAACTGAGGTAAAGCTGCTCGGTTGGGTTGCGGTGAAGAACCAGGTCGGCGGTGTGGTTTTCATAAGGCTAAGGGACGGAACGGGGTACGTGCAGCTCTCTGGAAGAAAGGGCAAAATTCCGAACGAAAGCTGGGAGGAGGCTACCAGGGCAACTACAGAATCCGCCGTCTACGCAGAAGGTGTGGTCAAGGACGATCCAAGGGCCCCGTTCGGAAAGGAGGTTACAATAAATAAGTTCAAGGTGATCGCACCGGCGGAGCCATGGCCGCTGAGGAAATCTTTGCTGAAATCAAGGTCCGCTCTTTACGACCTACGCCACCTAGCGATCAGGGGAAGGAGGAGTTCGGCTGTCCTAAAGGTCAGGTCAGAGCTGATCAGGGCAGTGTTCGAATACTTCTATGGGCACGGTTACGTATACATACAAACACCCATTCTGGTTGGGTCAGCCGTAGAGGGCGGGGCGACGCTGTTCTCTCTGAAGTATTTTGATGAAGTTGCTTACCTGAGTCAGAGCGCCCAGCTCTATGAAGAGGCGGCTATCTGCAGCCTGGATAGGGTGTTCATCTTCCAGCCCGCTTTCAGGGCGGAGAAATCCAAGACCACAAGGCATCTCACCGAGTTCTGGATGATAGAGTCCGAGCTGGCGTTTACGGAGCTCGATGAGCTTCTTACCGTAGAGGAGGAGCTTGTTCACCATATGGCAAAGCACGTTTCCGAGCGTTGCACTGGTGAGCTGGAGGTTCTTGGAAAGAAACTCATGGTTCCGGAGCCACCGTTTCCGAGGATAGATTACACCGAGGCCCTTCAGATCGCGGAAAGGAAAGGGATCAAGATCGAATGGGGGGAGGATCTTGGAACTGAAGCTGAAAGGGTGGTGAGCCAAAGCTTTGAAAAGCCTGTGTTCGTAAAAGGATACCCTCTTTCTGCCAGAAGCTTCTACCATATGGAGGACCCGCACAGAAAGGGGGTATCGATGAGTGCGGACCTGCTGGCCGGGGGTATAGAGATCGCGACAGGCGGTCAGAGGATACACGATTACGATGTTCTTCTACAACGTGTTGTCGAACACGGACTGGACCCCGAAAGAATGAAGTGGTACCTCGAACTTAGAAAGTATGGAATGCCCCCCCATTCTGGCTTTGGACTTGGTGTCGAGAGGGCGTTAAAGTGGATGCTCGACCTGAAACATATTAGGGCGGCTTCTATATTCCCGAGAACCCCGAACAGACTGTACCCTTAAAATAGTAGTGTTACACAAGATATGTGATAACAGATGGCTGCACAAGAAGAGCTGGAGCTTGACACCCTCGAGGGGGTGGGGCCAGTAACAAAGCAGAAACTCGAAGAGTCCGGAATATACACAATAATGGATCTCGCCGCTAGGGGGGTGGGCGAAGTTGCAGAAGCTATCAACGGTGATACCGCAAAGGCCACGGAGCTCATCAACAAAGCAAGGTCGAAGCTGAGCGAACTCGGAATCCTGGCCAAGGATTTTGTTTCCGCAAAGGAGCTTTACAAGAAGAGGCAGAACATAGATCGTATCACGACTGGTTCAAAGGCCCTCGACGACCTGCTTGGGGGTGGTGTAGAGACTGGCGCGGTCACCGAATTCTATGGAGAGTTCGGAAGCGGTAAGAGCCAGGTGTGCCATACCCTTTCTGTTACTGTGCAGCTTCCAAGGGAGCAGGGGGGGCTTGAGGCAGGCGCAATATACGTCGATACGGAAGGAACCTTTAGACCTGAAAGAATAGCGGAAATAGCAGAGGCCAGGGGGCTAGATTCAGCGAAGATACTGGACAACATAATCGTGGCAAAGGCATACAACAGCGCACACCAGGAGCTTATAATCAGGGAGGTGGGTAAACAGATAGAGAATTTCAAGATCAAGCTTGTCATAGTGGATTCGGCGGTGGCACACTACAGGGCAGAATTTCTCGGAAGGGGGACGTTGGCAGAAAGGCAACAGCGGCTTAACAGGTTTATGCACCAGATACTCAGAATAGCAGAAGTGTACGGTGTCGCGATGGTGGTCACCAACCAGGTACAGTCCAGCCCGGATTTCTTCTTTGGGGACCCCACGAGAGCCACAGGCGGGCATGTCGTTGCACATACCAGCACGTACAGAATTTACCTACGCAAGGCGGCCAAGACAAGGGTGGCGAGGATGGTTGACAGCCCGTACCACCCAGAAAGAGAGGTTATCTTCGTAATAGACAGTAAGGGGATCGATGATCCTGCGGAGGATGTGCCGAGGAGGAGAAGCGGCACCTAGCTCGACAAATCTTACAAATGATTTGGCTATTCGGATTTTGTTTGTTTAACATCATCGACAAACAGCATATAGTCTAATTTCTTTTTGATCAGAGATTTACCTTGGGTCGATAGATTGTTGTGGTCAAGAGTGTAAAAGAACGTGAAATCCTCCAAGGGCTGAACCCGTTGGCTTCCATACTTTTTCTGCTGGTTGCCGAGGTGCCTGCCTGCCTGCTTGCTTGTTTGTTTGATTGCTTTGTTGTGCAGTCCTCTGGGCGTTTTGCATGGAAGCTACCAAGTTATCAGGGGCCGGTTGGGTGAGGGTTCCTCCTTCGTCCACGGTAGCTTAGCCATTGCCATTCTTCATAGACTTATTTACATGGTTCCAGAAGCCCCCATGTTCACCAGTCCAGTATCGCTTTGCAAGGGCCTTGGCAACAGGTGTCCTTTTGTGGGAGGAAGAAAGAGAGGGAGGCTTCTTGCTTTCGATGTGCCCCACTGTAGCTACCAGAAATTATCATTCTTGATATATTAGCATTGGGGAAACAAACTCATCCTACCGATGAAGTGTGGGGTTTCTTTGTTTCCCCAAACTCCTCATTTGTTAAGAAGAATCGCTCAGTCATTAAGTATTTTTTTATAGCGTGCCGCTATCATACCGTGATCCTTGTCGAATGGATCGAGAAATAGCACCTGTTCAACTGTGAAGCCTTCAGATTGCAGTCTGCCGGCCTCTTCCCTCACAACCCTCTTGGGATCTTTGAGAACGTCTATGCTTCTTGCCTTTACGACGAGTAGAAGTGTACCACCATCCTTAAGGTATCTCCTGCAGTTCTGTATTGCGATCAAAGACTGATCAGGTTGGGCTATGTCACAGTAGACAACGTCCACAAGCCCGAACACAGAATTGTACGAGTCTGGTCGCCTCGCATCTTCGATTATCGGGATGACGTTTCTTCTGAATCTGGCCACCCTTTCCATCAACTCCCTTGCCACCCTAGGCGACACCTCCACCGCGAACACGATCCCGTTAGGACCAACTATGTCTGAAACATGACTGACCGTTGTGCCTGTGGAAGCTCCCAGATATAGCACACGAGAACCGGGCGAGATCTTCAAACTGCCCAGGCCTTTGAGCAGGGCGGCTGCAAGTTTGCTTCTGTGAGGGTCCCAAAACCTGTATTCCCTACCGTTGATCTCAACGAGCGGCTCGCCGTAGACGTCTACGCCGGCAGCCAGATTTAGAGTTGCTAAACCAGTCTTGCCGTCTCCAAGGCTGATCCTGAAAACTCCCTCAGCGATTTCCTCTATGCTTTCTTCTCGCATGTGCTATATCATCACGACGAGGATTTTGAATACGTGGCTGAGGGTATTTTTTCTTTATCTCCTCTATCCTCTTTGTCATATCATCGTTCAGGCTTGAGTACTTCTCTCCTCTGAAGTAATCCATCCTAGCCGCCAAGGCTATTTTGCTAGCAAGCACCCTCGCCACCTTCCCCCTCTGCCATGATGGGGCCGCATGCACAAGTGTGTGCTGAAAGATGAGGCCGTGCTTCGGTGGTCTACCGCCTGTCTTCATCGACCTGAAAAGAGCCTTCTCAGCGCCAAGAACCTGTATGGTGCTTGACGGTAGCATCGCAAGCCTCTGCAGGCTGCCAACCTTTGCTATCAGCCTTGCGCCTATGGCTGGACCGACTATCTCGGTAAGGTTGGGTGCAAGCAGCTTCATGTTCTTCTCCACATGTTTCATCAACCTTTCCCTTAGCTTGTACAATGACACCGTGCTTTCCGCCAGAGTTATCAGTGGGGCGATATCCTCATCGCTCACCGTTCCCCCTTTTGATTTGGATGCGGCCTCAACAATCGCCTCCGACTTCGCCTTTGAAACCCCGGCTGCTTCAAGCGCATCAGGAGTTATGTTCTCCCTTCTTCCGAAATCCACCACCGTTTTGCAGTAAGCAACGGGGTCCTGAAGCAATGCATCCAGTTCAGGGAAGTGAAGGCCGTACCATTCTCTTACACGGGCGCTCATCAGGTTTACGATCTTATCCAGCTCATCCACAGCCATTATGGATTGAACGATCTGCAGGTCGGGCTTTGCAGCCCTCTCTCTCAGCCTGCTCTCGGATTTCTTGATCGCGAATTCACGAACCACATCAAGTATCTCATCCCTGGAAAATACCAAACCTGACCTGAGCATTATCTCTTCCTTCTCAGCTTCCATCCTGGGTTTATCAGGGGAGGAAAGAATGTTGAGACCTGATCCCCCCAGGGCCGGCGAGACCTCCTCGTATGGGTTCTCCAGATCGGTGACTCCGTTTGCTCGGGCATGCTCCAAGATCATACTGAGCTCCTCCACAGGCCGCCCTGACATCAAACTTGAGTACTTCTCGTACATGTCCCCCTGAAACCTATAGCTGGCCAACGGTGTCCCCGCTTCGTCCAGAAGCGCCACCCCTGCTTCACACACAAACAGTTTTGCCTTCAAAGAGCGAACACCAACCTTTTGCACTTTTGTCTGGTATAAACCGTTGTTCGGGGGATTGATGAACGGTTTGGCTCAATTCGAGCGCTTCCTGGTTCAACATTTAACAATAGCAAACCCAAACTACCTATCTGCCCATCAATCCATACAAGGGATACACCACGGAGCGACCTTTACTCTACTTTATGACCCAGTTCTGGCCAGGCCTTCGCTTAAGTGCAAATCTTTTCCTGTACTTTTCCCTTGCACTGACTTTGGGAATCGGAAAGGTGCGTTCTCTCGCCTCTAACTTGGGAGTCTGAGAGCGAACTTTTCCCGACTTGGTCAATGAACCATGAGTTGGCATATGAAATCCTGTTCATCACTGGGGGTCAGCCATTATATAAGGCTAACCCGTGAACTACCCCGCCCTTACGGACGGGGCTTCTGCACCCGAAGGCACAGCTAAGGGCTGGCCCACTTCGGCCCCGTGGAAAGGCATATAGCCTAACCTCCTCTCGACTTTCTTTCCTATGTTTATGACACAGTTCAGCTCTGCGTTGTATTGACCGCGGTGAGGACACAGGAACATGCCTTGAGTTTCCCTTTCACCTCCACAGTTGCAGATGTGGTAGGTTCTTGAATTATATGCTTCTGTTGTGGTTATGACAGGGATTCCTTTCATCTCTGCCTTATACATTATCATTTGAGTCAACCGATAGAAAGGCTTGCTTCCTACTATTCCTTCGCAGCGATTCAGCATCACCCTCAGGTTGTAGAGCAGGATCGCGAGATAGAAGTTAGCCTTCTCACCGCATACATCTTCGATGTCGTCCTTGCAAGGAATTTATTCATCATTATCCTGTACGATGTTTCTATCCCCCACTTCTTCCTTAATGAACAGCTTCCTGACCCTCCTTGCATTCAAATCCGTGTTTGTGGCGAATACGAAGAGCCTGACCTTCCCGCTCATGTCTTTTGTATTGATGACTACGATTCTGAATGTAGATTGTTCATCCTCTCTCCCCCTCCGGTGCCCCCTTGTCCTGTAGACGAAATCGTCCCCTCCCTTGCCTGATTCCTTCTATGGGTATGGCTATCCGGATGAGATGATGTACCTCACACCGGCGCCGTTCATTCAGACAGTTTATGATTTCAGCAGAGTTATACGCACCGTCCAGAAGGATGAGCTTTGGTTTGATGCCGAGCGTAAAGGCGTGCTCGATCAACATCCTTACGTGCTCCACCCTCGGCTCATGCAGTACCGGTACGGCTGCGAGCGTCAGTCTCTCTCCCCCCCATCCATCAGGACGCTTATGCTTCCGAACTTGTATGCCCAGTGAGAAACTCTCTTTGGTTGTGTACCAACAATGCCTTCGGTCGATATCAGGATCGCCATAGTACATGATATCATGAGTGTCTATCGCAAGTATACACTTACTTGAGAAGGAATGCACCCATCGACCTAAGCTTCATTGCTACATCGTAAATCGTTTACTGGCGAGATCGACGGGGTCCTGCTCTCTCAGATGATTCCTTACTGTCTGTCCACATACACCCGTGAATTTTGCTGATCCTTCAACATAGCCGTTGGTGAGGGACGCAAGGATTACCGCGCCAAGGACGGAATCGCTATTCCTTGCCCTGATATGCATCGCCTGGGAGACAGTCTGCTTAACGGTTATGTACTACCTTGACCTGTCCATCCCTATTGGAACGTTCTCTAAAATTTTGATCTACTGTTCAGGAGAGGGTCTCCCAGCTCGCGTGATAAAATTCATTCAGGCAGAAGTGATCATTCTTTTGAGGTCCTTTAGAATCTCCTCAGAGTGAACAGATGGATCCACCTTGGGGTAAACCTTTCTTACGGTGCCTGAGGGATCTACGATAAGGGTGACCCTACGCATGGAAAGATGAGAAGAGCCTTCATTCAGCACACCAAGACGTTTTCCAAGCTCCCCCTTCGGATCGCTGAGAAGGGTGAAGTTCAAAGAATATTTCTGGTGAAACTTCTTGTGGCTTTCGACCGAATCAGTACTCACGCCAACCACGCTGGCACCGAGTTTTACTAGCTCCGCGTTCGTGTCCCTGAAACCACAGGCCTCCTTTGTGCAACCTGGCGTATCATCTCGAGGATAAAAGTACAGCACCAACCACTTCCCCCTATAATCTGAGAGTTTTTTCTTCTCTGGGGATGGATAGGAGTCCAAAACCGCGTCCGGAAGCTTTTCCCCTTCCTTAACTGCGAGACTCATTGGCTATTCACCTTATTCAGAGCCTCCTGCACCTCAGCGTAATTTGGTTCTACACCCTGGTTGGGCGCGAGCCAGACGTACTTGACCCTGCCATCTCTTCCCACTATGAATATGGAACGATGTGCGACTGTGTATCCAGGCATATCGAGAAAGTTCTTGAATTCAACTCCGAAAGCTGCGCATGCCTTCCTGTCATAGTCGCTCAGAAGTGGAAAGTTTATCCCATTTGATTGCGCAAACGCATTCAGTGAAAAAGGACTGTCAACGCTTATCCCCACCACCTGACCGATGGGTGAAAGTTTTGAAAGCATGTCCCTGAATGTACACATCTCCTTTGTACAAACGGACGTAAAAGCTCCAGGGAAGAATGCAAATACAACTGGTGAATTTGCAGTAAACTCCGATAGCTTTCTTAACTTTCTCGTCTGATCAAAAAGAGAGATATCAGGTACCTTGTCTCCAACCTTTAGTGTCATGACTCATCCTTTGGAAGGGGCGGCTTTAAACTTGGCGAAGAACTTCGTGCAGTGCGTCTTTGGAAACCCTCTCCATGGGATTCGTCTCCCCGTTGATTCGCTGGTGGTGGTTGAAGAAATTTGGGCAAAGGACAATGTGAATTAATTCCATTCCGCGAAAACTCCCCCAAAATATAATCATTTCAGGTACAAACCCACAGAAGACATCGGTCAGAAGGAGGACTGCCCTGGGCAACAAACGAGGTTAAATATAACAGATCACAGATTTGCAAGCCTTGCCTTCGATGTGGTCATTACAACACCCATTAGTTTGAACGATTAAATATTGCATGGTTTCTAACGTCCATGCGAATTGAATTCAAGAATTAAGGATTCAGGTCTTGCTGAGAAGGGCGAGCTCCAACTGGAGTGGGCGGAGGCGCATATGCCAGCACTCGTGGCCCTAAGAAGAGAGGAGGGTAGGAACAGGGTGCTCGACGGGGTGAGGATCTCTGCTGTGCTCCATGTCACTAAAGAAACCGGCGTGCTGGTCAGGACACTGTTGAAAATGGGAGCTGAAGTGGCACTGGCCGGAAGCAACCCACTTTCGACCCAGGACGAAATAGCCGCAGCTTTGGACAAGGAAGGGGTTCACGTCTACGCATGGAGGGGGGAGTCTCAGAAGGATTACTATGAAAATCTGAAGGAGCTAGTCCTTTTCTCTCCACAAGTGATAATGGACGACGGCGCCGATCTACATTCCTTTATTCATCAGAATTCACACGGGGACGTACAGGTGCTGGGGGGCACCGAAGAGACTACAACAGGGGTGAACAGGTTGAGGGTGATGGAGGGCAAGAAACTTCTGAAATACCCCGTGGTTGCCGTCAATGATGCCCTTACCAAACACCTTTTTGACAACAGGTACGGAACGGGGCAGAGTGCAGTTGACGGAATACTTCGAGCCACCAACGTGCTGTTAGCAGGTAAGGTGGCTGTAGTGGCCGGTTACGGCTGGGTAGGAAGGGGAATAGCCATGAGGTTGAGGGGGATGGGAGCCCGTGTCATAGTTACAGAGGTGGACCCACTCCGTGCTTTGGAGGCTGTCATGGATGGTTTCGACGTAATGCCAATGGAAGATGCCAGCAGGGTGGGTGAGGTGTTTGTAACAGCTACAGGAAATAAAGGGGTAATAAACAGAAGACATTTCAACAGCATGAAGGATGGCGCCATCCTAGCGAACTGCGGACATTTCGACGTTGAGGTGGACGTTGCCTCTCTGAAGACTGAATCTGTGCGTGTAAGAAGGGTAAGAGATAATTTGGACGAATACACGTTGAATAATGGAAGAAGAATATACCTTGTAGCAGAAGGAAGGCTCGCTAACCTAGGGGCTGCTGAAGGACATCCGAGTGAGGTCATGGACCTTAGCTTCTGCGATCAGGCGTTATCCGTGAAATATCTGATCGAAAACAAGGGTAAGCTTCCCCCCAAGGTGTATCCAGTACCTGCAGAAATTGATACGAGGGTGGCTGTTATGAAGCTAAACTCAATGGGTCTGCGCATAGATGAACCTACAGAAGAGCAGCTCGAATATGCGGCAAGCTGGAGCACCGGAACCTGATAATGTCGACCTCCGATAAATGGATCCCGAATATTGTTTGGGCTTCAACACGAGAAGGGATTCTATGCCTCAAACATGCACGCATCTTTATTTGTAAGATCGATACATAAATGGACAGCAGCCTCGGTCCGAATGACTACCTGAGGCTGTTCTTCCTCTCCCTTCTGTACATTATCACGAAAACCGGGAGGAGCATAAGAAACAGTATGACGGCGAGACCTACAAATGTATTGAAGATCACCTGAGCATCGGTGGTGTATCCAGAATTTAACTGGGAGTTGTTAGTTGTTGAAGCGGGCGAGGTAAAGGCGAAAAGAAATATCAGAGGTATCAGTATAACTGATATCGATATCAGAGTGGATATCCAACGCTTTGTCTTTTCCCGAGGCTCCACGTCCCTGACCACCCCCTCCCCCTGCCCCCTAGTAATCAACCTGTATGTAATAAAGGATAAGTACGTTTGTTGGAGGCTGGACTGAAACCTCCTTCTGAACCAGAATGCCGTAATTGTACGTGTCGTTACCAGCAGGGTAAGCCACAATATAACGGGAACCGTAAGGCTCAGTGTAATTCGAGATGAAGCTAGAAAGGGAAGCGGCTACCTGCGGCCAGTCCGCTAAGGACGTATAGGTTATGTTGCCCACGTTAATGTATATGTTGGCGTTGACCGTGGTTGAATTCAGGATCTGAAGATTGTGATCCTCAAAGAATGACGTCACGTTCTGTCTAAGCTGGGCCGATCCGGACTGAATGACTCCGATGGTACTTCCTATCAGGTTTTCGAAGGCTATACGGGCGTCAGGACCCACCCCGACGGCACCGGTGCTTGGATTGACAGCCGTGATGAACGGCATCTGTGCTATAACCTGGCTGGTCCCACCGGGCTGAGTGTAAAACGGAATAAAGTAATAGAGCTCGCCGTTGATCACGTACAGCAAAGTTGAGCCGGGGACGTAGTTTGGAAGTAACGTCTCCTGCTGTCTCACAATCTGGTTTGTGTTAACCACCTGAATGGCTCCCGTAGGCCCAAGCAGGGTCCCTGTAAAGTTTGCAGGGGTCTGGTAAAGATACATCTGGCCGAGTCTGTCACCACCGAAGACTACGTATATACCTGCAAGGTTCTTGCTTGCAGAGCTCATGTACTCCACCTCCTGCAAACCAACGAAGTAGGATTTGTTACCAATAGTGTAAGCAACGTAAAGCACAGGGAGCCTGTTGCCATTTGCGTCCTCAGAGACATAAAAGTTCGAACCTGACCTCCATTCGGTTGGGTCGGTCACATGAAAGTAGAAGTTGTAATCCAGTTGTCCGGGGTTTCCCTGCTCACCCAACAGCGCCTCCGGATACCTTAGCTGGGCCACCAGCCAGGCAGGAGCCTGCTGCCAGTTGCTGTAATAATTCTTGTAAAAGCTCATCAGGAACCCGTCAGAATAGTTCTGGTTTGGGACAAGATACCCTGTCATGTTTCCGTTTGTCGGGTCTACAAGAACCACACCGAAGAACCGTAGATATGGGCTGGCGGAGAAGCCGGAGTTCAGCGGATAGCTCACATAAACCTGAACCACGTAGAACAACCTGCTTCCGTTGCTCACCAGGTAAGCTGACGGGTCCACCTGTAATCCGTTGATGAGAATGTCACCCACTCTGTTGAATATATTCCTGTCGTACAGCATATCAATACTGTTCTGGGGGGGTGAAAATGCGAACCCCCAGGTCATCGGTCCCTTGAGGAAGAACCATGCTGCACGCTGTAGCCCCGAAAGAACGTAGTCCGGGGTTCCCGGAAAGCTTTCGTTGTTTATTTCGTCATAACCCTTGACGTGCACATAAACCTCATTATCGAATGTTGAATTCTCCCCATAGTAGATGAGCGGTTCCGGTGCGCCAAACGCCTGTTGTGTCGAAACTTCTTGACCGCTGTGCGTGTTTATAACGATCACCCTGTCCGCATGGGTGTAAATCAGATGCTCGCTTATCCAGTTCTGATACCCAATGGGGTACTGAACAGTTGTTGGCGCGACCCAGTACTCCGTGTTGTTATACCAGACAACCTGGGAGCTGGCTGGCGCCATCCAGTTTACGGCTCCTATCTCCTTGGTCATGGTCAGGAGAGCCTGGGATTGTCCCCACTGCCTCACAAGCGACAATATCGTTGTGGTGTTTCCTCCAGGCAGGTTGTTCAGGGATTCGACCTGCAGGTTCTGAACACCGGAGGACCAGTCTGTAACGTTGATCTCCTTTTGAATAAAGGGCGTCCACTCATACTGTGGCCACCTGTTGTTCCAGTTGAGGTAAATATAGGCGGAAGCAGCCACGTTGAGCACAAGTACAGCTGCAACAAATACACCGGCAGCTGTAACTATTCTTCTTCGCCTTGCGGTTATCGGGATAACTCCTTTGCCAGAGAGCTTGAGGTAAAGCCAGCCCACCACAGTGAACCCCACCAAAGACCATAAAGCGCCGTATGCGTAGGGCGAAGCTGCCGTCGTTCCCCAGTAGGGTGCATTCAGTATGATTAGGGCTAGTATGCAGGTCATCATCAGCACAAGATCCCTTATCCAGTTGTTCCCTGAACCCTTTGCGTAATCCCTGACCGCCCTTATTATCAACCTGACGATCAGTATGAGAATTGCTGTACCAAGTATGGAAAAGATCAGGAAGTACTGGATCTGCATCGAAGGCATCAGCTGTATCAGCCTGTCGGCAGAGGCGAACCTGAACGGAAGCTGAAGTATCCTTGGCACGTTAAGCCATGAACCATAACCCTGAAGGTCCAGCATGGTGGGCATCACGACGTTGCCAAAGAATGGAAGGCCACCAAGCCCGGCGCATATCAGGTACGCAATCACGTACTTGATCCCCTGCCAGGCGGCCCATAGCCTGAGGGACATTGATGACGGACCGGCGGGGCTAGGGGGGATCGGTTGACCCGCGGCGTAGAACCTGTAGTCGCTGTACGTCCTGAATCTTGGCTCCCTTGGCATCGACCAGGTCCTTGAAGTTACCGCGCTTATCGCTGACATCAGGTCGCTCTTGCCGGGTACCGGATTTATTACCAGCAGAGCGAGGAATGCGGCGACGTAAAAGGTGTATCCATGATAGAACACCAATGAAAACCAGTTTACCCCAGCCTTGATGCTGTACATGTGCTCCAATACAGTCCAATTAAGGTAAAGGTTCAGAAGGTAGAAGAACGCCACCAATGAAAGAATACCTACGAACACTGCAAGCCAAGGTACTCTTCTTGAACGGGGGGGAGCTACCATTATGATTCACCATGGACCTGCCTACATAAAATTGGAACGCTGTCACCATTCACCGTCGGCAAAGTATACTCCACAGCTGCTCGGGATGCCGACACCGATTTAATTATTGCGCAGAAGACAACGCTAGGGTCTTGACCTGAGCTTGATCTCTATGCTCACCGATTCAGGTATCTTCAGCCTCGTAAGCTGGCCCATGGTTCTTTCGTTTGCGTCAATGTCGATGAGTCTTCTGTGAAGTTTCATATCCCACTTATCGAATGTATGTGTACCCTGCCCAGACGGCGCCTTCCTAGTAACGATTCGCAGCTTCTTCGTCGGTAGGGGAACAGGTCCCTTTATGTTGACCCCAGTCCTTATACCGAGTTCCTTAATTTCACTGCTTACCCTTTCCAGCTCTTCAAGGTTCGAAGATTCGAGTTTTATCCTGGCCACCTGTGGCATGGGCTGTCTCATATAGCCCTTGGGGTACCAGATTTAAAGTTCTCGGTTCGGATCACGATAGTGACTTTATGATAGACGCCCTCGGTAGCACGTAGGCTGGCATGCCCACATTTGAACATGGTCTAAGCGACCGTGATAGTGACTGGGCGAATCCTGAGCTGCTAAAGATATGGACTTCGCGTCCGGATGAGTGAATGCAGCCTGATGCCAGCTGCAGGAAAAGGAGGTGAATAGGTG